>Ga0207710_10000153_pt1 | contig 76530 bp, 71 predicted proteins | sample KBSS24metaG_FD_184400 | JGI IMG/M metagenome (GOLD analysis project Ga0207710, IMG submission 184400) | Switchgrass rhizosphere microbial communities from Kellogg Biological Station, Michigan, USA - KBS S2-4 metaG (SPAdes) (version 2) | ecosystem: Host-associated > Plants > Roots > Rhizosphere...
CACCGCGGTGCGCACCAAATCCACTTCGATCTGGGTCGCCGTGGCCGGGTCGACGAAGCCGGGCAACTTGCCCATCGTGGAACGGATCACCGCGACGTGCTCGGCGTTGATCGACCCCAACGCCGCCGCCACCGCGGTCGCGGGAAGCAGCGGTTCCAACGGTTGGCCGGTCAACGCGCGGCGCGGGCCCAACTCCTTGGCCAACGCCAACCGCCGCCCCGCCTCGCCGGTGCTGATGCGCCAGCGCAGGGCCAGCACCTTCTTCCAGGACCGCTCGCCCATCTCCCGCGCTGTGCTCACCGACTGCAACTGAGCCAACAACCGATGCGACAACGTCGGCAACCGGCAACCCAGGGTTTCCAGCGCGTCGCTGAACTCCACAGACTCGGCCTTGGACAACGTGTCGAAGTCACAGGCCGCCAGCGCATCGTGCGCAGCGAGCAACGCCGAAAGCGCTTCTCGTACGGCCGTCCCGGACATGACTCGAACATACGTACGACCACCGACAAAACCCGCCCACATGTGACCACCGAAACCACAGTGACACAAGAGAATTGAGTTAAGTCCCGACGATAATCAACCGTGGGGAGGTTTGCGCTTCGAACCTAGGGCACCGGATAACAAGGGTCCCCAGCCGGGGTGTAATACGGCTGCCCCGACGGCGTGTAGCACGGGATCTGACCGGCTGCCTCCTGCTGGGCCCAGTCGTCGTCGTTCGCAATCACAACTCCCGCCGCAACGTCGCCGACGACGTGCGAGCATCCGCCAACCTCGACATGACGTCCGCCTACCGCACCGCACACGGCGTTGGCGCTGGGCGCGATGGCCACCGGTATCGCAGCGACCGCCACCGCCGCGAACAGCGCTGCTGTCAGCTTCTTCATCGTGACACTTCCCTTTTTATTGGCCCGGCCCTCGGTCATTATCGCGCCACCTTATCCACCGGACGAGATTCAAGCGGAACTTTAGACTCTTCGGCCCGACACAACCGTTCGGCGGACACCACGATGAACAAATTGACAAAAGTGTCCACTCGCGAGATCTCGGGGACTTAGCCTGGCTGAAGCCGAGCACCACGTGTGATCAATCGGAGGAGTCGAGTGACCGCCTCAGTTCAGTTGCCGTTCCCGCAGACCCATCCGCTCGAAACTCCGCCGGAGCTGTCCGCCCTCATGTCCGCCGGCGTCATACACCGGGTCCGAACGCCAGTCGGTGACGAAGCATGGCTGGTGACTGGGTACCAGCAGGTGCGCCGGTTGATGGACGCCGAGCCGCTCGGCCGGTCACATCGCGACCCTGCCAACGCGTCACGCAGCAGGACCTCCGCGATCTTCGGCGGCCCCATTGGGGAGTTCGAGACTGAACCCACCGATCACGGTCGCATGCGAAAACTGTTGCAACCTCACTTCTCCCCCAAGCACATGCGCGAATTGCAGCCCAAGGTCGAGAAGCAGTGCACTGCACTGCTCGACCAGCTGGAGAAGTTGGGCTCGCCAGCAGATCTCCTCGCCAACCTCGCGCGTCCCCTGCCGGTGCTGGTGATATGCGATCTGCTCGGCGTCCCGTACGACGATCGTGACCGCTTCCGCATCTGGGTCGACGACGCCGCGTTCGGCCCAGACGACGCCACTTCGGAAGCGGGCCTGACGGCACTACTCGGCTACGGGATGGAACTCGTCGCGCACAAACGGCACCATCCAGACGACGACGTGATCTTGCGACTGTGCGACGAACCCGAGCTCGCCGACTCCGACATCGCGTGGTTGGCGATGATGCTTCTCTTCGCAGGACACGAAACGACGGTGATGCAGATCTGGCTTGACTCGGTACAGCTGCTGACCAATCGCCCGCAATGGCAAATGCTGCAGGATGCTCCAAGTCTCGTCCCTCGGGCCGTCGAGGAACTGCTACGCGCGGGAATGCCTGGCGGGATCGGCGTGCCGCGCTACGCGCGAGAGGACATCGACGTAGACGGCGTGACCATCCGAGCGGGCGACCTCGTGCTGCTGGACCCTGGCTGCGCCAACCACGACCCGACGGCGTTCCCCGATCCGCATCGTGTCGACATCAATCGCACCGGTACACCGCATGTGGGGTTCGGCTACGGCTTGCACTACTGCATAGGGGCGGCCTTGGCACGAATGGAGCTCAATACCGTTTTCTCCCAATTGATTCCGCGCTTTCCCAACATGCGGCTGGACGTTGAACCGACACTGACAAGTGGGTTTCAATCGCTGTCGCACGGACTGGTCGAACTGCCAGTGTCCTGGTGACGCTCTTCAACCGACAAGGATCACACGCACATGCGCTTCGGTAACTTCATGGCTCCGTTCCATCCCGTGGGCCACAACCCCACGGTCGCGCTTGAGCGCGATCTTGACCTGATCGTGGCGATGGACCGCCTCGGGTTTCACGAGGCGTGGGTCGGGGAGCACCACTCCGCCGGGTTCGAGATCATTGCCTCACCCGAGGTGTTCATCGGCATCGCCGCGGAACGAACCAAGAACATCAAGCTCGGCACGGGCGTCAGTTCCCTGCCGTACCACAACCCACTCATGCTCGCCGATCGCATGGTTCTGCTCGACCACCTCACCCGCGGGAGGGTGATGCTTGGTTGCGGCCCAGGCCAACTCACGTCCGACGCGCACATGCTCGGGATTCCAGCTGACACGCAGCGGCCACGCATGGAGGAGAGCCTCGACGCGATCATGCGCCTCCTGCGTGGCGAGACGGTCACCATGCACACCGACGGATTCACGCTCCAGGACGCGCGCCTCCAGCTGAAGCCCTACAGCGATCCGTGCTTCGACGTCGCCGTCGCGGCATCGTTCTCACCGACGGGTCCACGCGGCGCTGGCAAGCACGGCATCGGCATGCTGTCGGTCGCGGCCACCGCGAAACAAGGCATGGATCTGCTTGCCCAACACTGGAATACGTGGGAAGAGGTGGCGGCGGAGCACGGTAACGTCGCCGACCGCTCGAAGTGGCGACTCGTCGGGCCGATGCACATCGCCGAGACGCGCGAGCAGGCGGAACGCGACGTCGAGTACGGCATCGTCCAATTCTCCAAGTACTTCAAGCACATCCTTCCCGCAGGCCCGGTGCAGGGCGACACGGCCGCCGAGATCATCGCCAACAATCAGGCGTTCGGGTTCTCCGTGATCGGGACGCCCGAGGACGCAATCGCCAAGATCGAAGAGCTCGTCGAAGCGAGCAATGGCGGCTTCGGCGCGTTCCTCTTAATGGACAATGACTGGGCCCCGCCCGTCGCGAAGCTGCGCAGCTACGAACTGTTCGCCGAGTACGTGATTCCACACTTCACCGGGCAACTCGCGCCACCGACCGCGTCGCAGGACTGGGTGGTCGGCAGCGGGACTGAGTTCGTGGATCGGGCGGCACACGCGATCGGCAAGGCGATCGACGATCATGCCGCGGAGCGCGAGACCAAGCTCGCGAGACACTAGGGAACGGCTACCGTCAGGAGCAGACGACCACTGGAGGTTCCGATGACCGCCCATCGACTTGCTCCTCGCGTCCGCACCACGTTGGATCCGAAGCTCTTCCTGCCGGAGCCCGAACCGCGCGAGGTGCGCTACACGATCATCTCCGTCGACGATCACGTGGTCGAACCTCTCCATCTCTTCGAGCGCTACCTGCCGCTGAGTCTGCGCGAACGAGGACCGCAGATCGTCGAGGCGCCCAACGGCGCCCAGATCTGGGAGTTCGAGGGCGCGAAGTACCTCCAGGTCGGCATGAACGCGGTAGCGGGGCGGCGCCCGGAGACGGTGCACACGGAACCGTTCCGCTATGACCAGATGCGACCGGGCTGCTATGACGTCGACGCCCGCATCGCAGACATGGATGCTGCAGGCATTTGGGCGATGGTCAACTTCCCGTCGCAAATCACCGGTTTCTGTGGCCGGGTCTTCGCCGACGCGAAGGACGTCGAGGTCGGCAAGGCATGCGTACGCGCCTGGAACGACTGGATATTCGAGGAGTGGTACACCCCGAACCCGCAGCGGGTCGTCCCGCTCGGCATCACCTACCTCCGCGACCCGGTCGAGGCGGTGGCCGAGATCGAGCGAAATGCTCGGCGCGGCTTCGTATCCGTCACGTTGCCCGAGCGGCCGCACGCCATCGGGCTCCCGTCTCTATGGGATCGCGAGCATTGGGAGCCGATCATCCGCGCCTGCGTCGAGACCGACTCCGTGATCTCGTTGCACGTCGGCAGCTCCGGCATGTATCCCTTTCCGCCAGGGGGCCCCGCGATCCAAATCGCGGCCACGATGTTCGGGCAGCTGTCGCTCGGCTCCTGTACGGAGTGGCTGTGGTCCGGCTATCCGAAGGAATTCCCCGAACTCAAGATCGCCATGAGCGAGGGCGGAATCGGTTGGGTGCCAATGCTGATCGACAGGTTGGACAACCTCGTCGACCGCTCGGGCTACGGTAAGGGCTGGGACGTTAGGCCGAGCGACGTGCTACGCCGCAACTTCTGGTTCTGCACGATCGACGATCCCTCCACGATCGCGCTGCGACACGTCATCGGGATCGACCACATCATGTTGGAGACCGACTATCCGCACGGCGACGGCACCTGGCCCGACACGCAGGACGTCATCGACAGGGTGTGGGGCGAGGTCCCCAACGATGAGCTTCGCAAGCTGTGCTGTCTCAATGCAGCGGCGCTCTACCGGCACCCACTGCCGGATGTCGTTCTACCGCTGGGTGATTAGCGGCGCTGCAAGCCGCCGAGCTTGAGCCTGATCTTCCACCGGGTGAAGGCGAGATAGCCCGCCGAGAGCACGATCAGCATCAGGATGTCGAAGCTCCATGCCCCACCGTTGTGCTTCCAATGGGTGTCGTCCGGGGCCTTGGGCACGATGGTGTGCAAGTCGGTCGTCGATGCCGTCGCGGCCAAACCCCACCGCGATGGGACGAACCACGAGATCGGGTCGAGCGCCCTGCCCGTCACGGGGATGAATCCACCTGCGAGCACCACCTGAACCATGAGCGTCACGACCGTCAGCGGCAGCACCTGATTGCTCGTCTGCGCCACCGCGGACACCACGAGGCCGAGCATGGCCGACGCAACGCACGTCGCCGCGACCCCGACGAACAGCTCTAGGGTCCCGTTGCCGAGGAGCGAAGCGCTCGGCGGCGCGCCCTTGATGATCACGACGATCGCTACGAGAACGGCGGATTGGATCACCGCGGCGGTACTGAACACCGCCACCTTTGCCGCGATGTACGCCGACGTGGATAGCCCCGCCGCCTGTTCTCGAAGGAAGATGGGCCGTTCCCCAACCAACTCGCGAACCGTCAACGCGGTCCCCATGAAGAACGCGCCAAGATTCATGAAGACCAAGACGGTGATCGCCACGTTCGGAGCGGTGCTGTCGGGCGGCGGCAGCTTGAAACCGCTGTCCCCCTTGGCGGTGAGCGGCAACAGCGCGACGAGCAGGGGCAGAAGACACAAGAAGATGAAGTAGCCGCGGTCGGAGACGATGAGCCGCACCTGCCGGCGTGCCATCGTCGAGAGCTGTCGCCACACACCGGTGCGCAATGTCTTGGTTTGGGCCATCGGGGCCTGGTTGGCGGCCTGGACGGGCGCCTCGGCACCCTGCCCGTGACGCGCATAAAAGGCGCGCTGTGCCCCATCGGGATCGGCGGCGACGCGCTCGAAGATGTCGGCCCAGTCCTTGGTGCCCATCGCACCCTCGATCTCGGACGGTGCACCGCGGAAGGCCATCTTGCCGCCGGGGGCCAGCATGATCACTTGATCGCAGACGTCCAGGAACGCCAACGAGTGCGTCACCACCACGACGACGCGACCCGCGTCGGCGAGGCTGCGCAGCATCGTCATCACCTGCTGGTCCAGCACGGGATCGAGGCCCGTGGTCGGCTCGTCGAGAAGCAGCAGCGAGGGACCGGTCAACAACTCCAAGGCAACGGATGCACGCTTCCGTTGGCCGCCAGATAGCTGGTCGACGCGCTTCTCGGCGTGCTGCGTCATGTCGAGTTCCGCCAGCACCTGCGCGATCACGCGCTGCCGATCTTCCTTGCTCTTGTCCGGCGGCATCCGCAGTTCTGCGGCGTATTGCAACGCTTGGTTGACGGTCAACTGAGGATGGACGACGTCGTCCTGCGGGACCATCCCGATACGGGTGCGCATCTGTGCGTACGCGTGGTGAACATCGTGCTGTTCGAACGACACCGTGCCGCCGCTCGGCCGCACGCCGCCCTCGATCACCTTCAGCATCGTCGACTTGCCCGACCCCGAAGGACCGATCAGTGCCGTGAGCTTGCCCGGTCCAGCGCCCCAGGAGATGCGGTCCAGCAACGTGTAGTTGTCGACCACCAGGCTGATGGAGTTCACCTGGAGGCCGCCCGTCTCCGATGCGGGTTCGGTCCGACGGGACAGCGTGCCGTTGGCGAAGACCATGTCGGAGTTGCCGAGGGTGACGACGTCGCCGTTCCGCAGGATCGCTTCCTTGACCCGCTGGCCGTTGACGAACGTCCCGTTGGTGCTGTTGGCGTCGGTGATCTGAACGCCCTGTGGGGTCAGCAACAGAAAAGCGTGGTGACCCGACACCAGCACGTCGTGGATGATGATGTCGTTGTCGGGGGCGCTGCCGATGAGGGTGGCGCCAGGCGGCGCTGCCGGCGCACCGGGACGTAGGACGCGTGAGACGGCGTTGGGGCGCTTGACGATCTCGGTCCTGCCGACGAGCGGAGGGCCTGCGGGCCTCTGCAGAGAAGCAGGTGGCGGCCCGACCGGAGCTTCGAGGTCGAACGTCAGCTGTGGACCGTTGGCGTTGCCGACGTTGATCGTCTGGCCGGGGCGAATGTCGACCGAACGCACCCGCTGGCCGCCGACGTACACCCCGTTCATGCTCTCGTTGTCGATAGCCACCCAGCGGCCGTCGACATAGCGCAGGACCATGTGAGCCCGAGAGACCCCAAGATGCGGAAGGCGCACGTCGGCCCTTACGTGGCGTCCGACGACCACGTCTTGACCTGGCGCGAACGTGCGTTGCCCGTCGGCGAAGCGAACTGTCACCTTGGGCGGCTGCGGCCGGCTCATGCTGCAAATCTATCGGTGGGAGCCCGCGCCTGCGTAACTTCCTCGATTGGCGCCGCTTGGAACAAGCTGAGACCCCCATCGGGCTGTGTTCGAAAGGCAGTTGATCCCACGGTCATCGGACGACATGGGAAGAGTTTTCGACGAAGACCGCCCGCAGCTCTCCGACCAGAAACCCGAGCATCGTCTTGGGCACGCGCGGTGTGAAGAGTCGTGACGGCTCGATGCCGTGCTCTGCTCGATGGCGCGGTCCGGGAGGCGACGCATCTTGGGTCGAAGAGCGAGGCCACGCGGCTGAACGTACCGAATCGACATTGGCGACCGCAGCAAACTCGCGATACCGCTCGGCAGGAATTCCGCACTAGGACCACGCGGCGACGGTGGCCGACAACGCGGCGACGAAGGCGGCGCACGCGAGGATCAGGTAGCCGCCGTAGTGACGTCGCAGCCAATCGTGAAAGAGGCTCGACAGCAGCCAGATGGCCAACCCCACCATGGAGATTCGCAGACCACGCTCCAGCAGTGTCCACCCGGCCAGGTGCCACGGGTCGATGCCACGCTCACCGGCGGCGCGGGCGTACACCTTCACTGGGATGCCCGAAAGTGCTTGATGCATCATCGCGCTGGGCCCTGCCGCGAGTTGGCCGAAGGCCGTCGCAGCCATCATCGGAGTGGTCAGGGGCGCTGGCAGCAAGACGTCCCGAGCCGCCAGCGAGGCGTTGGCAAGCACGCCGAGCACCGAACCGGTGACCACCGCTGCGGCCCACGGCATTACGCGCCGCGGGACGGCGGCGGCGAAGAGTATCAATGCCATCTCGGCGATGACGAACCAACTCAGGGCCTCGGTGAAGCCCCATGTGAATGCGACCAGCAGCCCGTACGGACTGGCGACGAGGCGCGCAATCGCCGACCAGGCACGCGATGTGCTCATCCGAGAAGGTACGCAAGAGGGAGAACCAGCAGCAGCGAGTCGATCCGGTCGAGCAGACCCCCGAAGCCAGGCAGCCATGCGCCTGCATCCTTGACCTGAGCCTGTCGCTTCACCATCGACTCCAGGAGATCACCGAGCAACCCGCCGAACGCAACCGCGACGAGCAGGCCCACCGAGATAGTGCCAAGCAGCGTCAGGATCAGAAAGGCGCCGATGAGCGCACCGACGACGCCGCCAACGGTCTTGTTCGGACTCAACGGAGACAACGGCTTTCGCGCCCAGCCGAACCGGCGCAGACCCTTTCCACCGCACCATGCGGCGACGTCGGCTGCCGACGCCGCGAAGCACACCAGGAAGGTATCTGGCCACACCATCACCAGATGGGCTACCGACCAGCAGATCCACACCGAACCGAATGCGGTGAAAGCGGTGCGCCTACCGCCGTGTTCGACGTCACCGCTGAGCACCGATGGCAGCGAACACGCCAACACGACGACGGGTGCGAGCCCCAACAGCGGCGGGGACAACCACGCTGCCAACGGATAGAGGACTGCAAGCACCAGCAGCGCAACGGTGTCGATGCGCGTGAGTTTCACCAGGCGCGCGTACTCCAAGACCGCGACGATCGCGATCGCCGTCGCCACCGCGGCGGTCGCGCCCCGACCGATCCAGACCGGAATCCCGATCACCGGCGCGATGAAGACCCAGGTCGTCCACTTCTGGATCAGCTCGCGTTTGCGCGAGGCGAACACCGCGATCCCGCCCATGACCAGAAGGACCACCGTCACCCACATGAAGAACACCGCACGTGAGTACAGGTGGACGTGGATGGGACCGAGGTCGACGTCGAGCGGCATCCGCCGATCGAAGTGAAGGATTTGGAGGTAGTAATCGACGAGCATCAACGTGGCCGGGTCATCGACGTGGCCTCCCGCCGAATTGCATTCACGACACGATAATCCGGTGCCCGCCGAGTGGCTATCGTGAGGCGGTGGAGGGAACGCCATTTGGCCGCTACCAGTTGCTCGAGTTGCTGGGCAGAGGCGGGATGGGTGAAGTGTGGCGCGCCCACGACACCACCATCGATCGGGTGGTGGCGATCAAGATGCTGTTACCGCGCTACGCAGAGGATCCAGACTACGAGAAGCGGTTCCGCCGCGAGGCCCGCGCCGCGGCTCGTCTCGACGATCCTCACGTCGTGCCCATCTACGACGTCGGGGAGATCGACGGCAGGCTGTACGTGTCGATGCGGTTGATCAACGGTGTGGACCTACAGACGGTGTTGGAGGCCGGACCGCTCAGCGCCGAGCGCGCGGTCCACGTCGTCGAGCAGATCGCCTCGGCTCTGCACACGGCCCATCAAGCCGGCCTCGTCCATCGCGACGTCAAACCGTCCAACATCCTCGTCACCCCAAACGACTTCGCCTACCTCATCGACTTCGGCATCGCCCGCGCCGCCGACGACACCGCTCTCACGTCGGCGGACACCACGATCGGCACGTGGGCCTACATGGCGCCGGAGCGGTTCAACTCGGGGACAGCCGATCCAAGCGGCGACGTCTACGCCCTGGCCTGCGTGCTCTACCAGTGTCTGACCGGTCAGCCGCCCTTCCCTGGCGACACCCTCGAGCAGGTCGCCGTCGGCCACATGGTCGCCCCGCCACCGCACCCGTCGCAGGAACGCGCCGCGATTCCACCGGCGATGGACCGCGTGATCGGCACCGGTCTGGCGAAGAAGCCAGCCGACCGCTATCCCACGACGCTCGAAATGGCCACCGCTGCAAGACAAGCCATCACCGAACCAGCGCACGCGCGACCAGTCGACCCAGCCTATGCAGCCGCCGCACCGACAGTGCAAGCGCCGCTGCCGTTCGGCGAGACCCCACCACCATCGGTTGCGAAGGAGCTGCGGCGTCGTCCCGGTGTCCTGATCGGCGCGATGGTGGTGGCCGTCCTCCTTGTCTCCGCGGGGATCGTCGCAGCGATCAAGTTTTCGGGAGACGACGGCCAACCCGGTCAGACCTCCGCCGCGAGCACCGCCGCGGCAGCCCCCAACACCGGCCCATTCACCGGTACCTACCGGGCCAACTTCGGCCCCGTCACCTCTCTCGACGGCGCAGGTGATCCTGGCGCCGCGTCACCAACCGCCTCGTACGGGGTGCGGTCGACGTGCCGCCCCACCGGTTGCGTGGCGACGGCGGCGCGGCTGAGCGGTGACGGGTCGTTCGCTGCGGCGCTGGAGTTCGACCAAGTCAACGGGATCTGGCTGGCAGTCACGCTGGCCTCGCAGCAGTGTCGAGACGACCCGCGCGCCGAGACCTGGCAGGTGATCAAGCTGGTTCCCGGTCCGAACGCCACCTTCACCGGTGAATTCACTGCGGGGGCAAGTAATTCCTGCGTCGCCAAGCACACGGTGACGTTCACCCGCACCGGTGACGTCGACGTCGAGAGTCTCCCGGACCCCGCCGACTTACCTCCCCGCGTGGTGTCACCGGCGGAAGCCCTGTACGGCCACTATCACCAGGCGCGCACCTTCACCAACGGACAGAAGTTCGAGTCGAATCTCGCCGTCGTCACCGATTGCCTGCGCACGGGCGCGCGGTGCATGAGCTACTTCCACGATCCGTCAGGCATCAGCGAACCGCTGACATTCGCCGACGGCCAGTGGACCTTCATCACCGACATCAACAGCACCTGCCCTGGCATCGGCGGCGCGATGCACGTCAAGAAGACCGGGGTGTACCCACTGCCCCAACCGCTACAGAATCCGGTCACCGTGCTCACCGGCCATGGACTACAGGAGCAGACCGCTCCGTGCAAGGTCGCCATCGAATTCAACGAAACATTCACGCGAACGGGCGATTAGCGTCATCGTTGGGCGGTGGAGCAGGGAACCCCTTTCGGCCGCTACCGGCTGCTCGAGTTGCTGGGCCAGGGCGGCATGGGCGAGGTATGGCGCGCCCACGACACCACCATCGATCGGGTCGTGGCGATCAAGATGCTGTTGCCGCACTATGCCGAGGATGCCGACTACGAAACGCGATTCCGCCGCGAGGCCCGCGCCGCCGCTCGCCTCGACGATCCCCATGTCGTGCCGATCTACGACGTCGGCGAGATCGACGGCCGACTCTATGTGGCGATGCAGCTGATCAACGGGGTCGATCTGCAGACCATGCTGAGCGCCGGACCCCTCGAACCCAGACGCGCGGTCCAGATCGTCGAGCAGATCGCCTCTGCGTTGCACGCCGCACATCAAGCAGGCTTGGTGCACCGCGACGTCAAGCCTTCCAACATCTTGGTCACGCCAAAGGACTTCGCCTATCTGATCGACTTCGGCATCGCCCGCGCCGCCGACGACAGCCCGTTGACGAAGGCCAATACCACCATGGGCACGTGGGCCTACATGGCACCGGAGCGTTTCCGATCGGGCGACGCAGATCCCAGTGGCGACGTCTACGCCCTCGCGTGCGTGCTCTACCAATGCCTTACGGGCCACCCCCCATTCCCTGGCCACGACCTCGAACAGGTCGCGGTCGGCCACATGGTCACCCCACCGCCTCACCCGTCGGAGGAACTCGACACGGTTCCCACCGCGCTGGACCAGGTGATCACCACCGGTCTCGCAAAGCAGCCCACTGACCGCTATCCGAACACCCTCGAAATGGCAGCTGCCGCAAGACAAGCCATCACCGACCCCATCCCCCGCGGCAGCCACATCGCGCCATACGCCGAGCCCACCCGGCCGTGGCCAGCCACACTAGCGGCGTCGCCCAACCGCTCTGGAGCCGCACCCGCGGCGTGGCGTCGTCCCGGCGTGCTGATCGGCGCACTGGCCGCCGTCGCATTGCTGGTCGCAGGTGGCGTCTTCGCGGCGGTGAAGTTCTCGCAGCGCGAAAATGCCCACGCCCCAACGTCATCCAGCACGACGCCCGCTGCGAGCACGCCCACCAGGGCGCCCAACACCGGCCCGTTCACGGGCATCTACCAGGTCGACTTCGGCCGCGTCACGAGGCTCGACGGTGTTGCGAATCCCAGTGCGACACCGTCGACGGGCACCTACGGCGTCAGATCGGAATGTCACCCAGGCGGTTGCGTGGCGACTGCGGCGAAGTGGAGCGGCGACGCCTCGTTCGCGTCGTCAGTGGTGTTCGACCAACTCGGTGACAGTTGGGTGTCGGTGACAGTAGCTCCCGGCCAGTGCAACGGTCGGGCTACCGAAACGTGGCAGGTGTTCACGCTTCGCCCGCGACCCGATGGCTCGGTTGCCGGACAACACATCAGGTTGACCCCTGACTCGTGCGCGGAGAAACAAGACGTCACGTTCACCCGCACCGGGGACGTTGACGTCGACGCCGACCTCAACGGACTCCCCGACCCCGCCGCGCTACCGGCACGAGTGGTATCACCGGCAGAGGGCCTGCGCGGCAGGTATGGCATCACGCGAGTCTTCTCGGGAAGGGTGCCGTTGTCACTGGGTGAGTCGACCGTCACGACACATTGTCTGCGAGCGGGCGATCGGTGCATGAGTTACTTCCCTACGCTCGGCGGCGACATCCCGCTCGTCTTCGCCGACGGCAATTGGGTCTGGACCAACGACAACGAGGGCCCATGTCCTGGCGGCCCGCCATCACAGCTGATGGCCCGCGGCGTGGTTCCGCTTCCGCAGCCGCTGCAAAATCCGATTCCAGTTCTGACCGGCCACGGCACATGGGTTCAGACCGGCGGCTGTGCGGCTACCACGACGTTCGACGAGACGTACACGCGCGTGGGCGATTAGCTCACTTCTTGGGATCGGTAGCGGCGACGGCTGGATGTACTTGCTGCCATGGCGATGCCAATCAGGCAACGCACCATGACACCGAAAGGTCCACCTCAATGAACATCCTTCCCACCCGCCTGCAGGAGATCGTCAACGGCGTCGATCGCAACCGGAGCCTGTACATCGGAATCGCCGCGGGCGTCGCTGCACTCTGGAGCATCTACCGCCTGTTCTGGGCGGTCTACGTTGCCACCGCCCTGTCCAGCTTCGGAATTTCGCCAGCCTCGCTGATCTTCTCGTTCGTTCTGTGGGGCGTGGTCGGCGTCGTCGCGGGGGTGGTATCGGCCGCCTTCCTGCTCCGCTACTCCAAGCAACCCTAAGCACGTTTCATCGGAGGGGGCCGCTGACATCAGCGGTCCCCCTTCGGTGTTCATGGGTCAGCTTCGGGACCCGAGACCGTCTCGATCGCGTCGGCTCCAACCGCTTGGCGAGTCCAGATGCGACGATTGTTTCGTGAAGCTCGGCCTCAACGCTCTCGGGCTGCTGTCGCCCGGGTCGTCGTGACGATCCGGATCGGCACGTCCGGGTGGTCATACGACCACTGGAAGGGTGTGCTCTATCCACCGGGACTTCGCGCAGGCGACCGGCTTGGTCGGTACGTCGAGGAATTCGAAACCGTCGAGCTCAATGCCAGTTTTTACCGGTGGCCCAAGAACTCGACGTTCGCGGAGTGGAACCGACGGCTCCCCGAGGGGTTCGCTCTCTCGGTCAAGGCGCAACGCGGGCTTACGCACTTTCGCCGCTTGAAGTCGCCGGAGGCGTGGCGCACTCGGATCGACGAAGCGTTCGACGCGTTGGGAGCTCGGCCCAAGGTGTTGCTGGTGCAGACACATCCAGAACATCGGCGCGACGACGCCCGACTCGACGAATTTCTCACCTGCATGCAGGGGCTGCGCCTTGCCGTGGAACTGCGTCATCCCTCGTGGGACGACAACACGGTGTACTCCCTCCTCGAGCGCCACGGCGCCGCGTACGTCGTCATGAGCGGCGCGGGATTACCGTGCGTCCTCAAGGCGACTTCGGACCTCGTCTACGTGCGCATGCATGGTCCCGATCCCGAACATCTCTACGGCGGTTCCTACTCCGACGAAGACATGCGATGGTGGGCGGACCGCATCGCCGAATGGGACGGACAAGGCCGCGACGTCCTGGTCTACTTCAACAACGACGGGCATGGCTACGCCGTCGAGAATGCTCGAACGTTGATCGCCTTGGTTCGGTAACCAGCGACTACGGCAAGCAGTCCGCCACGGTGGTGATGTCGGCATTCATATTGCGCTGCATCATCTTCACCGCTGCCGCGCCGAGTTCTGCGTCGATGTGGGCGACGGCGTCGACAGGCACCACGACCTCGAAGTGGCGCACGTATGCGTCCAGCGCGGTGTAGAGAATGCACTGCTCGGTGACCTGTCCCGTGACGAGCACCCGCGTAGTGCCCAATTGTCCGAGCAGATACCCCAGAGGCGTCGAGTAGAACGCACTGTGACGAACCTTCTGCAGGAATCGGCAGTCAGGTTGGGGAGCGATGGGCTCGACGAGGTCCGGCCTCGCTCCGCCAAGGGCGGCGCGCAGGATGTCCTCCCGTCCCGCGGCGAAGTCTCCGTGGTTGTCGTTGACGTAGACAAGGTCGACATCGTCACGTGCGCGGACGTCGTTGATCAATTGCGATAGGGGTGCAACGACGTCGGCGGCGCTGACGGCTAGTCGTTCGGCGTCGGGATGTCGGTAGTCGTTGAGCATGTCGACCACGAGCAGGGCTGTCTTACTCACACACATTGTGATTGCCTGAACGGGCGCCGCTCAATCGCGCGCTGTTGCAGCGAGGCACCGACGAGCACGAAGGCGAAATGCGGCGATCGGCTAGCGCCTACTTCTTCTCGAGCGCATCCGGCTCGTGCACGGCGTCGTTGCCACTCTTGTCGCTGCGGACCCGGTACTGCGGATCGTCCTTCGAAGCCCGGACCTTTCGCTTCGCGGCTGTGGTGTCCGAGGTGATCTTCTCCTCGACGGTGCCTTCGGCGGTGCTGCCGTGGGTTTGCCAGGTGACCTTGTCGCCCGTGCTGAATTCGTCGGTGCTCATGGGCGCGGGGTACCCGCGGCACTAATCTCGGAATCGTGAGCGGTGATCGGAAGAAGGTTGTGGTCATCGGCGGCGGCTTCGGTGGCTTGTTCTGTGCAAGGGCCCTAGGTAAGACCGACGTCGACGTCACCCTGTTGGACCGCGCGGCATGCCACGTCTTCCAGCCCCTCCTCTATCAGTGCGCAACGGGCACCCTCAGCACAGGCCAGATCAGTCGGTCCTTGCGTGAGGAGCTGGCCAGACACCGCAACGTCACAACGCTGCTCGGCGAGGCCATCGACCTCGATCCCGAGGCGCGTCGAATCACCGCGCGGCGTCCCGACGATTCGCCCTTCTCGGTCGACTACGACGTGCTGATCATCGCCGCGGGAATGCGGCAGTCGTACTTCGGCAAGGAGGACGAGTTCTCGAAGTGGGCACCGGGCATGAAGACCCTCGACGATGCGCTCAGCATTCGCCGACGTCTCTACGCGGCATTCGAGATCGCCGAGACGCTGTCCGCTGGTCCGGAGAGAGACGGTTGGCTCACCTTCGCGATCGCGGGCGGCGGTCCCACCGGAGTGGAGTTGGCAGGCCAAATCCGGGAAATGGCCACCCGGGCGCTGATCAACGAGTTCCACAGCATCGAACCCGAAGACGCGAAGGTGCTGCTATTCGACGGTGGCAAACAGGTACTCAGTGGCTTTGCACCCGCCCTGTCCGCCAAGGCGGCAAGGATTCTGCAGCGGCTCGGCGTCGAGTTGCATCTGGGCGTGCACGTCACCGACGTACACCGCGACGGCATCACCGTCACGCCGAAGGCGGGTGGCCCGAGCGAAGATTACGCGGCGCGAACGGTGCTCTGGACCGCGGGCGTCGAAGCCGTTCCCTTCGCACGTCGTGTGGCCGAAGTTCTCGGCGCGACGTCAGACCATGCGGGACGCATCGCCGTCGACCCCGATCTCTCGGTGCCGGGACATCCGAACGTGTTCGTCATCGGCGATCTCGTCGGCCGTGACAACCTCCCTGGCGTCGCGGAGAACGCCATGCAGGGCGGCCTGCATGCCGCGGCATGCATCCGGCACGACCTCGCAGGGGAACCGCGCAAGCATTACCGTTACCGGGACCTCGGGTCGGCGGCATACATCAGCCGCGGTCACGCATTGCTCCAAGTTGGGCCCGTCAAGCTCGCGGGTGTGTTCGGCTGGCTGGGCTGGGGCTTCATTCACATCGCATTCCTGACGGGAATCGAGAACCGGATCAGCACCGTCGCAACCTGGCTATCCAGCATTGCCCGCGCCCGACGGACCGACCGCACGTTCATGCTCGGCAGTCCGACCAACTCAGAGCAGCCATACACCTGGGCGGCATGCGGGCCGGTGGCGACGCATCCGGCGCTAGAGGAGAAGAAAGCGGAGTCGCCGAAACCTCGCGTCGTGGAAGACGACCACCCCGCGTCGACGGACGGGTAGGCGGTTTCGGATCCGTAGCCCAGGGAACCTCTTCTACCTGGAAGTAGGAGGTCGAGCAATGCCGAAGACCGCGAAGAACGGCCACGCGAAGCAGAGCGAGCTACCCAGCACGCTGCAGAAGTCCGACGACAAGGCGCAGAGAACGTTCGCCAAGACCCACGACTCGGCTGCCGAGCAGTACGGCGAAGGCGAGCGCGCCTACCGCGCAGCCTTCAGCGCGCTCAAGCACAGCTACGAGAAGGTTGGCGATCACTGGGAGCCCAAGGAACAGCGTGGTCCGTCCGATGAGCTCGCCGAGAGCGGAGGGCCCAACGCCCGTGGTGAAAGCGCGGAAGGAGTCGACGCCAACGCCAGCAAGAAACACCTCCTCGGAATCGCACGTCGTCTTGACGTCCCAGGCCGTTCCTCCATGAACAAGGACGAACTCGTCTCGGCGATCATGAAGGCGAATCGCCGCGAGTCCCGCCGGAACCCGTAAGGGTCACGAATCGCTTGCCGCACATGGCCTCTACCCGCCGAACGGGAGGGTTGGCCAAGCCTCTGCATTCGCCGCGACTCGCCCGTGAGGACTTTGGTCGACGGCCAACGCGGCGGGGTGATCGGCACCACTTTCCGGCATCGAACGCTCCGATGATCACTCGTTTCCACGAGGGGCGGTAGCGGGAATATCGCCCGGCGGTGATGCGTCTTTGGTTGTGAGGCTTCAGTTTTGGAGAGCAACGCTCGCGATCCGACTCCTGGAGACTCCGGTCATGTGTCACCCAAGGAGGAGAAATGAAGAAGTTCGTTTATGCGCTAGCGACGGCCGCAGCCCTATCCGCTGCAACCCTTGGTGTCGCCACTCCGGCGTCGGCCGCACCGTACGCCACGGGTTGCTCGGTTCACACGACGTACCAAGGGAATCCAGTCGACGTCGAGTGGTGCTGATCGGTTCAATAGTTCGACCCCTGCGTCGGCAAAGTCGCCGACCTGGCCCAAATCGGGCGGGTTGCAGTACAAGATGGTCTCATGCACGACGACACCGGTAGCCATCCCGACTCCGCCGCGCCGACGCTGCGCGTGATCGTCGCCGACGACGATCTCCTGCTGCGTGAAGGCTTGGCCAGCTTGTTGACCCGTTCCGGCTTCGACGTCGTGGGCCAGGCCGGCGACGCCACCCAGTTGTTGCCGCAGGTGCGTGCCCTGACGCCCGACTTGGTGATCGTCGACATCAGGATGCCGCCCACCAAGACGACGGAAGGTCTCGATGCCGCCAAGGTAATACGCACGGAGCTACCGAGCGTCGGCATCGTGGTGTTGTCCGCTCACGTGGAGGTCGAGCAGGCGATGGAACTGCTCGCCAGTGGGCAAGGGATCGGCTATCTGCTCAAGACCCGCGTGACGGACGTGGCTGATTTCACCGACAGCCTTCACCGTGTCGCCAAGGGCGGATCGGTGGTCGACCCCGAGGTGGTCAAGGAACTGGTATCGGGACGACGCAAGAACGATCCATTGGCGGTATTGAGTCCGCGCGAGCTGGAAGTACTGGCGCTGATGGCCGAAGGCCGCTCGAATGCTGGCGTCTCGCGCCAGCTTTGGGTTACCGAGGGCACCGTCGAGAAGCACGTGCGGAGCATCCTCACAAAGTTGGACCTCCCCGAGGCAGACGACAATCACCGCCGGGTGCTTGCAGTACTCACGTTCTTGGAGTCCCGTTAGAGTCACTTGCGAGACCGTCGACGGGGATCTTCACCGCAACCGTCGTCCCACCGCCCTTGGGGCTGGACATGGTCAGTTCGCCCGACAGTGCCTCGACGCGATCCTTCAGCCCGATGAGTCCAGAGCCGGCCCCAAGGACCGCGCCCCCTATCCCGTCATCGATGATCGACACCCGAAGACAACCGTCTTCGACTCTCGCCTCAACGCTTACCTCGGAAGCCTTCGCGTACTTCGCGGCATTCGTCAAGGCTTCGGTGACGACGTAATAGGTTGCCACCTCTACGGATTCAGAGGGGCGCTCCGAGATGTCGAGATCGAGGATCACCGGCACCGCGGAGCGACGGGCCAGTGTCTTGAGCGCGGGTACCAACCCGCCCCTCGACAGGAATGCGGGGTGGATGCCCCGCGAGAACTCCTGCAGGTCGGTGTGGACGGTGGACAGCCTCTCGACCATGTGGCCCAGCTGCTGTCGAAGTTCGGCTAGGTCCGGTGGAACCGAAGCCTCTAGCGCCCGGAGTTCCAAGCCCATCGAGACGATCCCCTGCTGCGCACCGTCGTGCAGGTCCCGCTCGAAGCCGCGCCGGGCCTGATCGGCGGCGGCCACGATGCGTGCCCGCGACGCCTTCAACTCCCCGCGGGTCTCCGCGTTGGACATCGCGGTGGCGACGAGGTCGGCGAAATCGCCTATACCCGACTCGGTTTCGACGGGAAGCGTGAGCAGCGACGTCGAAGCGATGATCATCGCGCCCCGCACACGGCCGTCGACGATCACCGGCGCACCCGCCGCCGAGCGCACACCCGCCTCGCGGAGCCTGTTCGCGATGGAACCGTGTACCCGGTCGTAGTGATCGACTCGCGCGGGCTTGCCGTGCCTGCGGATCTCGGCGCTGACGCTTTCGCCGTCGAGCGAGAGGTGTTCACCCACCGAGAAGACCGTTCGTGGCGACGCGTCGCGCGCGGCAAGCACGACGCCGTGCCCGTCCTCGTCTTCGTATCGAAGCAGTGTCACGTGATCGACGTCCAGACCCCGCGCCAGCTCCTCCACCGCTACGGGATACACGTCGGCGGGATCGGCACCGCGCGCCACCAGCGTCGCGACCCTGCGCAACGCCGCCTGTTGCCTGGCTCGTGCACTTGCCTCCGCGTTGCTGGCTTCGGCCTCCCGCCGGCGCTGCTCGGCCTCGGCGGTCCGTAAGCGGGCCTGGCCCGCGAGGACGTTGGCGAGCAGCGCGACGGTCAAGAACACGATCACCGCAGGAACGATGCTGCCGGTGCCCTCGAGATGGAAGTAGACGTAGACGAGCGCACTGACCAGCGTCGTCGCAAGCGCGAGACCAAAGCCCCAACCTGCCGAGATCACCAGCACTCCGAAGAGGAAGACCAGACCGTACGCATTGTCGGGGAACGCTTGTCTGAGCTGCAGCACCACGAGGGTTTCTGCCACGGTGCACGACACCGCGACGAGCACTCCCCAGCCGAGCGGACGCGCCGTCGGGCGCACCAGCAGGGCCAACAGACCGTTGAGCAGCGACCCCGGACGACGCTTGCCCCGTGGAATTCCCGTCCGCGCGTCCATCGGCTGATCTTATGTCTGGGTCTACCCGCTAGCAGGTAGTCATCAGCGGACGCTGCCAGCAATGCCATCTTGGTGCTGACGACGCAGACACCGGCTCCGCGTCGCGAGAAGCTTGTCCCACAGCGCCGACGAACATCTCTTGAATCGCAGGTACCGACATGATGTGGATCTTTGCAGTGACGACCGCCGCCTCGACTGGTTTCTTCATCGAATGGGCACAGCGCCGATGTGAGCAATGGGCTGCGGACCGTGACGCGAACTCGTGAATTGCAGCTACCTGCAATGCCCGTTCACACGTGGTTGAGCCACACTAGTTGCATGGAGTCCGACGTCCGAGAGCTACGCTGCGTCATCGTCGACGACAGCCAGGCCTTCCTCGACGCCGCGGTGAAGTTCATTGGTCGCGAAGGCATTACGGTGGTCGCCGTAGCATCGAACAGCGCCGAGGCGCTCGCTTGCGTTGCGCGCCTGCAACCCGACGTGACGATCGTCGACGTCACGCTCGGCGACGAGAGCGGGTTCGATCTCGCCGAGTTGCTCTCCAGCGGCGATGCCCGCTCGCCGGTCGTGCTGACCTCGACTCACTCCGAACAGGATCTCGAGGATGCCATCGAGGCCAGCCCCGCCTTGGGATTCGTGCCGAAGGTCGCATTGTCCGCTGGCGCGATTCGCGGGCTCGTCGATGGCGTCGGTCGGCTCTGAGGCTCGCGTTCACGCTCGTCGCGCCAATTCCCTTCCGGCCGTTGGCATGGTCGCCGGTTGCAACCAGAGCGCGACGTTGCGAACGTAGTCCTTGAAGACGGCGAGCCGCGTCGGGTCTGACTTGATCTGCGTCCCTGGCAACTCCGTGACGAAGGAGGGCGCGCCGCGATCCACGTCCCAGTTGTAGTCGGCGAAGTGGTGAAACGTCGACTCCGCCAGGGCTCTACCCATCGGACGACCGTCCGGCGCGTACTCGCCCTCCAGCACGACGGCGAGGTTGAAGCGCCTGCCAGTCGCGGCGCTGCGGCCGATCGCGAGTACCGCGGCGGACGGAACGTCTGCCGTTACCAGGCCCTCGTGCGGGTGTGCAGGGAACCACTCGATCCGCCCGCTCGCCGTCGACGAAGTTCGTAGCAGCTCGTGCACGGGTCCCTCGGTGAACACCGGTTGGTAGTCACCGTTGGCACCGGAGTGGTAATTGGGCCACGAGATGTGCGGATTGTCCTGGTCGTCGCACATCGTGCTCGGATCGATGCTCGCGTCGTGAAACTGGTTGACCGCGCCGAGCGACCCAAGCCGTGACAAACAGCAGCCCAACTGTTCGTGATCGCGCGCGGTGAGCACCCCGCCGCCGCGCCGACGGAATCGGAGGATCGCGTCGGCTTCGTCGGCCATGAGGCCATCGCCGACGTCGACCGCCATGAGCCATAGTTGGTCGAAGCCGAGTTCGTCGAGGCGGCTCAGGACCGGGTCCTTGCCGCCTACCGTTCGATTGCGCGCCACCACGTCGTGTCCTGCCGCGCGCAACTCGTCGGCCAGCAGCGAAAAGCGGTCGATACCCCAGTCATCCGGGTTCTCGGCGATCGTCGTCTGAAGCAAGATCTTGGACATTTCCGTCACACCTGGCCGGACTCGGACGTCGCCGGCGCAGCAGGCACCCGCAGGTGCGCTCGCGCCGCAAGTTCCTCGTCGTCGACGAGGACGAGCATCGGTTGGCCTGGGGTACATAACATCGTGACGACGAAGCGGCACTGCACGTCGTCGCGATTGTTGCCATCCGAGTAGTGGATGACGTCGCCACCGGGTTCCCAGAATGCTTCGCCGGCTCGGATGACACGCGGCGGCTCACCCTCCAGTTCGAAGAGGACCTCGCCCTCCAACACGTAGCCGAACGCCGGTCCGCCAGGGTGCCTGTGCGGAGGTGCGCCCGCACTGCCAGGCGGGTACGTGATGGTGACGGTCATCGCGTGGGCGTCGTCCGGGATGAACGGAGGCTGCACTTCCTGCACGACCGTCAGGGCGTTCTCCCAGTCGGCGTCGTACTTCTTCGACATGACGATTCCTCTCTCTCCTTTGATGTTTCAGCGACTCACGCGACGCTCGAACACGGCGCGGCCCCGTCATTGAGGCCAAAGCCGGATGTCGCCGCCGGGGCGGCTCCAAAGCCGGATGTCGCCGCCGGGGCGGCTCCAAAGCCGGATGTCGCCGCCGGGGCGGCTCCAAAGCCGGATGTCGCCGCCGGGGCGGCTCCAAAGCCGGATGTCGCCGCCGGGGCGGCTCCAAAGCCGGATGTCGCCGCCGGGGCGGCTCCGTGGTCGAGGTGAGCCAACGCGCTACGCAGCCGCTGCCGACCACGGGACACCCTCGACATGACGGTGCCCATCGGGACGTTCAACATCGCAGCTGTCTCCGCGTAGGTGTAGCCCTGGACGTCGGCGAAGTAGACCGCCGTCCGGAAGCCGTCGGGCAGGCTGTCCATCGCCGCCCGGACATCCCCGCGCGGCAGAGCATCGAGCACCTCGGCCTCGGCGGAGCGCGGTCCCGTCGGAACACGCGTTGCACCGTCGGCCAGATCCAGCTCGGTGACCGATTCAACCGACACCTCCGCGGGCCGCCGTTGCTTGGTCCGGTAGGTGCTGACCCAGCGGTTGTACATGATTCTGAAGAGCCACGCCTTGAGGTTGGTGCCCTCCTGGAAGCCGTGGAATCCGGTATATGCGTGCAGTAGTGCGTCCTGCAGCAGATCCTCGGCGTCGGGTTCGTTGCGGGTCAGCCGTCTGGCACCGCGGAGAAGGACGTCGAGGAAGGGTTCAATGTCGCAAGCGAACCGCGTGGCGAGATCGGGGTCCGGTTGGGGGGAGGCGGGTACGGCGGTGACGGTCATGATTGCGGGCTCCTGAGTTTCGGCTGCGAGTCGGGCTTGTCCAACTCAGCCTCGCCGTCAAGAAGCCCTAGCGAACCCTTGAAAACCCGTAGTCCGTGGAGCGTCGTCCGTAGTCCGCGCTAGCTTGCCCACGAAGCGGTGCGTAGCTGCCTGCGCGAGGTGATGCCGAGCTTGACGAAGACCTTTCGCAGGTGCCATTCGACGGTGTGCGTGCTGACGAACAACTGCGCGCCGATCTCCTGATTCGTCAGACCGTCCGCGGCCAGCCGGGCGATCTGGGCCTCTTGAGCCGTCAGCTCACCGCCGGTGACGACGGGCTGTTTGCGCACCTTTTCGCCGGTAGCGGCAAGTTCGCGCCGCGCCCGTTCGGCGAAGCCCTTCGTGCCCATTCGCGTGAACATCTCGTAGGCGGTGTTGAGTTGCTCGCGGGCGTCGAGTCGACGGTTCACCCGCCGCAACCACTCGCCGTAGGCTAGCCGAGCACGCGCTCCATGGAGTGCGGCGTGCGAGCGCTCCAAACGCTCCACGGCCTCGTCGAACAGGGCTTCGGCGACGTCATTGCCTGCGATCGAGGCTCGCGCTGCTGCCACCACACCCAGCCCCCAGTCCGTCCCGCCGGCACCCGCCCGCTCGCCGAGGAGATTCAGCGCCGCGGCTGCGGATTCCCGGTCACCCAAGTGCGTGGCGGCTTCGATCAGTTCGAACAGGCACCAGCCGTAGAACCCGAGATCCTCGTACTCACAGCACTCGCGGGCGGCGGCCAAGGCCTCGTCGTAGCGACCGAGTCCGTTGAAGAGCACCGCGGAGGTGAACCTCGTCAATGCGACCAATCGGCCTTCGCCCCTTGCGATTCCGTCCGCGGCTGCAGCCGCGATCACGTCGACCGCCGTATCGGGATCGCCTCGCCAGGCCGCGAGGTTGAGCGAGTGATACTTCACGGGCGCGTTGCCCATCGACGCAGTAAGCGCGCTGGCCTCTTCGATGAGGGCTGCCGCAGTGCCGAGGTCACCCGTGAAGACGTGAACTCCGGCCAGATGGGTGACTGCCAACGGCAGCACGGCCAGCGCGCCGGTGTCGCGAGCACGCTGAACGGTATCGGTGGCGATGCGCTGCAGGACTGCGTCATCCCATAGTTCGTGCGCAGCGGATTCCTGCGCGATCGGGAACGGCCAGTACACGGGATGCCCATCACCCGTCTGCGAGTCGGACGTCCACCGCTCCAGTGCCGAGCGCAGGTGCTCGGAACCCGCGCCAGGGCCATCGATGATCCGACGTGTCATGCCGCTCAACAGGAAGTCGATCGGCCGCGCCAATTCGGCTACTCGGTCGACGGCGGCACGGCCGGCCGCGGCCACCTCCGCCAGGAGGCCGGGTTCCCCGAGCCGACCGGCGTACATCGCCGCCGCCAGGGCCTCCAGGTACGTCTCACGCGCAAGGTCGTCGTCAAGTGTTTCGAGTTCCCTTGCCGCGCTGAGCAATTGCGCTGCGGCCTCACCGGTTCGCAATGCACCTACCGCCCCGGCTCGGCTGCGCACCAACTCCATCTGCGCACGTATTCGTCGCACCTGAGCACGCTCCAGCTTCGAGAGAGGAGCCGCGTCGGCGATCGCAAGAAGCTCGTATGCCGCATCTGGCGCTGCTGCCTCTCGCTTGGCCTGCGCCGCGGCGATTGCCCGTGCTCCACGAAGCGTCGGATCCGCCGTGAGAACCGTCGCGCGCTCCAAGAACGTTGCCGCTGCGGCGATTCCGCCTCTGCCTTGCGCTCGGCCTGCCGACGTCACCAAGTCGGCGGCGACCTCGTCATCAGGTCCCGTGGCCGCGTTGGCGGCGTGCCACGCTCGACGGTCGGGGTCCGAACGGGGATCCGTCGCTTCGGCCAATGCCCGATGCGCGGCCCTGCGTTCGTTCAGCTCAGCCGCCCGGTACGCGGCAGAACGCATCAGAGGGTGGTGAAAGCGCATGCGCGGACCGAATTCGATCACCCCTGCGGCTTCGGCGGGGGCGAGTGCATCGACGGCAATGCCGAGCAACGCCGCCGCGCGGAGGAATAGCGCCGCGTCGCCAAGGGGCTCTGCGGCCGCGACCACCAGCAGCCGCTGTGTGTCTACGGGCAGAGCCCGGACGCGACGCACGAAATCGTCCTCGATCGCGGCGGTCGACGAACGCTTGCCCGAAATCCAGAACCCACCAGAGAGCTCCGCAGCAGAGACGCTGCGTGGGACTTCGACGATGGCCAAGGGATTTCCGCGGGTCTCTGCGACGATCCTGTCTCGGACAGGTGGGTCGATGCCTCCCAACGTGACTGATTCCAGTAGGCCGCGCGCGTCGTCGTCGGAGAGACCTGCGACCACGAGCTCTGGCAGGCCAGCAAGGACGTCGGGGTGGTCCCGCACTGCGAAGACCAGTGCGACGGGTTCGGCGAGGAGCCGCCGTGCGACGAAGCCCAGCGTCTGCACCGAGACCTGGTCGAGCCATTGCGCGTCGTCGATCACGCAGAGCAAGGGCCGATCCTTGGCCGCGGCCGACATGAGACTGAGCACCGCAAGACCGACCAGGAACCGATCCGGCGTCGCGCCGATGCCGCGACCGAAGGCCACGTTGAGGGCCTCGCGCTGCGGCTCCGGTAGCTCGTCGAGTCGGTCGAGCAAGGGGGCGCACAGCTGCTGAAGACCGGCGAAGGCGAGTTCCATGTCGGACTCCACACCCGCGATCGCAATCGCGCGGAACCCGGACGCGAGCTCGGAGACGTACCCAAGAAGCGCCGTCTTGCCGATGCCCGCCTCTCCGCGCAACACCAGCACCTGGCAGCTTCCGGAGCGGATGGTCGCGATCAACCGTTGCAGCGTCTCGCACTCGCTTGCGCGCCCGCGCAGAGCCTGGCCCCGTGCCTGGTTCGACATAGCACCCACCGCGTCCGTCCTTTCACAGGATGTTAGCGGTTGCCGCAGTCCCGATCTTGATCGAGCGACCGTCGGCCCTTACGCCTTTGCGGCCGCCCGCAAGACCCAATCCTCGAAGTGGGTCCCGAACAACGTCGCTCCGTCGTCGGGGACGAGATCGCGCTCGGCGATCGAGATGCCCCAGTACTGGGCGGCGGGATCGGCGACCACCTCGCGGGAGTCACCGCGAGCGGTCAACGCGGTCCGGATCAGGTCGGGCATCCGGAACGCTTCCGGTCCCCCCACCTCTCTGATGCCATTCACTGGCTCGCCGACGGCAGCGATGGCGACGGCCTCGGCGACGTCGATGGCGGCCATCGGCTGGATGAGTGCGGGCGGTAGATGCACGACGCCATCGACGGTCGCGGAGTCCGCGATGATGTCGAGGAATTCGAAGAACTGGGTCGCGCGGACGATCGAGTAGGGAATCGAGCTCTCGCTGATGAGCTTCTCCTGCAGCAACTTCGCCTGAAAGTAGCCACTGTGTGGCGCCAACCGATCGGTACCGACGACCGAGAGTGTGACGTGGTGGCCGACACCGGCGTCGGCTTCCGCCGCCAGCACGTTCGCCGTCGCAGTCTGGAAGAACTCGATCGCTGCGTCGTCGAGCGTGGGAGAGTTCGAGACGTCGACGACCGCTTGCACACCTGTCATGACGTTGCGAAGCCCCTCGCCGGTCAACGTGTTGACACCAGTGGACGGTGCGGCGGCGACGACGTCGTGACCCTGTTCGGTCAAGTCCTGCACCACTTTCGAGCCGATGCGGCCAGTTCCTCCGATGACGACGATTCTCATGATGAGCCCTTCTCGATGATGTGTGACAACGTCTCGACCGCCAGAACGGATGAAATGATGCGAATTCATCCCACCCGACTCCTCGCGAGCGCCCGTTAAGGCAGGGGAAGCATTCCTAAATTCTGATCGCGAAACTCGTGCGGTGGTAGTAGGCATGAGGCATGAATCTTCGTGAGGCTCGACAGATCATCGACTCGCTCGACACGGATCCCAACGCGCTGAGCGTGTTCGGCGAGCAATATCAGACCCCCGACGGCGCAACGGTGATTCCGGTCTCCAGGCCGGTCGGAGTGTTCGTGATCAAGGACGGCCAGCCGATTTGGTCGCCGGCCGCGGACGGTACGCGCATCGCGATGCTGGGCATACTGTGCGGGCTGGTCGCAGCAACCTGCGCGGGGATCGCAATGGTTCGCCGCCCCCCGTGGCCAGATCTGCACGGCGAAGTCACCAAGCGGATCTAACGTCCCCAAGGTTCTTCCAAGGCGGGGCGTGAACACTCGCTTGCATCAATCAAATTGGCGCAAGTGAGAGGACAGCACGAGTGATCACCGACAGTCGACACAGCACGGTAACCATGGCCACCCTCGCCAACTTCGTGCGGCCCAACTCAGTTGTGCCGTGCCATTGGTGCGGTTTTACCCGCTTCGACCACTTCGGCAACGCCGCGTGGGCGGATAGCCTGCTGCGATGCCCGCAGCCGTCGGTAGTCGGTGGATCCTTCGGCGAACGCCAACTCCGCGAGCCCACCTACCAGCCCGCGTACCGGTAGTACACCTACGCCTCGACGAGGCCGCCGCACGAACCCTCGAGATCCCGCGACGCCTGACGACGGCTTTCAGCAAATCGTTGCGTCGAGGTCGCGCGCATCGCGCATTCCCAAGACGCCCGTCGTGTCATTGGGTCCCGAGAAGTTCAACGTGAATGCCCGCGACGTCCCGCCGTTGGCGCAGAAAGCGTTCACCCATTTGCACTGAACGACGCACCGGCACCGGTGGTGATGACGTCGGCTCCCTCGAGCTTCTTCAGGTTGCTGATCATGATGTCTGGTTGATATTTCGGCGGTTTGTTGTTTGGGTTGTTGGCAGTTCGGGCAATCGCTCGTCGGTACCAAATTTGCAGTGGCGCCGCGCGCTCTTGTCGGGCTGGGGGTTTACGCCGCTGGTGACCTCGCCCCACATAAGTGGAAGCGCGGACAACCGTGTACTCTATGATCGCGAAAGCTGCTGTCCTGCAGTCATATTCGCGCAATCTGAATCATGGTTCGTGCTAACCTCGACCACGAGTGACCGCCCGTCCTGAAAGCGCGAGGGAGCACAGGGACAAGGTCATACGCAGACACACACTGAGCGGTCCGCCGACAGTCGGCGGGGACCAGCTAACCTCAGACATCCGCCACCGACTGTGCGAGGGGGGCAGAAGACGATGACCAGCGCGACCCAGGAGCTTGCTGCCAGGGTCGCGACCGAGAAACCGCATGCGCGCACCACGCACCTGCCAGGCGTCGACGGAATTCGAGCCCTAGCGGTCAGCGCGGTCGTGATCTATCACCTGAACAGCGACTGGCTGCCAGGTGGCTACCTCGGCGTCGACGTCTTCTTCGTCGTCAGCGGGTACCTGATCACCCGACTACTCGTTGCCGAGCGGGGCGATACCGGCGAGATCGGCCTGCAGAACTTCTGGGTCCGCAGGGCCCGACGGATCCTGCCGCCCCTGTTTCCCATGCTTCTGGTCACCATCGTCGGCTCCGCGCTCATCGACAGGTCGGTATTGCACAACCTGCGAACCGAGGTGGTCGGTGCTCTCACCTACACCAGCAACTGGGTGCAGATCTCGCAGCACCACTCCTATTTCGCCAGCTTCGACCAACCGTCGTCGCTGCAACACCTCTGGTCACTGGCCGTGGAGGAGCAGTTCTACCTGGTATGGCCGCTGGTCGTGGCCGCAGCGCTGTGGTGGCGGGGACGACGGCACCTCGCGATGCTCGCAGGACTTGGTGCCCTTGCCTCCGCTACGGCGATGGCCGCGTTGTACCAGCCGGGGGTCGACCCGTCGCACCTCTACTACAGCACGCTGACCCACAGTGCCGGCCTGCTCGTCGGTGCGGTGCTGGCGATCGCCTGGCCTGCGACCAACGCACCGAGCACGCCGCGCGCGATCAAGACCGGCGCGGCCTTGTCCGTACTCGGCGTCGTCGGCATCGGCATCGGCTTCTGGCTGCTCGACGAGCGCGGTGGTGCGCCTTACCAGGGTGGGATCCTCGCAGTCTCGCTGGCCAGCGCACTGCTGATCGTCGGCGCCGGACACGGCCGTACGACGATTGGACGGTTACTGGCCCATCCACTCGTCCGGTGGCTGGGCGCGCGCTCCTACGGGCTGTACCTGTGGCACTGGCCGGTGCTGGTACTTGGGGCTCGGCTCTTTGGACACCGAAGCCTGCTCGTGGTGATCGCCGAGGTAGTCATCTCGCTACTGCTCGCGGCGGCCTCATACCGCTGGATCGAACGACCCGTGCAGCGGTACGGCTACCGCGGCGCCTATGTGCTGGCCAAGGGATCGGTGCGCAGCGGGGGCAAGGGGGTCCATCACCTAGCGATGTTCGGTGCCGCCGCGCTGACCGCCGCGTGCCTGTTCGCCGCAATATCGCTGATGAAGGCTCCCCCACCGCCGTCGAACGCGCTGGAGGACCAGCTCGCTTCGGCCCAGCTGGCCGTTGAACGGGCCCCCCTCACCACGCCACAGCCGCCCGGCGAGGCGCTGGCGAAACCGATGGCGGCGGGCGCATCGGCGCCATGTCCGTCATCGCCGCCGCCAGGGGACCAGATCACCGCACTAGGTGACTCGGTCATGCTCGCCGCATCGCCGTCACTTCTCGCGGCACTACCCGGCATCCAGATCGATGCGCAGACGAACCGTTCCATGCAGGCCGGATCCGACATTCTTGCGGCCCGCGTACGCGACGGCTCGTTGCGGCCGGTGGTGGTACTCGGCCTCGGTACCAACGGCGAGTTTCCGCGCGCGATGTTGGACAGGGTCATCGACCAGCTCGGTCCGACCCGCACCGTGTACCTGGTGAACCTGTATCTGCCGACGAAGCCGTACACGTCAGAGATCAATGACACGCTTGCCGCGGTGGCCAAGGCGCGCCCGAATGTCCACCTGGCCGACTGGCAGGCGGTCGCCGCAGGCCACCTCGACGCGCTGTACTCCGATGGCATCCATCCGAAGCCGGGCCCCGGCTCGGATCTCTACGCCAACATGGTCGTCTCGTTGATGAGCGGATTGCCATGCAGCAAGCCGAACCGGATGTCCCGCCCAGTCTCGATGGCGTCGGCAGCAGTGCCCGCGCCAGGCTCCGGACCGCCCGCCCTTGCCGACAGGACCTACGCGGCCTCGGATCCGGAGCCGAACGCGGCTCAGCCCACGGCTCTGGAGATACTCGAGGACGTCGGCACCTTCCGGGTGCCGATGTCGATCGTTCTGGTCATGCTGCTGGTGCCCGTATTCATCAGGATCCGTCAGGACGAAACCTTCAAGTCGGGCCTGGGGGCTGACGGTCAATGATCTGCCTACGCGAGACTGCAAGACATGATGGGAATCACGCCAACACTCGTCATGTGTTGCAGTCTCGGTGATTCAGACTCGCTAGTGTCGCCGCAGCACAACGAGATCGGGCGCATCGTGTATTCACGATGCGCCCGATCCGTGTGACTGGTTCCTAGAAGTTCTGCGTGAAGACCTTCGACGTCCCGCTGTTGGGGCAGAAGATGTTCACCTGGTACTGCGTTCCGGTCTGAATGCCGAAGATCTGCAGGTTGGACGGCGTCTTGCCGGTCAACGTGACGGTCGCGAAGTAGGGCAGGAGGAACGGGTGTCCGGCAACGTGTGAACGGTAGCTGCAGATCTCGACAGCACCATCGGGGTTGGCCGTATCGGTCACGGTGACCACCGTGCCGACACCGTTGTTCGTGTAGCTGGTCAGCACCGCAGCCGACGCGGTTCCGGTCGCACCGAACAACGCCGCCGCAGCACCGGCCGCGATGGCGACGGCTCCGGCGAGCTTCTTCAAGTTGCTGATCATGATGTCTCCTCGAGCGTGGGGGTGGGCCTGTTGGCATAAAACTGCGGCATCGCGCTTGGAAAGTTCTTGGCAAGCCGACACCGATTAGCCAGTGGACACACAGCTGGACCGCAAGAGATCCAGTTCGTTCGAGGAAATACCTTGTTCTGCAACGCTATTCGCGCAGGGGCGCAATGGATGCGCCCGGACCGTCAGGCCGACGGCACTGAGGTCTGATCCGCAGGGATCTCGCCTTTTCGACCGGTGCACGACGAGCAATCGGCCGCGTCGATGTTGAATTCTCCACACGTCGGGCAAATGAACGGAATCATCGCGGGCTCCTCCTACTTTTCCAGAGTTGGCGCCGACTTACTGCAGCGTTGACCTGCCTCTACCCGGCAGGCGAGAGCACCAAACGTCGCCGTTGATCTACTCAGGCAGCTCCCAGACGCGGTGACCGACGACCGCGACCACTGCGGTGGCCAACGCCGCCACGAAGACGGGGATGCTGATGTGAATCTTCATCAAGAGTGCGCCCACCAAGGCTCCTGCGAAGATCGCGAGGATCGCCCACAGCCGACGGTGTTTGAACCACGCCCAACCCGGTTCGAACAGCGTCTCACTCGCAAACGCGGTGATTGTCGAGGTGACCACCACGGTGGTCATGTCCGCCACCGCCAGCGCACGCGCCGTTGCCGCCTGCATCCCCATCAGCACCGCTATCGAGCCTGCGGCCGAGATGGACAATGGCGACGGGGCCGTCACGGCCACCGTTGCGAGCGTCACGCCCACCGCGGTGAGAACGGCAGCATTGAAGGTGAAGATGCGGGTGACCCGTGACTGCCGCGACGTCAGCGGTCCCCGCAACAGTCTGCCGGCGATGGCTGCACCCAACGCGTAGGCGCCAAGAGCGACCAGGGGGCCCACGACCGGCAGGTCGTCCTCCGCAGCAAGCCCCATCCCGAGGATGACGAGGTTGCCCGTCATGTTGCCCGTGAAGATCCGGTCGAGCCCCAGATAGCCAACGGCGTCGACCAATCCAGTGACGAATGTCAGCACCAGCATCAAGAGCAGCTGGGTGCGCTGCAGCGCCGCCCCTCGCGGCCTGCTCAGCACGAGCTTGCCTGCCGGCGATTCGGGTTAGGTTGGGTTGAGCCGGCCATGCCCTGCATTGTTCACGAACAACGCGACTAAATCCCTACCGAGGAGCACGGTGTCCGTTCCGAATCGCACGTCGTTCACTGGGGCGCTCGCCGCACCGCACGCCTTGGCCAGCGAGGCTGGACTTGCCGCGTATCGCGACGGAGGCAACGCCATAGACGCAGCCATTGCGGCCGCCGCCGTGCTCACGGTGGCGTACCCACACAATGTCGCACTCGGTGGCGATCTGATCGCTCTCGTGCGCACCCCGGCTGGTGAGGTCTTTTGCGTCAACGCATCGGGGTGGGCGGGCAAGGACGTGAATGCGGACGAGTTGCGTGCTGCACACGGCGACGCGCTTCCGGTTCTCGGTGTGGATACCGTGACCGTGCCTGGCGCAGTTCGGGGCTGGGATGCACTGCGCCGCTTCGGCGCTCGTCTGTCGTGGGAGCGAACGCTGGAACCGGCGCATGCAGCCTGCGCGGGCGTACCGGTGGCTGAATCGTTGGCCACGCACATCGCCGAGGCGGAGGCCGCCGGGTGGTCCGAGGACGTCGAGCGCGTGTTTCGTCCCAGCGGCAGACTTCTGGCCGTTGGAGACCCACTCGTTCAGCCTCGGCTGGCGGACAGCTTTGCCGCCCTACGCGTGAACGGGCCCGACGAGTTCTACGAAGGCGGGCTGGCCGAGCACACGATCGGATTCCTGCGCGCGCGTGGATCTCGTTTGACCGCCGAGGACTTCGCCGCGTTCACGCCCGAGACGGTCGCGCCCCTCGAACTGTCGTACCGAGGACTCGTGGTGCTGACGAGTCCGCCGAACACGCACGGATTCTTGCTGTTGCGCGCTTTGGCTGCGCTCGGCCGGCGCGGCATCGTCGACCCGCTCGGACACGGATTCGGCACCCTGGTCGAGAGCTTTCGCGATGGCAACGAGGTCCGGTCGCGCGCCCTGGCAGACCCACGCACGGCAACCGTTGACTTCGACGCTCTAGTGCACGGCGATCCGGATGGCACCACCGGAACCGTAGGAGACGATCTCACCGACGTGGCGCACGGCGACACCGTGGGAATCGCCGCTGCGGACAGCGACGGGTACGCCGTCTCGCTCATCCAAAGCGTCTTCCATTCCTTCGGTTCAGGACTCATCGACGCCGAGACCGGAATCTTGTTCCACAATCGCGGCACGGCGTTCTCTCTCGATCCCCACTCCCCCAACGTGATTGCGCCGTTGAAGCGGCCCGCGCACACACTGATGCCCGTGCTGACGACTCAGGCGGGCACCACGAAGCACGTCCTGGCGACGATGGGAGGGCAGGGCCAGCCGCAGATCCTTGCCCAGGTGTTGCTCCGTTTGTTGGATGGTGAATCAGCCGAGCACGCGATCGCGGCCCCACGCGCCGTCATCGGGCGCCAGATCGACGGTTACCCGGCGAACACCGTCGCGGCCGAGGCCGACCTCGACGACGGCGCCAAGCGCTCTCTGATCGCGAGCGGCCTGACCGTCGTCGACGTCCCGCGCCATACCGAGGATCTCGGCCAGACCAACGCGATATCGATCAACGATGACCGTTCGATGACCGCCGCCTCCGATCCCCGCTCGGACGGGGCGGGGATCGTTGCGCACTACCCGCGTCGGCCGCTGCTTGGCACCACGGGTCACCAATAGCGGATCGCACCCTCGAACATGTTGGCAAGCAGGGTCTTATCGCTTTCTACCGGCGCGTTTTGCAGCAGACGCTGTTGCGGCCACGCGCCATCGGCCAGCGCTGCGCAGTCTGCATCGAGGTAGCCCACCGCGGACAACCCGTTGGGCATGCCGACCGCGCGCATGATGCGGACGAGGCTGTCGGCGAGCACCTGGCCCGCTTCCCCGTCGTCCACGTCCGTCACGTCGGTACCCAAAAGCCCTGCGGCTTCGACGTGGCGTTCGGGGTATATCGCCGCAGTTTGACGAAAAACGGAGGGAGCGTTGAGGATCACGGCCATGCCGTGGGGTACCAGCGGTTCGGCGCCAGGGTAGCCATCGGGGTGGAAGCCGCGCACCTGTCCTGCGACCGCATACGCCATCGCATGCGGCAGGTGAACGCCCGCGTTGCCGAAAGCGATGCCGGCAAGCGTTGCGGCCCACATGGTCTGCTCTCGGGCTTCACGATCCGATGCATCCCAGACGGCGCGCTCGAGGTATTGGCCGAGCAATCGCATCGCTTCTCGGCTTCCGAGATCGCTCCACGGGTTGGCACCCTGGCTCATTGGTCTTGCGCCAGGCCTTTCGGGCGCCGCCCGACGCACGAAGGGGCGCGCCGTGAACGATTCCAACGCGTGCGACAGCACGTCGAGCCCACTGCATGCGACGACCTGGGCGGGCAAGGTATCGGTGCAGTCGGGGTCGACGAGCGCTTCGGTGGGCCGCAGCACCGGCGACGCAATGCCCGTCTTCGCCGACATCGAGAGCAGGTCGAAGACGGCGATGCCGGTTACCTCGCTGCCCGTGCCCGACGTCGTCGGACACGCGATGTGCGGCGCCAAGGGCCCGGGTACCGGCTGCCCGGCACCGACGGGCGCATTCACGTAGGTCAGGAAGTCGGCGGGTTGACTGGCATACAGGTTGGCCGCCTTCGTGGTGTCGATCACCGAACCGCCGCCAATGGAGACGTACCCGTTCGGCCTTACTTCTGACGCGAATGACGCTGCCCGCCTGAATGATTCGTCGGTCGGCTCGATCTCTACTTCGGTGTAGGGGATGACGTCGATGCTGGCGGCCCGCAGCGAGCCTTGCACGGTGTCGAACACCGCGAGCCCGGCCACGATGGGGTCCGAGAACACTGCCACTCGAGTCATACCGAGGGCACGGGCGCGCTCCCCCACCTCCGCCAGGCAGCCGCGGCCGAAGGTCACCCTCGAAGCGTCGACGGTGAACGCACCTTCGAATCCATCGCCCTCGGGTTGATAGTGACAACAACTCATCGGGCCTCCCATCGCTCTCATGGGAGTCTATGGCGATGGCGACGACCGACTCCGTACGACAAGAAATGATCGACGAGTTCGAACTCCGCAGGCTCGTCCATGCGTACTGTCGCGCAGTCGACCGCGGCGGCTTCGAGCAGTTGAGGGGCCTCTACCACCACGATGCCACCGACGCTCACGGCGGTTTCTCGAACGGCGGAACCGACGCATCCCTCGATCAACTCGAGCGCACCCGTCCATACATCCGCTCGATGCAGCACAACGTGACCACCGTGAACTTCGCCATCGATGGCTTGTGCGCAGAAGGCGAGGATCCCTCGCATCAATTCTTCTCGATGCTAGGCGCTACCTCGTGACCACGTGCGTTCACGGCCCGGTTGCCGTCGACCCAGACGTCCGACCGCGACTCGACGGGGGCGTGAGGCGGGCCATCCCACGCAGGATCCACGGCGTGCGCCGGGCGATCACCTCCACCGCGCGGTCGGTTGGGCGCATCGCGCTGCGAGGACCGGGAGTCGGGGTGGACGCGAGCCGCGCCTCGGCGGTTCCCGCCCGAGCACCCTGCGGATCGACCGCGAGTAGTTGCCACGCGCCGGGAACTCCGCGCAACTCGACGGTGCCGCGGTCCTCGAACCCCGTTCCCGAGCCGACTACCAAGTCGCGCACGGTGCTCGAGACCAGGATCTCGCCTGGGCCGGCCTTGCCGAGTATCCGAGCGGCGATGTGCACCGCGATCCCGCCGATGTCGGCATCGAAGAGTTCGCACTCACCGGTGTGAACGCCTGCCCGGATCTGGATGCCGAGGGTTTCAGCGTCGACGCGCAACGCCTCGGCACACCGGATGGCCTGCGTCGGCCCATCGAACGTCGCGAGATGACCATCGCCGGTGCTCTTCACCACCGAGCCGCCGAATCGCTGCACCAGCTCGGTCGTGATCTGATCAAAGCGCATCAGCACCGCGCGCCACTGCCCATCGCCCGCCGCCGCAGCGCGTTCGGTCGAGGAGACCATGTCGGTGAACAGGACGGTGCGCAGCGCCCGAGACTGCGACGGCGCGGCATGACTGCCGGTGAGGAACTCTTCGATTCGAGTCAGAGTTCGCTTGGGCTCGGCGAACCAGGGCAGGTGGTCGGCGCTGACGACGTCCAGATACTGCGCGCCGGGAATGTGGTCGGCAAGGTAGCGGCCGGTCTGCACGGGGACCACCGGGTCCTCGCGGGCATGGACGACCAGTGTTGGCGCGGTGATCGTCGACAGGACGGGCCGCAAGTCCAACTGAAACGTCGTCTCTAACGACGCCCGCGCCATCCCCGGGCTCGCGCACATCCGCTCGGACATCGCGAGTTGTCGGATTCGGCCAGCCATCGATGGGAAGGCGATGGCGAAGGTCTCGCCACTGCCCCACGCGGTCCGAACGGTGCGGCTGATGTCCACCAGCCGAGCGATCTGCTCCACCGACGGCGTGTAGGCCTCACCCAGCTCGGGAAGGACCCGTCGCGCCCGCAACTCGGCAGGATCCTGATCGATCGTGTCCCACCCGCCTGCGTGGAACGAGTACGCGCCGCAGAGGATCATCGCTCGCGTCCGCTCGGGCCGTGTCGCTGCGAACAACATGGCGGCCGAACCGCCGTCGTTCACGCCGAAGAGGGCAGCCGTCTCGAAACCCACGGCGTTCATGACGGCCTCGATCTCACTCGCCCGTTCCTCCAGCGTTCGAACCCGTGGCACCGGATCCGACAATCCGACTCCAGCCTTGTCGAAGAGGACGATGCGACAGAAGGTGGCGAGTTGGTCGAAGAAGGACTTGAACTCCGGGATCGTCCAGAACAGATCGATGTGGCTGACGAACGGCCCGATGAAGACGACCTCCACCGGTCCGTCACCGAACAGTTGGTAGGCCAGGCTGAGATCCCCGCAGGATGCGTACGAGGTTTCCGCCATGGTCTCGAGCGTAATTGACCTCCACGTCCGCACCTCGACTTTTCCCCAGTTGTTGCCCGCACGCCAAAGAGGGACCGCATTTCTGCGGCCCCTCTTCGTCGGCCCCATTCCTCAATGGGAATCAAATGGCTTGTCCTGCTACCGTTTTGCGGTCACTACCCAGATCACGGAACCTCGTAGACGCAGTGCGGGCTCTCGGAGTTCTGATTGACGACGACGACGCCGTTGACGGTGATCCGGCAGCCCTGGTTGCCGGTCTTGACGGTGGATACGACCTGCAGCAGCGTCCCCGACGGGACGGTGAAGCCCCTGCTGAACGGCACCGTGGCGTTCTCGTCGGCGACGTGTCCGCCCGGATCCATCTCGATCGCATACACGGTCCCGGAGCCGGTGACCTCGAGGATCACGTCGTTGCCGTCTGCCGGGTGGGCGGCGGCGATCGCAGGATGGACGAGCGCAATCGCGCTAGCAGCGAGCAACACGCGGCCAAGTGCCTTGTACCGGGTGAGGGGGCTAAACATGTTGTCTCCTTGGTTTGTTGGGGTTGCCTTGACTGTGGGGTTTGCCGATCACTTGCTTGGACCAATCTGCGGCATCGCACTTGGAGAGTTCTTGGCGAGCATTCTGATCTTGACCTGCGAAGTCATGGATTGCGGGTTGCGTCGAAACCCGTTGCCTTGCTGAGTGATTCGATGGGTCGGCCGTGAATTCATTGGCGATCGGTACATTTCGGAAAGACGGATCCGTTGGTAGCCGTGCCCCTCGCCGCCAGGGCCCCAAGGAACGTCAGCGTCCCTCGATCAGCCACGACGAGATCGAGCGGCGCCGTCCGACTTCGATGCGCGGAACATGCACAGCAAAGGCAACGATGCGCCATGATCTATCCAATATTTCGGTGGCGATGCGCCGACGGACGAGAAGATGAGGTGGGTAGATGCACCATCGCGTCAGGAGCGGCCTACGCATTCGACGCGGCGTTGCCACGTCCGCGATGTCGCTGACCCTGGTGATTGCGACGGCATGCCTGGTGGCTGGCTGCTCGAGCTCCAGGATCGTCACCGGAACCGCGACGAAGGCGATCATCGACCCCAACATGTCCGGCACCATGGCGGTGGCCGATGGCAGAAGTGGCGTTCGCGACGATGCACCAAAGCCGACCGGCACCGTCATTGGTTCCGATGACGGCGACGACGACGAACTGGCCTTGCTCGCGGTCAACGACGTCGCGGAGTTCTGGGAGAACGATCACTGGGACCCCAGCTGGAAGGGCAGCTTCGAGCCAGTCGAGAAGCTTTACTCATATGACCCTCGCGATGCTTCGGCCAGCCCCGTGATCTGCTCGCGGAAGACCTACCACACGAGTCCGAACGCTTTTTGGTGTCCGCCGAGGGGTGGCGGACCTCTGATCGCGTGGGATCGTGGCGGCTTGCTGCCCGGTGGTCGAAAGTACTTCGGCGACATGTCGATCCCCGGGGTGCTGGCCCACGAGTACGGCCACCACATTCAGTTCTCCGCAGGACTGGTCGACAGCGACACCAACGTGATCGTCAGGGAACAGCAAGCCGATTGCTTCGGCGGGGTCTACTTGCGCTGGGTGGCAGAAGGCCATTCGAAGCGTTTCCAACTGAGTACGGGCGACGACCTCAGCCGCGTGATCGCCGGACTCGTCGATCTCTCCGACACACCGCTGACTCCTGAAGAGCAGCAAGAGTACTCGGAGCGCATCGGCCGCCCGTTCAACGAAGAACTCGACGGGCACGGAAGTGCGCTCGACCGAGTCAGCGCGTTCCAGATGGGATTCGACGGTGACGTGGCGACGTGCGCTGCAATCAACCAGGATGAGATCGACTCGCGCCGAAAGGGTTTGCCGATCTTGCTGCCCGACGCGATCGACGACCCCAACAAGGGCAACGCCCCCGTCACCGAGGATCTGGTGAACCTGGTGATGACGGTCTCCGAGAGCATCTACTCGCCGAAGGAAGCGCCAAGGCTGTCCTTCGACAAGGCCGACTGTTCCGACGCCAAACCCAGCGAACCAGCGTCCTATTGCCCAGCCACCAACACCGTCTTCGTCGACCTGCCCGAGCTACAGAAGATCGGCACGCCCGCTGGCGAAGAAGAGGAAAAACTGATCCAAGGCGACAACACGGCCATCTCGCTCGTCATGTCGCGCTACGTCCTCTCCCTTCAAAAAGAGCGCGGTGACAAGCTCGACACCGCAGAGACGGGATTGCGGACGGCGTGCCTCACCGGCTATGGGCAGCGTCAAATGGCCGACCCGAAACGGGAGTTGACGCTCAGCGCAGGCGACCTCGACGAGGCCGTCGCCGGGCTCTTGACCAACGGCCTGGTGGCCAGCGACGTCAACGGCGACAAGGTTCCGTCGGGCTTCAGCAGGATCAGCGCGTTCCGCGTCGGTGTCCAAACAGACGACATTCAGGCGTGCTACGACCAGTTTCGGTGAGGCGACTTGGGCCAAGCGCCGCCGGAGCTAGTGAACGATCACGGCACCGTGTAGACGCAGTGCGGGCTCTCGGAGTTCTGGCTGACGACCACGACGCCGTTGACGGTGATCCGGCAGCCCTGGCTACCCGTCTTGACCGTCGAGACCACCTGCAGCAGGGTCCCCGACGGGACGGTAGCGCTGCGGCTGAACGGCACCGTCGTGTTCTCGTCGGCGACGTGCCCGCCCGGATCCATCTCTATGGCGTATACGGTTCCGGAGCCGGTGACTTCGAGTAGCACCTTGTTGCCTGCCGACGTCGTCGTAGTCGGTGCGGGAGTGGTCAGCGGCGCATCCGTCGCCGTCTGCACTTGAGTCGTCGGCGCCGGAGTCGTCGGCACAGGAGTCGTCGACGCCTCCTTCATCCGGTCGGTGGTCGGTGCCTGAGTCGTCGGCGCCTGCGTCGTCGTGGTCGTCGGCTCGGCGAGCACCGTCGCCGAACTCGCAACGACCATCGCGGCGGCCGCGACCAAGAGCGATGCGATTCGCGTGTAGCTAGCCATCTGACGGCTCCTTGCTGTGGTGGTCCCCGACACCACACATCATTTTGCGCGAAGGTGCTGTTTCTGTCAGCGCCGATGGCGAAATCGGGTTCTAGTCCAGGCCATGGACCTGCACCACAGATGACCTTCCCTTCAGCGCGTGGGTGCCCCGCCCGGTGGGGCCGACGCGTGGACGACCCATCGCGTCCAACGATTGCTGGGTCGGCGGGGATCGCATCGCTGACGGTCCCAGCGATCACCACACCGGCGTGGTGCCGAACGGGAAGGCCACATTCAGCAAGCCGGAGTGCCGATCGGTTCGGCTGCAGCGGGCTTGCCGACTCCGGAGGAGACCATCAGCACTGCCAGGACCACCGCGACGAGCAACAGCCCAGGAACGTCTCCGACGAGGTGCCCCATGTGGTTCATGTGCTGGCTGGAATCGAAGGACTGCACTGCCATGATCGCCGCGTGCACGACACTCGACACGACGCTGAACCAGATGAGGCTCACATTGGCCTCGGGCCGTCGCGCCGCATTCAGCAGGAAGGCGCCAAGCGTCGCGTACACGCCGACGATCATCATGAAGTAGAGCGAATCCTGCGGTGCGCCCTGATGCCACGCCCATCCCGACGGCCACACCAGCGCCAACGGATACAGGCAGATCGCTGCCAGTCCCGAGACGACGAGCGCGACCTGCAAGAGTTTGTATCGGGTATTCATGGTTCGTTCCAACCTTCGACTGGGCGGTCATTGCTGCACCACCGTCGCATCGATGCACCCGTACTCGAATCCGGTACCCCACCTAGTCCCTGCCCTATACCCCGCGCTCGACGGGGAGCAAGCCGCGGTCGACGGCGGCGACGAGCGCGGCATGGTCGGCCTCGGTTTGGTCGGCGTAGCGTCGAGCGAACTTGCAGAGTGCCTTGTCCACTCGATCCGAACCGCCCATGTAACCCGCGATCATCGACGCACCGCTGGTGCGCGCGTGCCCCTTGGCCAGAAGCTGCCCCACCACTCCGGCGTAGTCGGCCAACGCGGCAGCGTCGATGGCGTCCAACGGAATTCGGCCCTTCATGTTCCGGAACTGGCGCACGTAGTACTGACGCCCGTCCATCGACGTCCAGCCAAGCAGTGGGTCACTGACCGTCTGCAGTGACTGCTGGTACTCGACGACTCGCTGCCCCTGATGCGCGTGCCACGCCGACTCGCCGTGCACGTACCGGGCCAAGACCGACCGGCGGGCCTGTTTCAGTTGGAGGAACACGACGTCCTCGGGCGACGAACCCTCTAGGAGTGCCACGTACGCGCGCAGGCCGACACTGCCGACGCCGACGACCTTGTGCGCGACGTCGACCAACGTGTATCCACCGAGCAGTCGCCTCCAATACGAGGGCAGGGTGTCGAGGTAGTCGTCGAGAGCTTCCGCGAGCGAGGCCGCCTCGCGTTCGGACAACCGGGTGATCAGCGGCGGTTCCTCGACGATCTGCCGCTGGCCGCCGACGTCATGGGTGAAGCGCGGCAATGCCCGATCGCCGGTGCGGTGCCTCGCTCGCTTCGCCGACCTCGCCACCTCGGCTTGAAGCGGACCCGCCGTCTCCTCGGCCAGCCGATCGACGTCCAGCCTGATGAACGACCGAGTGAACAGAGGCATGTCGGCAAGCCTTCGCAATTCGTATCGATACGACGCCACGCAGGCGTGAACGGCTGCAGCACAGTGCTTTTCGGACGTCCCGTTATGTCTGCCCGCCACCCAGATGCTCGCGACCAGCCGACGCAGATCCCACTCCCAGCCGCCTGGGTGCGCCTCGTCGAAGTCGTTGAGGTCGATCACCAGATCGCGTTCCGGCGAGGCGTAGAAGCCAAAATTGCCGAAGTGCGAATCGCCACACACCACGGGTGTGATCCCGGTCGCGGGCAGTCGCGCGACGTCCTCCGCCATGACGACCGCGGTGCCACGCAGGAAGCCGTACGGCGAGTCGATCATTCGGCCGACTCGGATCGGAATGAGCCGATCCACACGGCCCTGGTGGCTGATGTTGATCAGGTCGACTGGATCCGGTCTCCCTGGGGGCGGCGACCAGTCCGCCAGCGACTTCCGCGGAACCTTCTTGCGCAGACTCTTTCCGAGCGCGTACCGCTCGGCGCGCGTCACCGGACGCTGGCGCAAGGAGCGATACGCGCCGCCGTCGGCTTCGGCCAGTACAGTGTGCTCGCCAGCCGGTGCGTTGCCGTCCATGGGAGAGGTCTACCCCGGGCCGGTGACGCGGCGCAGACCATCGACGAAAACGGCGATCATGCGCACGTTGTACTCGTGGCCTTCGCCGGGCGCGGGGAGGCACAGAAGCGCGACGGCATAGAGCAGATCCCTTGCGCTGACGTCGTTTCGGATGCTTCCGGTCTCGGTCGCGGCTTCGAGCAGCGAACCGAGGGCAGGCTCTAGCCGCTGCAGGAAATAACCGGCCAGCGCATCGAACGTGGGGTCGCCCTTGTGCAGGGCGGACGCCAGCCCCTCCTTCGTCGCGAGCATCTCGGTGTAGCGAAGGAGCCATTTCTCCAAGGCCACTACGGGCTCGTGCTTGGCGCGCAACACGGGACCAGCATCTGCGCACGCGTCGATCTCGTGCTCCAGGACGGCCTTGACCAAGTCGGAACGTTGCGGAAAGTGGCGGTAGAGCGTCCCCACTCCCACTCCGGCCAAATCGGTGATCTCCTTCGCCGGTGCGTTCACGCCGGAGGTGGCGAAGACCGTCTTCGCGGCATCCAACAGGGCATCGGTGTTGCGTAGCGCATCGACGCGCCTGCGGCGTGGGGCACGCTCGCCGGCTTCCGTGCCCGCCTCCATCGTCGACATCCTCCCCTTGTGTTCCGGAATAGCTTTCCGTATCTTTACCGGAATAGCTTTCCGCTTTAGCGTACGGTATCGGGAAGGTTTTCCCGGACAACGGCTCGAAGGAGAAACTCGTGCGGTACCGCAGCCTCGGTCGAACTGGTATCACGGTCAGCCCCTATGCCCTCGGCGCGATGTTGTTGGGGTCGACTGTCGGCAACCCCGACCACGACGATTCGATCCGCGTCATCCACCGGGCCTTGGATGCGGGGATCAATGTCATCGACACCGCTGACGCGTATTCGATTCCGCCACAGGGGGCTTCGGAGATGGTCGTCGGCAAGGCGTTGAAGGGCAGGCGCGACGACGTCGTCCTCGCAACGAAGTTCGGCCGACCTATGGGTGACGATCCCAACCGTGCGGGAGCATCGCGGCGCTGGATCATGACCGCAGTGGAGGATTCGCTGCGTCGCCTGCAGACCGACTACATCGACGTCTATCAAGTCCATCGCCCAGACCCCACCACCGAGATCGACGAAACGCTCGCTGCACTCACTGACCTGGTTCGCAGCGGCAAGGTCCGCGCGATCGGATCGTCAACGACGCCCGCGTCCGACATCGTCGACGCGCAATGGGTCGCAGAGCGGCGCGGCCTCGAGCGGTTCCGCACCGAACAACCGCCCTACTCGATCCTCAACCGCAGCATCGAGGCCGAGGTACTACCTGTCGCGCAACGGTTCGGAATGGGCGTCTTGGTGTGGGGACCCCTCGGGCAAGGGATGCTGACCGGTCGAATCCGCAAGGGTCAAGAGACCGACCTCGTCCGTGCGAGTTTCTTCAAGGTGTTCAAGGACGAGCAACGGCTAGAGGCCGTCGAGAAGGTCGCCGCCCTCGCCGACGAGGCAGGGCTGCCGATGACGCACCTCGCGATGGCGTTCGCCATCGCCCACCCAGGCGTCACCAGTGCCCTCATTGGTCCACGGACCGTTGCTCAACTCGACGACCTGATCGCCGGCTTCGACGTGAAGCTCACCGATGACGTCCTCGACCGCATCGACGAGATCGTGCCTCCCGGCACCGACGCAGGAACCCTCGACCAGGCCTACGTCCCTGCGGCGCTGAGCAGCACCGCCCTCCGTCGCAGGCCGGAAGGCGAACGCGCGGCGGCGTGACTCCAGGAATACGGGCCACTCGGGGACGGTTCTCCAAGCATGGTCTCAGGCCTTCAGAACGTCACCGGCTTTCACGACGGCGAGCTCGCGGTCCAAGACCGGGCGGGAGTGCGCGCACAGGCGGCCAGACTCGCAGGCATGTTGGCGCGACCGACCCTCGATGGAGGCAAGAGTGCCTTCTTGGCCGAACGTGACTTCGCGGTGATCGCCGGACGTGACGAGGAACGGCGTCTGTGGACGTCGCCACTGTTCGCCGAGCCTGGATTCCTCGACGCCCACGACACCACGCTGCAAATCCACGCCATCCCCGCCGATGGCGATCCACTGTCGGGCATGCCACCCGGTCAACCGATCGGCCTGCTGGCCATCGAGTTCGCGACTCGGCGGCGAATGCGGATCAACGGCACGCTCACCCGAACCGACGGCCAGGGGCTGGACATCGCAGTGGAGCAGGCCTACGGCAACTGCCCCCAGTACATCCAACAACGCCACCTCGAACACACTGACGGTGCGAAACAAGCTAGCCAGGTATCGCGAGCAAAGTCATTGGCAGTCAACGACATTGAACAGATCAGCCGCGCCGACACGTTCTTCCTCGGGACCGCGCACCCGACGAGAGGCGCCGACGCCTCGCACCGCGGTGGATCACCCGGCTTCGTCAGGATCGAGGGCGACACGCTGTGGTGGCCAGACTATCCGGGCAACAACATGTTCAACAGCCTTGGCAACCTCGCCGTCGACGACACCGCGGCGTTGCTCTTCGTCGACTTCGACAGCGGTCGCACCATCCAACTGTCCGGCACGGCAAGCGTCGAATGGACACAGCCCGGTGCGCGTGGCGATGACGGAATGACTGGCCGCAGAGTCAGATTCGGCATCGAGCACGTCGCGACGGCAATACTGGACCTCCGCAGCGACCGACCAGTTCTCTCCCCCTACAACCCGCCAATTTCCTGATCAGTTCGTGGTGCACGAATGGCCGCAGGAGCGTGGCTCGTTGCCGGTGTGGCCGCCCGTTCTGACTAGCGGACACTAGCCGTTCGACTAGTCCACGGTCGACGACGTCGTCTACGCTCGCCGGGTGACGTCTGCACGCGAGCCAGTTGCCGACGGCGAGTTGCGGTTCGTCGAGTTCAGCGCGCCTCGCAAGAGGGTGCTCGACGCGGCCTTGGATCTCTTCGCCGAAAACGGAGTCAGCGGCACCTCGCTGCAGATGATCGCCTCCTCCGTCGGAATTACGAAAGCCGCTGTCTACCACCAGTTCCGCACCAAGGAAGACATCGTGGTCGCGGTCACCGAACGAGAACTCGCCCGTCTCATCCCGATGTTGGAGCGGGCAGAGGCACAGGAGGACGCGCCGCAGGCCCGCGACGATCTACTCGTCGAAGTCATCGACATGGCGGTGCGCGACCGTCGCCTGGTGCGGACCCTGCAGTTCGACCCCGTGGTGGTCCGCCTGCTGGCGGAACACCCGCCGTTCGAGCGGTTCATGGATCGCCTCTACCGGGTGCTGCTCGGCGACGACGGAGTCGACGTGATGATCGAGGCGGCGATGCTCCAAGGCGCCATCAGCAGTGCCGTCATGCACCCATTCCTCGCCGGCGTTGACGACGAAACGTTGCGAGCGCGGCTCACCGACGTGAGTCGACGCATTCTCGGCCTTACCGGCTGAGCTCGCACTTGCGAACCGAGTTACACCGGATCGGCCATCTAATCGGTGAAGAGGTCCCATTCTGGTCATGGGGGTTTTCGTAGTCATCGAACCGGTGAACTCCGTCAACGGGAACTCACCCCTATAGGAAAGCCGGACATCATGACCACTCTCGAAGCACCTCGACTCCACATGCGCCCCGATCGCAACCTCGCCATGGAACTGGTTCGAGTCACCGAGGCCGGCGCCCTCGCGGCAGGCCGATGGGTGGGACGTGGCGACAAGGAAGGCGGCGACGGCGCAGCGGTCGACGCCATGCGCCAGCTGGTCTCCTCCGTGTCGATGCGAGGAGTGGTCGTCATCGGCGAGGGCGAGAAGGACGAAGCGCCAATGCTGTTCAACGGCGAGCAGGTCGGCACGGGCAACGGACCCGATTGCGACTTCGCCGTCGACCCGGTGGACGGCACGACCTTGATGAGCAAGGGCATGCCCAACGCCATTTCGGTACTGGCGGTCGCCGAGCGTGGCGCCATGTTCGATCCCTCGGCGGTGTTCTACATGAACAAGATCGCCGTAGGACCCGACGCTGCCGACGCGATCGACATCACACTTCCCGTCGCCGAGAACGTCCGCAGAGTGGCCAAGGCTCTCAAGTCGGCGGTACCCGACCTCACCGTGTGCATTCTGGATAGACCCAGACACGACGCATTGATCGATCAGGTCCGCGAGACGGGCGCCCGCATCCGGTTGATTTCCGACGGAGACGTCGCTGGCGCCATCGCGGCAGCCCGCCCCGAGTCGGGAACCGACATGCTGATCGGGATCGGTGGAACGCCCGAGGGCATCATCGCCGCGGCCGCAATGCGGTGCATGGGCGGAGTCATACAGGCTCAGCTCGCACCCACCGACGACGCCGAACGCCAGAAGGCGATCGACGCCGGCCACGATCTATCCCGCGTGTTGACGACGGAGGACCTCGTCGCGGGGGACAACGTCTTCTTCAGCGCAACCGGTGTCACCGACGGCGATCTGCTCCGCGGAGTCCGCTACAGCGGCGGCGGCGCGTACACCCAGTCGATCGTGATGCGGTCGAAGTCCGGCACGGTTCGCATGATCGATGCCTATCACCGGCTGACGAAGCTACGCGAATACTCCGCCGTCGACTACCACGGGGACGACACCGCCAATCCACCGATGCCCTAGTCGCAGTGTGCTGGGGACGCCAAATCAGTTCGCTGGAACTGATCGTCGACTCGGCGTGTGAGGCTCGCTGCGAGTCGATGCGTCAGCCAATCGTCGCCACACCCGCGCCCCTTGACGTTCATCGAGCGAATTGCACGTGCCGCAATGACGGCGGGCGATTCGCCGGCCGCTCACCTGCGGGGTCCACCCACCACGTACGGGTGACAGCGAGAAGTCTCGCCGAACGCAGTCGAACGGTCGCGATCCTGCGCGACGACGACATCACGAACTGGCGAATTTTCGTGAGCAACACGCTTACGACGTCTCACGACCCCAAAGAGCTTGTAATTGACGCCTACAATGGTAAATTGCTGCATGGCTAGCTGAGCATTGCTGGAAGGAGTCGACGGTGTTCGTCCTCGTTGCAGTGCTGCTGTTGATCTTCATCCCGTTGATCGCACTTGGCTTGCCCGTCCTGCAGAATTCGCTGGAGGCTTGGGACCACCAGCGACACGCGAACGACTAAACCTCTAAGCGTCCCCGCCGTCGTCGACGACCTCGGGAGCGTCGACCAGTAGCGACATCCCGTGGTGCGGAGGCATGTCGACCGTGAAGCTGTGGAGATCGTCGATGGACGCGAACGCCTTCCCGGTGAACATGTCCGAGACCTCGGCACCCGGCGGCAGATGCTCGGATCGCACGGTTCCCGCAATGTGCTCGTTGGCGAAGTTCAAGACCGTGAGCTGATGCTGGCCCGGGTTTTCCAGTTCATGCACCAACACCAGCATGCCGCGGTGTGAGACCTCGGGAATGTCGACCTGACGGCTGGTAGCGATGCCGTAGTGGGACCGCACGCGAAGGATGGCCTGGAGTTGCCGCAGGAAGCTGGTCTCGTCGGCGAGTTGCTCGGGAATCGAACCGTAAAGGCTTCTCCCGCGCGGCATTCCGGCCATCGAACGGGTGGCGCGATCGTTGACTCCCATGAGATCGTGGCCCGCTCTGTGAATCCATCGGGTGTCGCCTCCGCGAAGCAACTCGGCGACTTCGTCGGGTGGCAACGTCAGCATGCCGCACATATCCCAACCAGAAAGCGCGAACACGCCTGGCTGCAGTGCGTTGAACATCGCCAACAGCAGATGTGCCCGCCGAATCGGGTCGATGTCGCCGATCTCGTCCAGATCTGCGATGCCGAGTGCCGCCGTGATCACCGTCGCCGTCGTCGACGCGATGCCGTTGGTCGTGAAGATCAGGTTGTAGGGAGCGTTCGGGCCGGTGAGCCGTTCGGTCAGATCCTGTCGAATCGTGGCACCGAGCTCCTCCCCCGTGATCTCCTGCCCCTTGTAGGTGTAGACGTCGTCGCGATGCCCGGTCGACCAGTGCACCAATTCGTAGGTGAGTTCGTCGTGGTTTTGCAGAGCGTGAACGAGCGAGGCGGGATCGACGCCGAGTTCGAGTGACGTCCGCAGGGTCAGGCGCAGGAATTCGGTGTCACCGGTCGCCAGTGCGTGTTGGTACGCGGGTCGGTTGATGAAGTCGTAGGAAAGGTCGGCGCCCGCTTCGCCAGTCTGACGGATGTCGTCGATCGTGAGATTGAGCTCCTGGAAGGTGAAGCCGCCGACCTTGCGAACCATGCTCGCGATGAGGTGATTTGCCGCCTCCGACAGAGGATGGCCCTCCGACCACGCTGGGTTTCCCTCCGCGGTGCTCTTCTCGACTCCGAGGAAACCGTTCGCGTCCAAGCGGAGAGCACCCGTGCCAAGGTCGGTCAGTGAGTGCAGGGCGTCACCGATGACCATCCTCATCCCGGCGAAGGTCGGGTCCAGCCAGTTGATCGATGGTTGACCCTCCTTGAAGTAGTGCAGGTACACCCATCGACGCTCGACGCCGTCTATCCCGACGACGGCGCGGGTGGCGCTCCAGTTGGTTTCCTTGACGCCATCGGCGTAGAAGATCACTCGCTGCAGTCGGCCGATGATGTAGCCAGCCTTGTCCAGCCACTCTTCGGTGTTGGCATCGATGTTGACCGAGTCTGCGCCTGCAGGTACGTCGGGCAGCTGATCCCAGTCCCGAGGGTCGATGTCGACCATGTGATAGATGCCCGGGTAATCGGCGTACTTCATCTCGGCGAGCCGAAAGTCTGCGCCCTTGCCGGTGTGACCTGGCACGACGTCGTCGATGATGGTGCCGCCGTACCAACTCGCAGTCCCGCACATCTTGCGAAACTCGTCCTCGGTGCCGAAGGCGGGGTCGATCTGCGTGCTCATCCTGTCGAAGTGGCCGTCGACGCTCGGCGTATATCCCCAACCCGAGATTCCGCCGGCTCGCTTGACCGGACCCGTATGGATGGCTTCGATGCCAATGTCGGCGAAGGCCTTCCACATGTCCTCGTCTGCCATCGCCTTCAGAAAGGACTCCTCGGGCCTAGTGATGAGCGACAACGGATAGGCGGTGAACCAGACGGATGCCGCCGTCACCGCTGCGCGTGGGCTCGGGTTCGCAAACGGGTTCTGCCACATCGAGCCCTGTCCGGAGAACTGTTGGCTGATCTCGTTGGCGTCCGCCAGCATCGACTGCGAAAGCAGCCACTGCACGTAAGCGGGATTCTCGGCCGTCGCAGGCCCGTCCTCGGCCAATGACCGACGCGCGAACGGTGCCTTGACCCGCGGGCGGAAGCGCAAGGTGCGCGGCCGCGCAGGGTGGAAGTGTTCGGCGTAGGTGATTTCGGTTGGCTCACGGACGGTCTCGTCCTCGGGCGTGCCTTCCGCGTTCTCCGACATCAACTCCCTTACTGGTTTGGTGATTCGTGGGTCGAACGAGCCGTAACGCTGCCAGTCCTGCCTGGGCTGTATAGCCCGAGTAGGCAGTGATGCAAACCGGCGAAGCTAGGGCGGCTCACACACCACCTTCCCGGTGTCGCCGTGTTCGCGCCACCGCAGTGCGATTCTGAGAGCAGGTCTACATACCGTCAATGCACCTCGAGCAGACAATTGGCGAATCGACGACATCGAGGAGCACTATTCAGTTCCCATCCACTTCGACGACGCCGAACGGAGTCTCGCCATGGCGGTCCTGGCAATCGATCAGGGCACATCAGGCACGAAGGCGATCGTGGTCGATGACGCAGGACGAATCCTTGGCCTCGCCGAAACACCCGTTCGGCCTGCTTACCTTTCGGGCGGCCGAGTCGAGCAGGACCCCGCACAACTGCTCGCATCTGTCCTCGAAGCCGGGCGGCGCGCGGTAAACGAGGCAGGCACACACGTCGCGGCGGTCTCGCTGGCGAACCAGGGCGAGACCGTCCTCGTCTGGGATCCCGCAACCGGTCGACCGCTGAGCACCGCCCTGGTCTGGCAGGACCGACGCTCAGAGCCTCTGTGCCGCAGCAAGTCTCACGCCAAAGACTGGATCGCGCAGCGGACGGGCCTCGTGCTCGACCCGTACTTCTCGGCGCCGAAGATGGCTTGGCTGCGTGCGAATGCCACCACGGAGGGCGTGGTGACCACCACGGACACGTGGATCGTCCATGAACTGACCGGAGAATTCGTTACCGATGCCTCGACCGCCAGCCGATCCCTGCTGACCGACCTCGACACCCTCGTGTGGGACGACGAGCTTCTCGACTTGTTCGCACTAGGAGGGGAACGCCTTCCCAGGATCGTCGCCACTGACGACGTCGTGGGGTCGACCGACGCCTTCGGGGGTTCAGCGTCGGTGGGCGGGCTGATCGTCGACCAGCCTGCCGCACTACTGGCGCAGAGATGTCTATCGCCGGGAACGGCGAAGTGCACCTTCGGCACGGGCGTCTTCCTGCTTGCCAACGTGGGCTCCAACGGCGTGCGACCCGCGACCGGGCTCACCTGCTCCTCGGCGTGGACGCTGCGCGGAAGTCGGGCCTACTGCGTGGACGGTCAGGCGTACACCGCGGCGTCGGCGGTCCGCTGGCTGCAGGATCTCGGCCTCATCGACGCACCCGACGACCTCGACGTGGTCGCCGAGGACGATGCCTGCGGCGCGCTGTTCATACCGGCTCTGGCAGGTCTCGCCGCACCGTGGTGGCGATCAGATGCGACAGCGGCATTCACCGGCATGACGCTGTCCACCACGAGGGCCCACCTGGTGACGGCGGTTGTCCAGGGTCTCGCAGCCCAGTCAGCCGAGCTAGTGTCCGCCATCGAAGGAGATCTCGGCGCACCGCTGACGACCTTGCGGGTCGACGGTGGTCTGACCAGGTCGAGCAGACTCATGCAGTCCACCGCCGACCTAACCGGAATCCCCATCGAGGTGTATCCGTCGGCACACGCGACCGCACTGGGTGCTGCCGCATGCGCACGCTTGGCGACCCAGCCGGCTCTGACGATCGAGGATGCAGTACCGGATTGGTGCCCGTCGACGACCTACGAACCTCGATGGTCACCGCAGAGGGCCGGCTCGTTCCGTGAGCGTTGGCGGGCAGCCGCTCTCGCGACACTGCCGGATACCACCCGCGAGAACACCGATGAATGAGCTGGCCTCCACCACCGACTACGACTTCGTGGTCGTGGGCGCCGGCATCGTGGGTTGCGCGGTCGCCCGGGTATTGACCGGCCGTCACCTTCGCGTAGGCCTCATCGAAGCCCGCGACGACGTCGGAGACGGCACGAGCAAGGCCAACACTGCGATCCTCCACACTGGCTTCGACGCCAAGCCAGGCACGCTGGAATCCCGCATGGTGGCCCGCGGTTACAAGCTGCTGTCTGACTACGCACGTCGAACCGGCATCCCGGTCGAGGCCACCGGAGCCCTACTCGTTGCCTGGACGGACGAGGAACTCGCCGCGCTGCCCAGCCTTCGAGCAAAGGCTGCGGACAACGGATACACGCATTGCGAAATCGTCGGCGCCGACGAGGTCTACCGCCAAGTGCCCGCCCTCGGCGCGGGTGCCCTCGGCGGACTGACCGTGCCCGACGAATCGATCATCTGTACATGGACCACCAACCTCGCGCTTGCCACTGAGGCCGTGGAAAGAGGCGCGGTACTACATACCGCCACGCGCGCCGAGTCCATCACCGTGGCGCCCGACCACACTGTGCTGCACACGTCGAGCGGAGACATCTCTGCGCGATGGGTCGTCAACGCTGCCGGACTGGGTGCGGACTACCTCGATCAGGCATTTGGCTACGACCGCTTCCACGTCACTCCTCGGCGCGGGGAGCTTCTCGTCTACGACAAACTCGCCCGTGCCCTGATCGACAAGATCGTGTTGCCGGTGCCCACCGCGCTCGGCAAGGGCGTGCTCGTCAGCCCCACCATCTACGGCAACGTGATGCTTGGCCCGACCGCAGAAGACCTCGACGACCGCTCCGCCACGGGCACTTCCGAGGAAGGCTTTGCCTTCTTGCTCGAGAAGGGCCACAAGCTCGTGCCGCGACTTCTCGAAGAAGAGGTGACCGCCGCCTATGCCGGTCTGCGCGCGGCCGCTGACCACTCTGACTACCTCGTCGACGTCGACGTCGCCCAGCGGTACGTGCTACTCGGCGGGATCCGATCCACCGGGCTGACCTCGGGAATGGCCGTCGCCGAGTACTTGGACGAACTGTTGCAGAGCGACGGCGTCCTGACCGAAGCCCGCACAGATCTGCCAGAGCCGCCCCACATGCCCAACATCGGCGAGGCGTTCCTGCGCCCGTACCGGGATGCCACCGCCATCACTGCCGACCCGGCGTATGGCAAGGTCGTGTGCTTCTGCGAGCGCGTGACCGCAGGCGAGATCCGTGACGCCTACGCATCGCTCATTCCTCCTCGGGATCTGAACGGACTTCGCAGGCGCACGCGCGTGATGAATGGGCGCTGCCAAGGATTCTTCTGCGGCGCGGAAGTCAGCGTCCAGATGGATTCACGTCACTACCCACGCGCCAACCCCATCCACACGGTCACTCGCCCTCAGGTTGCAGTCATCGGCGCCGGGCCCGCAGGCCTGGCAGCCGCCACCCGACTCGCGTCCACCTTTGGTCGCGACGTTCTCGTGCTCGATCGCGAGACGACCGCCGGTGGCATCCCGCGGCACTGCGACCATCCCGGCTACGGCATCCGCGACATGCACACCTTCATCGGCGGCCCCGCGTATGCACGACGCCTTGTCGAACGGGCTCGCGCCGCCGGGGTCCGAATCCTGACCGATGCCATGGTCACCGCAATTCATGCCGGGAAGGCACTCGACGTGACCACCCCATCGGGCCTTCTGCGGGTCGAACCCGACGCGCTGATCCTCGCCATGGGGGCACGCGAACGTCCGCGGTCAGCCCGGCTCGTCCCTGGCGATCGACCGTCTGGCGTGTACACCACGGGGCAATTGCAGAACGTCGTGCACGTGCACCACGGGACCGTCGGGACGCGCGCCGTCGTGGTCGGCGCCGAGTTGGTCAGTTGGTCGGCGGTCATGACCCTTCGCCATGCCCACTGCTCCACGGTTCTCATGACCACGACGCAGCCTTCGCCGGAGTCCTACGCAGCGTTCAACATCCCCGGCAGGGCGCTGCTGCGCGTACCCGTGGCCACCCGTACTCGCGTCACCCGCATCATCGGTCGTCCCAAGGTGGAGGGCGTCGAGGTCGAGCACCTCGATACCGGCGAACGGCGCATCATCGATTGCGACACAGTGGTTTTCACTGGCGACTGGATTCCGGACCACGAGCTGGTCCGTGGGGCGGGCATCGAGCTGGATCCGGGCACGAAGGGTCCGCTCGTCGACACCACGTTGCGAACCAGCCAGGACGGCGTATTCGCCGCGGGAAATCTGCTGCACCCGGTCGACACCGCCGACATCGCCGCTCTCGACGGCACGTTCGTCGCCGATCAGGTCGCCGCATACCTGGATGGCGCTACCGCCTGGAAGGAGGAGGGCGTCCGCATCATCGCCAAGCCACCGTTTCGCTGGATTGCGCCCAGCCTGCTAAGGACCGGCGCGCCTGCCCCACCTCGAGATCGGCTGCTGCTCTGGACCGACCGGCTCGTACGCCTCCCGAAGGTGACCGTGTCGCAGTCTGGTCGGGTGATCACGAGCAAGCGTTTGCCTTGGCCTGCATCGCCGGGCCGGGTGTTCCGGATTCCCTTTTCCTTGCTCGACGGAGTCGTGCCCGCAGGCGGCGACGTCACGATCGGTTTGGAGGGTCATTCGGATTCCGTCGAACCACGTCGGGACCGTGCCTTCGCGATCATCACCTCCAAGCGGTGATGCCTACGGAGTCGGAGAACAGGGCGGGTACTCCGCCGGTATGCCAGAAGACGACGGGGCCGCCAGCCTTCGCGGCGAGGTCAACGACCGCGTGCAAGGCCTTTGCGCTATACACCGAATCAGTAAGAACGGCTTCGGTTTTCGCCAACAATTCAAAGGCCTGCTGGCCGCCGACGCTGGGGACGGCATAGGCCTCACCGAGATATCCGGACAGCACTGTCGGAGTGTTGACACCGGGGTCGAATCCGAGGATCGACGACAAACCCTCACTGAGCGTTGCGACGTCGCGGGTCAGATCCGTCTGCGTCTTCGCCACGCCGACGCCGACGACCTTCGGACCCTCGCCGAGTACGCGGTGCGCGTAGTGCAGTCCCGTCTGTGTGCCGCCCGTCGATGTCGCATGGATGACGGCGGCGGCGCAGACGCCGCGCTCGTCGAGCTGGTCGAGCAACTCGAGGTAGGCGGCCACGAAGCCCAACGCACCGACTGGAGTCGAGCCACCCATGGGAATCATCAAGGTCTTCTTGCCGGCAGAGTCGAGGTCTGCTGAGAGCCGGCGTGCCTCGGTTTCGAGCTCACTCCAGTCATGTGTGCCGGTGAAGTGCAGCTCTGCCCCCAGAGCCACGTCCAGGACGAGGTTTCCGGTCGGTTGCCCAGGCTGATCGCCCCCTAGCACGAGGTGGCAATCCCAACCCGCCAGACGGGCGGCCGCAGCCACGGTCCGAGCGTGATTCGATTGCGGCGCACCAACTGTCACCAGCGTGTCCACCGGGCCTTCATGTGCTGCGCGGCCAAGGAGATATTCGATCTTGCGCGCCTTGTTGCCGCCGAGGGCGAGACCCGTGAGGTCGTCGCGCTTCAACCAAACCTCGCCACCGACGTCTGCCGAGAAGCGAGCAGCATGGACCAACGGTGTCGGCAGGTTAGCCAGCGTCATCCGAGGCTGTGCGGCGATGGCGCCTGCCAGCTCACTTCGCGTACAGGCCACGTCGGTTGCTCCCATCTGCCGGTGATGGCGACGGTAGTCGTTCATCTGCGGGTTCTCGGGCGCAGACGTCAGTGATCGGGGGTCAGCCCTTGATCAGGGGCAGGACGTCGTTCCCGACGATCCCGACGAAGGATTCGAGATTTACGGTCGCGGCGGGCTGCAGGATCACCGTGTCGGCGCCCGCGAGGACCCACTGGCGGCACGAGTCCGCAATCTCTTTCGGTGTGCCAGAAGCCACGGCGGCGCGTTCCGGGTCGAGTTCCCAGTGCTCGATCTCTTGCATCGCTTCGGCCCGGGCATTGGGCCCGGTCGTGCAGATCACGTGCGCCAGCACCGAATGGCGACCGCGATCGACACCCGCTTGCAGGCCCGCACGGATGTGCGCGACGGCGTCGCGGGTTTCGTCGGGGGTCGTGCCGCCGGTGAGGATGGTCCCTGAGGCGAGTTCTCCGCTGAGCTGAAGAGTCTTGGGTCCGGTCGCCGCCGCCAGCAGTTCCATGTCCTGACTGGGCGGCCAGGCCAGACGAACGTCCCTCAGCGATACGTATCGCCCTGCATACGTGACGTTTTCGCCGCGTAGCAGCGCTGCCAGACAGGTAAGGTACTCGCGGAGATAGGTCAGTGGCGACGCCACCTTGGCGCCGATCTGGCGCATCCAGTCCTGAACCCCGTGACCGACGCCGATGCGGACGCGCCCGGGAAAGGCGCGCTCGAGCGTTGCCATCTCCATGGCGGTCAAGGCGACGTTGCGCATCGGGATGGGCAACACTCCGACACCGACCGTCAGGTCAACACTGTTCGACAGCGCGATCGCTGCCGTGGCAATGCCACCGTGGGCGAAACAGTCCTCCCATAACCACAATTCGTCGATCCCCGACTCGTCGGCGACCCTCGCGACCTTCGCGAGGCTCTCGGGTGGCACGTCGGGACGGAAGACGCAGCCGACCGTCGGGACGATGCCAGAGGTTCCCAAGCCCGCATCGGCACTGTCGTTTCGTCGCATTGCCCGTCTCCGTATCGGTCTGTCGTGTGGTCGATTCCAAACACCTGAACCTCCGCCGTCCTTCCCTTCAGCCCGTGGGTTCCCCGGTCGATGGGGCGGCCGGTCGACGACATCGCGACAAGCGATCGCTGGGCGTGCTGCGGCCAACGACCATCTAGGAAGAGCAGTACGCGGTCTTCGATGCGACGACGAGGTGGACGACCATGTCGGGTTGAATTCCGGGCTTTTGCCGGACTATCTGCTGTTCGACCGAAAGCATGGAGTTGCCGCGCGAGAGTTGCTTGCAGATGGCATGTCCGATCGCGATCATGTCGCCGTCCCCAGTTGGGCAGTCGAATGGCCCCTCACCACAGCTCAACCCGGCCGCCTTGATCAGGTTGAGGTATTGCTGGTCGCCTGCATCAGCGTCTGCCTGGGCTGCGAAGGTCAACGACGACGCGATCAGCACAGCGCCGAGGACGGAGACACGGACAATCGTCACGGTGGACACGATAGATGTCGAGCGTGTGAATTGTCTTCACGGCGGTATGCGCAGGCATGCAAAGAGCGCGGACGGCGGTGCACGGACGACCACCTAGTCTGGCCTCCGGGATCGGAGGTGCAAATGGCCACACCGCCTGCGCCTGCGCCGGTCGGCCGCGGTTTGCGAGCGATGCTGGAGGTGCGTGCCGCCCCTGGCCGGTGGCCGCGCGCGCTACGCGCGGCCACGTGCATGGGCGTGCCCGTCCTCGTCGGCTGGCTGAGCGGCGACCTCGCAGCCGGCCTGATGGCGACTCTCGGCGGCTTCACCGCGCTCTACGGCAGCGGTCGCCCCTACCTGAATCGGGCGGTGCTACTGGCCGTCGTCGCCGTATCACTCAGTGCCGCAGTCGGATTGGGTATCTGGGCGGCCACGATTACGTGGGTCGGGGTGCTCACCGTCGCCGCGATCGCCACCCTGGCGACGCTGCTGTGCAACGCGCTAGAGGTCGGCCCGCCAGGGGCATACCAGTTTGCCTTGGTCTGCGCCGTCGGCACTGGCCTTCACGCCGGACACCAAGACCCACTCCGATCCGCGTTGCTCGTGCTCGCAGGCGGTTCGTTCGCCTGGCTGGTGCACATGGCCGGGCTCGTGTTCGGGCCGCGCGCACCCGAAAAGTCCGCCGTCGCCTCAGGCGGACTCGCGGTGGCCGACTACGTCGACGCCCTGGGCACCACGGGCGAGGACGACGCGAGGTACCGCGCGGCCCAGGCGATGCACGAGGCGTGGAAGACCCTCATCAGCCGCCAGCCTCGGCATGTGCCGCCGACGGCTACGGTGCGAAGGCTTCAAGAGCTGACCCGTCGTCTGCATCTCATCTTCGCCGATGCCATGGGGTCGTCGGGCAGGGACACTCCTCTCGATCCGAACTCCGCCGCCAGCGCCCGTGCGCTGGCCGGACAGGCGTTGGAGCGGACCGACGCAGTCGCGACCGCAACGCCTGCCGAGCAGTTGCCCCTCGGTCGACCGGGCGCGTTGGCACTGATCAAATTGGACATCCGGCCGCGATCGCGATCGCTTCTGGTCGTGATACGCGTGGCAGTGGCGACGGCGGTGGCCGGAGGATTGGCCGGGCTGATGGGCCTCGACCACGCCTACTGGGCGATGACGGCCGCAGTGCTGGTGCTTCATCAGGGACTCGACCGCAGGCGAACGATGCAACGTGCTCTCGAGCGGTCCATCGGCACCTGGGCGGGCTTGCTGTTGGCCGCCGCCGTGATCGCCAGCCACCCCCATGCGCTGTGGTTGGTCGCCGCGATCATGGCGCTGAACTTCCTCGTCGAGCTCACGGTGGTACGCAACTACACGCTCGCGGTCGTCTTCATCACCGCCGTGGCGCTGGTGATCTCGACGGGAGCCCACGGTACGACTGACCTCGGCGCGTTGCTCCTCGCCAGAGGGATCGACACCGCGGTTGGGTGCGCCGTCGGGATGGCGGTGTTCTTGTCGTTGGTACCCGCGAGCGTCAGGACGTGGCTTCCCAGTGCGATCGCCGACACCCTCGATGCGGTCGGCACCACGATGGCATACATGACTCCGAGCGCGGTCACGACGCCCGCGGCGAAGGCAGCTCGACGCGACTTGCAGCGAACCTCGCTGCACCTGACGCAAACGTTCGACAACGCGGTCAACGGCTCAGACCACCAGCGCCGAGCGGCCGAGCGCCTTTGGCCCGTGATCGCCGCAACACAGAGGTTGGCCTATCGCACCGTGGCCGAGTGCTGGCGCCTAGAGCGCATCGACGCGGGCTCAGACGATGACACGGAATCGTGTTCTACCGCAGCACATTTCGACGTTCTCAAACCTGCCATCCGCGCCACCGCCGACGCCGTTCGAGCCGGCCAGCGTCCGCCGCAGGTCACCGTCACACCCGGCGCTCTTGCCGATGAACTGCAAGGTGTGCGCGCCGCACTCGGCGGCGGTGTCATCCCGTCGTGAGCGCGGCGCCGTCGATGACGTCACGGTAGACCGTCACGTACTTGTCGACCATCGTCTCGATCGCGAACCGATCGCGGGCCAGCGCCGCGATCACCTGCCGGTCGAGCTCGCCGGCCATGGCGACCGCGGCCACCGCCGAATCGATGTCGTCAACGAGAAAACCGTTGACGCCCTGCGTAATCAGCTCGTCCATCGAGCCTCTCGAGTTGGCGATGACAGGCGTGCCACAGGCCATCGCCTCGGCAACGCTGTAGCCGAACGGCTCGTCGAAGTCGATCAAGTGCAGGAGGGCATGTGCACCGCCAAGGACCTCGGCGCGCTCGGAGCTGGGGACGGCGCCGAGATAACGCACGTGCTCGCCGTCCACGAAGGGGTCGACCTCGTCGCGAAAGTACTTCTCGTCCTGGATGATTCCAGCGATGTCGAGTCGACGGTCACATCGGCGGGCGACCTCGATCGCGTGGGCGGTGCCCTTGTCTGGATGGATCCGGCCAAAGAACAGCAGGTGCTCGCCTGGGTTCGGGTGGACGGCGAAGGCGTCCACGTCGATGCCGTGGTGAATGGTCGCGGCATAGTTGAGCCTCGGATGCCGGTCGGCATCGCTGATCGACACGTAGGCAGTCGTGTGGTCGTAGCGTTCGTAGACGGGAACGATTCTCTCCGATGAGAATCCGTGGATCGTGGTGACCACAGGGGTCGCAACCAGATCGCTGTACGTCAACGGTAGGAAGTCGAACCCGTTGTGGATGACGTCGAAGTCGCCTGCGCGCTCGAACGCCGAAGCGACGTGGAGGCATTCGGCCACCTTCGCATCGATGGTCTCGTCCTCGGACCAGCCACACGGCGCGGTCGCGTACAGGCTCGCAGCGGTGATCGAATCAGCGGTGGCGAACAGCGTGACGTCGTGACCGGCTGCCACCAGTCCTTCGCTGAGCAAGGAGGCGAACTGCTCCCACGGCCCGTAGTGCCGAGGCGGTGTGCGCCATGCGATCGGCGCGAGCACGGCGACTCGCAACGGGCGGCCGGTATCGCCTTCGACGGGAACGTGGATGTGGCCACGCTACCCCCGGCGAATCGCGTGCCCTACGCGGAGTGGCGCAGGTTCAAATACTCTCTATCGCCGCGTTCATCGTGTCGGTGCAGGGCAGTAGTCCATCGGGATCGCAGATCGACAGCACGCGCGACACCGCTGGACTGGGCACGACCACCCAATGTGATTCCGCGGCAGCGCAACTCACGGCAATCCTGTGCAGCGCCGAGAATCCCTCGATTCCCATGAAACTCACCGAGCGCATGTCCAAGATCATTGCGTGGCGTCGTGCCGAGTCGCGCAGCACGTAATCGGTAAACGCGTCGGCGTTGGTCGCATCGACATCGCCGCGCACGCCGACGATCTCCGTCGAGACGGTGAGCCAGCGACTTTCGAAGACGACCAGCTCTCGACGCGGCGATCTCGAACGCCCGAATACCAGCGAAGTAGTCGTGGTCATGGTGATCCCTGCGTGCGGACGATCACCGGTGTGTCGGGGTTCGGAGCGACTACTCCCGAGCTCCGCAGCAGACGGCGGAACTCGTCCCAGACCAGCTGAATTCTCAGCCGACTGTGACGTTACACCGGCTCCAGAGTTTTCCGCGAGAAGAGACAGTTTCCGTCAACGCCGCTGGCGGGCGCGCCGGAATCCGGAACCGTACCGAGGCCCACCGGTATGCTCACCTTGAACCTGGAGCGGCTACGCTGCGGGAACCGTCGCCACACCGCCGGACGAGCTACCGAGGGCTGGCGGGATTGTGGGCCTGGATACCGTCAATGACCGACTTCACCGAGAAGCTCGTCGGCACGCCAAACCGACCCTTGAGCGCTGAGCAGATCATCGCGGACGACGCCGACTTGCACGCCGCCGTCGACGGCCTCGCCGGACTGGTCACGGACAGTATTGGCCTGCTGGCGCTGCTGACAGAGGTGGCGACATTCGCGGTGCGTGCAATTCCGGGCGCCGACGGTGCCGGGGTGACCCTGTTGAAGCTTGACCGGCCCGACAACATCGTCGAAGCATTGGCATCTAGTGCGCCGTTCGTCGCCGAAATCGACGACATCCAGTACGTGACCCTCAAGGAGGGGCCGTGCATTACCGCGGCCTTGGAGCGGCGCACGGTGCGGTCGGGGTCGTTGGGTGGAGAGAGGATGTGGCCGCGGTTCGGTCCGCGAGTGGGACGGTTGGGCGTGCACAGCGCACTTTCGCTGCCGCTGCTGTTGCCGGGTCAGGTCGTCGGGGCGATCAACGTCTATGCCCACGGCAAGGACGTCTTCGATGAACATGCCGCGGAACTCGGCGAACTGTTCGCCAAACCAGCTGCGGTGGCGGTCCACAACGCGCAGACCCTCGCCCAGGCGATCGCGCTGACCACGCAGTTGCAGACGGCGTTGTCGACGAGACCGGTGATCGATCAGGCGATCGGCCTGATCCGAGGTCGCAGCGGCCGCAGCGCCGAGGAAGCCTTCGCGCAGCTGCGGACCATCAGCCAAACCGAACACCGCAAATTGGCCGATGTGGCCCAACGCATCGTCGACGAAGCGGTCCGCCGTGCCCGGGCCCGTCACAAGCAAACCTGAGCCGCTGGCGACTGGCCTGTTAGTCCCGACCGCTCACAGCGAGTACGTTGACAACCGGGAGAGCCTCTCAGGGACGGGTCCTGACCCATCGCCGAATCTCCCACCGTTCATGGCGACTCGCGTGTCCGGCATTTGGCAGGCTCGATCGGCGCCCAGGAGCGCCTAGCGGAGCACGCATCTCGTGAGGTTCACCGCGTCACTGGCCGCCGAGCTGGCTGCCCTCAGCGCCGCGCTCGATGAGCCTGGATCCGACATCGAGAAGGGGTTGCGTCAGTTGGCAGCCACCGCCGCCGCAGCGGTGCCGAGCTATCTAGGCTTGAGTATGGTTGTCACCCAACATGATCCGGCATTCACGATCACCCTGCTTGACCATCCAGGGACGGGCGGTGACATCGGAGCCTCCATTCTTCTGTCGTGGTCGAACACCGCCGACGACGATGGCTTGGCGGCGGTGGCGTTCATCCTGTACGCACGGTCGCCCGGGGCGTTCGTCGATCTCGGTGCAGACGCGGCCTGGCTGACCGTAGGCAGGTCGACCGAATTCGTGCTCGACGCGCATCTCGGCGTACCCGCCGAACCCCACACCGGCACACCGATCGCAGATGCTTCGGCGCTCAATCAGGCCATCGGCGTCCTCATCGGCCGCGGCCGCACTCCCGAACAAGCCCACGTGGAACTCGATGCCCAGGCCGCCCACAGCGGGACCGACCGGGTGGCCGCGGCCCACCTCGTCTTGGACCGGTTCATCCCCGGCGACGATCACGACAAGGTCGACATTCACTAGGCGCTCGAGTGCACAAAGCCGTCCACCCGTTCGGCACCTACGCGGTGTAACGTAAGCGATGTTGAGACTGTCAACCAGTCCGGAATGAGCACAGCCGTCCGCCGCTGTCCTCGCTGAGCATGCGCTCGCGCCGGACGCGCCCAGTGATACTCCCGCCGATAACCGAGGGCAACGCATCGACTGCACCGCGGGTGCACCGCATGACGCCCCACTTCCCCAGTCCCACTACGCAACCCACCGAAACTAGGCAACTGTCATGATCGTTTTCGGAGTCATCCTCATCGTCCTCGGGCTAGTGCTGCCCTCCCTGATCCCCACCTTCGCCTTCGCCAACATCATGGTGACCATCGGAGTCGTCCTCCTCGTGGTCGGCTTGATCCTGATGGTCGTTGGACGGATGGGACACGCCGTCGGTGGGCGCCGCCACTACTACTGACCCGACCGGCATTCAACCCACGCCAACGTCCCGAGTAGCGCTGCGCAGCAATACATTGCCGTGCAGTTTTCATCGGGCGACCTCCTCACCAACCCAAGGAACCGAACATGAACAACACCACCACCATTGTCCTGGTCGTCGTCCTCGCACTGGCGGCACTGCTACTGCTGGCTGCGTTCTTCGTGCTGGGCCGCAACAAACGCAACCAACACCGCCACGCCGAAGCCGAGACCATTCGTGATCAAGCACGAGAAGAAGACCGGCACGTCACACAGCGCGAAGCCCTCGCAGAAGAAACCGCGGCCAAGGCCCGCGCCGCTCAGGCCGAGGCCGACATCAAAACTGCTCAGGCCAAGGGCCTGCAGCAGCAGGCTGCCGGGCATCGCAACGAGGCTGTGACGTCCCGCGACGACCTCAACGAACGGTTCGACCGCGCTGACGCCCTGGACCCGGCGACCGCCGCAGCCGAGACACGCGCGTCCACCCACGACGAACCACAGCCGACGACCGGGTCTCGATGAACCCAGCGCGGCTCACCCACGATCAGCTGGTCGGTACGGTGTGACCGATACCGCGACGGACATCGCACAGAACGCCGTCTTCCAGCGCACCGCTCGAGCGGGCTACGTTGTCAGCGGCCTGCTCCACGTAATCATCGGCTACCTCGCCATACGGATCGCGCTGGGTACCGGCGGCGGTAGCGCCGATCAATCCGGAGCATTGGCGGCGCTGTCCGCCAAACCAGGCGGCACCATCGCGCTCTGGGCGGCCGCCATCGCACTCGTGATCATGGCTCTGTGGCGTCTCGTCGAAACCGCGCTCGGCCGGTCCACCGATCCGAAGAGCCAGGCCACCACGTCCGAAATCCTGGATCGGGCCAAGGCGTTCGCGCTGGCCGTCGTCTACTTCGGGGTTGCCTACTCCACGCTCGGATTCGCCCTCGGCGCCGGGAAATCCACTGGCGGCCAAAATTCCGGGCTCAGCGCTCGGCTCATGCAAACCACCACCGGCACCATCGTTCTCATCGGCGCCGGCTTCATCATCATCGCCGTCGGGGGATATCACGTCTACAAGGGAGTCAGCCGCAACTTCTTGGCCGATCTCGAGGGAACACCGAGCGACCTGGTGCGACGACTCGGCCTCATTGGCTACATCGCCAAGGGACTCGTCATCGCCGGCGCCGGGGTGCTGGTCGTCATCGCGGCAAGCTTGTCTCAGCCCGACAAGGCCACCGGGCTCGACGGTGCCCTCAAAACACTTGGCGCCCAACCCTATGGAGCCATCCTCTTGAGCGTCGCCGGTCTGGGCATCATCGCCTATGGCCTCTACAGCTTCGCCATGGCCCGATACACCAAGATGTAGTGGGCCCACCCGTTCCAGAGGAGACGCTGCCCATGAACGAAATCAAGTATCTGGAGCTCCACGGCGACCGTGTCGCCTACCAAGATGTCGGGAGCGGCGACGAGGTCGTGTTGCTCATCCACGGGATGGCCGGAAGTTCCGAGACGTGGCGCGGCGTGATACCGCAACTGTCGAAGAAATACCGCGTGGTCGCACCCGACTTGTTGGGACATGGTCAGTCCGCCAAACCCAGGAGCGACTACTCACTCGGCGCATTCGCAGTGGGCCTCCGGGACTTCCTGGACGAGCTGGGCATCGTCCGGGCGACGGTCATCGGTCAATCGCTTGGCGGCGGTGTGGCCATGCAGTTTGCCTACCAACATCCCGATTACTGCCAGCGTCTGGTGTTGATCAGCAGCGGTGGCCTCGGTCCGGACGTCGGCTGGACCCTTCGCCTGCTTTCCGCTCCGGGAGCGGAGTTCCTTCTGCCGGTCATTGCGCCACAACAGGTGGTGACGGTAGGCAACAAGCTGCGCTCGTGGTTTTCTGCGCGTGGCTTTCAGTCACCGCGCGGCGCCGAGACGTGGAGCGCGTATTCGTCGTTGGCGGATGCACGGGCGCGCCAGGCACTTCTGCGGACGCTGCGCTCGGTGGTCGACTACCGGGGGCAGTCGGTGAGCGCCCTCAATCGCCTGCATCTGACGTCCGATCTACCGACCATGGTCATCTGGGGCGACCAGGATCGGATCATTCCGATCGAGCACGGCCGCGCGGTGGCAGATGCACGGCCAGGCTGTCGCCTCGAGGTGCTGCCTGGCGTTGGCCACTTCCCGCACGTCGAGCGGCCCGCGAAGGTGGTGGACCTGATTGCCGACTTCATCGATACGACGCGCCCGTCCACCCAAGCGGTCGTGACACCGACAGCGGAGCAACCTCACGGTTCGATCAGTTCAGTCAGCGACGGACGCCGCGATCGGCTCGACCTCTAGCAGGTGCCACCGCCAAGGGCCGAGTTCGACGTGCAGACCACCGTGTAGAACGTCACCGGAGCGGATGAAGACGACGTCGGTCGTGCGATCTGCGAGCCGATAGGTTCGTCCCGCCAAGCCGTCCCAGGGGACGCGTACGCGACCGGAAGCCGTTGAGGTACTGAGGTTCACGATGATCAGCCAACGCGGGTGACCGTCCCAACACCACGCCACCAGAGTGGCGGAGCCGGACCTCTCGCAGAGACTCCAGCTGCCGGTTCGAAATGTGTCGCTGCGCAGCACCCCGAGAAGCAGCCGATGAAACGAGACCAGCTCGGTGTCGACGTCCTCGGCTGGCGAACGACCAAGGAACACGGGCAGGCGGACTTTGCGTCCCTCGAGCTGCCCGTGATGCACCAGGCGGGCGCCGGGCTGAGTCAGCGTCGCCACCGTCGCTGCTTTCTCCTTGGCGAGGTCCAGGATCGCGGCAGCTCGCGGCTCATCGTGATTCTCCACGAACCGCACCAGCCGACGCTGAAAGCTGGAATCGGCGCACAGGTGCTCCCATAGCCCTTCGACGTCGCCGTCGACGAGGCGGTCGTAAAGTCCCTTGTCGTAGCAGAAGTCGAATCCTTGCTGCTGCAACTCGTATTCGAGGTTCCAATAGGCCTCGGCTAGAAACGTGAAGTTCGGATGCGTCCGGCGAACGGCGGAAATCGTCGCGTGCCAGTAGTCCTCCGCGGGTGGCGCGCCGACGCGGTTCCCCCACGTTCGAGCGAAGACATCGTTCATCACGAGCATCGCCATGTCACATCGGACGCCGTCGCATTGCTCGGCGATGTCGCGCAGAGTGTCGACAACGGCGGCGCGCAATGCGGTCGAGAACACGTTGAGCTGCACGACATCTGGCCACGCGGGGAAGTACGGGTCGCGGCCCTTCGCCAGTACGGCCCCGTCGACGGCGATGTACGACTCGGGTTCCAAGCGCAATTCGGCCGAGCTCCCCTTGACGAAGTACTCCTGATGCGTCGACGTCCAGGGGTGATCGGGCGCAACGTGGTTGGGAACGAAGTCGAGGATCAAGGCCACGCCCCTATCGGCGAGGGCCGAACGCGCGGCGGCAAGCCCCGCGCGGCCGCCGAGGCGCTCGTCGACGTCATAGCCTCGGACGCAGTACGGAGACCCGACCACGTCATCGGGCCCCCAACCGGGCAATGCGGCCCGGAACGACTCGACGAGAACATGATTCGCAAGGGCCGCCGCGACCCCAGCAGGGCTGCGCTCCCAGACGCCCATCAGCCAGACCGCGTCGAATCCCGCGTGGGCGATGGCATCCCAGTGGTGCTCGGGCACCGTCGACAGCGTCACCGAGACGCCTGCAAGCGCGCCGATCTCGGCTAGCCAGGGCCACGTGTTGAGCTCGTATATGAAGGGGTGCGCGGGCGAAGTCCATCGCGGCTCCGCCAAATCGTCCACGACGTTTGCGTCCTCACCCAGCACGACACCGACCCTTGCACATTCGGGGCATGCCGGCTCGACCCCGCTCATGCGAAGGAGCGACCGGTGACTTCCTTGCGTCCGACCGGTCTCCATGTGTGGGATCTAGACGAGGAGGTATCGCGATGGGCAGGCTGATCGTGTCGGCGAACATGACGACGGACATGGTGATGGATCAGTTGGAGGGGTGGTTCCGGCCGGACTTGGCAACCTCCGACGGACTCGCGCAACTCAGCGCGGCCGACGCACTCCTCCTCGGCCGCGAAACCTACGAAGGGCTCTCCGACTTCTGGCCGAAATCAGACGACGACTGGGCGCGGCTGATAAATCCGATGCCGAAATACGTCGCCTCGCGCACCTTGACGGGTCCGTTGCACTGGAACGCGCAGCTGCTCGGCGCTGATGTCGCCGCCGACGTCGCGGCCCTGAAGCAGCGCCACTCCGGCGATCTCCTCGTGTACGGGATCGGAGAGCTGGCGAACTACCTTGCCCGTCAGAACCTCGTCGACGAGGTGAGGTTCTGGATACACCCCTACGTCTGGGGCGAAGGCGTGCGGGCGTTTCATGGAGGCGAACTCCCGCTTCGACTGCACCTGATCTCGGCAACCACCTACGCATCGGGCATGGTGAGGTTGGCATACCAGCCAACGCCTGACTGAGACCGTGAGAGCTCGGCTACGCCCCGAGTTGGGTCATTTGGCTTAGTGCCTTGAGTTTTCGGGGTTCAGGGCTTCGAGAATCGTCTTGACCTCGGTGTTCAGGTCTGGCGGGAATGTGGCGATGACGCCGTTGATGTCGATGGTGGCCGATCGCAGGGGTTTGAGGGTGCGTAGGAATCGTCGCAGTGACAGTCCGGTCCGGTTCTGGACTTCGCGGCTGAGGGCCAGTGCGGTGAACACGATGGTCAGGTGGGCTTCGATGGCGTCGCGGGTGCGGGCGAACATGGGCCGGGCCGCGAGATCGGATTTGGACATCCTGAAGGACTGCTCGACGTGCCAGAGGTCGTGGTAGCTGGCGATGATTTCGGCCGCGGGCATGAGCGTGGCGTCGATGTTGGTGACGTAGCCCTTGAGCCCGACCAGTCGTCGGGCCCGTTGCAGCGAGGCGGTGTCGAGTTCTTGGGAATCGTTGCGGTTCTTGACGAACCGTGGTGCCCGTGCGGCCTTCTCTCCGGCGACGACCGCGCGGGCCTTGGCCTCCTGCAAGTTCAGTGTCTTGTTGTCCCGCACCGCCCGGTTGGTCGAATATGCCCACACCGCCCGCCACGACTTTGTGTGGATCTCGGGGTTCCAGACGGGTTCGGCTCTGAGCTTCGGGTCGCTGATCTTGGTGGCGGTGCCGCGTTGATCGCGTGGGGTGATGGTGTCGGTGACCTGGCCGTCGACGAAAAGCTCACCGTGCCAATGGAAGTGGGACGCCAGATCATTGGGCGCTTTGGTGACCCTCGATCCGACGATGAACCGCAACCCGGCGTCGTCGAGCTCGCGCAGATTGCCGCTGGCGAGCATTCCGGCATCAGCGACGACGACCATGTCGGTGATCCCGTGGCGGGCCTGGAACGCCTTGACGATCGGCACGATCGTCAGTGTCTCTGCCTTGTTTCCCTCGAAGCAGCCGATTTCCAACGGGAAACCTTGCCGGTCGACCAGCAGGCCGACCACGATCTGCGGGTCGACGCGGCGTTCCTTGGAGTAGCCGACCCGGCGTAGCTCGTCTTCCTTGTCGGCCTCGAAGTACAAGGTGGTGACGTCGTAGAGCACCAGGCTGACATCGCCTGCGGTGCGGGCATGGGCGAAGCAGGCCGCCGCGATCTGGTCTCGGTAGTCACCCGCGCGGGTGCGGCGCAGGGTGCGTTTGCGCGTCGAGAGCGACGCCGAGGTGCGGCCCAACTCGGCCAGCACCCGATCGACATCGAGCAGGCTGGTCGGCTCCACTACCCGGGCGATCACCAGGTCACGGAAGACCTCGTCGCCGACAGCGTCGTCGAACCCCAGACTGGCATACACCTTCGCCAGGGCGTCGTAGAGCAGCCCGTTGCAGCTCTTGAGTACTCGCGGCCGCGCCACCAACTCCCGCACTGCGGGTAGGCCAGCACCGTCGGTGAACAATTCTTCGGCTGGTGGTGGAACCATATGGGCCCGAACGGCTTTCGGGGTGATTCCCAGATCCAACTCGCCCTGGTTGTCGTCAGACAACAGCCGCTGAGCCTCCTCGATGAGCAGACCCAACTCCGCGTCATCACGCGCAGAGCCCACGTGGCGCACGATCCGGCGGCGACCATCGACGGATTCGGCAATCTGGACCGCCGTCGCGCCTGAGGCGGTGCGCACTCGTCGAATCCAGACCATCCAGCGAGCCTACTGGCCCAAATTAGTGCCTAGCGTGCGCACTAAGCCCAGACATCACAGCAGGTCAGCGCACTTCCATCCTCAGAAAATGAGCAACGTGACCCAACCCAGGCCAGACTATTTGCATAATAACGCATCAGCCCAACAACGCCGTGTTTGGCCGAGGCGTAGCCCGCACCGCCACGGCTCATAGTGTCGAACCGGATGTCACTCACCTTCAGAGCGAAGCTCCCCAGAAGTAGTGGACATCCAGGATAGAGGCGGCGCATCGTGTGATCGACGGGCCCGCACGTGCGAGGCGTTGCGTTCAAGCCCGCATCACTCGAATACACCTGGTTCGAAAGTGCGGCCTAGCGGTAGGCGGCACTCGCACGGATCGCTGGTTGTACTGGCATGAGGTAGGCATCCCGTTGCGGCGCCAGCCGTCGGCGATTCAGGCGGCTTTTCAGGCAACCAAACTCGGTTTACGTGCCCATATGCTGCACATGAGATATCCGTCTTTCTGCGCTTAGAACATTCGTTGTAGCGGGTTGGCGTGCCCGTATCCACAGAAGTTTTGGATCGGTTCGACGAGAAACTCATTTCGGCACTGGATGCGGTAAAGGGCGCGGATCGTCTCTTCGAGGTCGACTTCAGGTTCTGTCGCGATTCGGTGATGGATTGCGCGCAAGGCTTCATCTTGATCGTCGAATCGTTTGCCAAGCAACTTCTCGAGGTCGCTGATGTTCTGGTGTTCAATCATGGGCCCGAGAGTTTGACACAGGACGCCAGTTTCGGCCAACGCTGCGGAACAGCGGTAATCCAACAAGAGGCCGTCATCGTTAGTCCGTGGGCTATAGAAATAGTTCAGTTGATCCACAACCCATGAGTTGTACCGCGTGTAGCTGGTGACGTGAGGCTCCGGGCGCGCCGGCGGTTCAAGGTCCACGCCATAGTACTCGGCTAAGGCTTCACAGGTGCCGCGAAGGTTAGTTGGGATAATAGCGTGCATGAATGTGCAGTCTCGATGTAATTGCGCGACCGGATGACGCCACAGCGGGTACGTGTATAACAGACCCGCGAACATCGCTGCCACTGTCCAGTAACAAAGTGATTCCTTGTCAAGGTCGCGTCCCATCAGCTCACCCCAATAACGGAGGTGCTCGGGCAAGCCGGGAATCGGGTAACCCAGGTCCCTGTATCGAGCGCAGCCGATGTCTTGAAGGGGGTCACCGACATAGGACATCTCCAGATCAAAGAATCCCGTGAGGCGCCCTCCATCAACCATGAATTGATCGGTGCCAATGTCGCCGGGGGTAAGCGAAAATCGGTCCACAGGTTTTGGACGATGGTTATCAAGCCACCAAAACGCCAGTGCGGCTACCGGTTCAGCCTTCTTCCCACTTTCTGGATAGGCATCCCACGGCTTTCGGAACTCATTCAGCATGAGGCTGATGCCGTCTTCGTACGTGGCGGCCACGGGCAAATTGTCCGGCAGGTTGAGGCGCCGGTAATCCAGCTGATGCAGTTCAACAAGCGCCTCGATGTACTGCCGATACAGCGACCTCTGCAACTCTCTATCGCTGACGCGGGAAACATAGGGGGTTCCTGGCAAGACGTCCATGAGAAACCAGCCGCCCTTCGGCTCGTAGCCGTGGTAGGCGGCGACCCTGCAGTTGGTATCCATAAGAGCCTCGTACACGCCGGCTTCCATCCGAAGCCGTTCCCGCCATGCCGTTTCGTCCACGCCCACAGGATTCCGAAAGCCGCGCAGCAGGACCTCTTTTACTGTGCCGTCGGGCTTTTCGATGTCCAGGTAATAGACGGGTCGCCAACGCTGCTGGCGTTCTCGTCGGATGACCTTCCCCCCGATCAGACCCGCGGCCCAATTGATCGCTTCCTCAGTGTCACGGCTCGACTGACCGTCGGCGTCAGTTGTCACTTACCGGCACCTCATCTTGTACTCCGGGTCTGTGAGATCCTCGGGTGATATTTGGTTATCGCGTGCGGCAGATAGGTGCGCCGCCGATCACGCCGGGCCGGATCACTCATCTGCCGCCACAACGGGATAAGGCTTAGCCGATGTCGATCGGTAGTTTGGCCCATCCGCGCACGCTGCTGGTGTGGGCCATAACAGCCTCGTCGCGGCGAACTGACCACTGAGGGAATCGGCGCAAGATCTCCTCAAGCGCCACCCGGGCTTCGAGACGGGCGAGTGTAGCGCCTATACATAGGTGCAGTCCCTTGCCCAAACTCAAGTGCGGCACGCCCTTACGATGGATGTCAAAGCGGTCAGGGTCTTCGTAGACCCTGTCGTCGCGGGCCGCCGCTGCGGTCATCAGGAGAATGTTGGCACCGGCCGGAACCGTCTGCCCATACCACTCGGTGTCGACCATCACCCGGCGGCCCTGGACCTGCGACGGCGGCTCGTAGCGCAGGAGCTCTTCTACCGCACCCGGGATCAGCTTGGTATCGGCCACCAGTTCCGCACGGCTGTCCGGGTTGTCGGCCAGGACAACTGCCGCCCAGCCTAAAAATCGCGTGACGGTCTCATTGCCAGCGGCGCCCAACAGCAGCAGAAAATTCAGCAGCTCCCGGTTGTCGAGGTGGCGCCGCGTGCCGGTGTCATCGACGAACTCGGTCGCGACCAAGTCGCTAACCATGTCGTCGCGCGGATGCGAGCGGCGGTCCTCAATCAGGCGCTGGTAGTAGTTGAACAGCTCCGCGGCCACGTCGGCGTTGAAGGCGCCACCCTCCTGAGACTCGATGAATGTGTCGGTCGTATGCTGCAGCCAGCCTTGCTCGCCGTCGGGCACGCCAAGCAACTGGCCGATGACCATCATCGGCAGCTTGGACGCGAATTCCTTCATGAAATCAAAGCTGGGCCGGTCCCGAAGCGGGTCAAGAAAATACGCGCAGTATTCACGGATACGTGGTTCCATTTGAAGGATGTTCCGCGGCCCGAACGCGGGCGTCATGATCTTGCGATGCACGTCGTGGATTGGCGGATCTTCCCAGAGAATGCTCTGGATTGCCTGGACGAACTCCTCCGGGCCAGTCATGATTTCGAAAACGGTGCCGTAGCCGGACGCGTACGTTGCGTGGTCGATCGAGGCGCGCCGCACATCGTCAAATCTGCTTAGCGCATAGAAGTCGCGTTCGTCGTTGTAGTAAAGCGGATATTCGTCCCGCAACCGCTTGTAGGTGGGGTACGGATCGAGATCGAGCAGGTGGTCGTATGGATCGTATTTCACAGTGCTGGCGGTCATGACGTCTCCTTGGATTTGAATAGGGTGCGGGCAGCGCGGTATCTCAAGCGTTGAGGAATCACCGGATTGCAGGCAGCGACCAGGTAGGAGTCGAATCCGATGTTGTACCGGAAACCCGGACGCTGACTATTGAGGATCCTCGCTACTTGGCGACCAACATTCTCCGGATCACGCGCGCGACTGATGCTTTTCTCCGCCAACGGGTCTAGTTTGGAATAGATCGGACCGTAGCGGCTCTCCGAAGGCCGGACTCGACCGCTGTTTCCGGAAAAAATGTTGCTGCGGTGAAATCCGGGCCGCAGTAGCGAAACTCGGATGCCGTCTTGCGCGAGCTCCCAGACGAGCGACTCCGCGAAACGCTCCATTGCAGACTTGGCGGCTGCGTAGATGCCGATCATGGGGCCGCCGAACACCGCCGCCCAACTCGACACGAAGATGATCCGCGCATTGCCCGCCTTTCTCAGCAATGGCAGCGCCGCCCTGGTGACCTCCATGGCCCCGAAAACATGGGTCTCGAACACATTGCGAATTGTGTCCATGTCGATATCTTCAAAGCACGCTTCAGCGTTCAGACCGGCATTGTTGACGACCGCATCGAGGCTGCCGCCGGTCTCCTCACTCACCTGATCGAGTGCCGACCGAATCGTGTCCGGACACCGCACGTCCAGACGCAAGACCCGAACACTGTCAGCGTCGATACCGGCCTTCCTGACGGCCGCATCCAGTTCACCACGACGCGCAGGGTCACGCATGGTGGCGTAGACGAGCCAACCCTCCTCGGCAAGACGAACAGCCATGCTCAGCCCCAGCCCCGACGACGCCCCCGTTATCAGCACCGATCGCGGGCGGTCCGTTAGTGCACCCATACATCAATCGCCCGTGAACAGATCGACGCGGAACTGCTGGCTCCCGGCGCCGGCACCATGGTGCCATCGTTGGACTGCAGGTGATCATCAGAAGACAGCAGCGTCGTCGCTGGCTGCAAACACATCTTCACTCCTAGCGGGGAATAGCCTTCGCGACCGTCACGGCGCTAGGCGTCAGATTAGGTACACACACATAGTTAGTCAAGCGATGCTTGACTAAAATTTGGACTGCCCACGGCCCGATGCGGTCCCGACAATCGCGCTGAGGGCGGCGGTGGCCGGCGAGCAGGCTCTCGCCGCGACGACGCGGGATATGAGTCCCCAATCCAGCGTTTCGCCCGCCGAAGGGTCCGGGCGGTAAACATCAATCCCTTCGTCCGCACCGGGGCAATCGTCTTGAAAAGCGTTTAACCGCAATAGGTATCCGCGGCCGCCACGTAACTGGGGCGCCCGGAAGCTGACTGGCTCGCTGACGCCGGCGACATCGCTGCACATCGGCATCATCAACCCACCATCTGGCAGATGCCGTTGACCGCGCACACCACCGACTTTAGGGAGTGGCGCAGTCTGTCGAATGGCGTCAGCGTGCCCACTGGACTACCGAAGCCAATCCGGTGCCGCTCCCGGCCGACGCCACGCGCTGCGGCCGACAACGATAACAGTAGTAGAGCGACCACTTGACACTGTCGACAAAGACCTTAAAGTGGGCGCTGGCGTAATGACGGCGACCCACGTGTGGCCGTCGTTAGGGGGCACCCTAGTGTCGATCCTGAGGTGAGGCATGAGAGTTCGTGTGGACACCACGAAGTGCATGGGACACGCGCAGTGCTATGCGGTCGATCCCGAATTGTTTCCGATCGATGAGAACGGCTACTCGGTCTTACAGGACCGCGAGGTTATGCCTGAAGTTGAGCAAGCGACCCGTCAAGGTGTCGAGGTATGCCCCGAACACGCGCTAACCATTGAAGATGACAACTGACTTACCTGCGGTTCCCGTCTAATCGTAGAACCGCCGACGTCGCGCGAGCGGGTCCTTTCGTGTAGCGCGGCGGTGCATCGCGCCGACCGAATCGAAAACGACAAGCATCGGCCGTGCTGGCGGTTGACGGACATGTGGCTGTCGCTGTCAAATGCGGAAGCGCCCGACGAGTCGGGTGCCCGTGGCGTCCTCTTTGATCTGACGTAGCACTAGATAGTTCACGCCGTGCCAGGCGCGTCTATTCCACTGCCCGAAGGAGATTCGTGTTCCTGGTCCCCCGCTGGCGGCGGGAAGTGCTTTTACCTTCTCCAGCCCGCGCATCACACCGGTAGGAGTCAGAGTATGCGCCGCACCGATAGCGTGCGCCAACGCAGTTGCGCAGTCGAATGAGACTGTCGGGATGCAGTTTTCAGGGCGGTATCCGAAGCGATCACGGAACCGGTCGAGCAGGGCTTGTCCTACGGCATTTTCCTCATCGTACTGATCGACACCGATCCACCCGCGCAGATCCTTCATCCACTGCGGGACGACGTAACAATTGATGAAGGCGGTGCACATGTAGCGCGGCGGGTCCCAACCAACCGCAGCGAACGCTTTATTCATCTCGATCCCCGGCAACCCAAAGCCGAGATACACCACCGCATCCGGTTCGCGCTCCTGAAGCGTCGTGACGGTGGCCGTCATGTCGCGGTGCACCTGCCCCACGCTTTCGGTGTGCACGATCTGTAGGCCCTCGCGCCTGCACGCGTGGGTGAAGAACTCGAAGTATTCGTAGCCGGTCGACGCGCGCTCGTAAACGACACCGACCGTTCGCAGACCGCGATCGGCGATCGCTTCGGCGATGAGGTAACCCTCCTCGGGCAACGATCCATTCGTGAACGCGAACATGTACTCGCCGAACTGCCGATCGGTGCAGCTCCAGGTGATCGTCGGCACCTTGCGCGCCGCGGTGACCATATGCTCGTGAACCGCAAGCGTATTGTCGCTGATCAACGGCCCGATGATGCCGAGACACCCGGCGTCCACAAGGTCTTGCCAGGCCTGCACGACATCGAAAGAGTTCTTACGAGGTAGGCCTTCGGCTTCTCGGACGACCAGATGGACTGGACGGTCGATGATTCCCTGATCGAACGCTTCATCAAATGCGAGTCGAACCGCATCAAGGAACATCTGTCTGACGTCTTCAATCGGAAAGTCAAGGCATATACCAACTTTAACCGAAGACGACTCGGGGGCACCTGCATTTAAGTCATCTGACAATGTGGACTCCTCCTCAGCGAGATGGCGCGACGGTGACTGCCGATTCTGGGCTGACCAACTCTCGGCATGATGCGGGGAAGAGACGTCGTCGCGTCGTTCGGGCAAAGGGTAGGCGGGTTGCCTGCCGATGCGGCGCACGAAATCGAACTCACAGCGTCCCGATGGCCACTGCCTTGGTGCGGAGGAACTCGTCAAGCCCTTCGCGTGCACCCTCGCGGCCCATTCCACTGATCCCCACGCCACCAAAAGGCCTTGTGGGAGAAAGGTTCTCGGCGCCATTGACAAGTACTTCGCCGGTTTCGAGTCGTTCTGCGACGCGGTGTGCGCGCTGCACGTCGCGAGTAAAGAGATAACCGGAAGTCATCTCGGAGGGTTTGACGACAACGGCATTGCCTGCTGCCAGCGCTGCGGCGACCTTCATGGCCACCGAGATGAGCGGACCATTCCAGGTCGTGATGCACCCGATCACGCCGAATGGCTGCGGGAGAACATAACTCATCTCACCGTTCGAATCGAACGAACCGGTGACCGCACCACCGATCTTGTCCGCCCAGCCTGCGTAATACCGGATCCACTCCACGGTCCTCGTCACCATCAGCCGGTTGATGGTGACGGTAGTGCCGTTGTCCAACGTACCTCGGCGAGCGAACTCGTCAGTATGTTCCTCGACGAGCGACGCTAGCCGCAGCAGGATGTCCCGCCGCTCGGATGACCGGCGTCGACACCAGTCGGTGTATGCGGCACGTGCTTTGGTTACTGCACGGTCGATCTCGGGTGCGCCGGCCAGGGGTACCGAAGCATCCTGCTCACCGGAGCACGGGTCGACGTGAGACAGGAGGCCGGCCGACCCCGTGCTTAGACGTTCGTCACCGATGCAGAGGGATATCGTTGGTCGTTCGGCGCAAGAGTTTGGCAAGGTGAAACCTCCCGGACGGATGATGTGGCGATTTACCGAAGCAGTCGATGCTCAGAACCAGGTCGGCTCCTTAGATGTTGAAGGGCCTCAGCCGATTTCGCGATCCGGTGCTTCGGAGCGTTCAGCAGCGGCGACCAAGGACGAAGCGAGGAACGCCGCTGCTCGTGCCATCGCCATCCGCAAGAGCGGGCCGGTACCAGCAATCCGCGGTTCCAATGTGAACCCCCACGTGATGATGCTGCCCTCGTCGCCTTCGTGGTCGATCTGAATCGTGCCGACGTAGCTCTTGACAGGCAGACCCGACGTGATCGCGTACTGCTGATAGCACGGCGGGCGTGCCTCCAGAATCTCCTCGCGAGCAAGGGGGATGCCAAGTACGCTGATCCTGCGGATGGCCCCGGCGCCCTGCGGCTCGGCGTCACCGACGCGTTCGAATGCGGCGCCCGACACAGGCCGAATCCATGTCGGCCACCCGGGCACGTCCGCTAGCACGCGGTAAACTTGCTGCGGCGCCGCGGCGCACTTCCGCACCACCATGGCCTCGTAGCGGCTCATCCTCGCTCCCTCGCAACGTCGTGATGCGCATCGTCGGCCGGTAGGCGGGCTGGCACTCTCGCACCGGGAATCCGGCATCCCGCTAGCTGCCCTTTGGAGCAATCCAGGCGATCAGCGCGACTGGAAAGGCGCAAAACATGATGTAGCCAACCGGTGCGATCCACGGAGGTCCGCCCGCGGTCATTCCGAAGGGCGCCCAACCGGGTATGCGCGCGAGTTCCGGGTTGAACTGACACTAGGTGGTCCAGTCGAATGGCGGTTCCAACCAGAACAGCGCACACATCGCGATACTCGTCGCCAGAAGGTGTGACTTGTCGCCTGCGAAAGGCATCGAAGAGCAACCGGGCCAGGAACACCGAGGAAGCCGTCCAGGCCACGATCTCGAAAACCCGTGCGCTACTCATCGCACAACCTCTCCTAGGTGCGTGACCCAGTGAACATCATGTGCACGGCGCTAGTCAAGTATGTACTTGTCAATCGGCGTGGAAGCACATTATGGTGAAACATTCACATCTGGACGCTGGTGCTGTGCCGGCAAAGCACACCGATGCGCACCGTGGTCGGAGAACGCAATGAAAGGCCTCAACGCATGCCCACCAAAGAGCAGATCCTGTCAGTGACGGTGACCGTCCCCAAGGTCGGCGGCAGTGTAGGGGGCAACCTTTGAAAATCATTGTGACTGGCGCCAACAGCGGTGTCGGCAAGGCGACGGCAGCCACCCTGGCCGCGGCCGGCCACCACGTGGTGCTGGCCTGTCGCACCCCGAGCAAAGGTCTGGCCGCCGCCGCTGAAATGCGCGGGAATGTGTCGGTCGCTCGCCTGGACCTGGCAGACCTGAGCAGCGTGCGGGAGTTCGCCGCTTCCGTGGACTCCGTCGACGTGCTGATCAACAACGCCGGTGTGC
>Ga0207710_10000154_pt1 | contig 73881 bp, 81 predicted proteins | sample KBSS24metaG_FD_184400 | JGI IMG/M metagenome (GOLD analysis project Ga0207710, IMG submission 184400) | Switchgrass rhizosphere microbial communities from Kellogg Biological Station, Michigan, USA - KBS S2-4 metaG (SPAdes) (version 2) | ecosystem: Host-associated > Plants > Roots > Rhizosphere...
CAGATCCGGCGGCACGGCGCCCTTGAGATAGGCGGCGACGCGCCGTCGGCCGACCTCCATCGCCCGCTCGGTCGCTTCGCGTTTGCCGGCGTCGGGCTCGTTCTCCATCGCCGCCTCCAGGGCGGTCTTCAGTTTTTCCCAGATCCGCGGCACCCCGCCCCAGACCGTCGGCCGCACCTCGATCGAGTAGGCGACCATCTGCCTCGGGTCCGGGCAGCAGTGCACGCAGCTGGCAAAGAACATCTGCGCATACAGCTGCGCCCACCTGTCGGCCACGTGCGCGCTTGGCAGAAACGAGATCGTCCGCCCACCCGGCTTCGCCGCAAAGGCGAGGTCATATGCGTTCCACTCCGCGACCATGTTCGCGTGGGTCAGCTGCACCCCCTTCGGTGGCCCCGTCGTCCCCGACGTGTAGATCAAGCACAACACATCCTCCGGCTCCACAGCCCGCCAAGCCGCCTCGAAGTCGAACTCGGGGTCGCCCATCGCCTCCAGCTCCTCGAGCGAGATCGTCCCCTCCGGCGCCTCCCCATCGACCACCACCACGTGCTTCAGCGTCCCCACCTGCTCCCTCGCCTCCAGCACGGTCGGGAGGAACGCCTGCTCCGTAACGATCACCCGGTTCGCCGCGTCCCCCACCACGTACTCGACCTGCTCCGGCGAAGACGTGTTGTAGACGGAGAAGCAGGTGGCCCCGAGATGCATTGCGGCGGCATCACACAGGAAGAACGCCGGCCGGTTGGTGAGCATGAACCCGACCGCGTCGCCCCTACCAACCCCAAGCGCCGCGAACCCCGCTGCCCGTGCCTTCACCCGCGCCGCGTACTCCGCGAACGAAGCCTCGTAGTCGCTGTCCTTCAGCCGCAGGGCTGGAGCGTCAGCCCACTCGCCTGAGGTGATCTGAAACGCCTCGCACATCGTCGCGGCCTGCAGCGCTCGGGGGCGGTCTGTCATGCAGCGACCATATCCGCCGATTTGGCTGGTGCAACTCGCCTGTGGAGCTTTTGTCGGCCTATGGCCGACTAAGGCTCCACGGTGGGCGCCTGGGACCGGCCTTGGCGAGCCCTTCGGGCTACCGCCAGGCACCCGCGAGGGCTTGTTCCGTATGCCTAGAAGAGCGAGGCGCCCGCGTGGCTGGCGAAGTCGACTAGCGGCTGCGGGATCACGCCGAAGAAGACGGTGGCGGCGGCGCAGAGCACGGCCGGACCGACCAGGTACCAACGTCGGCTTGCCTCCGGATCGACCGGATCCGCTTCGGGCGAGGCCCCCGCGATGGCCGGCACCGCCCCCGGCTGTTCCTGTCCCATCCACATCGCCGCGACCACCCGCAGGTAGTAGGCGACCGAGATCATCGTGCCGATCGCGATGAAGACGGCGAGCCAGGTGTAGTCGCCTTCGACCAGGGCCTCGATCAGGTAGAGCTTGCCGATGAAGCCCGCCGTCGCCGGCAGTCCGGCCAGGGCCAGCATCGCGATCGTCAGCGGCCAGGCCAGCCAGGGGCGCTCGGCGCCGAGGCCGCGGACGGCGCGGATGTCGTCGCCGAAGTGGGTTTCGCGCTCGCGGGCGACGATCACGGCGAAGGCGGCGAGGTTCATGAAGGCGTAGGCGGCGAGGTAGAAGACCAGCGCGCTGACCCCGGACTCGGAGGCGACGACGATCCCGCCCAGCATGTAGCCCGCCTGGGCGATCCCGGAGTAGCCGAGCAGCCGTTTCAGCGAGTCCTGGCCGAGGGCGCCGACGTTGCCGACGACGATCGAGATCGCGGCGAGGACCGCCAGCGCCGGTTGCCAGTCGCTCGCCTCGGGACCGAGCGCAACGTCGAAGAAACGCAGGAAGACCGCGAAGGCGGCGGCCTTGGTGGCGACCGCCATGAAGGAGGTGATCGGGGTGGGGGCGCCCTGGTAGACGTCCGGCGTCCACTGGTGGAAGGGCGCGATCGAGGTCTTGAAGGCGAGGCCGACCGCGGCCATCGCGATCCCGATCATGATCAGCGGGTCGCCGGTGAGGCCGCCGTGGGCGATCCCGATCGCGATCCCCTCGAAGCCGGTCGAGCCGGTGCCGCCGTAGAGGAAGGCCATCCCATAGAGCAGCGTCGCCGAGCCGAGCGAGCCGACGATTAGGTACTTGAGGCCCGACTCGAGCGAGCCCTCGCGGCGCAGGTTGGTGGCGCAGAGGATGTAGAGCGGGATCGAGAGCGTCTCCAGGGCGACGAAGAAGCTGACCAGGTTGTAGGCCTCCGAGAGCAGCACCATCCCCAATACCGAGCCGAGCAACAGCGTGTGGTACTCGCCGCTTCCGGCTTCCTCGGCGGCTGGCTCGCGGATCGAGAAGAGCACCGCGAAGGCGGCGGTGAGGACGGCGATCAGCGAGATCGAGATCGCCAGGTCGTCGAGACGCAGGGCTCCCGTGACCAGCTGCTTGGTTTCTCCCCACTGCCAGATCAGCAGGCCGGCGGTGGCGACGAGCGTCAGCAGGGTGAGGCCAGGAGCGAGGCGCCGGGTCGGCTTGAAGACGGCACTGAGCAGGACGACGCAGATCCCGACCGTGAGGGCGATTATCGGCGAGATGCCGGCGTAGTCGATGTGGGGGGCGTTGAAGTTCACGGCTTGCCTCCGCTGGCTAGCGGCGCGTAGCCGGTCCAGCCGTCCTCGCTGTCGGCCAGCTGCGCTTTCGGCGCCGGCCCGCCGGTCACGATTGCGACGGTCTGCTTCACGCTCGGGTCGGTGCGGTGCAGGATCAGCTGCGGGTAGAGGGCGAGGCCGAGGATGCAGAGCACCAGCGGGGCGAGAACGATGCCGTCGCGCCAGCCGATCTCCCGCGAGGCCACCCCGTCGGGCTTACGGTTGTGCATCGTCCCCTGGTAGAGGCGCAGCGCGTAGTAGGCCGACATCGCCACGCCGGAGATCGCCACGAAGGCAAAGACGATCTTGGTCTGGAAGAGGCCGTTGAGGATGTAGAACTCGCCGATGAAGTTGGCCGACCCGGGCATCGCCAGGGTCGCCAGGGCGACGATCAGGAAGAGGGCGGCCAGGACCGGCGCGCGGAGCGCCATGCCACCCATCTCGCGGATGTCCTCGGTGCCGGTGCGCTCGACCAGGATCGCGACGATCACGAAGATCGGCGCGACGACGAGGCCGTGGTTGACCATCTGCAGCAGCGCTCCGTCAGCCCCGTCGGCCCGCAGGGCGAAGATCCCGGCGGTGATGAAGCCGAGCTGGGCGACCGAGGAGTAACCGGCGATCAGCCGCACGTTGGTCTGGGTGAAGGCCATCACCGAGCCGTAGAGGATCGAGGCCAGGGCGATCACCAGGAGGACCTCCTGGAATTCGATCGTCGCCGCCGGGAAGAGCGGCAGGACGATGCGCAGGAAGCCGTAGGCGCCGACCTTGGCGAGGACGCCGGAGAAGACCGCCAGGGCCGGCAGCGGCGCCGCCCGGTAGGCGTCGGGCATCCAGCCGTGGAGGAGGAAGGCCGGCATCTTGACCAGGAAGGCGGCGGCAAAGAACCAGAAGATCCAGCGCTGGCTGCCGGTCCCGAGGCCCTGCTGCTGCAACTCCTGGATCGAGAAGGTGAGGTGGCCGCCCTTGGCGGAGAGGATCGCCGTGGCGATCGCCGCGACCAGCATCAGCAGCGAGCCGATCAGGGTGTAGATGAACATCTTCAGGGTCGCCGCCGGCGCCGTCAGCCCGCCTTCGCCACTGCGGTCGTGGCCCCAGGCACCGAACAGGAAGTAGAACGGCACCAGCATCAGGTCGAAGAAGAGGACGAAGAGCAGCAGGTCCTGAGCCAGGAAGGCGCCCAGGGTCGCCGTCTCGGCGATCAGCATCAGGAAGAAGAAGAGCTGCGGGCGCTCCTGTTCCCGGAAGGCGGCGAAGGCGATGCCGCCGACCCAGATCACCGTGGTCAGCAGGACCAGGAAGAGGTTGAGGCCGTCGATGCCGAGGCTGTAGTCGACCCCGAGGCCGGGGATCCAGGAGGTGTCGACGGTGTACTGCAGGCCCGAGGAGCCGCTATCGAAGCCGAGTGCCATCCCGATCGCGACGCCGAGGGTGGCGACGGCCCCGAGCGTCGCCCACCAGCCGGTCACCTTCTTCGGCAGAAAGAGGCCGACGATGCCGACGGCGAGGGGGAGCCAGAGGAGGACGTTGATCATGAGCTCTGGATCAGGAAGTAGAGGGCGAGGCCGGCGAAGCCGACCAGGAGCAGCAGCGCGTAGCTGCGGACGAAGCCGTTCTGGACGGCGCGCACGAAGGCGGTGCCGCCGCGCACCGTCCCCTGCGTGCCGGTGACGACGCCGTCGACGACGAAGCGCTCGAAGACGCTGTTGGCGAAGCGGCCGATCGCCAGCGCCGGGCGGACGATCAGGAAGTCGATCGCCTCGTCGAAGTACCACTTGTTGTAGAGGAAGGTGTGCAGGGGGCGGAGGCGGGCTTCGAGCTTGCCGGGCAGCTCCGGGCGGGCGACGTAGGCCAGGTAGGCGATGCCGATCCCGGCCAGCGAGATCACCGCGCCGATCGCCAGCCCGAACCAGGAGGCGCCGACCGAGGGGACGATCTGGGTGAGCGGCGAGTCGGCGAAGACCGGGTCGAGGAAGTGGGTGATCGTCTCGTCGACGCCCGGCACCTGGACCAGCCCGGCGAACAGGGCGAGGAAGGCGAGCACGCCCATCGCCACCCGCATCGGCGCCGACTGCTCGGCGATGTGGTGGTCGGCGCCGGGGAAGCCGACGTCGGTGTCCTCCTCTTCGCCCGTCGCCGGGTTGAACGGGTGGGCGTGGTGGACGTGGCCGGTGTCGATCAGCTCCTGGGCCTCCGGGCAGGGCTTCCCCGGCAGGACCCGGAAGACGAGCCGGAAGGTGTAGACGGCGGTGAGCAGGGCGCCGACGTAGCCGAGCACGGTGAAGATCAGGTACATGCCGCCGCGGGCGCTGGCGTAGGCGAGGATCTCGTCCTTGGAGAAGAAGCCCGAGGTGCCCGGGAAGGCGGCGAGGGCGAGGGCGCCGCAGAGCATCGTGATCGAGGTGAAGCGCATCGCCTTGCCGAAGCCGCTCATCCTGTCCATGTTCTGCTCGTTGGCCATCGCGGCGATGATCGAGCCGGCCGCCATGAACAGCAGCGCCTTGAAGAAGGCGTGGGTCATCAGGTGGAACATCCCGGCGCTGTAGGCGCCGATCGAGACGCCGACGACCATGTAGCCGATCTGGCTCATCGTCGAGTAGGCGATCGCCCGCTTCAGGTCGGTCATGACGAGAGCGATGGTGCCGGCGACGAGGAGGGTGGCGAGGCCGACGAAGGCGGCGACGTCGGCGGCGGTGGGGGCGAGGACGAAGAAGGGGTGGGTGCGGGCGATCAGGTAGACGCCGGCGGTGACCATGGTGGCGGCGTGGATCAGCGAGGAGACCGGGGTCGGGCCCTCCATCGCGTCCGGCAGCCAGGTGTGGAAGGGCAGTTGCGCCGACTTCGCGAAGGCGCCGACGAGGAGCAGCAGGCAGATCGCCGTGATCGTCCACTCATTGGTGTGGAAGACCTGCCCGGCCTTGGCGAAGGCGTCCTCGTATTCGAAGGTGCCCAGTTCGCGGAAGATCAGGAAGGCGGCGAGGGTGAGGCCGATGTCGCCGACGACGTTGATCACGAAGGCCTTCATCCCCGCCCGGGTCGCCGTGGTGCGCCGGTACCAGAAGCTGATCAGCGCGTAGGAGGCGAAGCCGACGAAGGCCCAGCCGACGATCAGCAGCACGAAGTTGCCGGCCAGGACCAGCAGCAGCATCGAGAAGACGAAGAAGTTGAGGTAGCTGAAGAAGCGTCGGTAGCCCTGGTCGGACTGCATGTAGCCGAACGAGTAGAGGTGGATCAGGGTCGAGACGCCGCTGACGATCAGGACCATGAAGGTCGAGAGCGGGTCGACGTAGATGCCGAGCTTGATGTCGAGGCCGGCGGCGCTGGCGTAGTCCCAGAGCGAGGAGGCGTGGTGGCGGGCGTCGGGTGCTTCGCCGAGCAGGCTGACGAGGACGCCGAGCCCGCAGGCGAAGGCGGCGCCGATCGCGACCGTGCCGATCAGGCCGGCGGCGCGGGCCGGCAGCACCCGGAAGCCCAGCGCGATCGTGATCGAGCCGAGCAGGGGGAAGAGCAGGACCAGCCAGGCCCAGGCGGTGGCGCTCATCCGCGCAGGGTCCTCAGGTCGTCGACGTCGAGGGGCAGCTTGCGGCGGAAGATGGCGACGATCAGGCCGAGGCCGACGACGACCTCGCAGGCGGCGACGACCATCACCACGAGGGCGAAGACCTGGCCCTCCTGGTTGCCGACCATGCGGCTGAAGGCGACCAGCGCCAGGTTGCCGGCGTTGAGCATCAGCTCCAGGCAGAGGAGGATCACCATCGGGCTGCGCCGGATCAGGATCCCTACCGCGCCGGTGGCGAAGAGCAGGCTGGAGAGGACGATGTACCAGGAGATGTTCACGCCGCCTCGCCCTCCCGCTTGCGGTTGGCGAGGACGATCGCGCCGACCGCGGCCAGCATCAGCAGGATCGAGGAAGCCTCGAACGGCACCAGGAACTTTTCCAGCAGCAGGTGGCCGATCGCGGCCGGGTTGCCGAAGCCGGAGCCGACATCGGGACCCTCGGTTTCCAGGGCGAGCAGGGCCGAGGAGAGGACCGCGATCGAGAGCTCGACGAAGAGAGCGATGCCGAGCAGCGGCGCCAGGAAGCGCTGGCCCGGGATCGGCTCCCAGGCCGACTCGCCACCGCCGCCCACATAGGCGACCACGAAGACGTAGAGGACCATCACCGCGCCGGCGTAGACGACCACCTGGGCGGCGGCGATGAAGGCCGCGGTCAGCAGCAGGAACAGCGCCGCCAGCGAGAAGAGGTGGATGATCAGCGCCAGCACGCTGTAGAACGGGTTGCGCATCGCGACGACGCCGATCGCGCCGCCGAGGGCGCCGATCGCGGCGACGAAGAAGAGCACCGCTTCCACTACTCGCCCTCCGCTTTCAGCGGCGTCCGCTCGATCGGCTCGGCGAGCAGCATCTCCTTGGTGAAGATCAGGTCGTCGCGGTCGTAGTCGGCCATCTCGTAGTCGTGGCCCATCGTGATCGCGTCGAAGGGGCAGGCGATCTCGCAATAGCCGCAGAAGATGCAGCGCGAGAGGTTGATCTCGTAGACGGCGGCGAAGCGCTCGCCGGCGGAGACGCGCTCGCCGGGGATGTTCTCGGCGGCGACGACGCGGATGCAGTCGGCCGGGCAGGCGGCGGCGCAGAGCGAGCAGCCGACGCATTTCTCGAGCCCGGTGTCCTCGAACTTGTGGAGTTTGTGGCGGCCGCGGAAGCGCGGGTAGACCGGCGTCTTCTCCTCCGGGTACTGGATGGTCAGCGGCCCCTCGATCAGCCGCGACATCGTCGTCTTCAGCCCGCGCAGGGTCTCGCCGAAGGCGCGGTAGGCGCCGCGGGCGCCGCCCGGCTCGGGGCCGCGCTGGACCGCGACGACGTCGATCGAGTCCAGGTAGGAGGCCGACTTCGGGTCGAAGCCGCGCTCGCCGTTGCCGTCGCTCACGTGACCACCACCAGGACCGCGGTGACGAGGACGTTGAGGGTGGCGAGCGGCAGCAGCACCTTCCAGCCGAGGGTCATCAGCTGGTCATATCGAAGACGCGGCAGCGTCGCCCTCACCCAGATGAAGACCAGCACCAGGCCGATCATCTTCGTCAGCATCCAGATCGGGTCCAGCCAGCCCGGGCCGGGCCCCATCCAGCCGCCCAGGAACATCGCCGCGGCGATCCCGGAGACGACCAGGATCTCCATGTATTCGACCAGCAGGAATGAGCCGAAGCGCATGCCGCCGTACTCGGTCATGAATCCCTGGACCAGCTCGGCGTCGGCCTCGGGCATGTCGAAGGGGGTGCGGTTGGTCTCGGCGAAGCCGGCCAGCATGAAGATCAGGAAGCCGACGAACTGGGGGACGATGAACCAGATCTCGCCCTGCGAGTGGACGATCGAGACCAGCGAGAGCGAGCCGCTCATCATCACCACGCCGAGCAGGGCCAGGCCCATCGAGACCTCGTAGGAGATCAGCTGCGCGGCCGAGCGCATCGCCCCGAGCAGGCTGTATTTCGAGCCCGAGGACCAGCCGCCCAGCAGCAGCCCGTAGAAAGCGATCGAGCCGACCGCGAAGAAGTAGAGGATCCCGATCGGGACGTCGATCCCGTAGAGCCCGACCCCGTCCTGGACGTCGCCCCAGGGCAGGATCGCCAGCGAGAGGACGCCGGCCAGGACCGGCAGCAGCGGCCCGAGGATGAACAGTGCCGGCACCGCGGCGCCGGGCCGGAACCCCTCCTTGGAGATCAGCTTGCCGACGTCGGCAAGCGGCTGCAGGAGGCCGAAGGGACCGACCCGGTTGGGGCCGTAGCGGTGCTGGAAGCGACCGATCAGCTTGCGCTCGACCACGGTGAGGATCGGCAGGATCCCGAAGATCACCGCGAAGATCACCAGCGACTTGACGATCAGGATCCAGGTCGCTTCGACGACCATGGTGTCGGCGATGGGGAGCATCTAGGCGCCAGCCTCGACCTTGGCAATCTCGACCCGGACCGGACCGCCGTTGAGCAGCGCGTTGGCGTTGCCGTCGGCGACGGCCTCGGCGAGGAAGCAGGTGCCCTCGGCGATCCGCTCCTTGACCGAGACGGTGGCCTCGATGGCGGAGCCGTTCTGGCTGACGCGCACCGTGTCGCCGGACTGCAGTCCGAGGCGGTCGGCGTCGGCGAGGGAGATCTCCAGGCGTTGCTGCGGCGACAGGAACTTCAGGGGCGGGTTCAGCTCCGTGATCGGGCCGGCCCAGAGATCGCGGTAGGTGCCGAGGGCGAGGGACGGCCCGGAGGCCGGTGCCCCCTCCTCACTCGCAACTCGTCGATCGGGCGTGGTGCCGCTGGCGCCCGCGGCATTGGGCTCCTCCCGCGCAAAACGTTCGGAGGGGGCACCGGCCTCCGGGCTGGGCACCGCCGTCGCCTCCGCGTGGTCTTGCCAGCGGAGCCCGCGGCCTCCGATGTCGGCGTCGGTGATGCCGGCGTAGAACGGGACCGCGGCGGTGAGTGCGGCGAAGGCGGTGGGCTGGGAGTCGATGCCCGTCTCATGGCCGAGCGCAGCAGATAGCTCGCTGAGGACGTGCCAGTTCGGGCGGACGGCGTCAGGGCGGCCGGCGGACGGGCGGACGCGTTGGAGGCGGCCGTCGGGGTGGGTGACGGTGCCGTCTTTCTCGGCGTGGGTCTCCAGAGGGAGGACGACATCGGCCTTGGCGGTGGTGGCGTTCTCGTGCATGGAGAAGGAGACGACGAAGTCGGCGGCGGTGATGGCGGTCTCCCAGGCGGGGGTGTCGGGGAAGTCGCGGATCGGGTCGACGCCGAAGAGGATCAGGCCGGTCAGCTCGCCGGACTCCAGGGCGGCGCGGATCTCCTCGGTGGGCTTGCCGATGGTGACCTCGCTGAGGCCCGGGCCGGCGTCCGGCAGGCAGCCGGCCTCGCGGAGGCCGCGGGCGTTGGCGAAGTCGGGGATCTCGAGGAGGCCGGAGCCGTCGAGGGCGGTGAGGTTGAGGGCGCTGGCGAGGTCGAGGAGGGCGTCGGTGGCGTCGTCGCGGGCGAGGCGCTCGCCCCAGATCACGACGACCTTGGCGGGCTCGGTGTCGGCGCCGCCGCCGGTCGCCTCGCGGAGGGTATCGGCGAGCGGGGTGGCGACGTTCTCGGTGCCGCCGAGAGCCGCGGCCAGCTCGGAGAGGAAGTGGGTGGCCTCGCCGGGGGCGTAGCGGGCGATCGCCTCGGCGCCGCCGTCGAGGGCGGTCGGGCGCTCGGTGGCGACGGCGAGCTTGGCGCCGTTGCGGCGGATCGCCTTGCGGATCCGCAGGTCGAGGATCGGCGAGGAGTGCAGCGGGTCGGTGCCGAGGACGAGGATCGCCGCCGCCTCGTCGATGTCGCTGACCTTGGCGGAGAGGTTCGGCTGGGCGAGCCGCAGGAGCTGCTCGCGGGAGGCGCCGCGCGAGGGGCGCGAGTCGACGTGGGGGGAGCCGAGCGCCTCGCGGACGAGCTGCTGGACCATGAAGGCCTCCTCGTTGGAGGCGTCGCCGACGATCGCGGCGACTTTGCCGCCGGCCGCACGCAGGCCCGCCGCAGCGGTCTCGATCGCCTCGGGCCAACTCGCCGCGGCGCCGCCGCGCAGGCGCGGCCCGGCGATCCGCTCCGGCGCCTCGAACATCTCGAAGCCGTAGCGGCCGCGATCGCAGAGCCAACCGTCGTCGACCTCGGCGTTGTCACGCGCCAGCACTCGTTTCACCTTCTCGTCGCGGACCGTGAAGCTGACGTTGCACTGGCTCGGGCAGAGCGTGCAGACCGAGCCGGCCTGCTCGATGTCCCAGGGCCGGGCGCGGAAGCGGTAGGTGTAGTTGGTCAGCGCCCCGACCGGGCAGATGTCGGTGATGTTGCCGTGGAAGGGGGCGACGTAGGGCCGGTCGTCGAAGGTGCCGACGAAGGTGCGGTCGCCGCGCTCCAGGAGCTGCAGCTGGGCGTCCTCGGAGATCTCCTGGCTGAAGCGGACGCAGCGGTAGCAGAGGATGCAGCGCTCGCGGTCGATCGCGACCAGCGGCGAGAGTTCGATCGGCTTCTGGAAGTGGCGCTTGTCGTCGGTGAAGCGCGATTTGCCCGGGCCCCAGCCGTAGGAGATGTCCTGCAGCGGGCATTCGCCGCCTTTGTCGCAGACGGGGCAGTCGAGCGGGTGGTTGACGAGCAGGAACTCGACGACGGCGTTCTGGGCCTCTTTGACCTGCTCGGTGCGGGTGTGGACGACCATCCCGTCGCGGACCGGGGTCGAGCAGGACGTCTGCAGTTTCGGGATCCCCTCGACCTCGACCAGGCACATCCGGCAGGCGCCGACCGGGTCGCCGAGTTTCGGGTCGTAACAGAAGACCGGGATCTCGACGTCGCCCTCGCGGGCGGCGTCGTGGAGCATCTGCCCCTCGCTCGCGACGATCTCACGACCGTCGACGACGATCGTCACCTCCCTCGCCTTGCTCACGTCGAAGCCCCCAGGGTCTCGGCCGGCCCCTGCACCGCGGCCAGCGCCGTCTCGACGTCCAGCGGCGCGCCGGCGCTCGCCATCACCTCTTCGAACTCCGCCCGGAACTTGCTGACCATGGCGCTGACCGGCATCGCCATCGAGTCGCCGAGCACGCAGAGGCAGTGGCCCATGATGTTGCTCTGGACGGAGCTGATGATGTCGAGGTCCATCGGCGTCGCCTCGCCGCGCACGACCCGTTCCAGCATCTTCACCGTCCAGTTGGTGCCCTCGCGGCAGGGGGTGCACTTGCCGCAGGACTCGTGGTGGTAGAAGCGCGCCGTCCGCAGCGCCATGTGCGGGATCGAGACGCGGTCGTCGGCGACGATGATCGAGCCGGAGCCGAGCATCGAGCCGGCTTCGGCCATCGCCTCGAAGCTGTAGGGCAGGTCGAGCTCGGCCGGGGTGAGCACCGGCGACGAAGAGCCGCCCGGGTAGAAGGCCTTGACCTCGTGGCCGGGCTCGGGTCCGCCGGCGAGGCCGAAGATCAGCTCCCGGGTCGGGATCCCCAGCTCGACCTCGTAGTTGCCGGGACGGCGGACGCCGCCGGAGACCGAAACGACCTTGGTGCCCGGCGACTGCTCGGTGCCGAACTGGCGGAACCACTCGGCGCCGTTGCGGACGATGTGCGGGGCGTTGGAGAGCGTCTCGACGTTGTTGACCAGGGTCGGGCCGCCGTAGAGGCCCTGCACCGCCGGGAAGGGCGGCTTCAGGCGCGGGTTGCCGCGCTTGCCCTCGAGCGCGTCGAGCAGGGCGGTCTCCTCGCCGCAGATGTAGGCGCCCGCACCCCGGTGGACGACCAGCTCGAGGTCCCGATGGGTGCCGAGGATGTTCGTCCCCAGGTAGCCGGCTTCATACGCTTCGGCGACCGCCGCGTCGAGGATGTCGGCCTGGGCGGCGTACTCGCCGCGGATGAAGATGAAGGCGTGGCCGGCGTCGGCGGCAAGCGCGGCGATAGCGATCCCCTCGATCAGCTGGTGCGGGTTGTGCTGCATCAGCTCGCGGTCCTTGAAGGCGCCCGGCTCGGACTCGTCGGCGTTGCAGCAGAGGTACTTGGCCATTTCGCCGCGCGGCAGGAAGGAGGCCTTTTTGCCCATCGAGAAGCCGGCGCCGCCGCGGCCGCGCAGGCCCGAGTCTTCGAGCTCCTTGAGGACCTCGTCCTGCTCCATCTCTCGGTAGGCCTTTTCGAGCGGCGCGTAGCCACCGGCCAGGCGCTTGTAGCCGTCGAGCGTGCGCAGCGCCGGGTCCTCGGCGTGGGCGAGCAGGACGCGGGTCTCGCGCGGATCAGCCATCGGTGTCCTCCTCGGCTCCAGCGCCGTAGCTCCCCGCGTCCGGTGCCGGGCTGGCGGCGCCGCCCGGCAGATCGGCCGCCAGCGGCCGCGCCGAGAGGGCCTTCGCGGGCAGCACCTCGGCGCCCTCGCGCAGCTGGTCGATCGCGGTCTGCGCCTCGGCCGCCTCGAGCGGGCCGTAGTAGCGCTGGTCGATCGAGGCCATCGGGGCGATGTCGCAGGCGCCCAGGCACTCGAAGCCGGTCACGAAGACGTCCTCGCCCGCGGCGGCGGCCTCGAAGGCGTCGAGCAGCTCGTCGCCGCCGCGCATCCAGCAGCTGATGTTGGTGCAGACCTCGATCCGGTGGGTGCCGACCGCCTCGGTGTGGAGCAGGTCGTAGAAGCTGGCGACGGACTCCAGGTAGGCGGGCGTCACCCGCATCACCGCCGCCGCCTGGCGGATCCCCTCCGGGGTGCACCAGCCGTAGCGCTCCTGGACCGCCCACAGCGCCGGGATCGAGGCCGATTTGCGGTCCGGGTAGCGGCCCATCAGCGCCTCGATCCGCTCCTGCAGCTCGGCCGGGCAGCCGACTTCGTGCAGCTCGGGGATCTCCTCCTCGCGCCGGCCGGGGACGCGCCCCTCGCTGACCGCCTGGTCGACCGGCAGGTTCGGGTTGCTGAGCCCGGCGCCGTCGACGGGGCTCATCGGTCCACCCCGCCGAGGATCGGGTCGAGCATGCCGAGGCTGCAGATCATGTCGGCGACGTAGGTGTCGACCGCCATGTCGCGAAAGGCCTGCAGGTTGACGAAGGAGGGGTCGCGGAAGTGGACCCGAGCCGGCTTCGCGGAGCCGTCGGCGAGCACGAAGCAGCCGAGCTCGCCGCGCGGCGACTCGATCCCGTAGTAGACCTCGCCGGGCTCGACCCGGAAGCCCTCGGTGACGAGCTTGAAGTGGTGGATCAGCGACTCCATCGAGGTCGAGAGCTCCGAGCGCGGCGGCAACACGTACTTGCGGTCCTCAGCGATGAAAGGACCCTCCGGCAGCGCCTCCAGGCACTGGCCGACGATTCGCGTCGACTCCACCATCTCCGCCATCCGCACCCGGTAGCGGTCGTAGTTGTCGCCGACGGTGCCAACCGGGATCTTGAAGTCCATCTCCGGGTAGGCGAGGTAGTCGAAGGCCTTGCGCAGGTCCCAGGGCTCGCCGGCGGCGCGCAGCAGCGGCCCGGTCACGCCCAGCTCCAGGAGCCGCTCGCGGGAGACGGCGCCGACGCCTTTGGTGCGCTGCAGGAAGACCTCGTTGCGATCGAGCAGCGCCTCGTACTGGCCGACCCGTACGGGCATGTCCTCGACGAACTTGCGGCACTTCTCCTCGAAGCCGAGCGGGATGTCCTCGATCACGCCACCGACCTGGAAGTAGCGCGTGTGCATCCGCTGCCCGGTCGCCATTTCGAAGAGGTCGAGGATCCGGTCGCGCTCGCGGAAGCAGTACCAGAGCATCGAGATCGCGCCGAGGTCGAGCGCGGTGGTGCCCAGCCAGACCAGGTGCGAGTGGATCCGGTTCAGCTCCAGGAAGAGCGTCCGCAGGTACTTCGCGCGGGGCGGGATCTCCAGCCCGATCAGCCGCTCCACCGCCCCGCAGTAAGCCTCCATCTGGAAGAAGTAGGAGACGTAGTCCATCCGCTCGACGAAGGGGATGACCTTCCAGTAGCTCTTGTCCTCGCAGGACTTTTCGATCCCGGTGTGGACGTAGCCGATCACCGGCTTGCACTCGCGGACGATCTCGCCTTCGAGGTCGACGACCAGCCGCAGCACCCCGTGCGTGGCCGGGTGGTGCGGGCCGATGTTGACCGTCATCACCTCGGTGGTGCGGTCCTCGCTGAGGCCGGCGTCGGGCGTGTCCGCGAGCAGATCAGCCACGGGCCATCTCGCTGTAGGTGAAGGTGACCGGCTCGCCGCCGACCGGGAAGTCGCGCCGCTGCGGCCAGCCGACGTAGTCGTCGGGCAGGAGGATCCGGGTCAGTTCCGGGTGGCCGCGGAAGACGACGCCGAAGAAGTCGAAGGCTTCGCGCTCCTGGGCGTGGGCGGTCGGGAAGAGCCCGACGCAGGAGTCGATCTCCGGCAGTGCGTCCTCGCCCGGGTCGGCCAGCATCGCCTTGACCCGGATCCGCTCGACCCGCTCGCGGTTGAGCAGCTCGTAGTGGACGCCGAAGCGCGGCTCCGCCGGCAGGTAGTCGGCGACATGGAGGCTGGAGAGAAAGCTGTAGCCCTGCGCCGGGGTGTCGCGCAGCCAGCGCAGCAGGTCGAGGACCTGGGCCGGGTCGGCGATCAGCGCCGCCTGCTCGCGGTCGAAGGAGGTGGCGAGGACGGCGCCGGGATGGTCGCTCTCGACTTCGCCGCGGATCAGCTCGAGGCCGGGTGCGTCAGGCACGGACGCCCCCAGCGGTCGGCGGCTCCAGGATCAGGCGGCGCGCCTCTTCGTATGCCTCCATCTCCATCGCGCTCGGTTCGCTGCGGGGGCCGCCGCGCGCCCACTCCTCGGTGCCCTCGGCGTTGTAGCGCTGCCGCCAGCCCGGGTCGGGGTTGCCCTGGATCTTGCGCTGCAGCTTCGTGAAGCCGTAGAGGACCGCCTCCGGCCGCGGCGGGCAGCCGGGGATGTGGAGGTCGATCGGCATGAACTTGTCGGCGCCTTGGACGACGGCGTAGTTGGAGAACATGCCGCCCGAGGAGGAGCAGGCGCCCATCGAGATCGCCCATTTCGGCTCCAGCATCTGGTCGTAGAGCCGCCGCACGACCGGGGCCATTTTGATCGAGACCCGGCCCGAGAGGATGATCAGGTCGGCCTGGCGCGGCGAGGCCCGCAGCGCCTCGGCGCCGAAGCGGGCGAGGTCGTAGCGGGCGGTGACGATCGAGATCGGCGCCTCGATCGCGCAGCAGGCCAGCCCGAAGGTGAGCGGGAATATCGAGTTCGACCGCGCCCAGTTCTGCAGGTCCTTGAGCTTGGTCGTGACGACCCGCTCTTCGACGTATTGCTCGAGCTCCTCGCCCTCGAGCTCGCCCTTCAGCATCTGACGCGCGGTCAGCTGCTTGGAGCGAAGGCTGCGGCGCTCTACCTCCAATCCAGGGCCCCCTTGCGCCAGACGTAGACGAAGGCGATCAGCAGCAGGACCACAAAGGTGATCAGCTCGCCGAGCACGAAGACGCTGTCGGCGTCCTTGAGGATCACGCCCAGCGGGTAGAGAAAGACGACCTCGATGTCGAAGAGGATGAAGAGCATCGCGATCAGGTAGAAGCTGACCCCGAAGCGCAGGTTCTTGGCCGGCTCGACCGGAATCCCGGACTCATAGGGCTCTTCCTGGCGGCGGCTGGCGGAGGTCGGTCGGGCCGGCTTCCTCGGCCCGATCAGGTGGTTGAGGATCATGAAGACCCCTCCGACCGTGAGGCCGAGGAAGGCGAAGACCAGGATCGGGAGGTAGCTCTTCAGCACTGGGGGTGTTCCTACCCTGGGCGCGGCGGCCACTTCGCCGTCGTCAACGCCCGTGGGCGCTGTTATACAACCACATTGTGACAACTTGCTACATAGTGATTTTCCGCATCAGCAAGCCGAATCCCGACCCCTTTGGGCGGATATCGACCGCGTTCGGCGCTGTGATCGGCAGCGCCGCCTGATGCCCGAGGTCCACCTCGTCGTCGGCTGTGCCCTGATCGTCCTCAACCTTGTCGCCGGCGCGGTCGGCGGCGTCGCCTGGTTCCGCGACCGTCCATCCATTCCGTTCTGGTATCTGCTGCGCGCCGCGCAGGCCGCCGTGGTCCTCCAGGCCCTGCTCGGCGCCCTGCTGGTGATGACCAACCACAAGCCACCGGACGACCTCCACTACCTCTACGGGATCGCCCCGCTCTTCGTCTCCTTCCTCGCCGAGGGCGCCCGCGCCGGCGCCGCCCAGCGCGAGCTGGGGGAGACCGATTTCGAATCCCTCCCGGGAAATCAGCAGCAGACGATCGCCCTCGCGATCGTCCGTCGCGAGATGGGGATCATGGCTGTCAGCTGCGGCGTGATCTTCTTCCTCGCCCTGCGCGCGGCGAGCACCAGCGGCGGCTTCTAGTCGCTTGGTCACTTTGCCCCCTATGTGGGGGTCAACTGACCAAACGATCTAGCCGCGCGGCTCGATCCGGAAGACCGGGTGGTCGGGGGCGATGCGGAGCAGCTCCTCGTCGCTGGAGTCGGGGCCGACGCCATCGAAGAAGGCGCCGACCTCCCACTTCCACTTCTCCAGGTAGGCGCGCAGGATCGGCGGGCGCTCGGCCTCGGGGACCTCGCTGGCGCTGAACTCCTCGCGCCCGCGCCCGACCAGGCGGCCGCCGCCGCTGACCCGCATGTTGCGAACCCACTGCGTGGTTCCGCGCGGGGCGACGAGGTAGCGGTTCTCGCCGATCCGCAGCGGGTTGACCGGCGTCTGCCGCCACTCGCCGCTCTTGCGGCCCTGCACTTCCAGCACGCGCGAGCCGGCGAGGCTGAGGCCGCGGCGGCTGAGCCAGGCCACCAGCGGGTTGAAGACGTGCCTGGTGAACCAGCCCGGCTCCTGAAAGCGCGGCGTCGCGTCGCTCATGAAGCGATTGTGGCAGCAGTAGGGTGGCGCCGATGCTCGATCACGTCGGACTCGAGGTCAGCGACTACCACCGCGCCAGGGAGTTCTACGCCGCGGCGCTGGCGCCGCTCGGGGTGGAGCTGCTGATGGAGATCGCCGACTCGGCCGCCGGCTTCGGCGAGGAGACCGAGCACGGGCCGAAGCCCTACTTCTGGATCGCCGCCCGGGGCCGGCCGCCGGTCAGCGGCGCCCACGTCGCCTTCACTGCCCGCGACCGCGAGACGGTTGACGCCTTCCACGCCGCCGCCCTCACCGCCGGCGCCACCGACAACGGCGCCCCCGGCCCGCGACCGATCTACCACCCGCACTACTACGGCGCCTTCGTCCTCGACCTCGACGGCAACAACGTCGAGGCCGTCTGCCACCGCGCTCTTTAGAGCCCTCGCAGGACGACTCCCGGCAGTTCGGCGAAGCCGCTCGTGTCGGCGCTGACGACCTCGCGGTCTCGGACCCGCCCGGTCGCGGCAATGATCAGGTCGTGAGCGCCGCGCGGCTGCCCGGATCGTCGCGTGTGCACGAGCAGCGCCGCGTGGGCGGCGGCGACGTCGAGGTCGTAGTCCTCGACCGAGATCGCCTCGAGCACGGCCTCGACGAACTCCCTGCGGGCCGCGCGCCGGCCTTCGTCGGCAAGCTCGACGCCAACCAGCAGCTCGGCGGCAGTGATCGTGGCGACGGCGACGTCGTCCTCGTCGCCGATCAGGCGCTCGATCGCGTCGATGCCGTCGCGCTCAGCGCTGACCAGCAGGGGGGTATCGAGAATCAGTCGCGCCAAGGGTCGGCTGCGGGGCCGACCGAGGCACGCAGCTCACGCAGCTCGGTTGCCCAGTCCGGGTCGGGCCGGTGCTCGCGCAGCGTTTCCTTCAGCGCCAAGCCGGTCCCCGCGGCGGCGGGGCCGATCCGCGCGACAGCACGGCCATGGCGGACCACGACGAAGGACTCGCCACCGGACTCGACGGCGTCGAGGACGTCGGAGAAGCGACGCGCGGCGTCGGTGGCGCTGAGCTTCTTCATGGAATCAGATTATCTGATTCAACCCAGCGGCCGGTATTCGCCGCCGTGAAAGATGAGCGGCTCGCCGGCGCCGGTCTCCAGGGCGGTGACGGCGCCGGTGACGATCACGTGGTCGCCGGCGGCGATCACGTCGCGCAGCTCGCAGGCGATCCAGACCAGGGCGTCGTCGATCGCGGGGATGCCGTCGCGCTCGCTCCAGGCGACGCCGGCCCACTTGTCGGCGACCGGGGCCTTGGTGGCGAAGGCGCGGGCGATTCCCTCCTGGCCGGCGTGCAGGACGCTGACGCCGAAGCGGTCGGCGGCCTGGACGGCGAGCAGGGTGCGGGAGCCGCGGTCGAGGCAGGCGAGCATCAGCATCGGCTCGATCGAGAGCGAGGAAACGGCATTGGCAGTGGCTCCGGCCGGTCCCTCGGCGCCGCTCGCCGAGACGACGGTGACCCCCGTCGGGAGGCTCGCCATGGCGGCGCGGAAGCTGGCTGGATCCGGCGGGGGCATCGTCAGGATGGCTCGATCGTCGCCAGACAATATGATGCCCGCCGCGTGCGTCCCGTACTGATCATCGCCGCCGTCGTTGCCGCCGCCCTCGGGCTGGCCGCCTGCGGCTACGGCGAAGAAAGCATCGCCGTCTCCAAGAGCGACCCCAATTACGAAGGGGCCCAGCTCTTCTCGACCCACTGCGCCGGCTGCCACACGCTCTCCGCCGCCGGGACCCAGGGCAGCGGCAACCGCGGTGAGCGCACGCAGGGTCCGAACCTCAATCAGCGAACCGAGACCTATGAAGACGCTCTGTTCGCGATCCAGAACGGCGGTTTCTCCGGCGCGATCATGCCCCAGAACATCGTCGTCGGCAAAGAAGCCGAAGCGGTCGCCCGATTCGTCGCCAAGTACGCGGGCGAAGACGCCGAAGAGTCGCCCCGGCCGGGGCAAACCTCGCCCTAAGCGGGGCGCCCATGCTTGACCTAAAGGCGATCCGCTCCGAGCCCGAGCGGGTCAAGGCCGCGCTCGCGCGCCGTGGCGCCGCCGAGCAGGTCGACGCCCTCCTCGCCCTCGACGCCCGCCGCCGCGAGCTGCTGCCCGAGGTCGAGAACGCCCAGGCCGAGCGCAAGACGCTCTCCAAGCAGATCGGCGAGGCGAAACAGCGCGGCGAGGACGCGGCGGAGCCGATGGCCAAGGTGCAGGCGCTGAAGGAGGCGATCGAGACCGGCAAGGAGGAGCTGGAGCGGGTCGAGGCCGAGCTCGGCGAGCTGGCGCTGACCCTGCCGAACCTGCCCGACCCCGATGCTCCCGAAGGGATGACAGAGGAGGACGCCGTCCTCGTCCGTGAGGTTGGCGCGCCTCCCGAGTTCGATTTCGAGCCGCGCGACCATCTCGAGATCGGCACCGAGCTGGGCCTGATCGATATGGAGTCGGCGGCGCGCCTCTCGGGATCGCGGTTCGCCTACCTGAAGGGCGACCTGGTGCTGCTGGAGATGGCGCTGGTTCGCTACGCGCTCGAGGTCACCGGCGAGGAAGGCCACGAACCGGTGGTGCCGCCGGTGCTGGTCCGCGAAGAGGCGCTGGAGGGAACCGGCTTCCTGCCCGGCGACCGCGACCAGATCTACGAAGTCCCCAAGGACGAGCTCTTCCTGGTCGGCACCTCGGAGGTGGCCCTGGCCAGCCTGCACGCCGAAGAGATCCTCGCCGCCGAGCGGCTGCCGATCCGCTACGCCGGCTTCTCCACCTGCTTCCGCCGCGAGGCCGGCGCCGCCGGCCGCGACACCCGTGGGATCTTCCGCGTCCACCAGTTCGACAAGGTTGAGATGTTCTCGTTCGTCGAGCCCTCGCAGTCCGGCGCCGAGCACGAGCGCCTGCTGGCGATCGAGGAGCGGATCCTCGGCGAGCTGGAGATTCCCTACCGGGTCGTCAACGTCGCCGCCGGCGATCTCGGCGCCCCCGCCGCGAAGAAGTACGACTGCGAGGCCTGGATCCCGAGCCAGAGCCGCTACCGTGAGTTGACGTCCTGCTCTAACACGACCGACTACCAGGCGCGGCGTCTCGGCTGTAGGTATCGGGCTGCCGACGGCGAATCTCCGCAAGCGGTGCACACTCTCAACGGGACGGCGGTGGCCGTGGGACGGACGATGATCGCGCTGATCGAGAACCGGCAGGAGCGGGACGGGAGTTTCTCCGTACCTAGTATTTTGCATCGGTACGGATCCCCTGAGAGAATCGGCGCCAAATCATGAGCACTAGCGTCCGAGAGGCCAAGCGCGTGGTCCTCTGCGATGACCATGAGATCGTCCGTGAGGCGATCAAGTCGCGGATGGCCAATTCACAAATCGTCGAGATCGTCGGCGAGGCCGGCGACGGCCGCGACGTCGTCGACGTGGTCAAAGAGCTCGAGCCCGACGTCCTCATCATCGACGTCGAGATGCCGAAGCGGGACGGGATCGAAGCGACCCGCGAGGTCCTCAAGGCGCGGCCGCGGACCAAGGTCATCATCTTCACCGCCCACGCCCAGCCCGACCTGCTGGCGCTGGCCCTGCGGGCAGGCGCCTCCGGCTACGTGCTGAAGTCGGCGCCGGCCGAGGACATCGCCCGTGCCGTCAAAGCGGTGACCGGCGGCGGCACCTTCCTCGGCGGCGACTTCGCCGGCGGCAAGCCCTCCGAGGTCGAGAAACTGCTGGAGCTGTCGCCGCGCGAGCGGCAGATCCTCGAGCTGCTCGCCGAGGGGCTGCGGGTCAAAGAGATCGCCGAGCGGCTCGCGCTCAGCCCGGCGACCGTCCACACCCACGTGCGCAACGCGATCGCCAAGCTCGAGGTGGATACCCGGACCGAGGCGGTCGCGCTGGCCGTCAAGTTCAGCTATCTGGGTGCTGGGGGGAAGGCTTGAGCTCCAGCGCGCAGCCGTTGATGCAGTAGCGCTGGCCGCCGCGGTCGGCGGGGCCGTCGTCGAAAACGTGGCCGAGGTGGGCGTCGCAGTGCTTGCAGACGACCTCGGTGCGGCGCATGAAGTGGCTGTTGTCCGGCCGCAGCTCGACGTGCTCGAGGTTGGCCGGCTCGGTGAAGCTGGGCCAGCCGGTGCCCGACTCGAACTTCGTGCCGGAGGAGAACAGCTCGGTCCCACAGCCCACGCAGTGGTACATGCCCTCGCGCTTCTCGTCCCAGTAGGGGCCGCTAAAGGCGCGCTCGGTGCCGCCGTTGCGGGTCACCTCGTACTGCTCCGGCGTCAGCTGCTCACGCCATTCCTGATCGCTTTTCTGAACCTTCGTCGCCATCTTTCTCCTTTCGTCTCTGTGTCCAGGGTACGCCCACTTCCTTACGGGTCGGTGACAGCGGCTGCATAGGGTGGGGCGATGAGACGAGTGCTGGCCGCGGTTCTCGCGATCGCGACGATGGCCTCGGCGACCGCGTTCGCCCAGGCACCGCAACCCGACGCCCCCACGCCCGCCCGGGCACCGGGCCTGCAGCGGCTGATCGCCCCGCCCGCGGCCTGTCCCAACCAGGGCTCTGCCGCCCGGCTACTGGAGCGGCAGATGCTCTGCCTGACCAATTTCGCCCGCGCCGCCGAAGGGCGGCCGCCCCTCCTCGCCAACGCCGGCCTGCGGATGGCTGCGGGCCACAAGGACGGCGACATCCTCAGCTGCGACGAATTCAGCCACGAAGCCTGCGGCCGCGATTTCGCCCACTGGGTCGAGCGTTTCACCGACTGCCACGCGATCGGCGAGAACATCGCCTGGGGGACCGGGCCTCTGGGTGGAGTGCGGCCGATCTTCCGGTCCTGGATGCACTCTTCCGGGCACCGCGAGAACATCCTCGGCCCCTACTCGCGGATCGGGATCGCCGTCCGGTCCGGCAGGCTCGAAGGCAACGCCGGCGCCCGGGTCTGGACGCAGGACTTCGGCGCCAGCTGCTGAGCGGCACGTAGGATCGCCGCGTGCCGGACTGCTTCTACGAGCGCGACGGCGACCTGCTGGTCGCCACCGAGTCGACCCGCGGCCCCTGGGATCCGGGCGCCCAGCATGCCGGGCCGCCGGCGGCACTGCTGGGCCGGGCGCTGGAGGGCCTTGAGGAAGCCGAGGACTTCCAGATCGGCCGGATCAGCTTCGACATCCTCCGCTCGGTGCCGATCGCGCCGCTGCGAGTGGCCGCGCGCGTCCTCCGTCCCGGCCGTCGCGTGCAGCTGATCGAGGCGGAGCTGAGCGACGCCGGCGGCGAGGTGCTGATGCGGGCAACCGCTTGGCGAATCCGTACCGCAGCGGTCGAGATTCCCGCCGACCTCGCGGCTCCGGACCTGCCTCCCCTCGCGCCCGAGCAGGGAGGGGAGTCCGAGTTCTTCCCAACCGGCCAGGAGCGCGGCTACCACACGGCGATGGAGGTCCGCTTCGTCTCGGGCAGCTTCGTCGAGCCCGGCCCGGCGACGGTCTGGCTGCGGATGCGCGAGCCGCTGGTCGGCGGCGAGGAGACCTCGCCGCTGCAGCGGACCCTGGTCGTCGCCGACGTCGGCAACGGCGTCAGCGCCACCCTCGACTACCGCCGCTACCTCTTCATCAACGTCGACCTCACCGTGCAGCTCGAGAGCCTCCCGGCCGGCGAGTGGATCGGGGTCGAGGCGCGGACGCTGCCGCGGCCCAACGGCGTCGGCACCGCCGAGTCGGTGCTCAGCGACGAGCGCGGTCGGATCGGCCGGGCCCTGCAGACGCTGCTCGTCAGCGAACGCTAGGAGGTCTTGCCGCGGTCGGCGCCGGCCGAGCCGACGTGGCCGTGGGCGCGGTGCAGGGTGGTGAGGATCAGGGCCGCCGAGGCGACCGAGATGACGGCTGCGAAGAGGAAGGCGCCCTCGTAGCTGCTCAGCGCCGCGACGGCCCCGGCGAGCGGCGCTCCGAGTCCGACGCCGGCGTCGAAGAAGGCGGTGAAGGTTCCCATCGCGGCGCCGCGGGCGCTTTCGGAGACCCGGTCGACGGCGATCAGCATCAGCGAGGGGTTGAGCAGCGAGAAGGCTGCGCCCATCGCCATCGCGCCGACCAGCGCCGTCGGCAGGCTCTGGGCGAGGGCGATCGCGACCAGGCCGGCCGCCTCGCCAAGGGTCGCGCCGATCGCCACCCGGGCAGCTCCGAGGCGGTCGGGAAGGTCGCCGGCGACGAGGCGGGTGATCACGATCATCGCCGCGAAGGCGCCGAAGGTGAGGGCGCCATGGCCGATCCCGCGCGCTTCCAGGTGGAGGACGATGAAGGTGGCGACCGCTGCGTAGCCGCACGAGGCCAGGGCCACCGCGAAGCCCGGCCCGACCGCCTCGGGGGCGATCAACGGGTGGGGCTCGGCGTGGGGGAGCGGCACGAAGGGGTCGGCGACGCGGCTGGCGATCAGCGTCCCGACCAGCGGCAGCGCCGCCGCGAAGAGCCAGACGGCGCGGTAGCCGCCGGCGTTGAGAAGCAGCTCACCGGCCAGCGGTCCGACGCTGAGCCCGCCCCAGACGGCGAGGCCGTAGAGGCCGAGGACGCGACCGCGGCGGGCCGGCGGCGCCATGTCGATGATCCAGGCCGAGCCGGCGGTGTAGACGGCGCCCTCGCCGGCGCCGAGGAAGAGGCGGGCGACGATCAGGCCGGCGAGGCCGAGGCTGGGGAGGTAGAGGAGGCCACTGGCGCAGACCAGCAGGGTGCCGACGATCACCGTCGGCTTGCGGCCGCGGCGGTCGGCGAGCCGGCCGGCGACCGGGCGCAGCAGCAGGCCGGTGACCGCGTAGGCCCCGATCACCACCCCGACGGCGACGTCGCCGGCGTCGAGCGGGCCGTGCACGTAGCGGGGCAGCACCGGCAGCACCGCGCCGATCGCGATCAGGCCGCAGAAGGTGACCGCGAAGATCCCGGCAAAGTTGAGCCCGGGTCGCTGCGTGGGCGTCGGTGGCGCCGCGGCGACGCTCACCGCAGCAGCGCCGCCAGGTCGGCGACGACGTGGTCGGGCCGCGGCTCGGCGCTGGCCGCCTCCTCGGCGTTGGTGGTGCCGCTGAGGACGAGCACGGTCGCCAGGCCTGCGTCGCGACCGCCGGCGATATCGGAGCTGACCCGGTCGCCGACCATCGCCACCGGGCCGTCGTCACCGATTGTCTTCAGCGCCATCTCGAAGAGGTGCCGCTCGGGCTTGCCGGCGATCTCGGCCGTCCGGCCGCTGGCGGTCTCGACCGCCGCAAGGACCGCCCCGGTCCCCGGCCACTCGCCGCCGGGCATCGGCATCGTCGGGTCGCGGCTGGTCGCGACCAGCGCCGCGCCACCGTCGAGCGCCCGCTTCGCCGCCAGCAGCTCGTCGAAGCCGAAGCCGCGGTATCCCGAGACGACGACGACGGAGGCCTCGGCGCCGTGCTCGACGTCGAGCACCTTGCCGACCGCGGCCGTCACCATTTCCTTGAGGGGCTCGGCGCCGATCACGAAGGCGCCGCCCTCTCCGGCCGCTTCGCCGGCCAGCCGCGCCGCGACCATGCCGGCGGTGACGATCCGCTGCGGGGCGACCTTGACGCCCATCTCGTCCAGCCGCTTGGCGTAGGCGTTTGGCGGTTTGGTCGGGTTGTTGGTGACGAAGACGAGCTCCTTCCCCGCGTCGAGCAGCTCGCGCAGCGCCTCGGCCGAGCCCGGCACGGGCTCGCGGCCGATCCAGACGACCCCGTCGAGGTCGATCAGAAGTCCACCGAATTGGTCCGCCAGGGCCACGCCGGCAGGCTATTCGAGCGGCGCCATCATCCGGATCCGACCGGATCGTCCTTCCGCACCGAAACCGAGCTGCCCATCTCGATACGGTGCCGGGGCGTGAATTCGAACGGACAGGTAGTCGTCGCCACCGATCTCAGCCGCCGTTACGGCGAAGGCGACGCCGCCGTCGATGCGCTCGCCGGCGTCAGCACCGGCTTCGATCGCGGTCAATTCACCGCGATCATGGGCCCCTCGGGCTCGGGCAAGTCGACGCTGATGCACATCCTCGCCGGCCTCGACAAGCCGACCGGGGGCACGGTCGAGCTCGACGGCGTCGAGATCACCGGGCTCGACGACGGCGAGCTGACCAAGCTGCGCCGCGACAAGCTCGGCTTCGTCTTCCAGTTCTTCAACCTGTTGCCGGTCCTCACCGCCGAAGAGAACATGCTGCTGCCGCTCTCGATCGCCGGCCGCAAGCCCGACCAGGAGTGGCTGGAGCGGCTGATCCGCACGGTCGGCCTCGAGGACCGCCGCACCCACCGGCCCGCCGAGCTCTCGGGCGGCCAGCAGCAGCGGGTCGCCGTCGCCCGAGCGCTGCTCTCCAAACCGGCCGTGGTCTTCGCCGACGAGCCGACCGGCAACCTCGACTCGAAATCGAGCGCCGAGGTGCTGACGCTGCTGCGTCAGGCGGTCGACGAGTTCGGCCAGACGGTGATCATGGTCACCCACGACCCGGCCGCCGCCGCCCACGCCGACCGGCTGATCACGCTGCGCGACGGCAAGCTGGTTCAGGACGGCCGGCCCGGCTCCGCCGCCGACGTGATCGAGCTGATGAAGCAGCTTGACTAGCCTCGCCCTCAAGAGCCTCTGGGCTCGCAAGGTCCGGGCCCTGACGACGATCTTCGCGGTCGTGATCGGCGTCGCGTTCGTCTCGGGCTCCTACATCCTCACCGACACGATCTTCGCCGCCTTCGACGAGATCTTCAGCGAGTCGCTGAGCGGCACCAGCGTCGTGATCACGGCCGAGAACCCCGTCGAACAGGACAACGGCGAAATCCCGACCGTTAGCGCCTCGCTGCTGCCGCGCATCCAGCAGACGCCGGGGGTGAAGGTGGCTGCCGGGGCGATCTTCACGCCAGGAGGCTTCTTCGACGCCAAGGGCGAAAAGATCGGCAGCAAATTCTCGCCGAAGTTCATCTCCTCGACTTTGCCCGGGAGCCTCGAGTCGCTGACCTATGTCAAGGGGCACCGGCCGCGCGGGCCGACCGAAGCCTCGATCGACGAGGCGGCGGCGGAAAGCTCCGATCTGAAGCTGGGCGAAACGATCGAGCTGGTCGGGCAGGGACGGGTCCGCGGTTTCAAGCTGATCGGCTTCACCCACCTCGGCAGCGCCTCCTTCGGCGGCGCCAGCATCGCCCAGGTGACGCTGCCGGTCGCGCAGGCGCTCACCCACAAGCTCGGCCGCTTCGACCAGATCTCGGTCGCCGCCGCCGACGGAGTCGCGCCGGAGACGCTGAAACGCCGCATCGATCGCCAGATGCCGGCCGGGGTCCGGGTCGAGACCGCGCAGGAAAACGCCGACCGCGGCTCCGAAGAAATCCGCGACAACCTCAGCTTCCTGCAGACCTTCCTGCTCGTCTTCGGCTTCATCGCCGTCTTCGTCGGCTCCTTCCTGATCTTCAACACCTTCTCGATCACCGTCGCCCAGCGGATCAGCGAGTTCGGGATGCTGCGCACGCTGGGCTCCTCGCGACGGCAGATCCTCACCTCGGTCCTGGTCGAGGCGCTGGCGATCGGGCTGATCGGGGCGCTGGTCGGGATCGCCGGCGGCTTCCTGATCGCGCTGCTGCTCAACGGCCTCTTCGAGGCGATCGGCATCGACCTGCCGACCACCAGCCTGGTGCTGGAGTCGCGGACGGTGATCGTGGCGCTGCTGGTCGGCCTCGTCGTCACCTTGGTCTCCTCGACGGTGCCGGCGCTGCGCTCGACCCGGGTGCCGCCGATCGCCGCTCTGCACGCCTTCCAGCCGCCGCCTTCGCGACGCCGCCGGCTCGTCTACGCCGTGCTCTCGGTGCTGCTCGGCCTGGCCGGGCTGGCGATGGTCCTGGCCGGGCTCTTCGGCAGCGGCGACGCCGGCGCTCGTGCCGGACTGATGGGCGGCGGTGCGGTGATCGTCGTGATCGCCGTCTCCCTGTTCAGCCCACGGTTGGTGCCACCGTTGGCCGCCGTCGCCGGTTGGCCGCTGGAGCGGGTCCGGCGCCTGATCGGGCGGCTCGCCCGCGAGAACGCCCAGCGCAACCCCAGCCGCACCGCCGTCACCGCGGCGGCGCTGATGATCGGGGTGGCCCTGGTCACCTTCGTCGCCGTCTTCGCCGCCGGGCTGAAGGGCACGGTCGCCCAGGTGATCGACGAAAACTTCGCCGGCGGCCTGGTGATCCAGAACAGCGACGGCTTCTCGCCGATCCCGAACGGAACCGCCGCGGCGGCGAGCAAAGTGCCCGGCGTCGAACAGGTCGCGACGATCCGCTCGGCCCAGGCGAAGCTGCTCGAAGGCGGCCGGCCGGGTGCCGGCGCCCGCGTCAGCGCGCCAACGTCGAACGTCGAAGAGACGGTGAAGATCGAATGGAAGCAGGGTGGGCCAGCGGCGCTGCGCGGCCTCACCGATCGCCAGGCGATCCTCTCCGACTCCTTCGCCTCCGATCACGGCCTCCAGCTCGGCGACAGGTTCCGGCTGCTGACGCAGACGCGCAGCCGGCCCACGTACGAAGTCGTCGGAGAGTTCGACGCCAAGCTCGGTGTCTTCGGCAGCGTCCTCGTCACCCAGGCCTCGCTGGCGCGCGAGTTCCGCCAGACCCAGGACACGATCGACTTCGTGAAGACGGCGCCGGGGGCGGATGCCGCCCAGGTTCAGGCGCTGCTCACCAAAGGGGTCGAACTCGCCTTCCCGACCGCCGAAGTGCTGAACCAGGCGGAACTGAAGGAAAGCCGCGAAGAACAGATCAACCAGCTCGTCAACCTGATCTTCGCGCTGCTCGGCCTGGCGGTGCTGGTCTCGGTCTTCGGGATCGCCAACACGCTGGCACTCTCGATCCACGAGCGCACCCGAGAGCTGGGGATGCTGCGGGCGATCGGGATGTCCCGCCGCCAGGTGCGGACGATGATCCGCTACGAGGCGGTGATCACCGCCCTGATCGGCGCCATCCTCGGCATGGTCCTCGGCGTCATCTTCGCGGCCCTGATCGCCCAGCCGCTCAAGGACGAAGGCTTCACGCTCTCCTACCCGATCGGCGAGCTGATCGCCGTCCTCGTCGTCGCCGCCCTGGCCGGGGTGGTGGCGGCAATTCCGCCGGCCCGGCGTGCATCGCGCCTGAATACGCTCGAAGCTCTGCAGTACGAGTAGCCGGCTGACGCAGGCCTAGCCGGCCGCTTCGGCGATCAGGACGATGGCGCCGAAGAGGCCGAAGGTGGCCGCGACGGCGCCGACCAATCTCGGGGAGGGGCCGCCGTGGATGCCGGTTTCGTGGACGGCGACGTGGCCCTTGCCGCGGGCGATCAGCCAGCGGTTGACGGGCATCGCGATTACCGCGGCGATCGCCAGCGAGAAGGAGAGGCTGCCCCAGAAGAGCCAGGTGCCGAGGCCGGCCGCGAGCGCTCCCGGCACGGCGAGGACGATCAGGTTGTCGACGATCTCCATCGTCGTGATGCTGAGCGTGTCGGAGGCGAAGGCGACGCTGGCGACCCGGCGCACCGGCAGCCCCGCCCGGAGGAGGGGCAAGCTGGTCAGCGTGTAGCCGAAGACGAAGGCGAGGGCGATCGAGAGGGCGACGGTGCCGCCGTTGCTGAAGCCGAGCGCGGTGCCGATCACCATCCCAGCGATCTCGCCGAGCGCGCATCCGGTCAGGCAGTGGAGAGTGGCGTCGATGGCGACGCGGGTCAGCGCCGCGCCACTGGTCGGCATCTCGTGATGGTGATGGGCGTGCGCGGTTGACTCGATTTGCATAACTATACCCATAGGGGGTATATGGAGGAAGGTCGTCGCCGCCGCTTCTTTGGCGATCGGCTTCGCCTGGTGGGCCCCCTGCGGCGTACGCTGAGCGCGATGAACGCCCGTCGCGCCTCGCTTCGGCTCAGCGGTGAGCCGCCACCGCTCTGGCTCGGCCTGGTCGCCAGCGTCGCCGCGGTTGCCGTCGCCACGGCGCTCGTCTACCCGCTGAAGGAGATCGCCCCCGCCGTCTCGCTCGGGGTCGTCTACATCCTCGCCGTGCTGCTGGTCTCGACCTTCTGGGGCCTGCGCCTGGGGCTGGTGACGGCGGTGCTCAGCGGCCTCGCCTTCAACTGGTTCCACATCCCACCGGTCGGCCGCTTCACGATCGCCGCCGACCGCGACCTGGTTGCCTTCGTCGTCTTCGCGATCGTCGCGATCGCCAGCGGCACCCTGGCCGAGCTGGCCCGCGCCCGCGCCAGCGAGGCCGAGCGCGGTCGCGAGGAGGCCGCCCGTGCTCTGGCCGAGCTCGAGGAGCTGACCCGCGAGCGCGACCGCATGCAGGCGGAGGCGATCGAGGCGGCGGCGCTGCGCCGCAGCGACGAGCTGAAGACGGCGCTGCTGCGCGCCGTCTCCCACGACCTGCGGACGCCGCTGACGGCGATCATCGCCGCCGGCGCCGCCCTCGACTCGCCCAGCATCGACGCCGCCGAGCGGCACGAGCTGAGCGAGGCCGTCGTCGAAGAGGGAGTGCGACTCTCGCGCCTGGTCGAGAACCTGCTCGACGTCTCGCGCCTGGAGTCCGGCAACGCCGAGCCGCATCGTGAAGAGGTGGCAGTCGCCGACCTCCTCGCGGCCGCCCGCCGTTCGATCGGCCCGGCCGGGGAGGCGGTGCGGCTGGCGCCCGACGAGGATCTGCCGCCGCTCAGCGCCGACCCGGCCCAGCTGGAGCGCGCCTTCGCCAACCTGCTCGAGAACGGCGTCGTCCATGGCGAGGGACAGCCGGTCGTCGTCCGCTCGCGGCTGGTCGGGCCGCGCATCGTGGTGCGGGTGGTCGACCGTGGCCCCGGCATCGCCGAGAACGACCGCGAGCGGATCTTCGAACCGTTCTACCGCAGCGGCGGAACGAGCAGCGGCTCCGGGCTGGGCCTGGCGATCGCGCGCGGCTTCATCGAGGCCAATGGCGGCGAGATCGCCGTCGAGTCGCTGCCCGGTCAGGGCAGCAGCTTCGTCGTCACCTTCCCCGCCCCGATGGGGGACGGCGGGTGAGCGCCGCCCCGCGCGTGCTCGTCTGCGACGACGAGCCGCAGATCCTGCGGGCCCTGCGGGTGATCCTCCGCGACGCCGGCTATGAGGCGGTGCCGGCCGCGAGCGGGGAGGAGGCGCTCGACCTGGCGGCGGTGCGGCCGCCCGAGGCGGCGATCCTCGACCTGATGCTGCCGGACATCGATGGCGTCGAGGTGACGCGGCGGCTGCGCGAGTGGAGCGGCATGCCGATCCTGGTCCTCTCCGCGGTCGGGGAGGAGGACCGCAAGGTCGAGGCGCTCGCCGCCGGCGCCGACGACTACGTGACCAAGCCGTTCGGTCCCCGCGAGCTGGTCGCCCGCCTCGAGGCGGCGCTGCGCCGGGCGCGGCCCGAGGCCGAGGAGCCGACGATCGTCGCCGAGGGGCTCGAGGTCGACCTCGCCGCCCGCCGCGTCCGCCGCGACGGCGAGGACGTCCACCTGACCCCGACCGAGTTCGGCCTGCTTCGCGAGCTGGCCACCAACCGCGGCAAGCTGCTCACCCATCGTCAGCTCCTCGTCGCGGTCTGGGGCGTCGAGTACGAAGACGACCTGCAGGTCCTGCGCGCCCACATCGCCAACCTGCGCCGCAAGATCGAGCCGCCCGACGGCCCCAAGTACGTCACGACGGACGCCGGCGTCGGCTACCGCTTCGACGCCTAGCGCGGTAGACATTTCCCCCTCGAAAACCCAGGGAAACGTCTACCGCGCCGATCTTCATGAGATCTGTATGCGGGGGTGCGGAACTTCATGCGGGCTTGACGGGGGCGGGCGCATGATCGATCCGTGCTCGTCCGTCTCGCAGACATCTTCCCCGGGGGTGGCGGTCCTCTCGCCGACGTCCTGGCGATAGCGATCGCGGTCGCCCTCTTCGCCCTCCTCTACTGGGCGATCGACCTGATCGAGCGGATATGACGCTGACGCTCGCCACCCTCAGCGGTGCCGACGCCTTTGGTCTGGTCGTCTCGGCCCTGGTCTGCGTGTATCTGGTCTTCGCGCTGCTGCGCGGGGAGAACCTCTAGTGCTCCAGGGCTGGATCCAGATCGCGGTCTTCGTCGCTGTGCTGGTGGCGCTGATCAAGCCGGTCGGGATCTACATGGCGCGGGTCTTCACCAACCAGCGGGTCTTCCTCAGCCCCGTCGTCGGGCCAATCGAGCGCCTCGCCTACAGGGTGCTGCGCGTGCGGCCCGACGCCGAGGGGCAGGACTGGAAGGCCTACGCGCGCAGCGTCATCGTCTTCTCGCTCTTCTCCTGGCTGGCGCTGTATCTGATCCTCCGCACCCAGGGGATCCAGCCCTTCAACCCGGAAGGGTTCCACTCCGGCCCGTGGGACCTCAGCTTCAACACCGCCTCCTCCTTCGTCACCAACACCAACTGGCAGTACTACGGGGGCGAAACCACCCTCACCTACTTCGCGCAGATGGCTGGGCTGACTGTCCAGAACTTCGTCTCGGCCGCGGTCGGGATCGCCGTCGTCGTCGCCCTGATCCGCGGCATCGTCGCCCGCAGCGGCCGTGAGCTCGGCAACTTCTGGCAGGACCTGGTTCGCATCCTTCTCTACGTCCTGGTGCCGATCTCGATCGTCGGCGCCCTCTTCCTCGTCTCCCAGGGAGTGATCCAGAACCTCAGCGACACCTCGCTGGTCCACACCCTCAGCGGCGGCACCCAGCTGATCGGCCAGGGCCCGGTCGCCTCACAGGAGGCGATCAAGGAGCTCGGCACCAACGGCGGCGGCTTCTTCAACGTCAACTCCTCCTTCCCGTTAGAGAACCCCAGCGGCCTCACCAACTTCGTCGAGATGCTGCTGATCCTGATCGTCCCGGCCAGCCTCACCTACGCCTACGGGCGCATGGTCGGCAGCCAGCGCCAGGGCTGGGCGATCTTCTCGGCGATGTTCGCCCTCTTCGTCGTCGGCGTGGTCGTCGTCTACATGGCCGAGCAGCACGGCACCGTCGCCCAGCACGCGGCGGGCCTGCACACCCATGCCTTCGACGGCTCCACGGGTGGCAACATGGAGGGGAAGGAGCAGCGCTTCGGGGTTGCCGGCTCCTCGCTCTGGACGGCGGTCACCACCGTCACCTCCTGCGGCGCCGTCAACGCCGCCTTCGAGTCGCTGACCGGGCTCGGCCAGGCGGTGCCGTTCGCCAACCTCAGCTTCAGCGAGGTGGTCTTCGGCGGGGTCGGCACCGGTCTCTATTCGATGCTGCTCTACGTCCTGCTCGCCGTCTTCATCGGCGGCCTGATGGTCGGCCGCACCCCCGAGTACCTGGGCAAGAAGATCCAGGCGCGGGAGATCAAGCTGGTCTCGCTGGGAGTGCTGGTGACGCCGCTGGCGGTGCTGCTCTCCTCCGGGATCGCCTCGGCGACCGAACTCGGCAAACGCTCGCTCTACGCCGGCGTCAACCCGCAGGGCTTCTCGGAGACCCTCTACGCCTACCTCTCCCAGGCCAACAACAACGGCTCCGCCCTGGCCGGCTACACCGGCTTCATCCAGCCCAACGCCCCCGGCAACGCCGGCGCTTACGGGATCAGCTTCGCCGACCTGCTCGGCGGCGCGGTGATGGTCGGTGCCCGCTTCCTGCCGATCCTCTTCGTCCTCGGCGTCGCCGGCGCCCTCGCCGGCAAGAAGGCCTCGCCGGCGGGTCTGGGGACGATGCGGACCGACAACCCGACCTTCGTCTTCCTCCTGATCGGGATCGTGATCCTGGTCGGCGCCCTCACCTTCTTCCCCGCCCTGCTGCTCGGACCGGTGGTCCAGAGCCTGACCACGAGGTTGTTCTGATGAAGAGGGATCTGCGCACCGGACTGATCGCCATCGTCGTGATGACGGTCTTCCTCGGCCTCGTCTACCCGCTGGCGATCACCGGCATCTCGCAGGTCGTGTTCCCCGGCAACGCCGACGGATCGCTGGTCAAGGTCGACGGTCGTGTCGTCGGTTCGAAGCTGATCGGCCAGGAATTCAAGGGCGGGGCCTACTTCCACTCCCGCCCCTCCGCCACCGGCTACTCGGGCAACGTCACCTTCTTCGGCAATGTCGCTCCGAACAGCGTCGGTGCGCGCGAAGAAGTCCGCGAATACATGAAGGAATACCTCCAGCTCGAGAAGCCCTTCGACAAATCGTTGAGCAGCGAAGACGTCCCTGTCGACGCGGTCACCCATTCGGCCTCGGGAGTCGATCCGCACATCTCCCAGGCAAACGCCCGCATCCAGGCGCACCGGATCGCCGCCGTCCGCAAGCTGCCGCTGGCCCAGGTCGAAGACCTGATCTCCGCCCACACCGACGGGCGCTCGCTCGGTCTGCTCGGTGAGCCCGGCGTCAACGTCCTCGAGCTCAACCTCGCCCTCGACAAGGAAGCGCCGGTCGAATGACCTCCGAAGCCCAGGCCCGCTCGCTCTTCGATCCCGAGATCGTCCGCCCGGCCCTCTGGGAGTCGGTCCGCAAGCTCGACCCTCGGGTCCAGGTCCGCAACCCGGTCATGTTCGTGGTCGAGATCGGCGCCCTGATCACCACCGTCGCCTGGCTGATCCAGGTCTTCGGCGGCAGCCCGCTGGGTGGCGGCCACGAGCCCTCCTGGTTCACCTTCAGCGTCACCGTCTGGCTCTGGCTGACCGTCGTCTTCGCCAACCTCGCCGAGGCGCTGGCGGAGGGACGCGGCCGTGCCCAGGCGGCGAGCCTGCGGTCGATGCGCACCGAGGCCACGGCGAAGATGCGCGACGGCGGCGAGAAGTCCGCCGCCGAGCTGGTCCGCGGCGACGTCGTCGTGGTCGAGGCGGGGGAGGGCATCCCCGGCGACGGCACCGTGATCGAGGGAATCGCCTCGGTCGACGAGTCGGCGATCACCGGCGAGTCGGCGCCGGTGATCCGCGAGGCCGGCGGCGACCGCAGCGCCGTCACCGGCGGCACCAAGGTCCTCTCCGACCGGATCGTCGTCGAAATCACCCAGGAGCCGGGCAGGTCGTTCCTGGACCGCATGATCGCCCTCGTCGAGGGGGCCGAGCGCCGCAAGACCCCGAACGAGATCGCGCTCGGGATCCTGCTCGCCGCCCTCACCCTGATCTTCGTGATCGTCGTCGTCTCGCTGCGCCCGTTCGCGCTCTTCGCCGGCACCGAACTCTCGGAGACGACGCTGATCGCGCTCCTGGTCGCCTTGATCCCGACCACGATCGGCGCCCTGCTCTCGGCGATCGGGATCGCCGGCATGGACCGGCTGGTGCGCCGCAACGTGCTCGCCCTCTCCGGCCGCGCCGTCGAGGCCTCCGGCGACTGCGACGTGCTGCTGCTCGACAAGACCGGCACGATCACCCTCGGCAACCGCGAGGCGACCGAATTCGTGCCGATGCCGGGCGTGACCGAGGCCGAGCTGGCCGAGGCGGCGCAGATGTCCTCGCTCGCCGACGAGACCCCAGAGGGCCGCTCGATCGTCGTCCTCGCCAAGGGCTTCGGCATCCGCGAGCACGACTTCGCCGGTCACGAGCCGGAGTTCGTGCCCTTCACCGCCCAGACCCGGATGAGCGGCGTCAACTACAACGGCACCCGCCTGCGCAAGGGGGCCGGCGATGCGATCGAACAGTGGGTCGCCAGCGAGGGTGGCCGCGCCCCGGCCGAGCTGGCGGCTGAGCTGGACCGGATCGGCCGCGAAGGCGGCACCCCGCTTGCCGTCGCCCGCAACGAGCGCGTGCTCGGCGTCGTCTACCTCAAGGACGTCGTCAAGGAAGGCATGAAGGCCCGCTTCGACCAGCTGCGGGCGATGGGCATCCGCACGATCATGGTCACCGGCGACAACAAACTGACCGCCGCCAAGATCGCCGAGGAGGCAGGCGTCGACGACTTCCTCGCCGAAGCGACGCCCGAGCGGAAGCTCGAGCTGATCAAGGAGCAGCAGGCCGACGGGCGCCTGATCGCGATGACCGGAGACGGCACCAACGACGCCCCGGCGCTCGCTCAGGCCGACGTCGGCGTGGCGATGAACACCGGCACCCAGGCGGCCCGCGAGGCGGGCAACATGGTCGACCTCGACTCGAATCCGACCAAGCTGATCGAGATCGTCGAGGTCGGCAAGCAGTTGCTGATCACCCGCGGCGCCCTGACCACCTTCTCGATCGCCAACGACGTCGCCAAGTACTTCGCGATCCTGCCGGCGATGTTCGCCGCCACCTACGCGGTCGGCAGCGCCAGTGGGCCGCTCGACGCCCTCAACGTGATGACTCTGGGCACGCCGGAATCGGCGATCCTCTCGGCGGTGATCTTCAACGCCCTGATCATCCCGCTGCTGATCCCACTCTCCCTGCGCGGCGTCCGCTACCGGCCGATCGGCGCGACGGGGCTGCTGCGCCGCAACATGCTGATCTACGGGCTGGGCGGCCTGATCGTCCCCTTCGTCGGAATCAAGCTGATCGACCTGGTCGTGCACAACCTGCTGGGGGCCTGAACGTGATGGCCGGGACGGAGCACGGCCACTACAAGATCTTCCTCGGCATGGCCGCCGGGGTCGGCAAGACCTACCGGATGCTGCAGGAGGGCCACGCCGAAGCGGAGGCCGGCCGCGACGTCGCGATCGGCTACCTCGAGCCCCACAAACGCGAGGAGACGAGCGCCCAGGCCCGCGGCCTCGAGGTGGTGCCGCGGCGGCGCCTGCCCGTCCGCGAGGTGATGGTCGAGGAGATGGACCTGGCAGCGCTGCTGGCCCGCAATCCCGAACTGGCCCTGATCGACGAGCTCGCCCACACCAACGCCCCGGATCTCGTCCACGAGAAGCGCTACCAGGACATCGCCGACGTGCTCGAGGCGGGGATCGACGTCTTCTCCACCGTCAACGTCCAGCACCTGGAGTCCCTCAACGACCAGGTCGCCGAGCTGACCGGCGTGCGGGTGCGGGAGACGGTGCCCGACTCGGTGCTCGGATCGGCCGACGAGGTCGTCCTCATCGACCTCACCCCCGAGGCGCTGATCGCCCGCCTGCAGGCGGGCAAGATCTATCCCGGCGAGAACATCGACGCGGCGCTGAACAACTTCTTCAAGATCGAGAACCTGGCGGCGTTGCGCGAGGTCAGCCTGCGTCAGGTGGCCGAGGACGTCGAGTCCAAGCGGCTCGTCTTCAGCCAGGGGGAGCCGCTCGGCAGCCGCCAGGAGGAGCGGATGTCCGCCGACGGCCCGAAGGCGGTCGGCGAGCGGCTGCTGGCCCTGGTCCGTCCCCAGCCCAGCTCGCAGCGCCTGGTCCGCCGCGCCTGGCGCTCCGCGCAGCGGCTCGGCACCGACCTCGACCTGCTCTGGGTGAAGTCGCCGGGCAAGCCGATCGAGGGCGAGCAGGAGCGCCAGGTGACGGCACTGCGGCAGCTCGCCTCGGTGCTCGGCGCGACCCTGCTGATCGAGGAGCACGACGACCTCGTCGCCGCCGTGGCGCGGGTCGTCCGCGAGCGCGGCTCCACCTACATCATGGTCGGCGAGTCCGAGCCCCCCCGCGGCCTCGCCCGCCTCCGCGAACCCCTGCCGCAGCGGCTGATGCGGGCGACCCCGCCCGGGGTCGACGTGCGGATCGTCGCCCACCGCGGGGCGCCGGATGGAGGCCGCCGGTGATCCACGTCGAGCACGTCCTGGTCGTCACCGCCTTGCTGCTCGGCCTCGTCGCCGGTTTCCTACTGGCCCGCTCGCGTCGTCGAGGCGGCCGTCGCGAAGCGAACCCGGTTCACCAGATCCTCCTGCCCTTCACCGGCACTGAGATCTCGCGCCGCGCCGTCGACGCGGCGATGCGCCTGGCCCAAGCCGAGGGCGCAACCCTGATGCCCGCCTACCTGGCTCAGGTGCCGAAGAGCTTGCCGCTGGAGTGTCCGATCCCGAGCGAGGCGGCACAGGCGATGCCGATGCTGGAGGCGATCGAACAGCGTGCCCGCGCCCGGGGAATTCCGGTCGACTCCCGCATCGAACGGGGTCGCTCTTACCGCCACGCCCTGGCGCGTCTGCTCGATCGCGAGACCTTCGACCGGGTGGTGGTCCCAGCGACGATCAACGGAGGCGATGGCCTGTCGGCGGACGACCTGGTCTGGCTCCTTCAGAAAGCCCCAGCGGAGGTTCTGATTCTCCGACCCGCGGAAGGCGAAAACCAAATCCAGCTGGTCGCGAGGTAGCGGGACCAAGCAGTTCAAGGACGCAGGGAGCGTGGCGTGCTCCGCACGCGAGCGACCGAGGACGCCGAAATGCGCCGGTCCCGCTACCTCGCGAGGCCCATGCGCAGCGCGCCGGCAGCCTCGTGCATCGCCGCGTTGGAGGTGCGACTGACCGGGGTGAGGTTGGCGAAGCTGTGGATCAGCCCCGGGTGGCGGCGCAGGGCCACCTTCACCCCGGCCTCGCGCATCCGCAGCGCGTAGGCCTCGCCCTCGTCGCGCAGCGGGTCGAAACCCGCGGTGGTGACGTAGGCGGGCGGCAGGTCGCGCAGGTCCGGTGCTTTGAGGATCGAGATCCGCGGGTCGTCCTTGTCGATTCCGGCCGGGAGGTAGGCGCTCTCGAACAGCTCCATGTCCGAGCGGGTCAGGAAGAAGCCCTCGGCGAACAGGTCTCGCGAGCGGGGCGTCTCGGCCGAGTCGGTGACCGGGTAGATCAGCAGCTGCATCGCCGGCCTGGCGCCGCCGCCTTCGCGAGCCAGCAGGCTGATCACGGCCGAGAGGTTGCCGCCGGCGCTGTCGCCGGCGACGGCGATCCGCTGTGGGTCCGCGCCGAGCGAGTCGGCGTTGGCGGCGGCCCAGGCGAAGGCCGCCCAGGCGTCTTCGACCGGGGCCGGGAAGGGATGCTCGGGGGCGAGCCGGTAGTCGATCGAGAGCACGGTCACGCCGGCCATCGCGGCGAGGAAGCGGCAGACGCCGTCGTGGGTGTCGAGATCGCCGATCACCCAGCCGCCACCGTGGTAGTAGACGAGCAGCGGCGGCGCCACCCCGTCGGGAATGCCGAGCGGTACGTAGAGGCGGGAGGCGAGTGGCCCGGCCGGCCCGGGGATCTCGACCGGCTCGACGCGAGCCATCGGGATCGGTGGGTGGGCGCCGATCACGGTCGCCTCATAGCGGGCCGAGGCGCGCGCCTCCTCGACCGTCATCCCGGTTAAAAAGGTGGGGCTGCCGGCGAGCTCAGCCAGCTTCAGGAGTACGTGGACGTCGGTGGCCAGGGTCTGCCCGTCGATCTGCGGCAGCTGCCCGAAGAGGCGCCGCTGCACGCTTGGCGCCAGCCCACAGAGGCGCTTGATCAGCCGGTGCTCGGCGCGCGGAGGGAGGCGGGGCAGGTTGGCCACGGCGGCAGGCTATGCGACGGCGGCCCCCGTGTGTGGGGCGACTTCTTCCCACCCGTCAGGGAATAAGCCGCCCCGGACCAACATCACACTTCTCGGCCTATCGGCGGGAGTAGCGTGGCTGGAGATGGAGGCTGCGGTCCAAGAGGCGGCTCCGATCGCTCCGCGCGTGGCGGTGCGAGGCTTGCCGCCGGGACCGCGGATGCCGCGAGCCCTCCAGACCGCGATCTGGTCACGGCAGGCGCAGTGGATGCTGGAGCAGTGCCGCTCCCGCTTTGGCGGCATGTTCACGCTGAAGATCGCCAACGAAGGCACCTGGGTGATGGTCACCGACCCCGAGGTCGTCAAGCAGGTCTTCACCGGCGACACGGCGGTCTTCCACGCCGGCGAGGGCAACCAGATCCTCCGCCCGATCCTCGGCGACAACTCGGTCCTCGTCCTCGACGAAAAGCCGCACATCAGCCAGCGCCGCCTGCTGCTGCCGCCCTTCCACGGCGAGCGCATGCAGGGCTACGGCGAGAAGATGGCCGAGATCGCCGCCCGCGAGATCGAGAGCTGGCCGACCGGGACTCCGTACAAGCTGCGGCCGCGGATGCAGGCGATCACCCTGGAGATCATCCTCGAGACGGTCTTCGGGATTCATGGTGGCGAGCGGATGGAGCAGCTGCGGGTGACGCTGCGCGAGTTCCTCGACCTCACCACCGATCCGAAGATCCTCCTGCCGGTGATCCTCGCCGGCCCGGACAGGATCAACAGCTTCCCGCCCTTCCGCCGCCGCGTCGACGCCGTCGACAAGCTGATCAACGCCGAGATCGCCGAGCGCCGCGCGGCCGAGGACGTCGCCGAGCGCGACGACGTCCTCTCGATGCTGGTCGCCGCCCGGCACGAGGACGGCAGCCCGATGAGTGACGTCGAGATCCGCGACGAGCTGCTGACCCTGCTGGTCGCCGGCCACGAGACCACCGCCACCGCGCTCTCCTGGGCGATGGAGCGGCTGACCCGCCACCCCGAGAAGCTCGAGCGCCTGCGCGCCGAGGCGCTGGCCGGCGAGGACGCCTACATGACCGCGACGATCCAGGAGACGCTGCGGCTGAAACCGGTGATCGTGCTGGTGATCCGCAAGCTCACCGAGGCGGTCGAGCTGGGCGGCTACGAGCTGCCCGCCGGCACCCGGGTGACGCCGAGCATCTACCTGATCCACCGCGATCCTGAGATTTACCCGGAACCGGATCGCTTCCTGCCCGAGCGCTTCCTCGACAACCCTCCCGGCACCTACACCTGGATCCCCTTCGGCGGCGGCATCCGCCGCTGCCTCGGCGCCTCCTTCGCCCAGTTCGAGATGCAGGTCGTCCTACGCGAGCTGGTCACCCGCCACCAGATCGCCCCTGCCCGGCCCCAACCGGAGCGCAACTTCCGCCGCGCCATTACCGAGACCCCAAGGCACGACGCGGAGGTCATTCTCAGTTGACCGCTCGCGCCTCGGGATGAGGCGAGCGGCTTTGAGGTGCTAGGACCAAGCGGGACGGTGCACGCGGCGGAGCGACAGTGCTCCGCACGGCGCGCAGCCGCGGGTGCCGTCCCGCGCAGTGTGTCCTAGCGCCTCAACCGCAGCCGGTGTTGTTGCCGCACGAGGAACACGTGTAGCAGGAGCCCGTCCGCTGCATCATGCCGCCGCACTGCTCGCAGGCGGGACCGAGGTCGAGGCCGTGCATCTTCGCCGGGACGACCGGGGGAGTGTCGGTGAAGGCCGCCGCGGCGGGCACCGCCTCGCCGTTGCCGTTCCCGCCCGAGTGGCCGTTGCCGCCGTTGGCGGGGCCGGCCGTGTCGGTCGGGATCCCGAGGCCGAGCTGCGAGGTCTCGGCGTCCTTCTTGGCCCGCACCTCCTGGGTCATGATCCCCAATTCCTCGAGCGTGTCGGTGTCCTCGATGAAGCGGCTCGCCAGCCAGCGCATGATGTAGTCGGGCATCGATTTGGCGAAGGGGATCTCCGGGTTGCCGGTGATGCCCTCGGGCTCGAAGCGCATGTAGCTGAACTTGCGCACGAAGGTCTCCAGCGGCACCCCGTACTGGAGGCCGAGCGAGATCGCCGTCGCGAAGGCGTTGAGCAGCCCCCGCATCGTCGAGCCCTCCTTGCCGATGTCGGTGAGGAAGATCTCGCCGACGGTTCCGTCGTCGTACTTGCCGGCGGTGATGTAGCCCTCGTGGCCGCCGATCGCGAACTTGTGGGTGATCGATTCGCGCTCGCGCGGCATCTTTTTGCGGACTGGCTGGGCCATCTCGACTTCGGCCTCGGCCTCATCGGTCTCCTGGGCGTCGGTGCGCAGCGCCTGCGCCGTCTTCGAGCCGTCGCGGTAGATCGCCAGCGCCTTGAGGCCGCCCTTCCAGCCGCGCGTGTAGGCGTCGGCAATGTCCTCGATGGTCGCCGACTGCGGCATGTTGACCGTCTTCGAGATCGCCCCGGAGAGGAACGGCTGGGCCGCCGCCATCATGTCGATGTGGCCGGTGTGGGAAATCGCCCGCTCGCCGACCGCGACGTCGAAGACGGGCAGGTGCTCGTCCTTGAGGCCGGGAGCGCCGACGATCGTGTTCTTCTCCTTGATGTAGGCGTTGATCTGGTCGATCTCGGCCTCGGAGTAGCCCATCGCCTGCAGCGCCAGTGGCACCGAGCCGTTGACGATCGTCATCTGCCCGCCGCCGACCAGCTCCTTGAACTTGACCAGCGAGAAGTCGGGCTCGATCCCGGTCGTGTCGCAGTCCATCAGGAAGCTGATCGTCCCGGTCGGGGCCAGCACCGTCGCCTGGGCGTTGCGGTAGCCGTGCTCCTCGCCGAGCTCGACCGCTTCGTCCCAGGACCGCTGCGCGGCCTCGAGCAGGTCGCCCTTGATCCCGGTGCCGTCGACGTCATAGGCGGCGTCGCGGTGCATCCGCATGACCCCGTTGTGCGGCTCGCGGTTCTTCTCGTAGGCCTCGTAGGGCCCGGTCGCGCCGGCGGCGATCAGCGCCGACTGGCGGTAGGCGCGGCCGGTCATCAGCGCCGTGATCGCGGCGGCGACGTTGCGGCCGGCGTCGGAGTCGTAGGGAAGGCCGTCCGACATCAGCAGGGCGCCGAGGTTGGCGTAGCCGAGGCCGAGCTGGCGGAAGCGGTTGGCGTTCTCGGTGATCTCCGGCGTCGGGTAGCTGGAGAAGCCGACGACGATCTCCTGAGCCAGGAAGACGACGTCGACGGCGTGCTCGAACTCCGCGGCGTCGAAGCTGCCGTCCTCGCGACGGAATTTCATCAGGTTGAGCGAGGCCAGGTTGCAGGCCGAGTCGTCGACGTGCATGTACTCGCTGCAGGGGTTGGAGGCGTTGATCCGGCCCGACTCCGGGCAGGTGTGCCAGCGGTTGATCGTGGTGTCGTACTGGATGCCCGGGTCGGCGCAGCGCCAGGCGGCGTCGGCGATCTGGTTCATCAGGTCGCGGGCGTCGACGGTCTTCACCGATTCGCCGTTGGTGCGGGCGGTCAGGTGCCAGTCCTCGCCGGCCTCGAAGGCCTCCATGAACTCGTCGGTGACCCGCACCGAGTTGTTGGCGTTCTGGTACTGGATCGAGGTGAAGCCCTCGCCGTCGATCGACATGTCGAAGCCGGCGTCGCGCAGGGCCGCGGCCTTCTCCTCCTCCTTGGCCTTGCACCAGACGAAGTCCTCGATGTCCGGGTGGTCGATGTCGAGGACGACCATCTTCGCCGCCCGCCGCGTCTTGCCGCCCGACTTGATCGTCCCCGCCCAGGCGTCGGCGCCGCGCATGAAGCTGACCGGGCCGGAGGCGAGGCCGCCCTTGGAGAGGTGCTCGACCGAGCCGCGGATGTTGGAGAGGTTGATCCCCGAACCGGAGCCGCCGCGGAAGATCATCCCCTCTTTGGTGTTCCAGTCGAGGATCGACTCGATGGTGTCGTCGACGCTGAGGATGAAGCAGGCCGAGCACTGCGGCTTCTCCTCGAAGCCGACGTTGAACCAGACCGGCGAGTTGAAGGCCGCCTTCTGGTGCAGCAGGATCGCGGTCAGCTCCATCTCGAAGGTCTCGGCGTCCTCGGCGCTGGCGAAGTAGCCCCCCTGGCGACCCCAGTCGGCGATCGTCCCGGCGACGCGGCCGATCATCTGTTTCACCGAAGACTCGCGCTGCTCGCTGCCGAGCTTGCCGCGGAAGTACTTCTGGGCGACGATGTTGGTCGAGTTCTGCGACCAGGACTTCGGGAACTCGACGCCGCGCTGCTCGAAGGCGGGGCTCTCCGGATTGCCGATCACCGCGTCGCGGATCTCCCACTCGATCTGGTCGAAAGGATGCACGCCGGCAGTCGAGAATCGCCGCTCGACAGAGAGGCCCTGAAGACCGTTTTTTGGAGTGCTAGTGGCGGTCTGGGACATCGAACTACTCCTCTCGCAGCGGCTTTAGGGGGTAACTACGCAGGATCGCTTCCCGGCCGGACATCAAAAGCGCGCAAATGCGCAAATAAGGCGGTCCTGCGTTGGTGAAAGCCCTCTCTACATGGTGGCAATTCCGCTATCTCGGCATGAATTGCCCGCTACTCTCCGTTGCATGGTCGAAGACCTACGCAGGGGGGCGGAGCGAATGGGCGACCGTGCCCGCGACGCGGCCACAGACGCGATCGCCGCGGTCAAGCCGAAGCTGCGCGGCGTCTCCCACGAGTGGGCCTTCTTCCTCTCGCTCGGCTTCGGCGCCGCCCTGATCCTGCTCGCGAAGACGCCGAAGGCGACCCTGGCCGTGGCGATCTACGCGGTCAGCCTCTCCGCCCTCTTCGGTACCAGCGCCCTCTACCACCGGGTCAACTGGACCAGGCCCAACATGCGCCTCTGGATGCGCAGGCTGGATCACTCGATGATCTTCTTCCTCATCGCCGGCACCTACACGCCCTTCGCGCTGCTCGTCCTCAACGGCGCCATCTCCAACGCGATCCTCGTCGTCGTCTGGATCGGCGCGATCGCTGGCGCGATCGTCGAGATGATCTGGATCGACCACCCGAAATGGGTGGCGGCGCTGATCTACCTGTCGCTCGGCTGGGTGGCCGTGATCGCCTTCCCCGAGCTCTGGTCGCAGATGGGAGTCGCCGGCACGATGCTGGTCGCAGCCGGCGGTCTTCTCTACACCGCCGGCGCCGTCGTCTACGCCACCCAGCGACCGAACCCAAACCCGGCGATCTTCGGCTACCACGAGGTCTTCCACCTCTTCGTGATCGCCGCCGCGGTGGCCCACTTCTCCGCGATCGCCTTCTTCGCCCTGCCGAAGGCTTGAGCGGCGCTATCCTTACCGGGTTGGCAAGGTAAGGAGCAAGATGGATATCGCCGCAAGGTTGACCTCGAAGGGTCAGATCACCATTCCCAAAGTCGTGCGGGACGCGCTGTCCCTGAATTCAGGCGACCAGGTGCTGTTTCGGGTCGAGGACCATCGGGCGATCATGGCCCGAACGGAGGATTTCCTGGACCTTGCTGGATCGGTCGCTGTGCCGCCCGGCAAACGTAGTGCCGACTGGGAGGAGATTCGCCGCGAGGCATGGCAAGCTCGTGGCGAACGGCTGAAAGGGCAGACTTGACCGTCCTGCTCGATACGAACGTCTTGATCCGCCACCTGACCGGTGACCCACCGGAGATGGCAAGACGGGCCACGAGGTTCTTGGCCACGGAGACTGAACTGGTTCTCGCGGATGTGGTGCTGGCCGAGTGCGTCTACGTGCTTCAGTCGGTCTACGAAGTCGACCGGTCGCGCATCGCCGAGATGATGCGAGCGGCTTTGGCTATGCCGACGGTCTCTGCCGACACCCACCTCATCCTCCGGGCCCTCGAGGTCTACGAGCTCGACCGCCTGGACTTTGCCGAGGCTTATCTCGTGGCGAGGGCGGAGTTGACGGGCCCCGCGGCGATCGCCTCTTTCGACAAGGCGATTGACCGGGTTGAGTCGGTGCAGCGGCTAGTTCCCTAGATATCGGCTCAGGCCGCGACCCGCTCGCGCTCCCGGGTAAATTCCTGCGCCTCCTCGATTGCCGCGACCAGCTCGGCGACGATCTCCTCGAGTTGCTCGGCCTGCTGGAGCGGCAGCTCGATCCGGCCGTCGGCGTAGAGGTCGGCGGCCTTCGCCACCGGCAGTTCCGCCTCGACCACGCGGGCGCCGAGGGCGCCAAGGACCTTGCGGGTCTCGGCCTGGGCCCAGACGGCGCCGAACATCCCCGTCGAGGCGCCGACGACCGCCGCTGGCTTGCCGTTCATGGCGCTCTTGCCGGCCGGGCGCGAGGCCCAGTCGAGGGCGTTCTTCAGCACCCCCGGGATCGAGTGGTTGTACTCGGGGGTGGCGACGAGCACGCCGTCCGCCTCCCGGATCGCCTCGCGCAGCGCCGCCACCGGCTCCGGCACGCCGAGCTCTTCTAGGTCGGCGTCGTAGGGCGGGATCTCCGCCAGCCGCTCGAACTCGACCAACTCCACCCCGGCGGGAAGCCGCTCGGCGGCCTCCCGCAGCAGGGCGTGGTTGTAGGAGCCGCGGCGCAGGCTGCCGCTGATGCCGAGGACCCGCATCGCTACTCGGCCTCCCGGACCAGCTCCAGCTCGACGGCGATGCTGACCGCGTAGTCGAGGACCTCGCCGCCGCTGGGCAGCTCCGCCTGCCAGTCGAGGCCGAAGTTGCGGCGGTCGACGGTGGCCGCGAAGGAGAGCCCGACGCGGGCGTTGCCGCCGAGGTCGGCGCCGATCTGGCCGAAGCGGCCGCTTGCCTCGACCTCGCGCTTCTCGCCGCGAATCTCCAGCTCGCCAAGGAGGCGGGCGCTGCCGTCCTCGCCGACGCTCAGCTCGGTCGAGGCGAAGCGCAGCTTCGGGTAGCGCTCGGCGTCGAAGAAGTCGGGGGAGAGGAGGTGGCCCTTGAGCTGCTCCTCGTCGATCTCGACGCTGGTCACATCGACCGCGCCCTCGAGCCGCGGCTGCTCGCCACCGCTCAGTTTCGCGTCGTAGCGCTCGAAGCCGCTGCGGAAGGTGGCGACGCCGTTGTGGATGACGGAAAAGGTGACGGAGGAGTGGACCGGGTCGACGGTGTAAGTGCCGGCCGGAACTCCCTGCTGAACGGTCGTGCTGGTCATTTCTGCGTTCCCTTCGTGGAAAGTGGTTGTCGCCTAAATCATTGACGCAGAAACAATCGTAGCAGAAAAGCTTGTAACTACAACTATTGTTCCGGCAACGTCTTCTGTCATGATGAGGAGCGATGAGCGAGACGAGCGCAGCCACGACGACCGTCAGCGAGGGCAATGGAGCCGCGGTCGCCGTGCGCGGCGGCACCCCGCACGGCGATGCCTGGGGCGCCCTCGCCCGCACTCACGCAGCCGTCACCGGGCGTCTGCAGGAAGCGCTCGCGCAGGGCGACTTCCCGCCTCTGCCCTGGTACGAGGTGCTGGCGACGATCGCCGACGCCCCTGAGCAGCGGATGCGGATGGGGGACCTCGCCGAGGCTCTGGTCATCACCCGCGGCGGTCTCACCAAGCTGGTCGACCGCCTGATCAAGGCCGGCCTGCTGGAGCGGACCTTCTGCGAGACCGATCGGCGCGTCAGCTACGCGACGCTGCTCCCTTCGGGATCCGACCTGTTGGAGGAGATGCGCCCGGTCGTCGCCGGCGAGCTGGCAATCGCCTTCTCGGCCAACATCAGCGAGGACGAGGCGGGCCAGCTCCGTGAGACGCTCGACCGCGTCCGCGGCACCGCCTGCGCCGGCGTTCAGTAGGTCGCTTGGTCACTTTGCCCCCTATGCGGGGGTCAACTGACCAACCGATTCAGGCCAGCGCCGCCGCGGCTCGCTCCTTGGCGGACTCGACGATCGCCAGCACCGCGGTCTCGTCCCCAGCGCGCAGCAGCGCGATCGGGTCGGGGTCGCCGTTGACGATCCCCTCGAAGAACTCCTTGCGGTCCTGGTAGGTCGGCAGCGTCCCCTTTGCCCAGCCGCGGGCCTCGTTGAGGATCACCGCCAGCCGCGCGAACTCCTCGCCGAAGAGGTCAGCGACTTCGCGCTTCATCCGCTTCGCCAGGGCCGGCGAGGCGCCGGCGGTCGAGATCGCGATCGCCAGCGGCCCGGTGCGGACGATCGCCGGCAGGATGAAGTTGCAGAGCGGTGGCACGTCGACGATGTTGACCAGCATCGCCCGGCGCTCGGCGTCGTCGAAGACGGCGATGTTGACGTCGGTGTCGTCGGTGCAGGCGATCACCATGAAGACGCCCTCGAGGTCGGCGGCGCCGGAGTACTCGCGCTTCTCCCACTCGATCGAGTTCTCGGCGGCCAGCGACTCCAACTCGGGGTGGGCGACCGGGGCGATCAGGGTCACGTCGGCGTCGCAGGCGAGCAGGCCCTCGACCTTCTCGAGGCCGATGTCGCCACCGCCGACGACCAGGCAGCGGCGCCCTTTCAGTTTCAGGCAGGCGATGTAGAAGGGCGTCTCCAGCATGTCCCGCACGCAGGACTGGTCGCAGATCCCCTTGCGGAACTGGCAGACGCACTCCTTGCCGGCGTAGGCCTGGGCTGGCATGGGGGGAAGGCTAGCGGGCGGGTTCCGCGGCCGGCTCAGACCGACTCGAGGGTCACTCGCAGGCCTTCTTCGAGCGACTTGGTCGGCGCCCAGCCGAGCAGCTCTTCCGCCCGCCCAGCGTCGAGGGAGATCTGCTGCACCTCGCCGGCCCGCGGCGGCGCGAACTCGGGATCGAAGCTGTCGCTGCCGGCCAGCCGTCCCAACGTCTCGGCCAGATCCAGGACGCTGGCCTCGCGGCCGGTGCCGATGTTGACCGGCTCGGTCGCCTCCGACTCGGCCGCCGCCAGCGCCGCCGCGACCACGTCGCCCACATATATGTAGTCGCGGGTCTGGCTGCCGTCGCCGAAGATCGTCGGCCGCTCGCCGCCCTTCAGCTTGCCGCAGAAGATCGCGATCACGCCGGCCTCGCCGAGCGGGTCCTGGCGCGGGCCGTAGACGTTGCCGAGCCGCAGGGCGATCCCGGAGATCCCGTAGAGGCGCTCGTAGAGGCCGAGGTAGCCCTCGGCGGCGAACTTGCTCTGGCCGTAGGCGGACATCGGCGCTACCGGGGTCGACTCGTCGAGCGGTAGCTGCTTGCCCCGGCCCTCGCCGTAGATGGCGCCGCCGGTGGAGACGAAGACGACCCGCGGGGTGGCGGCGGCACGGGCGGCGTCGAGCACGTTGGCGGTGCCGCCGACGTTGACGGCGGCGTCGAAGGCGGGGTCCTCGAGCGACTTGCGGACGTCGATCTGGGCGGCCAGGTGGAAGATTCGCTCCGGCTTGCGGGCGGCGGCCAGCTCGGCCAGCCCGGCCCGGTCGCGGATGTCGAGCTCGACCAGCTCGGCGCCGTTTGCAAGCGCCCCCTCGAGGTTGACCAGGCGCCCCGTCGAGAGGTCGTCGACGACGGTCACCTCGTCGCCACGCGCGAGCAGCGCGTCGACGAGATTCGAGCCGATGAAGCCGGCGCCGCCGGTGACCAGAGCCTTCATACGCGCGCCGATCCTACGGGGATCGGCGAATGACGGCTGTCGAGAGCGGCCGCCGACCCCTGCTACCCTCGCCGCCCCAAAGCGAGACGGGACTACCTCCATGCGACTGATCGTCACCGAGAAGAACAACAGCGCCAAAAAGATCGCCGAGGTCCTCGGCGCGCCGACTGGCGGCCCGAAGAGCGACAAAACCTTCAAAGTCCCCTTCTACGCCTGGACCGACGCCGCCGGCGACGACCACATGACGGTCGGGCTGAAGGGCCACGTGCTCGGCCCCGCCTTCCCCGAGGGCTACTCGAACTGGCAGAAGACCGACCTGCACGACCTGATCGACGCCGAGTTGATCAAGGAGCCGACCGACAAAAACGTCGTCAAAGCGATCAAGAAACTCGCCAAAGAGGCGGACGAGTTGGTGATCGCCACCGACTTCGACCGCGAGGGCGAGCTGATCGGGCTCGAGGCCCTGGAGGAGATGCTCGACGCCAATCCCGAGCTGGGCTCGCGCGAAGGCACCCGCGACGGCACCCTGGAGATCCAGCGCGCCCGCTACTCGGCGCTGACCAAAGAGGAAATCGAGCAGGCCTTCGGCAACCTCGACACCCTTTCCTACCCGCTCGCCAACGCCGGCGCCGCCCGCCAGGACATCGACCTGCTCTGGGGCGCGACGCTGACCCGCGCGGTCTCGCTCTCGACCCGCCGCTTCGGCTCCAACTTCCTCTCCGTCGGCCGCGTGCAGAGCCCGACCCTGGGCCTGATCGTCGAGCGCGAGATGGAGCGCCGCGCCCACGTCGCGAAACCGTTCTGGGAACTGTTCGCCAAGTTCGAGCATCCCGATGGGACCTTCGAGACCCACCACTCGACCGACAAATTCTGGGAGAAGGCGGAGGCCGACGCTGCCTTCGCCGGCACCTCCGGCCCCGGCACGGTCAAATCGGTGACGGCGCGCAAGAACACGCGCAAACCGCCGACCCCCTACAACACCACCGCCTTCAGCACCGACGCCTCCAGCCGCCTCGGCATCACCCCCGCCAGCGCGATGCGGATCGCCGAGGACCTCTACATGGACGGCTTCATCTCCTACCCACGCACCGACAACACGGTCTACCCGGCCTCGCTGCCGGTCCGCGAGCTGGTCACCTCGCTGGTCCGGGTCAAGGAGTTCTCCGCCGCCGCCGGCCTGCTCGACCTGCCGGAGCTGAAACCGACCCGCGGCAAAAAAGAGACCACCGACCACCCGCCGATCTACCCGACCCAGGCGATCCACCCGGGTGCGCTCGACGGCTCCAAGAAACGGGTCTACGAACTGGTCGTGCGCCGCTTTCTCGCCACCTTCAGCCCGCCGATGATCACCGAGTCGACCCGGGCCGACATCGAGGCCGGCTCGGAGACCTACTTCGTGCGCGGCTCGGTCGTCGTCGACCCCGGCTACGCCGGCATCTACACCTACGCCCGCTCGGCCGACGAGGAGATCCCCGCTCTGCGGGAGGGGCAGGTGCTGCAGCTCGACGGCGAGCCCTGGATCGTCGACAAGGAGACCCAGCCTCCCGGCCGGATCTCCCAGGCGAAACTGATCGAGCTGATGGAGGAGCGCGGCCTCGGCACCAAAGCGACCCGCGCCGACATCATCCAGAAGCTCTTCGACCGCGGCTACGTCTACGGCAACCCGCCGGTGCCCTCGGAGACCGGGATGGCCCTGTACGAGGCCTTCAAGAACTACGTGCCGGCGATGGCGACGCCGGAGATGACCGCGCAGCTGGAGGCGGAGATGGACCGGATCGCCGCCGGCGAGATGACCAAGGGCGCCGTCGTCGGCGAGAGCCGCGAACTGCTCCACAAAACCTGGTCGGAAATCGACGAGAGCCGCGAAGACCTCGCCAAAGTCGTCTGGAAAGGGATGGACGAGGACCGCATCCTCGGCCCCTGCAAGGTCTGCGAAGAAGCCGGGCGCACCAAGGAGGACGGCTCGCCCCACATGCTGCGGATCATCCGCGCGAAAAAATCGGGCAAACGCTTCGTCGGCTGCACCGGCTGGACCCTCGACGACCCGGAGTCGTGCGACCAGACCTTCCCGCTGCCCCAGCGCGGCGACGTCTTCCGGCTCGAGGACCGCTGCTCGGTCTGCGACCAGACGCCGCGACTCAAAGTCGTCCCCTTCCGCGGCCGGCCCTGGAACCTCTGCCTCAACGACGACTGCGAGTCGATGCAGGAGATGAAGAAGCGCCGGGCCGAGCGCGAAGCCGCCAAAGCGGCGAAAGCGGCGATGGACAAGAAACCGCCGCCAAAAGGCGACGAGGACGCGGCACCGGCGAAAAAAGCAGCCAAAGCCTCGAAGGCCGATACGGCGACGCGCGGGCGCAAACGCGCCAAAGCCGCCGCCAAAGGCTGAGGCCGCCCGGCCTTGTTCATCTCGCTCGAGGGCGTCGACGGCTCGGGCAAGAGCACCCAGGCGCGGCTGCTGGCAGAGGCGCTGGGCCCGGAGACGGTCGCGATCCGCGAGCCGGGTGGGACCGATGCGGCGGAGCGGATCCGCACCCTGCTTGCCGACCCGGGCGTGGAGCTCGACCCGCTGGCCGAGCTGCTGCTCTTCCTCGCCGCCCGCGCCGACCTCACCGAGCGGGTGATCCGTCCGGCCCTGGAGGCCGACCGCGACATCGTCGCCGACCGCTTCTCGGACTCCAGCGTCGCCTACCAGGGTGCCGCCCGCGGCCTCGGCGTCGGTGAGGTGATCGGCCTCTGCGAGACCGCCACCGACGGGCTCTGGCCCGACCTGACCCTGCTGCTGAAGGTCAATCCCGAGGTCGGCCTCGGCCGCGCCGAGGGCGAGGACCGCTTCGAGTCCGAGGGCCTGGAGCTGCAGCGCGCTGTGGCCGAGGCCTACGACGAGATCGCCATCATCGCCAGCGACCGCGTCGTCGTCATCGACGCCGATGGCAGCGTCGAGGAGGTCCATGGGCGGGTGATGGACGCGGTCAGGAACGAGCGGCAGGCATGAGCCTGACCGTCCAGCACCAGCTGCGGGTCGGTGCCGCCCTCACCGCGGCGCTGAAGTCGGGGCCGTCCCACGCCTACCTGTTCCGCGGCCCCAGGGGCTCGGGCAAGCGGGCCGCGGCGCGGGCATTCGCCGCCGAGATCCTCGCTGGAGGCGCTGACGATCCCGAGGACGCGCGGCGGCGGGCGCTGCTCGATCCGTCGCCCCATCCCGACCTCGTCTGGCTGGCGCCGCGGGGGGCGCAGCATCTGGTCGAGGAGGTGCGGGAGCGGGTGATCCGGGCGGCGGTCTACCGGCCCTTCGAGGGGACCCGCAGGGTCTTCGTGATCGAGGCCGCCGAGGCGCTGCGGGACGAGAGCCAGAACGCGCTCCTGAAGACGCTCGAGGAGCCGCCCGGGTACGCCCACTTGATCCTGCTCAGCTCCGAGCCCGAGCTGCTGCTGGAGACGATCGCCTCGCGCTGCCAGCCGGTCGACTTCGCGCCGCTGCCGGCCGCGGTCCTCGAGGTCGAGCTGGCCGCCGTGGTCCCGGATGTGGCCGGAGGCGAGGAGGCGATCGGGCCAGTCGCCGCCGAGGAGGTCGCCGCCGCCGCGCGCCTCGCCGCCGGGGATCTGGAGCGGGCACGCCTGCTGCTGACCGCGCGCGGTCGGGAGCTGCGGGGCGACGCGGAGGGCTGCGTCGCCGCGGCGCTCGAGGGCGAGGTCGCCGCCGCCCCATGGCGCGGCCTGCTCAGCCGCGCCTCCGCCGCCGGCGAGGACGCCGAAGCGGCCGCCCGCGAGGTGCTCGAGGAGGAAGCCGAGGCGGGCCTCAAGCGCACCCAGCGGGAGATCGGCGACGAGGCGAAACGGGCCGGTCGCCGCCGCCGCACCGAGATCCTCGACCTCGGCCTCGAGCTCTGCGCCGCCTACCTGCGCGACCTCGCTGCGGTTGCCGCCGGGGCCGAGGACGTCGCCTTCAACCGCGACCGCCTCGACGCCCTCCAGGGTCGCGCCACGGATCTCGGCCCGACCAAGCCACGCCGGGCCGCCGCGGCCGTCCAGGCGACCCGTCGCAGCCTCGAGCTCAACGTCTCCGAGGAGCTCGCTTTGGAGGCGCTCCTCATCCGCCTCGAACGAGAGCTGGCTTAGGAGCTCGAGCGCTCGGAGGCGTCCGCCGCCGGAGCGCCATTGCCGTTGTGGTCCGGCGGCGCCTGCGCCCGCGCCCGTTCGATCGCCCGTTCCTGGGCGAGGCGGGTGATCTGGGCCGCCTGGCGCGACATGATCACGCTGAAATTGAGCGCCAGGCCGAGCAGCAGCAGCAGCACGATCGAGAAGAGGGCGACGTTGGTGTCGCGGACGCCCATCACGTCGGCGACGAGTTCGAGCAGCCCCGGGAAGGCGGCGCCGGCCAGCATGCCCAGGCCGGCCACGAACCAGATCACGCTGTAGCGCTCCTGGAGGCGGTCGCGGCGGATCAGCTCGAGGATCAGCAGCATGAAGAGCAGCGCCAGGACGGCGGCGAGGATCCGCGTCTGCGAAGTGAGGTGAACCGTGGGACTGCTCGCCGCGGCGAGCGCCAGCGTGCTCATCGCTCGGCCCCCGCGTGGCGCGGCCGGAACTGGCCGACCAGCAGCACGACGACGCCCTTGAAGATGAAGAAGGCCGAGCGCAGTGGCGTCAGGAAGGAGCTGCCACCGGCCCGCTCCAGCATCCGCACCGGCACCTCCTCGACCCGCAGCCCCTCGCGCACGGCAAGCTGCAGCGACTCGATCTCGGCGAAGTCGGGCGAGTAGTTCTCGCTGAAGAGGCTCATCACCCGGCGGTTGGCGGCGCGCATGCCGCTGGTCGTGTCGGTGAAGCGCTGGCGGGTCGCCAGGGTCAGGAAGAAGCGGAAGACGCTGGTGCCGATCCGGCGCGAGAGGGTCGGCTGGTAGTCGTCGCTGGACGTCTCGGCGGCCCCCGCGTGGTAGCGCGAGCCGATCACCAGGTCGGCGCGGTCGGCTTCGACCTCGGCCAGCAGCCGCACCACCTCCGCCGGGGGGTGCTGGCCGTCGGCGTCGAGGTGGGCGCAGAAGTCATAGCCCTCGCGCAGGGCGTAGAGGTAGCCGGTCTGCAGCGCCGCGCCGAGACCCTGGTTGAACGGCAGCGGTGCGACCACGGCACCGGCCTCGTGCGCCACCGCCGCGGTCTCGTCGGTCGAGCCGTCATCGACGACGAGCACGTCCGCCGCCGGCATCGTCTCGCGCACGTCGGCGATCACGGCCGCGACCGAGGCCGCCTCGTTCCAGGCGGGGATGAAGACGAGGGTGCGCACCAGCCCGATTCTCCCATGCGGTCCCGGCGCCGCGGCCGGCCCCTGGATAAGCAGCGGTCCGAATTGTGTTAGTAAACCTTCATGAGCAGTTCGAACCAGATGCCCGCCCGGCTGCGGTCGGGGGCGCCACGGATCGGCATGCGGCTCTGGCTGACGGCGGCCTTCGCCGCGGTCAGCCTGATCACCGCCAGCGCCGTATTCATCTTCGGCGACAACCGCCAGGCGCTCGCCGCGGCGGCGCTGATCGGGATCCTCTCCGGCTTCCTGATCGCGGTCGCGATCTCCCACCGGGTCGTCCGCCTCGCCCGCGCCGCCGGCGAGATGGCCGGCGGCTCCTTCGATGTGCCGCTCGAGGTATCCGGTCCGGATGAGATCGGCGACCTGGCCCGCGCCCTGGACTCGATGCGGGCCTCCCTGAAAGAGAGCTTCGGCGTCCTCACCGCCGACCGCAACAAGCTGGCGGCGATCTTCGACGGCCTCACCGACGCCGTCGTCGTCGTCGACTTCGAAGGCGGGGTGCGCTTCTCCAACAGCGCCGCCTCGCGCCTCCTGAGCCCGGCCGGGGCGCCGCCCGACGTCGTCCGCCCGCAGCTGCAGCGGGCGACCGAGGTCGGCTTCTCCGCCCACCCGGCGCTGCGGATCGGCGACCGCGCCTACGCGATGACCGCCCGCTCGCTGCCGGACGAGCGCGCCGTGCTCGCGGTGCTGCGCGACCGCACCGACGAGCTGCGGCGCGAGCTGGCCGAAGCGGATTTCATCTCCAACGCCGCCCACGAGCTGCGCAACCCGCTGGCCGGCATCTCCGGCGCGATCGAGGTCCTCCAGGGCGGCGCCAAGAACGATCCCCGCGATCGCGACCACTTCCTCTCCCGGCTCGCCGAAGACGCCGACCGGATGAGCCGCCTGACCCAGTCGCTGCTGACCCTGGCCCGGGTCGAGTCGCGCGGCGCCGCCGAGAGCGAGGTGGTCGACGTGGCGGTGGCGATCCGCGACGTGGTCGCCGCCGTGCAGGCACCGCGGCACGTCGACCTGATCGTCGACGTCGAGGGCGATCTGGCCGCGACGGGGGACCCGACCCTGCTGCGCCAGGTGATGATCGGCCTGCTCACCAACGCCTTCAAGAACACGCCGCCCCCCGGCAGCGTTAGCGTTCGCGCCCGTCATGACGGCGAGGCGGAGGTTGTCTTGGAGGTGATCGACACCGGTACCGGCATTCCCGAGGCGGAGATCGAGCGCGTATTCGAGCGCTTCTACCGTCGCAGCGAGTCGCGCAAGCAGGAGGGCTTCGGCCTCGGCCTGGCGATCGCGCGGCGGATGGTCGATGTGATGGGCGGCAAGATCGGCGCCGACTCGGTGGAGGGGGAGGGGAGCACCTTCTGGGTGCGCCTGCCGGTCGCGCAACCGAGCCCGACCCCGGTGGCCTAGAACCGATGAGAGTCATGGAGACGAGGCGAGCATCATGAGCAGCGGCAGGATCCTGATCGCCGACGACGAGCCGTCGGTCCGCGACTCGGTCGGCTACGCGCTGGCCCAGGAGGGCTTCGAGGTGACCGCCGCCGCCGACGGCGACGAGGCCAGCGAGCTGCTCGGCAACGGCATCCCCTTCGACCTGCTGATTCTCGACATCATGATGCCGGGACCGAGCGGTCTCGACATCTGCCGCGACGTGCGCTCGCGCAGCGCCGTGCCGATCATCGTCCTCACCGCCAAAGACGCCGAGGTCGACAAGGTGGTCGGCCTCGAGGTCGGCGCCGACGACTACGTGACCAAGCCGTTCTCGGTGCGCGAGCTGCTCGGTCGGGTTCGGGCGCAGCTGCGTCGCCGCGAGCTCGACCGGGCGCCGCTGGCCCATGCGGCGCGGATCGAATCCGGGCCGGTCTCGATCGACCTCGTCCGCCACGTCGCCACCGTGCGCGGCGAGCCGATCAACCTGACCCGCTCAGAGTTCCAGCTGCTGCGGCTGCTGGTCGGTCGCCCCGGCGAGGTCTTCGCCCGCTCGCAGATCATGGAGGAGCTCTGGCAGACCGAGTTCGACGGCGACGAGCGCGCTTGCGACGTCCACATCTCCAATCTCCGCCAGAAGGTCGAGCGCGACCCGCAGAAGCCCGAGCTCGTCCTCACCGTGCGCGGCGTCGGCTACAAGTTCGACGGCGGCAGCTCCTGAGAGCACCCTTCCGGCAGGAAGAATCCACACTTTCGGCACGCCGCAGTCTTGTCTTGTTGCAGACAGAAGGTTACGGTGTAAGAATGCACGTGATGGAGGACCAAACCGGCAAACGACTGGACCGGCTCGAAGTCGCATTCGAGACGTTTCGCATCGAAGTCAACGCCCGCTTCGACCTCATCGATGAACGCTTCCTCCGGATCGAAGCCCGCCTCGACGGCATCGACAAGCGCCTCGATCGGATGGACGACCGCCTCGATCGGATGGACGGTCGCTTCGATCGGATGGACGACCGCTTCGACTCGATGCAGCGCACGATGACGCAGGGATTCATCGCTCTGACCGTCGGGATGCTGTCCGGCTTCACCGCCCTCGGCGGCCTCATCGTCGCCCTCGCCTGAGTCGCTCAGTCGCCGAAGTAGGCGGTGACGACCAGCTGCTCCAGCTCGGTGGCGGCCTCGATGAAGCTCTGCGGCTGCTCGCGAATCAGGGCCGACACGGCGGCGGCCTCGATCGCGCTGACCATGAAGAGCGATGTCAGTGGTGGGGGTGAGTGAGCGGAGCCGGCCTCCTCGCGAGCGGTGTCGACGGCCCGGGCGAGGCGCTCGAGCACCTCGGTGCGCTGCTGCTCGGCAAGTTCGCCGGCAAGGTGGACGTCGAGCAGCAGCACCCGCGCTCGCGGCGAGCGGCTGGAGACGAAATCGGCGAAGTAGGCGATCCCCGCGTGCAACCCGGCGCGCCAGCCCGCCGCAGCGGCGGCGCGAGCGAGGATCTCGCCGCAGATCCGGTCCGTCTCGGCCCCGTAGGCGGCGGCGAAGCAGTCAGGCAGATCGGCGAAGTGGCGATAGAAGTCGGCCCGCTCGCCGCCGCCCCGGGCGAGCAGGTCGTCGAGCTCCACCCGCTCGTAGCCGACCTCTGTGCAGGCGCGGAGCATCGCCTCGACGAGTGCCTCACGCGAGACGCCGGCTGCTCGCCGTTCGCCATCCCCGCCTTTGCTTGCATAGGGCCCTGTCGGTGGCATCGAATCCCTGCCAGGTCCCTTCGCCTGCCTCCCAGGCACGGACCCGGTAATGGGAACGAGCATACATTTAAATAAAAACGAGATCCTCAGCGATTCAACAGGTAATACCGAGGGATATCCTGCTGGCGATGGCGTCGCTGCCGGATCACCTGCAGTCGACCGCGGTCGGGCGCGAGCGGTTGCCACGCGAGATCGTGGCCGAGTACCAGCGCGATCGCATCCTTCTCGCCGCCACCGGGGTATTCGCCGAGCACGGCTATCCAGGCGCCACGATCGACCAGATCGTCGCCGCGGCGCACGTGGGGGTAGGCAGCTTCTACGAGCACTTCGAGAACAAAGAGGCCTGCTTCATCGCCGCCTACGATCGCGTCGCCGCGTCGGTGCGAGGCGCCGTCATCGCCGCCAGCGCCGAGCCGGGGCTTTGGAGCGAGCGACTCGTCGCCGGGCTGCGGGCGCTGCTGGAGGCGATCGAGGCCGATCCGGCGGCGGCTCGGCTTGCGCTCGTGGAGGTCCACACGGCGGGCGAGGCCGTCCTCGCCCACCACGCGCGTCACCTCGAGGAGGTGGCCGACGTGCTCCGCGTCGGGCGGTCGCAGGGCGGCGCCTCCGTCGGCCTGCCGCAATCGCTCGAGTTCGCCACCGCCGCCGGCCTCAGCTGGTACCTGCAGGAGCGGATCGCGGCTGGCGCCGCCGGGAGGGCGAACACCCTCCTTCCCGAGCTCCTCGAGATCGTCGCCGAGCCCTATCTCGTCGCCTGAACTCGCGGGTACCGAAAACAGGCGACTGAGTCTCAGCGCAGCTAAGGTCCGCCCGTGTCTGAGCAAACGGGCCGAGACGACCTTGCGCTGCGCCTGGCGCGCCTGCCTCCTGGACGACATGGGTTGCCGCGCGACTTCGTCGCCCGCAATCAGCGCGACCGGTTGGCGGCGGGAATCATCGCCGTGGTCGCGGCCTCTGGCCTCAACCAGGCGACGGTCGCCGAAATCTGCGCCGCGGCCGGTGTCTCGCGGCGCACCTTCTACGCGTACTTCTCCTCCAAGGAAGACTGCTACCTGGAGACCTACGGGAGGATCGTCGAGTACGTACGTGACGCCGCCGACGAGGCGGCGGCGACGGCCGACGACTGGCCGGGGCGGGTCGCCGCCAAGTTGAAGACGCCGCTGGAGCTCTTCGCCGCCAACCCGGACCTCGCCCGCTTCTCCCTGGTCGCGCCACAACGGGCCGGCGGCCCCGTCACGGCCCGGTACCGGCAGCTGATGTCGCAGGCGGTCGAGTACCTCTGCGAGGGAATGCCGCTGCCGCCGGCGACGCGGGCGCCCTCGGAGGCGGTCGGCGCCTCGCTGATCGGCGGCATGGTCGCGCTCGTCGTCCGCGAGCTCGAAGAAGGCCGTGGCGGCGAGCTGCCGCGGCTGCTGCCGGACCTGCTCGAGCTGTTCCTGACGCCCTACCTGGGCCGGGTCGCCGCGGCGGCAGCGGTCGAGGCGAGCGGGTAGGTGGCCTAAGCTGTGCCAATGGGCAGGAGAGTCGTCCGCACGCTGGCGGTCGCGGTTGCGTTGCTGCTGGTCGGCAGCGCCTCGGCGCTGGCCGTCCGCAGCGTCACCAAGATCCACCTGGTGGCCGGCAACCTCGTCGTCGACGGCGAAGGCGGCTTCACGCCGACGAAGCTGCCGAAGAACGTCAACGCGCCGATCACGATCTTCGGCAAGGGCAGCCTCAGCACCATCGACGGCGGCCTGCCGCCGGTCATCAAGACGATCGAATTCGAATTCGACAAGCACGGCGCCGTCGACACCGCCGGGCTGCCGAAATGCACGGCGGCGAAACTGCAGGCGACCACCGTGCCGCAGGCGCGCCAGCTCTGCCCGGGCGCGATCGTCGGCACCGGCCACGGGCACGCGCTCGTCAAGTTCCCCGAACAGGCGCCGATCCCGGCCGACTCGCCGATCACGATCTTCAACGGGCCCGAGATCGGCGGCGACCCGAGCGTCCTCGCCCACGCGTACACGACGGTGCCGGTGCCGACCACCTTCGTCGTGCCGGTGCGGATCGAAACGATCCATCACGGTCGCTACGGCTACCGGGTGCGAGCCGAAATCCCGAAGATCGCCGGCGGCGCCGGCGTCCCCATCTCGGGTTCGCTGAAGGTCGGACGCAAATGGACCGTCAAGGGCAAGAGCCACAGCTTCATCAGCGCCCGCTGCGCCGACGGGCGGCTGCAGGCAATCGGCACCTTTGACTTCAAGGACGGCACGCTGCTGAACGGAACCTTCGTCAGCCCTTGCCAGGTGCAGGGAGGATGAGGGGGAGACTCCTCGGCCTCCTCTCGATAGCAGCAGTTCTCTTCGCTACCGCCGTTCCCGCCCAGGCCGAGCTCGTCGAGCACGGCGACCTCTTCGTCCGCTTCGCCGGTGGCCTGGCGCCGACCACGCTGCCGCGCGACAGCCGGGCGCCGATCGAGGTCAGCGTGCGGGGGACGGTCAGGACCCTCTCCGGGGAGCGGCCGCCGGCGCTGCGCCAGATCTCGATCGAGCTCAATCGGGGCGGCGTGCTCGACAACCGTGGCCTGCCGGTCTGTCGGATGAGGGATCTCGTCTCCACTGCCGACGGCCAGGCGCTCGCCAACTGTGGCGATGCTCTGGTGGGCAGGGGCAGCTACCTCGCCGACACGGCCTTCCCGGAACAGCTGGCCTTCCCGGCTTCGGGCAGGATTCTCGCCTTCAACGCCCGGGTTGGCGGGCGCCCCGCGATCCTCGCCCACATCTACGGGATCGAACCGGTGGCGACGACCCGCGTCGTCACCTTTCGGATCCACCGTCGTCGCGGTGCCTTCGGCACGATCCTCAGCGGCGCCCTGCCGCCGAGCCTGAATCGCTACGGCTACGTGAGGCGGATCGACCTCAGCTTCTTCCGCCGCTTCGTCTACCGGGGACGGCAGCGCAGCTACCTCTCTGCCGCCTGCCCCGCTCCCGCCGGGTTCCCCGGCGCCGTCTTTCCCTTCGCCCGTGCCTCGATGGGCTTCGACGACGGGCGCATCCTGAGCAGCACCCTGACCCGGAGCTGTCGGGTCCGCGGCTAGGCGGGGAGCGTCGAGGCGAGCGGGTCGCGGCCTCCCCAACTCCCACGCGAAGAGAGCGGCCGGAAGCGGATGAAGGCCGATTCGTGGTGGTAGGGCCGCGCCCGGTCGGCTTGGACGGCGCCCTGGTGGGCACCGGCCCGGCGGTAGGAGTAGTCCTTCATCGCCGTGGCGCTGCGCCAGACGGTGAAGGTGGAGACCAGGCGCGGCGGGTGGGCGAGCCCGGTCGCCGCCAGCAGGGCCGGCTCGGCGACGGCGTCGGCTTCGGCCGCGGCGGCGCTGCGCAGGAAGGGGAGCAGGCGGGAGAGACGGGGACGGCCGAGGGTGAGGACGACCACCGGCTCCTCGTCGTCGATCGGCAGCGGTCGCTCCGGTAGGCCCGGCATCCGCGGCCAGGCGCCGGAGACGCGCAGCGGCTGCAGCCGCACCTCCCAGCCGCCGGCCAGTCGCTCACCGCGCGGGTCGCGTTCGCGGAATCGCTCCAATGCCGCCTCGTCCTCCCAGGCCGCGATCAGGCCGATCCGTCCGAAGTCCGGGGCGGGCAGCAGCTTGCCGGCGATCGGCGCGGTGATCACGGTCTCGGCGTAGGTCAGGCCGGGGACGCCGCCGGGTCGCGGCGTGCCGCGCAGGGAGCCGATCCCGGCCCGCCTCCCGACCTCGGCGATCTGCACGGAGACGATCATGCACGTTCCTCCTCTGCTCTTGAAGCTAACCTAGTGACCGTTAGGAAGTGTCGGGCACGATACCTAGGGAGGACTAGGTTGTCAACGGATCGGGATCCCACGGAAAAGCGGCGCCGGCGCCTCAGCGCCGTCGAACGGCGGGCGACGATCGTCGATGCCGCCACCGCCGTCTTCGCCGAGTGCGGCTACCGCGGTGCCTCGATCGACGAGATCGCTCGCCGCGCCGGGGTGACGCCGCCGGTCGTCTACGACCACTTCGAGTCCAAGCAGGCGCTCTATCGGACCCTGCTCGAGGAGCACTTCGCGGGGCTGCGGGGAGTCTGGGCCGAGCATTTCGGCGGTGAGGACCCACCGGCGGAGCGCATCGCCCGCTCCTTCGACGCCTGGTTTGCCTACGTCGAGCAGCACCCGTTCGCGGGCCGGATGCTCTTCCGCGACACCACCGGCGACCCGGAGCTGGCCGCGATGCACGACGAGGTCGCCGCTGTCAGTCGCGCCGCGGTGATGCCGCTGGTCGCCGGCGAGCAGAGTGTCTTCGGCCTCAGTGAGGCTGGGGCGGAGGCGACCCTGGAGATGTTCTGGCAGGTCCTGCGGGGAGTCCTGCAGGGCCTGGCCATGTGGTGGTCCGAGCACCCTCGCGTGCCCCGCGAGCAGGTCGTCGCGGTGGCGGTGAACACGCTTTGGGTTGGGCTCGAGCGAGTGCAGCAGGGCGAAGCCTGGGCGCCGCCGCCGGCGTAACGCTTCCGCCCCTCAGCGCTCCAGCAATTGCCGTAGCCGCTCGAGTCGGCCGTCCCACTCGCCGCCGACGGCGGCGATCCAGGCGGCCGCGTCGGTGAGCGGGCGCGGCTCCAGCTCGAAGCGCAGCTCGCGGCCGTTGCGGCGGCTGTGGACGAGCCCGGCCTGGTCGAGCGTGGCGAGGTGCTTGGCGACCGCCTGGCGGCTGATCGGCAGCGTCGCCGCCAGGCCGGTTGCGGTGGCGCCCGGCGCCGCGGCGAGCAGCTCGACGAGGTGACGACGGGTCGGATCGGCGAGGGCGGCGAAGACCGCGTCGACCGCTGGGTCGGCGGAGTCGCCAGACGGCGGCTGCGCCGTGGGCGCGCTCAAGCGAGGACGAGCCGTCCCAGCGCCAGCGCCAGCGTCCGCAGGCGAGCGCCCCAGGTGGCGGCCAGCAGCGCCGGGGTGGGGGAGGCGGCCGGCCAGGCACCGCTCTCGATCACGGTGACCCGCGTTTCGTTGCCGACGGCGTCGATGACCAGCTCGACCCGGCTCGGCGCCTCGCCCTCCCGCCACCAATCGAAGGCGATGCGTTCAGCCTCCTCGACCAGGCGCACCTCGCCGCGCCGCTCCTCACCTTCCTCATCGCGGCAGACGACCTCGCCGCCCTCCCAGGGCTCGAGCTGGACCTCGTCGGCCAGCCACTCGCTCAGCAGCGAGGCATCGGTCAACGCGTCCCAGACCCGCTGGGCGGGCGCCGCCAAGAGGACCGAGCGCTCTACGGTGTGTGCTAGCGTGGACACGCAACCCAATAGTTGCACATCCTGAAAGGGGAGGTCAAATGCCACTGGTACCGATGGTCGTCGAGCAGACCGCTCGCGGCGAGCGCTCCTTCGACATCTATAGCCGCCTGCTGGCCCAGCGGATCGTCTTCCTCGGCGAACAGGTGACCGAGGACCTCGCCAACCTGATCATCGCCCAGCTGCTGCACCTCGAGTCCGAGGACCCCGACAAGGACGTCAGCCTCTACATCAACTCTCCCGGCGGCTCCGCCTACGCCGGCCTGGCGATCTACGACACCATGCAGTTCATCAAGCCCGATGTGCAGACGATCTGTTACGGGATCGCGATGTCGGCCGGCTCGCTGATCCTCACCGGTGGCGCCAAGGGCAAACGGATGTCCCTGCCCAACAGCCGCATCCTCATCCACCAGCCGAGCGGCGGCTTCGAGGGACAGTCGAGCGACATCGAGATCCACGCCCGGGAGATCCTCGCCCTGCGCGAGCGCCTCGACGGGATCTACGTCCACCACACCGGCCAGCCGGCCGAGCAGATCCACGAAGACATGGAACGCGACAAATTCTTCACTCCCGACGCCGCCGTCGAGTACGGCCTGATCGATCGCGTGATCGAGTCGCACGACCCGCAGAAGACTCCGGTCGGGTTCCGCGACAACGGCGACGGCTGAGCGCTGCGGACTTTTCCGTCGCTATAGGGCGGGAAAACTCCACTACGCGGCGGGAGCGATGACCAGCCGCATCCCGACGTCGAGCTCGGCTGCCTCGTGGAGGTGGCCGTAGCGCTCGTCCCAGGCGCCGCTCTCGAGGTCGGCACGAAGGGCGGCGATGCCACGCTCGGCCTGCTCGAGTTCCGCCGCGTCCATCACCTGCCAGCCGGAGCTGCCGCGCCGCAGCTCCGGACCCGGTCCCGGCGCCGACGTTGAGGATCGTGCGGGCGTCGCCGAGCGCCGCTTCGATCCGGGCGGCGATCCGCGGGTCCGGGCGGCGCACCTGCCGGTAGCCGACGCCGATCCGGTCGTAGGCGGCCTCGCTCACCGCAGCCTCCACCAGCTCCAGGCGCCGATCGCGGCCGCGGCGGCGCCCGAGAGACCGCCGCCGACCCCGCCGCGGAGCAGCCCCGGGTCGCTCGCGGCGAGCGCGAAGGTGACGGCGTCGGCGGCGTCGACGCCGGTCGCAGCCAGGCTCACGGCACGCAGCCGGGACCGGTCATTCCGAGCCGCGACGGCGAGCAGGCCGAGGGCGAAGTCGCGGCTGCCGGCGACCCGCGCCATCGTCCTGCCGGTCGGGTCCTCGGCGGGAAAGCCAAGCGCCCGCAGCGCCGGTCGGGTCGCCAGCGAGGCACCGACGCCGATCGCGATTCGGCCGGCGGCGATCGCCAGGATCGCCTGGCGGGCGAGTGGGTCGGGACGGCGGCGCATGGCCCGAATCTAACCGGCGGCGATGTTCATGATTGACGGATGGCCGAGGGCGACACGATCCTGCGGGCGGCGCGGCGGCTGGAAGCGGCGATCGGCGGCGAGCGCGTGGCCGTCTCGGCGCCTAATCCGCGCGGCCGGGCGGCACGGCTGGAGCGGCTGGATGGCCGCCGCCTCGAAGCCGTCGACTCGCACGGCAAGCACCTGCTGCTGGGCTTCGGCGACCTCGTCCTCCATAGCCACATGGGGATGAGCGGCTCCTGGCACACCTACCGGCGCGGCGAGCGCTGGCGCAAGCCGCGGCGCTCAGCCTGGGTGGTGCTGGCGGCGGAGCGAAACGAGGCGGTCCAGTTCGGCGGCCCGACCCTGCGCCTGCTCAGCGCCGGCAAGGTCAGCCTCGATCCTCAGCTGGCCCGCCTCGGCCCCGACATCCTCGCCGACGAGTTCGACGCCGATGCGGTCGCCGCGGCCTTCCGGGCTCAGCCCGAGCGCACGCTCGGCGACGCCCTGCTCGACCAGCACCTGCTCGCCGGGGTCGGCAACATCTTCAAGAGCGAGGCCTGTTTTGCCGCCGGCGTCGATCCCTGGCGGCGGATCGGCGACCTCGACGAGGAGGAGCTGCGGGCGGTCCTCGGCGCGGCTCGCGGCCTGATGCTCGATGCCGTGGCGAGCGGGCGCCAGCCCCACGCGATCTATCGCCGGCGCGGGCCGTGTCCCCGCTGTGGAGGCCCGGTCGGCTCCCGCGGCCAGGGCGACGCCAACCGCACCACCTACTGGTGCCGGCGCTGTCAGGCCTGAGCCAGCGCCCGCAGCCGCTCGCCCTCGACCCGCAGCATCGTCCAGTCGTCGAGTCGGGTGGCACCGAGCTTCTCGTAGAAGTTGAGCGCCGGTTCGTTCCAGTCCAGCGCGCACCATTCGAGCCGCACGTGGCCGCGCTCGACCGCGATCGCGGCGAGATGCTCCATCACCTCTTGGCCGATGCCGCCGCGGCGATGCTCGGGCCGCACGTAGACGTCCTCGAGCCAGATCCCCGAGCGGCACTCGAAGGAGGAGAAGGTGGTGAAGAAGATCGCGTAGCCGATCGCCTCGCCGTGGCGCTCGATCAGCAGCGCCTCGGCTGCCCGCTGCTCGAACAGCGTCCGCCGCAGCACCTCGGCGTCGCCGTTCACCTTGTCGGCCAGTTTCTCGTACTCGGCCAGCTCGAGAATCAGCCCGAAGAGCGTCTCGGCGTCATCCTCGGCGACGGCGCGGATGCGGGTCTGCTCGGCGGCGGCCACGGCCTGCGACTGTACCGGCCGTGACGACCGCGCCCCGCCGCCGCCCTCGCTCCTATTACCTCGTCGCCGGCGTCCAGCTGGACGCCGAGCTGGAGCGCCTGCGCGCGCTCTCGGTCTTCGCCGCCGGCCCCCTGGCGGAGCGGGCGCCGGAGCTGCGGGTGCGTCGGGCTCGCCGTCGCCCCAACCGGCTCGGCTTCGCCGTCCCCGCCCAATTCCGCCTCTCGGTCACCGCCTACCCGGGGATCCGGCCCGGCGACGTGCTGGAGACGCTCCTCCACGAGCTCACCCATCTGCACGTCGGCCGCGCCCCCGAAGCGCACGCCTGGCACGGCCCGACCTTCAAGCGCACCCTCGCCCTGGCGATGCGTGAGGCCTATGGAGTCGAAGACACTGCCCCCCGCAACACCCTGCACGGCGTCTACGCCGCGGCGATCGAGTGGCAGCTCGGAGCCGCTGGACACGCTGCGAGAGCCGACGCCCGGACTTGAACCGGGGACCCCTTCATTACGAATGAAGTGCTCTACCAACTGAGCTACGCCGGCGCGCGCCGCTCATTCTAGGCAGGACCGGACCGGGGTTCCGTCGAGGCTGCCGTCGATGATGGCGAGCATGGCCAGGCCCAGGGAGACGCGGCGCCGCGAGGAGAACGAGGTGGCGTTCGCGCGGATCGTCGCCTTCAGCGACGGCGTCTTCGCGATCGCGATCACGCTGCTGGTCTTGGCCCTGACCGTGCCCGAGCACCTGCGCCCCGGCGAAAGCCTCACCGACGCGCTCTGGGATCTGCGGCACAGCCTGCTCGCCTACGCGATCAGCTTCGCGGTGATCGGCCGCTACTGGGTCAACCACCACCGGTTCTTCTCCAGCGTCACCGGCTTCGACGGTCGCCTGCTGGGGATCAACATCTTCTACCTTGCCTGGGTCGTGCTGATCCCCTTCAGCACCGACGTGATCGGCAACCACGGCGGCGAAGCCGCGGCGGTGATCCTCTACGCCGTCAACCTCGTCGGCGTCTCGCTGGTCGGCCTCTGGATGGCCCTCGACGCGGCCGCCGCCGGGCTCTCCGAGATCAGCCCCGAGGACGCCAGCGCCCTTCGCCACAAATCACTCTTCGTCGCCGGTGTCTTCCTCGCCTCGATCCCGGTCGCCCTGGTCGTGCCCGAATGGGCGCCGCTGCTGTGGCTGGCGCTCTTCTTCGATCCGGCCGACCGGCGCTCTCGCGTGCGTGGGGCGAGTTAATCCCTGACGGGAGGGAAGAAGTCGCCCCAGCCGGTGCTCAGTCTTGGTGCGGCCGACTTATCCCTCTGCCGCCTCCACCACCGACCCGCCGGCGACCCGTTCGCTCTGGCGCGCTCCCTCCGTCAGCTTCTGCGAGCCGGCCTCTGCCTCCAGCGGCTCGCCGATCTTCTTGTGGTCGAGGTGCCCGCAGACCGGGCATCCGGGCTCGGGCACGACCGGCTCACGGTCGATCTCCATCGTCCTCAGGTCGTAGATCTGGGCGACGCCCAGGGTCGACGGCTCGGCCATCCCGGTCAGCAGGTGGAGAATCTCCATTGCCACGTGACCGCCGGTGATGCCGCACGGCGGTCCCAGGGTCGCGGCCGGCGACGATTGCCCGCGCTGCTGCTCGACGGCGACGTCGAACAGCGGGTACTCGCGCCGGTAGGAGATCTCCTGGCAGGCATAGCAGCCGGTAACTCCCGGCACATAGAGCGGCCCGACCCGGGCGATCGGCGGCAGATGGCTCATCGAGATGTAGGGGATGCCGGCCGCGAAGCAGGCGGCGTTGCACCAGCGCTCGATGTCGTGCGCTGGCCAGTCGACGGCGTCGATGACGACGTCGGCGCCGTCGATGAAGGCGGCGATGTCGGCCTCGCTCTCCAGCCGCTGCGCCGTCGCGGTCACCTTCATCGCCGAGTTGAAGGAGCGCAGCCGCCGCGCTGCCGCCTCCACCTTGAGCAGGCCGATGTCTGCCTCCGCGTAGAGGACCTGCCGGTTGAGGTTGCTGATCTCGACCCGGTCGCCGTCGATCAGCCACATCTCGCCAACCCCGCAGCAGGCCAGCCACATCGCCACCGAGCCGCCGAGGCCGCCGACGCCGAGGACCGCGATCCGTGCCTCGCGCAGGCGCCGCTGGCACTCCGAGGGCGCCAGGCCGGGGCCGGCGACGTCACTGAAATAACGCAGCTGGCGATCGAAGCGAGCCCGCTCCTCGGGGCTCACCCGCTCGTCGTCGGCGCCGTCCTCGATCACCTCGAGCTTCTGCATCTGCGCCAGCGTGTCGTCGACTTCCTCCTTGCCGAACTGGCCCTCGAGCTCACCGAGCGTGTGCTCGCCGTCGAGTGTTTGCAGCAGCAGCCGCTGCTCCTCGTTCGGGCGCTCGACCCGGATGTCGTTGGTCGCGCTTGGACGCAGCAGATAGACGTCCCCATCCGGGGTTTCGATCACTTCCGTGGTGCGTTTGATGCGTGGCCGCAGCACCGGCGGCGCTCCTAGTTCTGCTTGTGGATCGCGGCTGCCGGAACGACGCTCTCACTTGTATTGAGACTCATGCTCTTCCTCTCTCCTGATGCCGAGTTCAGCTTGTGCCAGCCACCAGCCCCCTGGCTGACGCAAATACCGGCTCCCGACCGGTATTGCTTAAGACCCGCGCAGCGATTAATGCGTTTCACACAGTCGACAGGTTTACCCGAGAATACCTGCAATTTTGCCCAAATCATCAAGTACTGGCCATAGCATGTATTGATCAGAGCTTCCCCAACGAATGGAGATCCCAATGGCCACCCCAGAAGACGGCAATAACGAGGGCGCCTCTAATAAGAGCGCGGCGCCCGAAGTGGTTGATCAGCAGCTGATCAAAGCCCTCGCGCACCCGGTGCGGGCGCAGGCGCTCTCGATCCTCAACGAACGGGTGGCCAGTCCGAACGAAATCGCCAAAGAGCTCGAGCAGGGCGTGGGGCACGTCAGCTACCACATCAACGTGCTCAAGCAGTGCGAATGCATCGAGTTGGTCGGCACCGAGCCGCGCCGCGGCGCGGTCGAGCACTACTACCGGGCGACGACGAGGATCTTCCTCGACGATGAAGAGTGGCGGCGACTGCCGGCCTCGGTGCGCCCCGGGATGTCGGCCTCGCTGCTGCAGAACGTGGTCGACGACGCCGGCGCCGCGCTCAGCGCCGGGACCTTCGACGCCCGCGAAGACCGTCACCTCGCCTGGACGAAGATGATCCTCGACGAGGAGGGCTGGCGGGAGCTCAACGAGGCGATGGCGGAGAACCTCGAGCGGGTGCTGGAGATCCAGAACGCCGCCGCGGCACGCCTGCGCGGCGCTGGCGAGGCCGGTTTCCAGATCTCCGCCGTGACGATGGCCTATGAGACTCCCGGTGAGGCCGAGCGTCGGCCGGTGCCGCCGATGGACGGCGCCGAGAGCTAGCGCGAGAGCTCGCGGGCGCGGGCGAAGACAGCATCGATCATCGGCACGGTGAGCCTGCCGGTGAAGGTGTTCTGCTGGCTCGGGTGGTAGCAGCCGAGTAGCCGCCAGCGGCCGAGGTCGGCCTCGGCGCCGTGGCCGAAGCGGGGCCGCGGTCGCGGCACCTCGGCGCCCAGTGCCCGGGCCGCGCGCAGCGCTCCGTCCCAGGCGAACGCGCCGAGGGCGACGATGACCCGGCTGCGGTCGAGCAGCCGCAGCTCGCGCTCCAGATAAGGGAGGCAGTTGTCGCGCTCGGCCGGGGTCGGCCGGTTGGCCGGCGGCGCGCAGCGGACGACCGCGGTGACGTAGGCGTCGCGCAGGCGCAGGCCGTCGTCGCGCCGCTCGGACTCGGCCCGGTTGGCGTAGCCGGCCCGGTGCAGCGCCGCGTAGAGCCACTCGCCCGAGCGGTCGCCGGTGAACATCCTGCCGGTGCGGTTGGCGCCGTGCGCGGCGGGGGCGAGACCGACGATCGCGAGGCGTGCCGCCGGGTCGCCGAAGCCGTCCAGCGGCCGCGCCCAGTACTCCTCGCCGCGGTAGCGGCGCGGCGGCTCGGCGGCGCAGGCCTCACGCCACTCGACCAGCCGGGGGCAGCGACGGCAGCCGTGGATCTCCGCGGCCAGTGCCGCGAGCGCCTCCTCGCGGCCGCCGGACGTTCCGCCCTTGTCGCTTAGGGTTCGCCGCTTGTTCATCTCTGGGAACCGAATCACGCCGCGCGGCGTCGCGCGGGGCGCCCTCATCTCAGCGGCTGTCGTTCTCGCTCTCGCGCTCAGTGGCTGTGGCGGCAGCGGTGGCAGTACCACCACTGTCGTAGCCGACAAGGCGGCCGATGGGGAAATCCTCAACGGGGTGCTGGCGAGGGAGCTGGCGGTGGCGCGGGCCTACGACCGGGTGCTGCCGCGGTTGCATGGCGCCGACTTCGCCATGGCGCGTCGCTTCCGTGCCCAGGAACAGGAACACGTTGACGCGATCCTGAGAGCGCTGCGCGGCCTCGGTGCCAGCGCCGAACCTGACGAAGATGAAGAAATCGAAGGCGAGGCCCTCCGGACCAGGGCCGAGGTCCTGGATTTCCTCTATGAGGTGGAAAGCGTCTCGATCGACGACGGGCTGCGGGCGATCGCCAACCTGACCGCGCAGCGCTCGCTGCTCGGCTCGATCGTCGCCAACCAGGCCCAGCACCTGGTGCTGCTGCGGCGGGCGCTGGGCGCGGCGCCGCCGGCGACGGTGCCGGAAGCATTCGAGAACGGCTCCGCGCCGCCGCCAGGTAAGGAATGATTGCCCGGTGACCGCGCCGCTCTACGCCATCGGTCGGTTCTGCGCGCGGCACCACTGGCCGGTAATCGCGGCCTGGATCGTCGCCGCGGTCGCCCTCGTCGCGATTTCCTCGAGCGCCGGATCGCAGACCAGCGAAAATCTCACCCTGCCGGGGACCGGTTCGACCACGGCGACCGAACTGCTGGAAGAAAACCTCCCCGAACAGGCCTACGGCTCCAACCCGCTGGTCTTCGAAGCGCCCGCCGGCAAGCAGCTGACCGAAGCCAGGTACGCCGCCGCGATCGAAGAATCGGCCCAGAACCTGAAAGCCCTGCCGGACGTCAACTCGGCCGAAAGCCCGCTCGTCAAAGGCTCGCGGACGATCAGCAAGGACCAGCAGATCGCCTACATCCCAGTGGTCCTGGGGGTCGGCCCGGGCGAAATCGACGAAGAAGCGTCACAAGAAATCCTCGACGCCGCCCGCCCGGCGGAAAAGGCCGGAATCGAGACCTCGATCGGCGGCTACGTCGGCCAGCAGCTCTCGAAACCGGCGACCGAGTTCGCCGAGGTGGTCGGTTTGGCCGCGGCGGTGATCATCCTCCTCTTCGCCTTTGGCACGGCGACGGCGATGATCCTGCCGATCGTCTCCGCCGTGCTCGGTCTCGCCTGCGCGCTCTCGATCATCAAACTGCTCGAGCACGTGTTCGAGGTCCCTGGCGTCGCCGCGACGCTGGCGACGATGATCGGCCTCGGCGTCGGCATCGACTACGCGCTGTTCATCGTCACCCGCCACAAACTCCAGCTCGGCGAAGGGATGGAGATCAGGGAGTCGATCGCCCGTGCCACGGCGACCGCCGGCGGCGCCGTCGTCTTCGCCGGCTTCACGGTGATGATCGCGCTCTGCTCGCTCGCCTTCGCCGGCATCCCCCTCGTCTCGACGCTCGGCTTCACGGCCGCGATCGCCGTCGTCGTCGCCGTCTGCGCGGCGGCCACCCTGCTGCCGGCGATGTTGGGGGCGCTCGGGCCCCGCATCAACAGCCTGCGGGTCCACTTCGGCAAGACCCATCCGGACGACAGGAAACCGCACGGCTGGCTGCGCTGGGCCGATGCCGTCGCCGACCGGCCCTGGCCCGCCGTCGTGGTCTCGATGCTGATCCTCGCCATCCTTGCCCTGCCGATCTTCAAGCTCGAGCTCGGGCAGAACGACATCAGCGCCCTGCCCAAAGACACCACGTCCCGGGAAGCCTTCGAAGGCCTCGATTCGGGCTTCGGCCCCGGCACCTACGGGCCGTTGCTGATCGCCTCCGAATTCACCTCGCCGACGGAAGCGAAACAGGTGCTTCCGGAGCTGCAAGAAGAAATCGGGGCCGCCGGCGACGTCGCCGGCGTCTCGCAGCCGAGCCTTGACAAGGCAGGCACCGTGGCGGTCTTCACGGTGATCTCGAAATCGGAGCCGTGGAAGGACGCGACGGTGGAACTCGTCGAAAACCTCCGCGACAACGTCATCCCGAAGGCGCTGACGGGCACGAAGGCGAGCTCCTACGTCGGTGGCCAGACCGCCGGCTACATCGACCTGGCCAGCAAGATCGCCGAAAAGCTGCCGCTGATGATCGCGATCGTCGTCGGGCTCAGCTTCATCGTCCTGCTGATGGCCTTCCGCTCGCTGCTGGTGCCGATCAAGGCGGCGGCGATGAACCTGATCTCGGTCGCGGCCGCCTACGGGGTGGTCACCGCGGTCTTCCAGCTCGGCTGGGGCTCCTCGCTGATCGGGCTCGACCACGCGATCCCGATCGTCAGCTTCGTGCCGCTGCTGATGTTCGCGATCCTCTTCGGGCTCTCGATGGACTACGAGGTGTTCCTGCTCACGCAGATGAAGGAACACTTCAAAGAAAGCGGCGACGCGCGGGCGGCGGTCGTGCAGGGACTTGCCAACACCGGCCGCGTGATCACCTCGGCGGCGGCGATCATGGTCTGCGTCTTCACCAGCTTCGTGCTCGTCGGCGACCCGGTGGTGAAGGAGTTCGGGGTCGGCCTGGCGGTGGCGATCGCGATCGATTCGACCCTGGTCCGCTGCCTGCTGGTCCCGGCGGTGATGGTCCTGCTCGGCAAGCGCGCCTGGTGGCTGCCCGGCTGGCTCGACAAGATCGTCCCCCACATCAGCATCGAGGGCGAGGAGTTCTTCGCCAAGCGCGACGCCGCGAGGCGAGCCGCGCCGGCTCCGGCCGCGGCCAATCCAGGAGACTGAGCGTGTGTTCCCGCTCAACCTGCCGAATGCGCTGACCCTGCTGCGCATCCTGGCGGTGCCGGTGGTGGTCGTGGCGCTGCTCGGCGAGACCCCCAACGGCGACGCTCTCGCCGCCGCCGTCTTCGCGGCCGCGGCCGCCACCGATGGCCTCGACGGCTACTTCGCCCGCTCCCGCGGTGACGTCACCACCTTCGGCAAGCTGATGGACCCGCTCGCCGACAAGCTGCTGATCATCGGCGCCCTGGTCTCGCTGGTCTCGCTGGACCGCCTTGCCGCCTGGGTGGCGATGGTGATCATCGCCCGCGAGATCGCGGTCACGATCCTGCGCACGATCGCCGCCGAGCGCGGCATCGTCATCGCCGCCAGCTGGCTCGGCAAGCTGAAGACGGTCCTGCAGATCGCCGCCGTGATCGCCCTGATCGTCGCCAACCCGGCGCCGCTCGGCGTCGACCTGCTCGTCTACGCCGCCCTCGTGGTCACGGTGGTCAGCGGTGCGGATTACTTCTTCGGCCTGCGCCGCCGCATCGAGCAGCAGCAGAAAGAACGCGCCGGGGCGATTCCGGGCTGAGCGTTCCTACTCGGCCGGAGCCTCGAGCCACTCGCGCATCGTCCGGTGGCGCGCCTGGTGCTGGCCGCTCTCCAGCTCGCTGCGCAGGTCGCCCAGCGTGCCGTACCGCTCCGCCACGACGTTGTGGCGGTGGATCGTCTCCAGGTTCTCCTGGCGGGCCATCACGAAGGTCTCGGCCGGCAGGTCGGGGTAGCCCTCGACGACCTGGCGGATCATCTCCCGCACGCAGTCCTCGACGAAGCGGGGCTGTTCGTGGGCTTTGACGACCACAGCCATCTCATCGGGGCGCTTCATCAGCTCGTAGATCTCCGAGCTCATCGAGGTCTCGACGATCCGCAGCAGCTCCGGCGCGTCGATCCAGGAGGGGCCGCCCTCGGGGCAGCCGACGTGGAGGGTGCCGATGCCGCGCTGGTTGTGGGTGGCGATCGGGACGACGTCGATGATCCGCTCGATCTCCTCGGCGCCGAAGCCCTGCTCGGCCAGGCGTTCGCGGGAGAGGCCGGCGACCATCTCCTGCGCGCAGGGGCAGGCGGTCATGCCCTGGGCCTGGACGCCGGTGAGGGTCCGGGTGCCGCGCTCGGCGGCGACGGCGGTGCCGAAGAGGACGTAGATCTCCTGGGTGCTCTGGCCGCTCTTCGGGGTGGAGACGGTCTCCGGGTAGCGGGCCGTCAGCGAGACCTCGGCACGCATGCCGCCCTGGCGCTCGCGCACCTTCTCGGCGACGTGGGCGGCCAGCACCTCGGCCCGGAATGCCTCGCCGAGGACGACCTCGTCGATCGCCTCGCCGACGATCTCCTCGAAGCGGGACATGTGCACCCCCGCCTGCTGCGGATTGAGGTCGACGAAGCACTCCAGCTCGGCGTAGAAGAGGTTCTCGGTGCCGTCCGCCTGGACCCGGATCACCTTCTCGACACCGGTGACGCCGACGCGCGAAAGGCTGACCTGCGTCGCGGGGACGCCGGCCTGTACGTCGGGTGCAGGGGGAACGGCGGTGGGGTGGCTCGACATCGGTACAGAAGCGTAAGCGATGGAGAACTTCTGCCTATACTTGGGCGCAGCCGAGCCACGGGATCGGCATACCCAATGGGAATGGGGGAGAGGGTTGCAGCGGAGGCGATGAGCATCGAACCGTTGGAGACGACCGCGGAGGTATTGGACCGCGACGAGGCGACTTCTGTCGTCGAGTTGGAGGAGCTTCGGGGCCTGATCGCGCTCGGTCGCGAGCGGGGATATCTCACCTTCGAGCAGATCGCGGTGACGCTGGAGGAGGTGGAGATCACCAAGGAGCAGGTCTCCTCCCTGCACGCGCACCTGGTTGAGCACGGGGTGGACGTGATCGCCGAGGATGGCGTCAGCGCTTACAAAGAGCAGCGCGGGAGCGAGTCGAACGGGCAGTCGAAAAAAGCCGAGCTCGATCTCACCGTCGAGCCGAGCCTCGACTCGCTGCGGCTCTACTTGCGCTCGATCGGCCAGGTCGAGCTGCTGACCGCGGCGCAGGAGGTCGAACTGGCGAAGCGGATCGAGCGCGGCGACATGCTCGCCAAGCGGCAGATGGTCGAGGCCAACCTGCGCCTCGTCGTCTCGATCGCGAAAGGCTATTTGGGCCGCGGGCTGAGCTTCCTCGACCTGATCCAGGAGGGTTCGCTGGGGCTGATCCGGGCGGTGGAGAAGTTCGACTACCGCCGCGGCTACAAGTTCTCCACCTACGCGACTTGGTGGATCCGCCAGGCGGTGACGCGGGCGATCGCCGACAAGGCGCGGACGATCCGGATCCCCGTCCACATGGTCGAGAAGCTGAACCGGGTCGCCCACGTCGAACGCCAGCTGGTCCAGAAGCTGGGCCGCGAGCCCGAGCCGGCGGAGATCGCCGAGGAGCTGCGCTGGCCCGTCTCCGACGTGCGGGACATCCTCCGCGTCGCCCAGCTGCCGGTCTCGCTGGAGAAACCGGTGGGCGACGAGGATGAATCGGAGCTCGGCGACTTCGTCGCCGACGACGCCGTGCTAGAGCCCTTCGAGGAAGCGAGCGAGCACCTGCAGAAGGAGGGCGTGCAGAAAGCCCTGGCGGCACTTCCCGACCGCGAGCGGCAGGTGATCGAACTTCGCTACGGCCTCTCCGGTGCCGAGCCGCTGACCCTGGAGGAAGTCGGCCGCACCTTCGGCGTCACCCGCGAGCGAATCCGCCAGATCGAGAACAACACGCTGAAGAA
>Ga0207710_10000155_pt1 | contig 73331 bp, 58 predicted proteins | sample KBSS24metaG_FD_184400 | JGI IMG/M metagenome (GOLD analysis project Ga0207710, IMG submission 184400) | Switchgrass rhizosphere microbial communities from Kellogg Biological Station, Michigan, USA - KBS S2-4 metaG (SPAdes) (version 2) | ecosystem: Host-associated > Plants > Roots > Rhizosphere...
CCGGCCAACCCGCCGGTACCCCCGAACAAGCCCTCGACTGCGCCTGCGGGCTCTACCTCGCCGACCCCACCACCTGGACCCAATGATCCACAGCGACACCCGCAAGACTTACGCGGCGCTGCACTAGGATCGGCGCGGTGGCCAGAATCCTCGTCGTCGGCGCGTCCGGCTCCGGCAAGTCGACACTTGCCCGGCGGGTCGCCGCCGAGCTCGCCATACCTCACATCGAGCTCGACGCGCTGCACCACGGCCCTGGGTGGGCGCCCCGGCCGAGCTTCGCCGCGGATGTCGCCGCGGCGGTTTCCGCCTCCGGGTGGGTCGTCGATGGCAACTACTCACAGGTGCAGCCGCTCATCTGGGAACGGGCGGACACGGTGGTCTGGCTCGACCTGCCCCGCTGGCTGGTGGAGTGGCGGCTGGTGCGGCGGACGGCGGGCCGGTTGGTGCTGCGCACACCGCTGTGGAACGGCAACCGGGAGCGGTGGCGGGACGTGCCACGGGCCGACCATCCGATCCGCTGGTCCTGGCGCAAGCACGCCGAGTACCGCGTCCGCTACGCCGAGCGCTTCGCCGCCGAAAAGCCGGACCGGACCTGCGTACGCCTGGTCAGCCGCGCCGCGGTCGCAGCCTGGTCACCCGGTCCGGCACGGACCGGATCTGCCGCGAGCCAACGCCCCCCGACGTGAGGGGATGTGCGACGGGCGATCTCTGAAGGCCGCGTCGACACTGGACGCCCACCGAGACACCCCCCACGATGTCGACCGCAGGGGGCGTCCTGGCAGGGGCGGCGCCGGGCGGCGCGTGGATCAGACGTGGACGGCGGCGGAGGCGGCGTTCTCGCCGGGGCGGATCAGCAGCGCGAGCACGAGGGCGACCCCGGACAGCACGGCGCCGATGACCATCGCGACGTGCAGCCCGCTCATGAACGCGGCGTGGCTGTCGGCCTCGACGGCCTCGCGCAGGCTCGCGCCGGCACCGGGCACCGGTGGCACGAGGCCCTGGCCGACGGCCTCCTTGGCCTGGGCGAGTCCGCGGGCCTGACCCGCGGGCACACCGGCGTCGACGAGGCGGTCGACGAGCACCGAGCCGAGGATGGCGGTGCCGAGCACGCCGCCGAGCTGCGTCGCCGTCGACTGCAGGCCGCCCGCGACGCCCGAGTCCGCCGCCGGGGCATTGCCGACGATCGCGTTGGAGGCGGCGGAGACGGTGAGCCCCACGCCGAGCCCGACTGCGGCGAACGGCGGCCACAGCAGGCTGTAGGACGAGTCCGGCCGCGGCGTCCTGATCGAGGCGTCCCGCACCAGCCAGCATGCGCTGGACGAGGCGCTCGCGCCCCGGCTCGGTCTCGCGCCGACGGACCTCACGACCCGGGTGGCGACCGCCTGCGCCCTCGCGGCGCTCAACGTCGTGGTCGACGCCTGGGCGGCGATGCCCGCGGGCACCGACCTCGTCCCGCTCCTCGAGGAAGCCATCGTCACCCTGCGGGACGGCCCTCTGCGCCACCACGCCGCCAGCGCCTGACGATCGGACCCGAACCAAGGGTCAATCACCCAAAGTAGTCGCAGCGGTTGACATTCGTGGCCACACGACCTGGACTACGCACCATGAGCACACGACTCTCGGCGCGCCCGACGGCGCTGACCCTGCCGCTGGGCCAGGAACCGACGGAGACGGAACTGATCGAGGCGGCGATGCGCTGGCACTTCGACCCGCGCACGGGTTCGCCGTTCTGGCTGGAGCAGGCGCCGCACCTCGGCTTCGATCCACGCGAGGACATCCACAGCGTCGAGGACCTCGCGCGGTTCCCCAACCTCGTGGACCGGCTGCGCGACGTCCCGGCCACCGCCCTGATCCCGCGCGGCTACGCCGAGGGGCACCCCCCGGACGGCGCCGCGGCGGTGTTCGGGGTGTTCGACTCCGGCGGCACCACCGGAGCGCCCAAGCGCGTGGTGATGACGACGGACTGGCTGGATCGCCAGCTGGCCCGCCATCAGCAGGAGATGGCCAACCGCGGCTACCCGGCCGCGGACTGGCTGGCGGTGGCGCCGAGCGGTCCGCACATGTTCGGCACGTTCATCCGGGAGATCGCCCACCGCCAGGGCCGGCTTTCCCACACGATCGACCTCGACCCGCGGTGGGTGAAGAAGTGCCTGGCCGCCGGCCGCCCGGAGCTCGCCGCGGAGTACGCCGACCATCTGGTCGACCAGGCGCGCACGGTCCTGGAGTCGCAGGACATCGGCATCCTGGTGGCGACGCCGCCGCTGCTGGAACGGATGGTGCGCGACGAGCGGCTGCGGCTGATCATCGACGAGCGGGTCGAGGTCGTCGAGTGGGGCGGTGCGCACCTGGACCCGGACTCCCGCGCCCTGCTGCGCACCGAGGTCCTGCCGCACACCCGGCTGACCGGCCGCTACGGCTCCACGATGATCCTGTCGGCCGCGCCGGAACGCATCGGCCTGTCGCCGGACGATCCGTGCGTCTTCGATCCGTACTCCCCGTACGTGACGTTCCGGGTCGTCGATCCGCAGAGCGGGGAACGCGTGCCGTACGGCAGCCGGGGCCAGGTGGTGATGAACCACGTGAGCCGCGCGGCGTTCCTGCCGAACAACCTGGAGCGGGACGAGGCGACCCGGGTCGAGCCCCTGCCCGGCCAGGCCGGCGACGCGGTCGCCGACGTCGCCCCGCTCGCCCGCTTCGGCGACGCCGACGTCATCGAGGGCGTCTACTGATGCCCGGATCCTCGCGGCCGTCCGGGCTTCCCCGGCTGGACGCGCTCGGACCGTCCGCACCATACCGGTCCCGAGCCCGGCTGCCGATCACGGATCTCGGCGGGTCACCACTCACCGAACTCAGCCTGGTGCCGTCCCTGTACGTGCACCGGGCGATCGCGGCGCTGCGGGCGGCGACGCCGCTGCCTCCCGAGGAGCGGCTCGCCGCGCTCGCCCGCGCCGGGGAGCTGTTCGCCTCCTCGTCCCTCGACGGCACGCCGGCCGGTGGCCTGACGGTCGACGACCACGAGTGCGCGGTCAGCCGGATCTCCGGGATGCCGATCTCGGTGGTCCGCCATGCCACCGCGACCACGCGAAGTGCTCTGGTCGACGCCGGCCGCGACGCCCGCCAGGCCCTGCCCGTCGGCAGCGTCGAGGACTGGCACGACCCGTCCACCGTCGGCGGGCGGGCGGTGTGGACGCGCCGCGGGGAGGTCTTCGCCGTGCACGCGGCGGGCAACCATCCGGGGGTGCACGCCCTGTGGCCGCAGGCCCTGGCGCTGGGCTACCGGGTGGCGGTGCGACCGTCGCGGCGCGAGCCGCTCACCCCGTTCCGGCTGGTGAGCGCCCTGCGGGCGGCCGGGTTCGCCGACGACCACGTCGTGCTGCTGCCTACCGACCACACGGTGGCGGGCGACATCATCAGGGCGGCGGACCTGGCGCTCGTCTACGGCGGCGACGACGTCGTGCGCACGTACGGCGACGATCCCACCGTGCTCGTCCAGGGCCCCGGCCGCTCGAAGATCCTGCTCGCCGGCGAGGACTGGCATCGCCACCTCGACACCCTCGTCGACTCGATCGGCGACGAGGGCGGGACGGCCTGCGTCAACGCGACGGCCGTGCTCACCGACAACGACCCGACCGGCCTCGCCCAGGCACTGGCCGAACGGCTCAGCGCCATCCCGAGCCTGCCGCCCGAGGACGACCGCGCGGTGCTGCCCTGCCAGCCAGCCGACCAGGCCGCGGCGCTGGAGCGCTATCTCCTCGACCACGCCGCCGGCACCACCCCCCACCTGGGCGGGAACGGCATCACCGACCCCGTGCCCGGCGGCGGGATGGCACTGCGCCCGGCGGTGTTCGAGGTCGACCGCTCCGACGCCGCGCAGACCGGCATCGAGCTGGGCTTCCCCTGCGTCTGGGTGGCGCCCTGGTCCCCCGCCGACGGCACCGCCCCGCTGCGCGACTCCCTCGTCCTGACCGCCCTCACCCACGACGAGGCCCTGCTGGACGCGCTGATCGCCGACCCGACGATCCGCAACGTCCACGTCGGCGACCATCCCACCTACTGGATGCGCTCCGACACTCCCCACGACGGCTATCTCGGCGAGTTCCTCATGCGCACCAAGACCGTCCTGCGCGGCTGACGACACTCCGCCCGGACAGCGGGGGTCCGGACAGAGGGGGTCCGGACAGAGGGGGTCCGGACAGAGGGGGTCCGGTGTGGCACGGCAGCGGGGCGCCACACCGAACCCCCGGCTCAGGGTGGTATCAGGTGGTGACGAGCGTCCGCGGGCTCCGGGTCAGGTGCTCCGTGTAGGCGATCGTGGTGAGGAACTCGGGGAGCTCCTCGGCCAGCGCCGTCGCCGTGAACACCTCACGGGCCTCGTCGAGACGGTTCGGCGTGTCGCCGCGCTCGTCCCGCACCCCCGCGAACTCCTCGGCGAGCAGCCGTTCGACGAGGTCCCGGGTGACCGGGCGCCCGTCGTCGAGCCGGATGCCGTGACGCAGCCACTGCCAGACCTGGCAGCGGGCGATCTCGGCGGTGGCGGCGTCCTCCATCAGGTTGAAGATCGCCACCGCGCCGGTCCCGCGCAGCCACTCGTCGATGTACCGCAGGGCGACGGTGATGTTGTTCCGCAGCCCCGCCTCGGTGACCACGGCGCCGGCCGAGGCGATGTCGAGCAGGTCGGCGGCCGTCACCGTGACGTCCTCGCGGCGCACGTCGAGCTGGTGCGGCGCGGAGCCGAGGCGGGCGTCGAACGCCGTCTCGCACACCGGCACCAGCCCCGGGTGGGCGACCCAGGAGCCGTCGAAGCCGTCGCCGGCCTCGCGCTCCTTGTCCGCCCGGACCTGGTCGAACGCGCGGGCGTTGACCTCCGGGTCCCGGCTCGGGATGAACGCCGCCATACCGCCGATGGCGTGGGCCCCGCGGCGGTGGCAGGTCGCCACCAGCAGGCCCGTGTAGGCGCGCATGAACGGCACGGTCATCGTGACCCGGGCCCGGTCGGGCAGGGCGTAGCGCCGGTCGAGCACGCCGAGCGTCTTGATGATGCTGAAGACGTAGTCCCAGCGTCCGGCGTTCAGCCCGGCGCAGTGCTCGCGCAGCTCGTAGAGGATCTCCTCCATCTCGAAGGCGGCGGGGATCGTCTCGATGAGCACGGTCGCGCGCACCGTGCCGCGCGGGATGCCGAGGTGCTCCTGCGCGAACACGAACACGTCGTTCCACAGCCGGGCCTCGAGGTGACTCTCGAGCTTCGGCAGGTAGAAGTACGGCCCGCTGCCCCGGTCGATCTGGGCCTGCCCGCAGTGGTAGATGTACAGCCCGAAGTCGACCAGGCTCGCGGACATCGGCCGGCCGTCGACGAGCAGGTGCTGCTCGTCGAGGTGCCAGCCCCGGGGCCGCACGACGATCGTCGCAGGGTCCGGGTCGACCCGGTAGCGCCGGCCGGCGTCCGTGGTGAAGTCGAGCCGGTCCTTGACGGCGTCGAGCAGGTTGAGCTGGCCGGCGACGACGTTGTACCAGGTCGGGGAGGTCGCGTCCTCGAAGTCGGCGAGCCACACCCGGGCGCCGGAGTTCAGCGCGTTGACCGTCATCTTCCGCTCGGTCGGCCCGGTGATCTCCACCCGCCGGTCCGCCAGCCCCGGCGCGCCCTCGCTGCCCGCGACCCGCCAGGACGGGTCCTGGCGAACGGCCCGCGTCTGCGGCAGGAAGTCGAGGGTCTCGGTGCCGGCGGCCAGGCGGGCACGGCGGGCATGGCGGGCGGCGAGCAGGTCGGCCCGGCGCTCGGCGAACGCGGCGTCCAGCGCGATGAGGAAGTCCAGAGCCCCGGGGGTGAGGATCTCGCGGAACCGGTCGTACACCGCATCAGGGAAGCCGAGGACCTCGATGCGTCCGCCGCGTGGCGCCGGCATGTCAGTGACCCCCACCGACGCCGGTGAACTGCGCCTCCTCGGTGGAGCCGCGCAGGGCGACGGTGTCGCTCGCCGGGTTGATGGCGGTGCTGACCAGGTCGAAGAAGCCGGTGCCGACCTCGCGCTGGTGGCGGGTGGCGGTGTAGCCGTCGGCCTCGCTCGCGAACTCGCGCTCCTGCAGGTCGACGTAGGCCGTCATGCCCTCGCGGGCGTAGCCGTGGGCGAGGGTGAACATCGAGTGGTTCAGCGCGTGGAAGCCGGCCAGGGTGATGAACTGGAACTTGTAGCCCATGTGGCCGAGCTCGCGCTGGAACTTGGCGATCGTCGCGTCGTCGAGGTGCGCACGCCAGTTGAACGACGGCGAGCAGTTGTAGGCGAGCATCTGGTCCGGGTACTGCGCCTTGATCGCCTCGGCGAACCGGCGGGCGATCTCGAGGTCCGGGGTGGAGGTCTCCATCCACAGCAGGTCCGCGTACGGGGCGTAGGCGAGGCCGCGGGCGATGCAGGGGTCGACGCCGGCCCTGACCCGGTAGAAGCCCTCGGCGGTGCGCTCGCCGGTGGCGAACTGCTGGTCCCGCTCGTCGATGTCGCTGGTGATCAGCGTGGCCGCCTGGGCGTCGGTGCGGGCGACGATGAGCGACGGCACGTTCGCGACGTCGGCCGCGAGCCGGGCGGCGTTCAGGGTGCGGATGTGCTGGCCGGTGGGGATGAGCACCTTGCCGCCGAGGTGGCCGCACTTCTTCTCCGAGGAGAGCTGGTCCTCCCAGTGCACGCCCGCGGCACCAGCGGCGATCATCGCCGTCATCAGCTCGAAGGCGTTGAGGACGCCGCCGAAGCCCGCCTCCGCGTCGGCGACGATCGGGACCAGCCAGTCGGGAGCGCCGGCGTCACCCTCGGTGAAGGTGATCTGGTCGGCCCGCAGCAGTGCGTTGTTGATCCGGCGGACGACGGCCGGGACCGAGTTGGCCGGGTAGAGGCTCTGGTCCGGGTAGGTCTGGCCGGCGAGGTTCGCGTCGGCGGCGACCTGCCAGCCGGACAGGTAGATGGCCCGCAGCCCGGCCTTGACCTGCTGGACGGCCTGGTTGCCGGTCAGGGCACCGAGGGCGTGGATGTAGTCGGTCTCGTGCAGCAGCCGCCACAGCTTGTCCGCGCCGAGGCGGGCCAGCGTGTGCTCCTCGACCACGCTGCCGCGCAGCCGGATCACGTCCTCTGCGCTGTACGTCCGCTCGATGCCCGCCCAGCGCGGGTCGGTCGTCCACCGCGCGGTGAGCTCCTCGGCCGCGCTCGCGATCGCCGCGCTCGTCGTCGTCGCCGTCGCCGTCTCAGCCATGTCGCCACTCCCCTGATCCGGCCCGCCTCGAAGCGGGCACCACCTTCCCTTCCGAAGCTGACACAGCGATTCCGCCTGGTCGAGCGGCCCAACGAGCCAAGTCTTGCGAATCTTCACAGGCCGGTTCGCGAATCCTGCGAATGGCATGTTGGCACGGGAGCCGCTACCCTGCCCTGAAGGAGGGCGGATGCAGAAAACGTTTGTCGGGACCCGGCTCCGCGAACTGCGCGAGGAGCGGGCCATGACCCAGGTGGAGCTGGCCCGCCTTCTCGGCATCTCCCCCAGCTATCTGAACCAGATCGAGCACAACTCACGGCCGCTCACGGTCCCGGTCCTGTTACGCATCACCGAGGCGTTCGGCGTCGACGCGGGTTTCTTCGCCGCGCACGACGTGACCCGCCTGATCGCGGAGGTCCGCGAGGTGCTCTCGGATGGCACCATCGGCCTGAAGGTGCCGGACGCCGAGGCAGCCCAGCTCGCCGAGCAGCTGCCCCAGACCGCCCAGGCCCTGATCATGCTGCACCGCCGCTACCGGCAGGCCAACGAGCGCCTGGCGGCCCTCACGGGCGCCCGCGGCCCGGAACCGGCGGGCCCCACCGCGCCCGCGCCCATGCCGGACGAGGAGGTCCGGGACTTCTTCTACCAGCGGCAGAACTACATCGCCGAGCTGGACGAGGCCGCCGAGCGGCTGGCCGGCGAGATCGGCCTGACCCCGGGCCGGATGCCGGCCGTGCTGGCCGAGCGGCTCGCCCACCACGGCGTGCGGGTGCACATCCGGGAGCCGGAGGTGGACCTGGCCGCCGCCCGTGGCGAGGAGCCCCGGGGCGAGAGCGCCCGCGACGGCGACGCGCTCGACATCGACGAGCTGTACCGGTTCGACCCGGGCACCCGGGTCCTGACCCTGTCGAGCCATCTTCACCCAGGTCAGCGGGCCTTCCGGATGGCGCTGCAGCTCGGTCTCACCGAGTTCGACGACCTGGTGACCCGCCTCATCGACGACGGAATGCTCAGCGGCCCGCCGGCGCGCACGCTGACCCGCATCGGCCTGGCGAACTACTTCGCCGCCGCCCTTATTCTCCCCTATCGTGTGTTCCACACCACGGCGGAGCGCTATCGCTATGACGTCGAGCGGCTCACGAAGCATTTCAGCCTCGGCTTCGAGACGATCTGCCACCGGTTGAGCACCCTGCAGCGCCCGGGCGCCCGGGGTGTCCCGTTCTCGTTCATCCGGGTCGACCGGGCCGGCAACATGTCGAAACGCCAGTCGGCCACCGGCTTCCATTTCTCCCGGGCCGGCGGGACCTGCCCGCTGTGGAATGTCTACGAGGCACTGGCCGATCCCGGCAGGATTCATACCCAGATTGCCTCGATGCCGGACGGCCGCAGTTATTTCTGGATTGCGCGTACGGTCAGTCGTGGCTATGGCCGATATGGCCGCCCCGGTAAGACGTTCGCGATCGCACTCGGCTGCGAACTACGGCATGCGAGCCGTCTGGTGTATTCGACCGGCCTCAACCTCGACGATCCGGCGGCCGCGGTGCCGATCGGGATCGGCTGCAAGGTGTGCGAGCGGGCCGGCTGCGCGCAGCGGGCGTTCCCGCAGATCGGCCGCACCCTCGCCCTCGACGAGAAGCGCGGCACCTTCGCTCCCTACCCCGTCGACGTCCACGCCTGACCCGGCACGTCGACAGCCGGCTCGCCGGCGGCGGCCCCGGCGACGTGCTGGTTGCGGCGCACCATGTCGACGATGCGGCTCACCGGCCCCACGACGAGCAGCTCGTCGCCCGGGCCGAGTCGGGTGTGGCGCCCGGGACGGTAGTCCGGCTGGCGGGCCACCGCGCCGTCCCCCACCCCGCTGTCCCCCACCCCGGTGTCCCCCGGCGTGCCGTCCCCCGGCGCGGCTTCGGCCGGTGTCAGCGCGAGCACGCGGGTCCCGGTGGACAGCTCCCGCAGGGTCGGGCCGACGAGGGCGCCGCCGGCGCGCACGGTCATGCGGGCGACCAGGAACGGGGTGCGCTCCACGTAGAAGGTGCTGAGCACGTCGTGGCCCAGTGCCGCGCCGACGAAGTACGGCGTGGCGAGCGCGGAGGCACTACGGGCGGTGTGGATGTCGAAGCGGCGCTCCACCTCGTCGGCCATGATGGCGTCGACGATGCGCAGCACCACCCGCAGCCCGCCCCGGGTACCGCGCAGCTCCTCGTGCGCCTCCCGGGCGGACAGCACCGTTTCCAGGTTCGCCACTCCGTCGCTGGTCAGCGCGGCGAGCGTGGTGGCGTGCGCGAGCCCGGCCTGCTGCAGCGTCGTGCGCACGGTCGCGTCCCCGAGGATCACCGGGACCGCCTTCTCCCGGGCGACGGGCAGGTAGCGGTTGTTCTCGTCGCGCTCGATGACGACGACCTGCCGCCCGGCGCGCAGCAGCCCATCCATCGTGGCGAGGCCGACCGAGCCCAGGCCGCACAGGATCACGTGGTCGCGCACGGCCCCCGCCCGGCCCCGGCCCAGCGCCCGCTCCAGACGGCGGCTGATGATCACATTGGTGATGAACGCGTAGACGACGGCGATGGACAGCGCGCCGAAGAGCATCAGCCCGATCCCGAAGACCTGCAGCCACTCGTCGGCGGCACCGAAGTTGAAATCGCCATAGCCGACGGTGGCCATCGTCTCCACCGTGAGATACAGCGCGTCCAGCGGGCCGAAGCCGGGTGGCGCCGCGCTGTTGTGGTCGGCGTAGGTCAGCGACAGCACCACCGTGCTGACGACCATGATGGCGGCGACCGCGCCCAGCGCCAGCCGGAACGGGCGGTCCAGCTCGCCCCGGATGGTCGCGACGAACTCCCGGACCCGCCCCAGCCGACCGCGACCGCGACCGCGCCGCCGACCACGGCGGCGGGTGGGGGCATCCGGGACGGCCGCGTCGGCGTCCCCGAGGGCGGCGAACAGCCGGGCGTCGTGCAGGCCGGAGACGGCCATCCCCCGCTCGTCGAACTCGGCGAGCCGGCCGATGACGGTAAGCCGGTCGCCGGGGTGCAGCGGGGTGTCACGCGGGGGGCAGACCTCGGCCTCGCGCGCGCCCGCCCGGCGCAGCGAGATCGGCGTGAGATCGCCATAGCGGGCGCGGAAGGCGCCATCGCCGGTGATCTCCTCCTCGATCACGGCGAAGACCTCGGCATCGGCGTGGTCGTCCATCGTGAAGGCGTGGGTCACGTCGGAGCGCACGCACGCCTCGACGAAGCTCGGCCCGGCGAGCTCGGCCAGGTTCAGCACCCGGGCCTGGCCGAGGGCGGCGGCGATCTGGTCGCCGAGCTGGGCGTTGTTGACACTGACGACCAGGCGCACGTCCGGGGCGAGATCGGCGGCGACGAGCGCCGTCTGCAGGTTCACGAGGTCGGTGTCGTGGCAGGTCGCGACCGCGAGGGCCGTGGTGATGCCGGCCTCGCGCAGCACCTGCGCGGCGTGCGGGCTCTCGACGAGGACGCGCACGCCTGACCGTTCCAGCCGGCGGCGCGCGGCGGCGGTGAGCCGGTCGTCCACGCCGATGACCGAGACCCCGGCGTCGTGCAGCTGCTCCGCCAGCCGCACGCCGAGCCCACCGAGCCCGGCCACGATCACATGCCCGGCGAGCGGGATCTCCGGTTCACGGGCGGGCGCGACCATCGTACGTGTCCCTCCCGCCGATGTCGGTCCCCAGGGCCGAACCGACGTTCCCCGACCGGATCCGGTCCCGCCGGCCTGGAGCGATCCGGCAGTGCGGGAGGCGACAGTCTCTCACGGCCTCGACCTCGGCCGGATCGCGCGGCCCGGCCTCGCACTGATCCACCGGAGCCGGAACGTCGGGCCGAAAACCCGACATTGTTTCGCTTTGGTAAATCACGGTCAGAAAAGTGACGGACGAGATGTCCAATCATCGGCGCGGAGTAATGGACACCCCGGAGTTTCCAGCGTCAGTCCCCGCTCCGCCCGGGCGACGACGCGGCACCAGGCGGCCACCACTGACGGTCTCCGTCCAGGTCGGAACGGGTGGCGACGGCATCCCGCGCGATGTCCGATGGACGACCGATCTGTCCCCCATGGATGCCACACGGCAAGATTGGCGGCAGAATCGCCATCCGCACCGATCACCGCCAGGTCCGAGGTATTCCCGTGCCCGAAGAGATCGACCTTGACGCCGTCGCGACCTGCCAGGATTTCGGCCGCGCACTGACCGATATTCGGGAACGCGCGGGGCTCAGTGTGCGCGCGGTCGCGCGGGCGGTGCGCCTTCCACCCAGTACCGTCGGTGGCTACTTCAGCGGGACCCACCTGCCCGGCCTGGCCCCGGCCGGGCTCGTCCGCGCCATGGTCGAGGCCTGTGGCGTCACCGATCCGCGGGCGCAGGAGCGCTGGGTCGTGACGTGGCTGCGCGTGCGACGCGGCCGCCGCGGCAGCGAGCGCCCCATTCCCGACGCCCCCCTCCCCAACGCTCCCCTCCCCAACGCTCCCCTCCCCAACGCTCCCCTCCCCAACGCTCCCCGCCGCGAGCCCACCCCGCGCGGTCTCCCCCGCCGCGCCTCGGGCCCGCAGTCCCACCCGGCGGTCGACCCGCGGGCGCCCGCGGCCCCCGACCCGGCCGAACAGCGCGATCAGGCCGAACAGCGGGGCTCGGATGCTCCGGCCGGTGGCGGCACCGGCTCCGCGATCACCATTACCCCGCCGGAGCGGCGCCTGGACCGGCTGCCCGCGATCCGCGGCCGTGACGAGATCCTCACCCTGCTCACCGCGTTCCTCCCAGCGCCGGCTGCTCCCTCCGGCCCCACCGACAGTCCCAGCCCCACCGACAGTCCCAGCCCGGTGCATGTGCTGCACGGGATCGGCGGCATCGGCAAGAGCACCGTGGCGCTGGAGCTCGCGGCACGGGCCCGGCGCACCGGCCTCCGCACCTGGTGGATCGACGCGACCCGGCCGGACGGCGTCCGCGCGGGCATGGCCGCGCTGGCCGTCGAACTCGGCGCGCGTCTCGACCCGCGGTCCCTGGGCAGCCTGCCCGACCTGGTGTGGCGGCTGCTCGCCGGCCTCGACCAGCCCTGGCTGATGATCATTGACAATGCGGACGACCCGGCGGGCGTGCTCGCCCCTCCCGGCGGGGACGTTCTCGACGGCACCGGCTGGCTGCGGCCCGTCACCGGCGGACATGGCATGGTCGTCGTGACGACGCGGGACGGTGCGGCCTGGTCGGTCGGACCGGGCGACGACCGGCCGCCGGCGTGGGTGCGGTGCCACCGGCTGCGACCGCTGGAGCCCGTCGACGCGGGCCAGGCGCTGCTCGACCTGGCCGGCGGACCGGCGGGCGCCCGGACGAGCGCTGAGCACCTCGGCCAGCGCCTCGGTGGCCTGCCCCTGGCGCTCACCCATGCCGGGCGCTTCCTCGCCCAGGCCCGCCAGCTTCCGGCGCCCTTCGGCGGCGCGGACGTCCCGACCACCTACGCGGCGTACCTGCGGGCCCTCGACGAGGCCGGGCCGGCCGCCGTCCTGCCCGACCTGGGCGGGGCAGCCGCGCCCCCCAGCCCCACCGCCCCAGGCCGGGACCGGGAGCGGGAGCTCGTCGGGCCGACCTGGGAGCTGTCGCTGTCGCTGCTGGCGGCTGCGGGCCATGCCCGGGCCCGTCCACTGCTCACCCTGCTCGCCTGCCTCGGCAGTGACCCGATCCCGCTCACCCTGCTTCACCCGGCCGTGCTCGCCCGCTCGCCGTTGTTTCCCGGCATGGGCCCGACCGAGCCGTGGATCCTGCTGACTGCCCTGGCCGGGCACGGCCTGATCGAGCACGGCCTGATCGAGGACACCCTGGTCGAGAGCACGCAGCACGCCCCCGGCCAGAGCCGGGAAGGCGGCGAGGACAGCGAGCCGGAGCGCCTGCTGTGGCTGCATCCCCTGGTCCGCGACAGCTTCGCCCGGGCCGCGCAGCGCTCCGGGCGGATCGAGGACTACCTCGAGACCGTCACGGCGCTGCTGGTGCGGGCCACGGCGGACCTCGATCCCCGTGACCCGCAGGCATGGCCGCGCTGGTCGCGGCTGCGCGGCCACGCCGACGCGGGTCTGGCGATGCTGCGCGCCCGGCGCCGGTGGGCGCTGGGGGACCTGGCCGAGTCGCGGCTGCCCCCCGAGCTGCTGGTACCCGCGACGATCGCCGCCCGCAACCTGCGTGCCACCGGGCACCTCGCCGAGGCCGCGGCCGCCTATCAGCAGGTACTGGACGCCGGCCAGGGCCTGTTCGGCGAGGACCATGAGGACATGCTCAGCGTCGCGCACGACCTGGCCCGGGTGCGTGCGACCCTGGGGCGGCCCGAGGAGGCCGAGGCGGGTCTGCGGCGCGTCCTCGACGACCGGCTGCGCGTGCTCGGAGCGACGCATCCCGACACCCTGACCACCCAGCACTACCTGGGCCGCACGCTGCACGAGATGGGTCGCCACGAGGAGGCCCTGGAGTGGTTGGCCCGCACGCTCGAGGCCCGGCTGCGGACACTCGGGCAGGCGCACCGCGACACTCTCACCACACGCAACAACATCGCGACCGTGCTCACCGCCCAACGCCGGTGGGCGGAGGCGGGCGAGACGTTGCGCGCGGTGTGGCGCGGGCGCGTCGCGATACTCGGCGCGAACCATCCGGCGACCCTCGTCACCCGCCACCACCTGGCCCGCCTGGACCATGAGCGCGGCGAGCACACCCGGGCGGCGGGCACGGCCGCCGAGCTGGTGACGTCGTGCCGTGAGGTGCTCGGCCCAGACCATCCGCGCACGCTCGCGGCGATCGGTCTGCACGGAGAGATCGAGGGACGCCTGGGCCGACTCGCCCCGCTGCGCGACGGCCTGATCGATGCTCACCGTCGCAGCGAACGCGTCCTCGGCTCGGACCATGCCACGACCCGAGCGCTGCGCGGGCTCGCGGGTCGGGACGCTGCCATCGGCGTCGTCACCCCGGCGGAGCAGCCGTCCTGAGCCGCGTCCGCTCCCGCAGGGAGGCCAGCAGGACCACGAGCCAGCCGGCCGCCGCCGGCAGCAGCGCCCACGGCGACGGCCCGCCCGGCCGGCCGAGGATCCAGGCGGCGCTGGCCAGGTGGCACGCGAGCAGGTTCAGCCGCACGAAGCCGGAGCCGCGCGGCCCCAGCGGACGGATCGGGTCAAGACCGGGAGCGCCGGTTCGCAGCAGCCGGGCCAGGGCAAGCACGGCCGCCAGCCCCACGGCGACCGCGGCCCCCGCCGCCGCCGTGCGCACCGCCGCGCCGACCCCGCCCGCGGGCGCCGCGGAGGTGGAGCGGCGCAGCGCCTCGGCCCCGCCCTCGGCGGCGAACACCGCGAGCCCGGCGGCGGCGCTCACCGCGCCCACCACCCCGACCTGCGCGGTGACCACGATCGCCACGTACGGCCCGGGGAAGACGAAGCCCCGGGGCCAGCGTAGCCGTACCCCCGCCGCTAGCGCCGTCGTCCGCCGGCCGACAACCCGGTCGGTGGCCAGATCGGTCAGGTTGACCACCGTGCAGCCGGTGACGAGCGCGGCGAGACCAAAGCCCGCGCCGAGCGCCCACACGCCCCCGCTGAGGGTCCCGCCCGCCGCCAGCACCCCCAGTGGCAGCCTGCCGCCGACCGCCACCAGGGTGAGCAGGCAGCGTGCTGGCGCCGGCACCCGCGTCCCCGGCACCCGTGTCGCGGCGAGCGCCCCGCGCAGCGCGACGAGCACGGCGAACCCGAGCCGTGCGGTGGTCGATGGCGCGCCCAGCAGACCGCCGACCACGACGGCCAGACCCGCGACCACCGCCACAACCAGCACGTGGCGCGCTGTGAGCCGGCCCCGCACCAGCGGACTGCCGCGCCGGGCCGGACTGAGCCGGTCCCCGGGCAGGCCGGCGACCGCGTCGAGCAGACCACCGTGCACGGACAGCAGCACGCCGGCGGCGGCGACCAGCAGCACCGTCCCGGCCCCGGGGTGGTCGACCGCGAGCGCGCCGGCGGCCAGCGGCACCGCGTCGGCGAGCGCGGTGCCCGGGCGCGCGAGTGCCCACAGGTCGGCGAGGCGCCGCTGGCCGGTGACCCTCACCCGCGGCCTCGCCCGATGGTCCTCCGATCCGTCCCCGGCACGGGTGCTCATCAGACCTCACGATCAGTTCTCACGTCCCCGAAGCACTGCGTTCACGCCTGATCGCAGTCTGTTGAGAAAAACCCATTCGAGGGCACGAAAAAAGCACGACCCGCATCACCGGACAACGTCGTACGCGCCCGGGCCGCTACCCGCAGTTCCATCAGTGATGCCATCACGCGGGCCGGTGAGCGAGACAATCCGGCGGACGAATCGACGTGCGGCAGGGGGAAGAAGGAATCCGATGCGCGGGATGGCGGGGGCCGGCCTCGCGGCCGTGGGCTCGCGCGCTGCCGGGCCGGGCGGGCACCCTCGGAGCGGGCCTCCCCCCGACGGAAGGTCCGCTCCGAGAGCGCCGGACGCGGCCGAGTCCTCAGGCCCACCCGCGACCCCCGACGCGGGAGCGGGCCACGCCACGGAGGCGTCGGCCGCCGTCCGGCGACACCAAGACAACCGCACGCGGAACGGTTCCGCAAAGACATGGCACGACGTTCGGACAACGTCGTACACACACCTGTCCTCATCCGGACAGTCTCGCGCCGACGGACCCGCCTCCTTTCCCCCTGGCGGTCGGAAAATAGCAGGTGATCGGCGGCGGCGACGTTCTCGAACGGTATTCTCGGCCCGCCACGCCGGCCCCATGGTCGTTGTCGGTCGCTCCAGGTCGTTGTAGGGAGTCAAGGTCGATGTCCCACTGGCTGGACGAGGCGCTGCAGGGCGAGCTGGGTCCGGAGGCCGCGCGGGCGCTGTGGGCCTGGTGCGACCAGACCGGGTCCAGCTACAGCCTGGTCAGCCGACTCGCGGGCGGGCGGTCCGGCGCGCTGGTCGCGGCCGTCCTGGAGCAGGACCCGGTGGAGGGTGACCGCCAGCTCGTCCTGAAGCTTGACGGGGCGCCCGGCGGCCCGGGGGATCCGGGGCCCAGCGAGTTCGCCCGCCAGCGCGCGGCCGTCGCCGCGGCCCCGGAGTTCGCCGGCCGGCACCTGGCCCGGCCGGTCCGCCAGCCCGTCGCCGGCGGCGACGGGCGCTGGTTCGCGTTCCAGCAGGTGGCGGCGGACAGTCTGCGGGACTACATCACGCTGCGCTCACTGCTGGACGCGGTGCTGCACCCGACCCGGCCGCCGCGAGGCGCGCGCGACGGCTGGTCGGCGGGGCCCGGGGTCGCGCCGGGATTTCCGCCGGGGCAGGCCAGCGCCGCCGCGTTCGCGCAGGCGGGCGGGGCAGTCGTGCGCTCGGTGCTGGCGGACTGGGCGGGGCGGCCACGGCTTGCCCGTCTCGACGTGCCGGCGATCCTGGGTCGTCAGCTCGGCCGTCGGCTGGCACCCGGCGGAGCGCTGCGGCGCCTGGCCGCCGAGCACACCGGGCCGACCATCGACGTCGAGGGCGAGGACGGCCCACTGCCGAACCCGTTCTCGCTGGCGCTCGGCGAGGTGGCCGCCACCGTGACACTGCCGGCGTTCGTCGGGCACGCCCACGGCGACCTGCATGTGGAGAACATCCTCATCCCCCGCACGCTGCGTGACGTCGGGGGCGCCTACCAGCTCATCGATCTGTCCCGCTACGCCGGGGACGCGGTGCTGACCCGCGACCCCACCCATCTCGTGCTGCATGTGCTCGCCCGCACCCTCGTCGACCTCTCGCCCGCGCAGCGCACCGCGACCATCGACCTGCTGCTGCAGGCCGACGCCTACGACGACGCCCTCGTTCCGCGCTGGCTGTCGCTGTTCATCGGGGAGGTCCGCGCGGCTGGCGAAGGCTGGGCCCGGCAGGCAAGCCTGGTCGACCAGTGGCGCGACCAGATGCCGCTGTCCGTGCTGGCCTGCGCCCTGACCTGCCTGATACGCCCGTCCACCCGCGAGGAGGACCGCGGCTGGTTCCTCCGCCTCGCCGCCAACGCCACCGCCGTCTTCCTCGCCCAGCACGATCCAGGCCCCGCCCGCCTCCCGACCCCCGCCGGAGCTCCGGCTGCCAGCCCTGCCGCTGCCGCCCCCGCCGCGCGCGGCGCGGCACCTTCCGCCTCGGCCGAGGTACCGGCCGCGCGGGCCGCTCGCTCCGCGCCGAGCCCCGACGCCGACGCCGAGGTCGACGCCGAGGTCGACGCCGAGGTCGACGTGGACGTTGTGATCTCGCATGTCGCCGCGGATCTGACCTGGGCGGAGTGGATCTCCTGGCATCTGGAGGAGGGGGGCTGGGGCATCGACCTGAGCGACGCCGACGCCGTCGAGCCGCGGCGGGGGGCATCCCGGGGGGCGCTGACGCTGCTCGTGTTGTCCCCCGCCTGCCTCGCCGCCCTGACCACGGGTCCGGGCACAGGCTCTGACGGCCCCGGCCCCGGCCCCATGGCCGGACCGGCACGCGGCGACGGGACATCCCCGTCAGCGGCCCCGCCGCTGGTGATCATCCGGGTGGAGCCGTGCGAGCCGCCCGACTGGCTGGGCGCGACCGAGATGGTGGACGTGGTCGGGCTCGGGGAGGCCGACGCCCGCGACACCCTCGCCGCCTGGTCCCGCCGGGCCCTGCCACCGCCCCGCCGTCCCGACTCCGATACCTGACCGCGAGTTCTGACCCTTCTGACCGCGCCCGTCAGGCCGTGACGCCGGGAGGCGGCGGGTCGGGGACGTCCGAGGCGGCGGTGGTGGTGCTCTCCGGTGTCGCCTCGGCGAACAGCCAGGCCCGGCCGTCCCGCCCCAGCCACAGGGGCGTCCCGCCGGTGCTGCTCCCGCCCGCACCGTCCGCCCAGGCGAATGCCCAGCGGGTGGTGACGGCGCCGGCAGTGACCAGCAGCTCGTCGCCGACGATCCGCACCGCGGCGGCGACCGGCCGGCCATCCCCCAGGCGGACCCGGGCGGCGTCCGGCGTGCCCCGCGCCGACACCCGGACCGCCGGTGCCCGTCCTGCCGGCCGGTGCGCGCCACCCGCCGCGTCCCCCGTCGCGCCGTTGAGGGCGGCCTGGCCGTCCGTGTGCCCGGAGGCGGGCCGCGCGGCGCTGGGAAGGGTGACCTCCCAGGTCAGCCAGGCGGGTTCACCGGGACGCCAGCCGGAGGGGACATCCCAGGGGTCGATCAGCGGGCCGGCGGGCTGCAGGGCGAGCAGCCCGGCCAGGGCGTAGCCGAGGAGCGCCTCGGCGGGGGGTTCGTCGGCGGTGAGCGCGGCGAGGTGACGGCCGACGAGGCCCGTGTCGAGGCGTCCGGAGCGGACATCGGGCAGGGCGAGCAGGGCGCGCAGGAAGCCGATGTTCGTGGGGACGCCCAGCAGGACGGTGTCGGCCAGGGCCGCGTCCAGGCGGGCGAGCGCGGACGGCCGGTCGGGGCCCCAGGAGACAACTTTCGCGATCATCGGGTCATGGGCTGGGCCACCCGGGCCAGGAGAGCCGGCTGGGCCGACAGAGCCGACGGTGTCGCCGGTGTCGACGCCGGAGTCGACACGCAGCGCGGGGCCGGACGGCTCGCGCAGCGCCAGGATCTCGCCGCTCGTCGGCGCGAAGTCGCGGCCGGGATCCTCCGCCCGCACGCGGGCCTCCATGGCGTGCCCGCTCAGCGTGACGTCGGCCTGGCCGAAGCGCAGCGGCTCACCGGCGGCGATCCGGATCTGCTCGGCGACGAGGTCCACCCCGGTGACGAGCTCGGTGACGGCGTGCTCCACCTGCAGGCGAGTGCCCATCTCCATGAAGTAGAACTCGTCGGGCGCGTCGGCGGACATGATGAACTCCACCGTCCCGGCGCCCACGTAGCCGACGGCGGAGGCGACCTCGACGGCCGCAGCGCCGAGTCGTTCCCGGGTCCGGGCGTCGAGCAGCGGCGACGGCGTCTCCGCCACGATCGTCTGGTGGTCGCGCTGCAGACTGCACTCCCGTTCACCGAGGTGCAGGACGGTGCCGTGCTCGTCCGCGAGCACCTGCACCTCGACGTGGCGGGGGCGGGAGATGAGCCGCTCGACGTAGAGGGTGGCGTCGTCGAACGCGACCGCGGACTCGAAGCGGGCCGAGGCCAGCGCCGCGGCCATCCGCCCCGGCTCGCGCACCACCCGCATACCCCGCCCGCCCGCGCCCGCCGCCGGCTTGACCATCACCGGGTAGCCGAGCGCGGCCGCCGCCTCGATGATCGCCGCGTCGGACATGCCCGGTGTCGATCGCCCGGGCACCACCGGGACACCGACCTCGGCAACCGTGCGCCGCGCCCGGATCTTGTCCCCCATGAGCTCGAGCGCCGCCGCGGACGGCCCGACAAACCGCAGCCCGGCAGCCACGCAGGCCCGCGCGAGCGCACCGCTGCCGGCGAGGAACCCGTAGCCCGGATGGACCGCCTGAGCGCCGGCCAGGCGGGCCGCGTCGAGAACGGCGTCGACGTCGAGGTAGCTGTCCCGCACCGCCGACGGCGCGAGCCGCACCGCGAGGTCGGCCTCGCGGACGTGCCGGGCACCCGCGTCGGCGTCCGTGTACACGGCGATGGAACGCAGGCCAAGCTCCCGTAGCGTCCGGATGATCCGAACGGCGATCTCCCCGCGGTTCGCCACGAGCACCGACGAGAACCCGAGCCCGCCGGGCCCCACATCGCGCGACTCCCACTCCCCGACAGCCCCGGCCGGCACGACCGCCTCCGGCACGACCGCACCCGGAACGACCGCATCCGCAACGACAGCGCCCGGGAGCACGGCGGGCGAGGCGGGGCTGGTCGGCGGGGACGCCGTTGCCGTTGTGGTCGCCGGGATCGCGGTCGCCGGGGTCGCCGGGGTCGCCGGGATCGCCGCAACCATGTCAGGCGATGTGGAAGATTCCGAGCCGTTCACGCGTCCGTCCTCCTCCGTCACGGGGCCGCCTTCCGGAAGGGGCGGCGCTCGGCCGGCTCCAGCGGTGCGTTCGCGGCGACCGACAGGCCGAGGCCCAGCACCGTCCGGGTGTCCACCGGGTCGATCACACCGTCGTCCCACAGCAGCGCCGTCGAGTGATAGGGGCCGCCATGCTCGGTGCCCGGCACGGGGACGCGCGCCGTCGGCCACAGCCACAGGAAGCGTGGCGAGTAGGCCCGCCCGCACAGCGGGACGTCACCGCCATCCGGCGCCCCGCCGATGACGACGGTGAACATCGGCACTCGCGCGCAGGCCACCGCGGTCGCCAGCGTCGCCGTCGCCACCGTCGCGGTCTCGTCGGGCGCGATCCCGGCGATGTTCTGCAGGAACACCAACGGGATGCCCCGCGCGTCGCACAGCTCGACGAAATGCGCGCCCTTGAGCGCCGCCTGGGCGGACATCGCCCCGTTGCTGGCCACGATCCCCACGGGATGGCCGTGCAGGCGGGCCGTCCCGGTCACGAGGGTGGTGCCGCGCTCGCCGCGGAACTCGGCGAAGCGGCTGCCGTCGACGAGCCGGGCGACGACCTCACGGACGTCGAAGGGCGGCTGTCCATCCGGCTCCAGCTCCAGTCCCAGTTCCGGCCGCTGCTCCGGTCGCGGCTCCGGCTCCGGCGGGACGGCGAAGTAGAGGCCGGCCGGGTCGACCGCGGGCTCGGCGACCGGCTCGACCTCCCACGGCCGCCCGGCCCGCGGCGCCAGGCTCGCGACGATCGCGCGGACGACGCGCAACGCCTGCCGGTCGTCGTCGACGAGGTGGTCGGTCACCCCTGGGGCGCGGTCGGGCGGCAGGCTGCCGCGGACGAGGACCGTCTCGTCCGCCATGGCGGGGACGTGGGCGCCGCCCGCCATGCAGCCGCCCAGCACCACGACGATCTGGGCGATCCCGAGCGCCGACATCCGCGCCTGGTTGTAGGAGATCCGACCCACCTGCTCCCGGTCCGGAAAGTCCCGGTCGCCGGGCGGTGGGGACTCGCCACCGGAATCGACCAGGTAAACGCACGGCAACCTGTTGTGCAGCGCCACGTCCTGCGCACGTAGATGCTTCTTCACTGTCAGCGGGTAATATATTCCGCCCTTGACGGTGGCATCGTTGGCAACGACGACGCATTCCCGCCCGCAGATCCGCCCGATTCCGGTGATGATGCCCGCGCCGGGCACGGGATCCGCGTAGAGCCCGTTTGCCGCCAGCGGGGAGAGTTCGAGGAACGGGCTGCCCCGGTCGAGCAGGGTGTCGATCCGCTCCCGCGGCAGCAGCCTGCCCGCCGCGGCATGCCGTGCCCGGGCCTGCGGCGAGCCCCCGACCGCCGCGACCGCCAGGCGCTCCTGCAGATCCGTCACGGCGTGCCAGTGCCCCTCGGCATTGCGCCGAGCCCGCTCCCCCGCCGCGTCGACCCTGCTGGTCAGCACCGGCATCGCCGCGGCGGAGAATCCGGCCTGCATCGCGGTCACGGCGGCTCCCAGACATCGAAAACGACAACATTGACAACGGGAACGCGCACACCATTAGGCGCGTTTCCCCAGGTCAACCGCTGTCAGTCGCAACATCCGACGGCACCGTGCGCCCCGGCCGCAGCGCCGGGGTCCCGGGATGTGCCGAATCCGTCGCTGCCACGAATTGCACCGGTTCACCCCACTGCGAACCTACGATAGCGGTGCAGGTCGGAAACGTCGGAGCCCCATCAGCCGCCGGGCACCCGGCGCGCCGGCGCGGGGCCGGCGCGCCGAGCGGACCTCACCGACGCGGCGTCACAGGTGGTACAGGTTCACCGGCCTACAGATACAGGCCGTGGCGGGTGTCGGTGCGGGTCGGGCGAGGCAGGCCGTGACCGTCACGCAGGGCGAACAGCTCGGCGAGCGTCATCGTCGAGCCGACGCCCTCGTTCGAGCCGAGCCACGAGACCGCCTCGGCGTGCGGCAGCGCGCCCACCTCGATCTGCGCCAGGCAGCGCCCCGGCCGGACGACCGCCGGATGCAGCCGGAGCAGATCCTCGTTGGTCGTCAGCGCGACGAGCACCTCCCGCCCCTGCCCGACCAGCCCGTCGGTCAGGTTGAGCAGCCGCGACAGCTGCTGGCCGGTCGATCCGCGGCCATCCCCGCGGATCAGCTCGTCACAGTCCTCGATCACCAGCAGCCGCCACCGGCGCCCCACCGGCTGCCCCATCCGGTCACCGGCGCCCCCCTCCGGCTCGCCATCCCCGGACGGCCCGACCCCGGACGGCCCATGCTCGGACGGCTCGTGCTCGGCAGTCGACCCCGTCTCGTTCGCTCCCGCCGTGGGCTCGCCGTCCTTGCCATCCCCCCTGCCGCCCTCCGACAGAGCGATCCCGGACGGACGCCCCGCGACCGAGCCGCTCGCGGGCGGCCCGTCCGTCACCGGCATGTCCCCGATCAGGGGAGACCCCAGATCGGTGAGGTCGCCCCCGCCGTCGGCGTCCGGGTCCGCGTCGTCGTCATAGCCGATCGCGACCTCCATCAGATAGGCGGGATCGGCGAACAGCGACTCGGGGTCGAGGACACAGTCGACCTGACACCAGGAACGCCACTCGTGCGCCAGCGCCCGCAGCACGGTCGTCTTGCCGGTGCCGGCCGGGCCGTGCAGCAGGATCAGCCTGCCGACAACCGATTCGCGCCGGACGGACATCAGCTTGTCGAGCGCGCCGACCGCCGTCGACGAGTAGTTGCCGCGGATGGACGACCAACTCGTCGTCGCCGTGCGCCGGCTGGTACGGATCGGCCCCCGCTGACTGGACAGATACCAGAAACCCATGGTCACGGCACTGTCCGGGCCCGCCTCGGCGGTGGAGGCACGCAGCACGTCGTCCAGCACGCCGCGGGCGAGCTGCTCGGTGACCGCCGTGACGGTGACCTCGCCCCCACCGCCACGCCACCGCACGGCTCGCACGGTCCAGCCCTCGCCGACCGCGAGTCGGGAGTCACGACTTTCCTCGACGACGGAACGCAGCACCTGCGCTCCGGTAGGCAACAGGGTCGCACCCGGACGGAGGCGGTCGACCCGCGCACTGCGGGCCCACGGCTGTTCACCGGTTGTGAAGGGAGCCAGCGCGAGCGCGTCGACGACGTCGTAGGGGGTGTCCGAGTCGTCGAGGCCGACGACGAACGGAAGCTTCATCCCCGCGCCCAGCGACTCGGAGCCCATCCAGGACTTGGGCAGCGACGCCTTCTGGTTCGGAACCTGATTTGGAACGGACACGTCCTCGATGGTCGCGGACGCGCAGGGATTCCACCATCCCGTTACTGGATTTACCCCACCACGTCACCCCCCACCGCGCCGCCGCCCCCGGCCTGCCGTCCCGCCGGGCGCTCCCACGGCCGGTTCGCTCTTCGTCGCCCACCCGCCGTCAACACCCCCCTCGCGTGCACCTCCCGTCACCCGCCCTGGTGTGGCCCCGCACATCTCTCCGTGCCACCCGCCCGGCGCGCCTACTCCACGCACATGGTCGATCACTGCACTCTGGTGACTCCTCGACGGTGCGCTCTGCGCGGACAGGAGGTGCCTGCGGTGTTCGGTGGACGGCTCATTCCCACCCGTCGGCGCGGCGCGACCGGCTCCGGCTCGGGCGATGAGTCCACGCAGCCCGTCGCCGCCGCCGACAGTCAGGACGGGTCCGCGCGGTCAGGCGGCCACCCAGGCCCGGCGGAGCGGTCCGCTCCGCTGGGCCCCTTCGACCTCGCCAACCTGCCGGACGACGGCCGCCAGCGCGCCGACTTCGGCGCCCTGCTCATCCCCCGGGTCGACGGAACGTGGATCCGCCTGTCCCTGAACGGCCCCGTCCCCATGCTGGTCGCGACCGACGGCACCTCCACCCTGGAACTGTCCGCCTTCGCCGCTCCGCGTCGCGAGCCCCTCTGGCCCACCATCCGCGCCGGCCTGCTCGCCGTCGACGACTCCCCCGACGCCGATGATCCGCACTCCGACGACCTGCACCCCGACGATCTGCACCCCGACGCCGCGACCGACGCGGGCGGCGAGGACATGGCCGAGGTCGCGGGACCAGTCGAGATCATGGGGCCACGTGGCCCCGAGATTCGGGTGACACTGGACAGCGATCTGGGGCCGATACTCGCCCGCATCGTCGGGATCGACGGCCCGCGCTGGTTGCTCTGCGCCGTCTACACCGGTCCCGCGGCCGCCGACCCGTCGGCCGCGCCCGCCCTCGACGAGCTGCTCGGGGGCACCGTCGTCATCCGCGGCGACATCCCGCTACCGGTCCGGGAACCGCTCGCGCTCCTGCCCCCCGACCGGCATGGGGAGCGCCTCATCGACCTTCCGACCCAGCGCGCGGGCGTCGAGGTCGTCCGCCTGGACCTGTCCAGCCGGCTCGGCTGACCCGCCAGCCCCTGCTAATCTGGCTGGCCGTGTCCGATTCCGCCGCCAGGCCGGCCGATGGTGTTCCCGGTGGGGTCGAGGTCCCGGGAGGTCGCGGGTGACCGTCCACTTCATCGGGGCGGGGCCCGGCGCGGCCGACCTCATCACCGTGCGGGGGCGTGACCTGATCGCGTCCAGCCCGGTCTGCCTGTACGCCGGCAGCCTGGTGCCGGCCGAGCTGCTCGCGCACTGCCCGCCGGGCTCGACACTCGTCGACACCGCGCGGATGACGCTGGACGCCATCACCACGCACCTGCTCGACGCCCACGCGGCCGGCCAGGACGTCGCCCGCCTGCACTCCGGTGACCCCTCCCTGTACAGCGCGATGGCCGAGCAGATGCGCCGCCTCGACGCGGCCGGCGTGCCCTACGACGTCACGCCCGGCGTACCGGCGTTCGCCGCGGCGGCCGCCTCGCTGCGCCGGGAGCTGACCGTTCCCGGGGTCGCCCAGAGCGTCGTCCTGACCCGGACGTCGGTGCTGTCCAGCCCGATGCCGCCCGGCGAGGACCTGCCGACGCTGTCCCGGTCGCGCGCCACCCTGGTGCTGCACCTGGCGGTCCACCGCATCGAGGACCTGGTCGGCGAGCTCGCGGCGGCCTACGGCCCGGACTGCCCCGCCGCCGTCGTCGCCTGGGCGAGCCGCGACGAGGAGGTGGTGCTGCGCGGCACCCTGGACGACATCGCCGCCCAGTCCCGGGCCGCTGGCCTGACCCGCACCGCCGTCGTCATCGTCGGCCGAGCCCTCGCCGCCGACGACTTCCCCGACAGCTTCCTCTACTCCCCCGGCCGCTTCGCCGCCCACGGCTGCGAACCCGCCCCACCCACCGGCTGGTCCTCCGTCCCGCCCGCGCAGCCGTGAGCCATCCCGCCACGGCCGGGCCATGCGACACCCCCGGTCCCGCGGGACCGCGTCATCGGGGAACCGTCGCGGCGGACGGGCGACGGGCGTGAGGCGCCAGGTGCTGGTGCTGGGCGGGACCGGGGAGGGCCGGCGGCTGGCGTCAACGCTGGTCGCGGCCGGTGGCTGGCGGGTGCTGTACTCGCTGGCGGGTCGGGTCCGCGAGCCGGCGGTGCCGGTGTCGTGCGCGGTGCGGGTCGGCGGGTTCGGCGGTCCCGAGGGGCTGGCCGCGTTCCTGCGCGACGAGCGGATCGACGTGATCGTCGACGCCACCCATCCGTTCGCCGCCCGGATGAGCGCGTCCGCCGCCACCGCCGCGTCCGCCACCGGCCTCCCGTTGCTGATGCTGCGCCGCCCCGGCTGGCGCGAGCAGCCCGGCGACACATGGCACCGTGTCCGCTCCCTGCCCGCCGCGGTCGACCTGCTCGCCGACTTCACGACGGCTGCGGCATCCCAGGCCGATGTGGCGCCGAGGGTCTTCCTGACGACCGGGCGCACCGATCTGGCGCTGTTCGCCTCGCTGCACCGGCCGTGGTTCCTGTCCCGCAGCGTCGAGCCACCCGACGGCCCGACGCCGCCGCATCTGACGGTGGTACTCGACCGCGGCCCGTTCGACGTCGCAGGCGAGACGGAGCTCCTGCGCCGGCACGCCATCGACGTCGTCGTCACCAAGGACAGCGGCGGCACGATGACGGCCGCCAAACTCACCGCCGCCCGCGACCTCAGCCTCCCCGTCATCATGATCGACCGCCCCCCGCCCCCGCCCGGCGTCCTCCTCGCCGCCACGATCGACGACGCCGTCACCTGGCTCACCACCCACGCGCCCACCTCGGGCCGCGGGTAACCCGCCCCACACCCCACCGCCACCGACCGTCACGGAGCGTCACCCGCCGCCGCGATCGCCGCTCTCGCCTGCCGCCGCCCCGCGTTCCGCGGAACGCCATACCCCGGGCCATTCCTGGCCCTTGGGCGCAGCGGGCTCCACCTTCGCCAAACCTGCCGAGCAGCCGCGTTCCGCGGAACGCCACAGCACGGACGTCCCTACGGCGACGGGTAGCGGCGGGGGGTGTAGACGAGGGGGGCGCGGGCGGGGTCGGCGCGGGGGACGAGGCGGGTGGTGGACGAGCCGACGAGGAGCAGGGTGCGCATGTCGACCACGGACGGGTCGATGTCGCCGAGGGTCGTGACGGTGACGGTCTCGGTCGGGCCACCGACGTCGCGGCCGATGACCAGGGGGGTGTCGAGGGCGCGGTGGTCGCGCAGGACGGCCAGCGCCCGGTCAAGCTGGTCGCGGCGGGTGCGGGACGCCGGGTTGTAGAGGGCGATCACGAGGTCGGCGCCGGCGGCGGCGCGCAGGCGGGCCTCGATGACGTCCCAGGGCTTGAGGCGGTCGGACAGGGAGAGCACGCAGAAGTCGTGGCCGAGCGGCGCCCCGACCCGGCTCGCCACCGCCTGCGCCGCGGTCAGCCCGGGCACCACCCGGACCTCGACGCCGGCGAACCGCTCCAGCGCCGCCGCCTCGACCACCGCCGTCGCCATCGCGAACACCCCGGGATCACCCGAGGACACCACCGCGACGACGGCCCCCGCGGCCGCGAGCTCGCATGCGTGCTCCGCCCGGTCGGCCTCGACCGTGTTCCCGGACGGGTGCCGTTCCTGCCCGGCCCGCGCCGGCACCCGGTCCAGGTACGGTCCGTAGCCGATGAGATGGTCGGCGGCCTCGAGCGCCGCCGCGGCCTGCGGCGTCAGCCATCCCGCGTCCCCGGGCCCCAGCCCGACCACCACGACCTCGCCGCCGGAGGCACGGCTGGTGCCGGAGGCCGAGGTGGGCTCAGCCGAAACGCCGGCGCCCCGGGCGGTGTCGAGCCAGTCGGCCTGGGTGGCGCGTTTCGGCGCCGGGTCGTCGGGGCCACGGACGGGGCTGGGGAGGACGGCGAGGGAGAAGTAGGGGACGGACGCCGGGTCGACGTCGGCGAGGGGGGCGATGCGCTGGCCGGTGGTGGTCGCCCGTTCGACGTACCAGGTGTCGGCGAGGCGGCCGGCATCGGTGAACGCGTCGCGGACGCCGGGGAAGGTGCGGCCCATCTTCAGGACGACAGCGGTGTCGGTGTTCTCGAGGCGCCGCGCCAGGGTGTCCGGCGGCAGGGTGCCGGGCAGGACGGTGAGCACCTCGTTGCCCTCGACGAGCGGGCGGCCGAGCACCGCGCACCCGGCGGACAGCGATGTCACCCCGGGGACGACCTCGGTCGGGTAGCGGTCGGCGAGGCGGCGGTGCAGGTGGATGAACGAGCCGTAGAAGAACGGGTCGCCCTCGCTGAGGACGACGACGTCGCGGCCGGCGTCGAGGTGGGCGGCCAGGCGCTTGGCGCAGTCCTCGTAGAACTCGTCGATGGCGCCGCGGTAGCCGCCGGGGTGGGTGCTCGTCTCCGTCGTGACGGGGTAGACGAGCGCCTCCTCGATCTGGTCGCCGCGCAGGTGGCTGGCGGCGATGCGGCGCGCGATGCTGCGGCCGTGCCGGGCGCTGTGGTAGGCGATCACGTCCGCGTCGCCGATGAGCCGCGCCGCCCGCAGCGTGATCAGCTCCGGGTCCCCGGGCCCGACCCCGACGCCGTACAGCCGCCCCGACCCGCCGATGCCAGGTCCCTCCACGGCGGTCACTCGTCCTCGCTCGCGATCGCGTTGACGGCGGCGACGGTCATGGCGCTGCCGCCGCGACGCCCGTGGACGACGAGGAACTCCGTGCCCGCCGGGTCGTCGGCCAGGGTCTGCTTCGATTCGGCAGCACCGATGAAGCCGACCGGAAGGCCAAGGACGGCGGCGGGGCGGGGGGCGCCGGCAGCGAGCAGCTCCAGCAGGCGGAACAGGGCCGTCGGCGCGTTGCCGATCGCGACGACGGCGCCGCCGAGACGCTCGCCCCACAGGTCGACGGCGGCGGCGCTGCGGGTGGTGCCGAGCTCGGCGGCGAGCGCGGGCACCCGCGGGTCGCCGAGCAGGCAGAGGATCTCGTTGTCGGCCGGGAGCCGGCGGCGGGTCACCCCGGCGGCGACCATCTGCGCGTCACAAAGCACCGGCGCGCCGTCGAGCAGCGCCGCGCGGGCCGCGGCGACGACGCCGGGGCTGTAGGCCAGGTCATCGACCAGGTCCACCATCCCGCAGGAGTGGATCATGCGGACGGCGACCCGGGCGACGTCGGCGGGCAGGCCGTCCAGGCGCGCCTCGGCCCGGATCGTGGCGAAGGACCGGCGGTAGATCTCCGCGCCGTCCCGGATGTACTCCGGACGCGTCGTACCCGTCGCCGTCACCGTCGTGTCCCCACTCATTCCTCCTCAGCGACCCGGCTGACGGACGCGACCTGGCTGACGGACGCGACCCGATCGACAGACGCGACCCGGCCGTCGAGCGCGCCCGATCCGACGGGCGTGCGGGCGGACGCGAGTTCCTCGCACAGTGCCGTCCAGGCGGCCGCGGACAGCTCCCCGCCGGCCAGCGCGCGCGGCGGCGTCCCCGACCAGGCGAAGCCGATGCCCGGCTCGCCCGCCGCGGGCGTCGCCGACCGGCCGTGCACCCGATATCCCGACTCCCCGGCGACCACGTCGACGACCTCGCCAGCCGGACGCCCGCACCGCCGCGCACATCCTGACCAGTGCACCGGCAGCCCCTGGCGCCGCGCCCGACCTGGCGCTGCGGCAGCGCGGGCGGCGTCGCGACGGACATCGGCGAGGGCCCGGGCGCATCCTGGGCGGCCCGCGCAACTGGTGACGCCGACCCAGCCGGACTGCGGGTCGACGACGAGTCCCGACGCGGCCAGCCGCTCACCGAGCGGGCCCGTCGCCGTCGGCGGCAGGTCACGCAGGACAACCATCCGATGCGGCGTCACCACCATCTGACCGTCACTCGCGGTGTCAGCCAGCTCGGCGAGCAGGTCCAGCTGGTCGGCGCTCAGCCGCCCGAGCGGGACCAGGGCCGTCAGCGCCGCACGCCCGTCGCGCTGGGCATGGGCGCCGGGACGGGCTCCCGGCCCAGCCCCCGCATCCCCGCCCGCCGGATCCGTCTCCGCCGTCGCTTGCGCCAGGCCCTCGTCGGTGACGATCTCGACGATGGGCTCGGCGGGCTCGCCGCTGGTGTCGACGCCGGTCGTGGGGGGGTCGGCCGCCCGCTGGCGAACGGCGAGGGCGGCGGCGGAGAGGAGCTGGTCACGCCCGGCCCGCAACTCGGCGACGCGCCAGGCGGGCGGGCCGGACGCCGCGTCGGTGCTGGCGGTGGCGTCGGTGCTGGCCGTGGCGTCGGTGCTGGCCGTGGCGTCGGTGCTGGCGTCGGCGAGGGCGAGGAAGGCGTGGGCGGCGGCGAGGAGGGCGGGAATGGCAGCGTCGGCAGGGAGACGCAGGGCGTGGGGCTCGCCCGCGACGCGCAGCAGCATCCGGTCGGCGGGCAGGGCGCGCAGGGCGAGGTCGGCGGGCAGGGCGGCCATGTCACCGGTGCCGTCGTCGATCGTGAACAGAATCCGGCCGGGCAGGGCGCCGAGGGCGGGGTCGGCGCACAGGGCTCGGTCGAGGGCACCAACAAGCGGCGCGATGTCCCGCTGGGACGCGGTGGACCGGCCGGACAGCGGGGAGGCGATGATGTTGCGGATCCGCTCGTGGGTGTCCGACGGCAGCAGCCCGACGCGGCGAGCCCGCGTGGCCAGCACCTCCGCCGCGCCGTCGACCAAGCCGCGAAGCTGGACGTTTCCCCGGCTCGTCAGCTCCACGCAGCCGTCGCCGAGCTCCCGGGCGCACGCGGCGAGCTCGCGAGCGGCGCCGGCGGGAAGGATGCCGCCGGGCAGGCGCAGCCGGGCGAGGGCACCGTCCGCGGCGGCGTGCGTGCGCAGGACGCCGGGGCAGGCGTCACGGGCGCGTTCGCGCGGGCGGCTGGTGGGCACCGGCGGAGCATACGTGTCCGCCCCGGTCGCCGCCGGTTGATCGGCGTTCGTCACCGTATCCGCCCCATGTCCTTGACAGCGCCATCCCTTGACAGCCCCGGACCCCGCTCTGCGATGGTGAGTCGGCCACGAGCGGCGAGCGGCGAGGAAGTCCGGTGCGAATCCGGCGCGGTCCCGCCACCGTCACCGGACAGCGAAACCCCAGGCACGGCCACTGACGCGGGCGCCCAGCCCACGCCGGGAAGGCCGGGGCGAGCGTGCGCGGCGAGGCTCCGTACCCGGAGCGTCACGGCGCGGATCCGGGAGCCGGGATACTCGCCTCGCCCGCGACGGGCACGACGCGTCCCAGCCACATCATGGGCCGGGGTGTCGTCCCGGCTACCGGCCGGCTGACGCGGGGGCGCGGACCCCCGGGAAAGGCACTCGACGATGCCCCCTGCCCACCCCAAGCCCCCCGTGCCCCCTGCCCACCCCAAGCCCCCCGTGCCCCCTGCCCACCCCAAGCCCCCCGTGCCCCCTGCCGAGACGTTCCCTGCCCGGCTGCCCTCCACCGGGATGCCTCCGGCCGGCGCCGCGCCCGGAGTCATCCCGGATGCCCAGGACACGGCCCCAGGTGATGCGGGCGGACTGGACGCGACCGTCCTTCTGCTGTCGACGTCCGATACCGACCTGCTGTCGGCTCGTTCCAGTGGCGCCCGGTACCGGCTCGGCAACCCGGCCCGCGTCGGCGTCGAGGATCTGCCCGAGCTGACGGACGGCGCGGACGTCGTCGTCGTGCGCGTTCTGGGCGGGCGGCGGGTGTGGGAGGAGGGGCTGGACGCGCTGCTCGCCGGCCCGCGCCCGGTCGTCGTCCTCGGCGGGGAGCGGACGCCGGACGCGGAGCTGATGGCGGTCTCGACGGTGCCGGCGGGGATCTGCGCGGAGGCGCACGCCTACCTGGCCGAGGGCGGACCCGCGAACCTCGGCGAACTGCATCGCTTCCTCGCCGACACGTTGCTCCTCACCGGCGGTGGTTTCGCTCCACCGGTGACCACACCGTCCTGGGGCATCCTCGACCGCCCCGCCCCGGTCGAGGCGCCGGGCGAGGCGCCGACGGTCGGGATCCTGTACTACCGGGCGCATCACGTCGCCGGGAACACGGCGTTCGTCGAGGATCTGTGCGCCGCGGTGGAACGATCGGGTGGCGTTGCGCTGCCCGTCTACTGTGCGTCGCTGCGGGCGGCGGAGCCGGCGTTGCTGGAGACGCTCGGCCGGGTGGACGCGCTGGTCGTGACGGTGCTGGCGGCCGGAGGCAGCCTCCCGGCGACGGCGAGCGCGGGCGGCGACGACGAGGCGTGGGACGTCGGCGCTCTGGCGGCGCTGGACATCCCGATCCTGCAGGGACTGTGCCTGACGAGCGGCCGGGAGGCGTGGGCCGGCTCCGACGACGGCGTGTCCCCGCTGGACGCGGCGACCCAGGTCGCGATCCCCGAGTTCGACGGACGGATCATCACCGTCCCGTTCTCCTTCAAGGAGGTCGACGAGGACGGCCTGACCAGCTACGTCGCCGATCCGGAGCGGGCGGCCCGAGTCGCCGGCATCGCGCTCGCGCACGGCCGGCTGCGCCACCTCCCCCCGGCGCGGCGCCGGGTCGCGCTGATGCTGTCCGCCTACCCGACGAAACACTCCCGCATCGGCAACGCGGTAGGCCTGGACACCCCGGCGAGCGCCGTCGGGCTGCTGCGGGCGATGCGCGACGCCGGCTACGACATCGGCCCGGCCGACGGCCCGGACGCGCTGCCCGGTGTGGCGGCCGGCGACGGCGACGCTCTCATCCACGCGATCATCGCCGCGGGCGGGCAGGACCCGGCGTGGCTGACCGCCGAGCAGCTCGCGGGCAACCCGGTGCGCATCTCCGCCGCCGCCTACCGGACCTGGTTCGCCACGCTGCCCGCGGACCTGCGCGAGTCGGTCGAGCGCCACTGGGGCCCACCGCCCGGCGACCTGTACGTCGACCGCAGCCAGAACCCCGAGGGCGAGATCGTCCTCGCCGCGCTGCGGGCCGGCAACGTCGTCCTGCTCGTCCAGCCGCCGCGTGGCTTCGGCGAGAACCCGGTCGCGATCTACCACGACCCGAACCTGCCACCAAGCCACCACTACCTGGCCGCCTACCGCTGGCTCGCCGCGTCGCCCGACACCGCCGACGACGGCGGCGACAACGAAAGCGGCGGCGGTTTCGGCGCGCACGCGCTCGTCCACCTCGGCAAGCACGGGACGCTGGAGTGGCTGCCCGGCAAGACGGTCGGGATGAGCGCGTCCTGCCCGACGGACGCGGCGCTGGGCGACCTGCCGCTCATCTACCCGTTCCTGGTCAACGACCCGGGCGAGGGCACCCAGGCCAAGCGGCGCGCGCACGCCACCCTCGTCGACCACCTCGTCCCGCCGATGGCCCGGGCCGAGAGCTACGGCGACCTGGCCCGTCTCGAACAGCTCCTCGACGAGCACGCCTCGATCGCCGCGATGGACCCGGCGAAGCTCCCCGCGATCCGCGCCCAGATCTGGACACTCATCCAGGCCGCCCGTCTCGACCACGACCTGGGGCTGTCCGACCGCCCGCACGACGCCGAGTTCGACGACTTCCTCCTGCACGTCGACGGTTGGCTCTGCGAGGTCAAGGACGCCCAGATCCGCGACGGCCTGCACGTCCTCGGCGTCGCACCGACCGGCGAGGCCCGCGTCAACCTGGTCCTCGCGATGCTGCGCGCCCGCCAGATGTGGGGCGGCACGCTGACCCTGCCCGGACTGCGCGAGGCCCTGGGCCTCGTCGAGGACGTCGACGCCCCCTCCGCCCGCGCCGACGTCGACGCCACCGAGCGCACCGCCCACGCCCTGGTCACCGCCATGGAGACCCGCGGCTGGCACCCCGACGCCGTCCCGGCGGCCCTCGCCACCGTCCTGGCCCCGCCCGCCGAGACCGACCAGACGCTCATGGACCAGACGCTGATGGACGAGGCGTCGGTCGACGAGGCGTCGGCGGACGGGCGGTGGGAGGCGGTGGGCGCGGTGCTGCGGTTCGCGGCGACGGAGATCGTGCCGCGCCTGGCCCGCACCACCGACGAGATCACCGGCGTCCTGCACGCCCTCGACGGCGGCTACGTGCCCGCGGGCCCCAGCGGATCGCCACTGCGCGGCCTGGTCAACGTGCTGCCGACCGGCCGCAACTTCTACTCCGTCGACCCGAAGGCGGTGCCGAGCCGGCTCGCCTGGGAGACGGGCCAGGCGATGGCCACCTCCCTGCTGGAGCGTTACCGCGCCGACACCGGACGCTGGCCCGAGTCCGTCGGCCTGTCCGTCTGGGGCACGTCCGCGATGCGCACGTCCGGCGACGACGTGGCCGAGGTCCTCGCCCTGCTCGGCATCCGCCCGCAGTGGGACGACGCGTCGCGGCGGCTGCGCGGCCTGGAACCCATCGACCTCGCGGAACTCGGCCGCCCCCGCGTCGACGTCACCGTGCGCATCAGCGGCTTCTTCCGGGACGCGTTCCCGCACGTCGTGGCGATGCTCGACGACGCCGTCCGGATGGCCGCCGAGCTGGACGAACCAGCCGAGGACAACTACGTCCGCGCCCACGCCCAGGCCGACCTCGCGTCCCACGGTGACGAACGGCGCGCCACGCTGCGTATCTTCGGCTCCCGGCCCGGCGCGTACGGCGCGGGCCTGCTCCCCCTCATCGACAGCCGCAACTGGCGCGACGACGCCGACCTCGCCGAGGTCTACGCCACCTGGGGCGGCTACGCCTACGGCCGTGGAGTCGAGGGCGTCGCCGCCCGCGCCGACATGGAGGCCGCCTACCGTCGCATCGCGGTGGCCGCGAAGAACGTCGACACCCGCGAGCACGACATCGCCGACTCCGACGACTACTTCCAGTACCACGGCGGCATGGTCGCCACCGTGCGCGCGCTCACCGGCCGCGCCCCCGCCGCCTACATCGGCGACAGCACCCGCCCCGAGGCCGTGCGCACCAGGACCCTCGGCGAGGAGACCTCCCGCGTCTTCCGCGCCCGGGTCGTGAACCCCCGCTGGCTGTCCGCGATGCGCCGCCACGGCTACAAGGGCGCGTTCGAGATGGCCGCGACCGTCGACTACCTCTTCGGCTACGACGCGACGGCCGGGGTGGTCGCCGACTGGATGTACGAGCGCCTCGCCGGGACCTACGCCCTCGACGCCGACAGCCAGAAGTTCTTCCTCGAGTCCAACCCCTGGGCCCTGCACGGCATCACCGAACGCCTCCTCGAAGCCGCCGCCCGCGGCCTCTGGGAGCATCCCGAACCCACCACCCTCGACGCCCTCCAGGAGCTCTACCTGCGCACCGAGGGCGACCTCGAGGACGGCACCGGCCCCGGCACCAGCTGACCCTCCCTCCCCACCGCCCTCGCCCCACCGCCCTCGCCCCACCGCCCTCGCCCCACCGCCCTCGCCCCACCGCCCTCGCCCCACCGCCGTCGCCCCCATCACGTTCGGGAGGCGCCTCGATCGGGCTGGGTCGGCGGTCCCTGGTTCGAGTCGCGGCAACACTCCCGGGTGAGGCCGTCCGGCAGGCGGGGTGGGGTGCCGATCGGCTCCCCGCAGGTCACCGAACGGCGGGTCCCCGCCCGGGTTCACCGCAAGGCAGGACGGTCCGTCCTCAACCGGGCGAGCCCCGGAGGGGACAACCGGCCCCGAAGAGGGAAAATGGGCAAGGTGCGGACCACTCTTCTGCTCGTGGGTGCCGAGACCGGCGTGCGGCGGGAACTCGTTCCCGCGCTGGTCGGCGAGGGCTATGTCGTTGACGTTGCCCGGTCCGGCGGCCAGGCGCTGGCCCTGCTCGCCGAGCGTCCGGCGCAGCTGGTGCTCAGCTGTCTGCCGCTGCCGGCCGACCCGATGATGCCGATCCCGCTGGATGATCTTGATGATCTCGAGTTCCGGGACGATCCGGCCGTGGCCTGGCCCGATCTCGGTTCCGCAGGCGGCGCTGCGATCGGCTCCGCGGCCGATCCGCGCGACCTCGACGCGGCGCGGCTCGACGAGCTGGTGTTCGGCTCGGCCGGCCCGCCGTCGACCGACCGCCTGCCCGGGCTGGAGGGCCCACCCGGCACATACCCAGCGGGCCCCCTGGGCCCGGCCGGCGGGCCCCCCGGGGGCCCGGCGAACCTGTCGGGCGTGGTCCCTGCGGGACCGGCGGCGGTGGGTCCCGCGGGACCGTCAGGCTTCGGTCCCGCGGCACCGCGAGGCGCGGGTCTGCTGGGAGTGGCTCCGGTGGGTGTGAGCCCGGCCGGTCCGATGGGGCTGTCCCCCTCCGGCGCTGCCGGCCGCGGGCGCGGCGCAGGGGCCGACACAGCGGAGATGGACGGGCTGGAGTTCTGCCGGCGGCTGCGGGCCGGTGGGGACGTGCCGCTCGTCGTGGTGGGTGGACGGTCCACGCCGGCGGACGTCGTCGCCGGTCTGGAGGCCGGCGCGGACGATCATGTCACCGCCCCGCCGGTGACGGCGGAGATGTTCGCGCGGCTGCGCGCCCTGCTGCGCCGGGTGTATCCCAGTCACGCTGGGGAAAGCGCGCTGCGGGTCGGTGACCTGCAGATTCGCCCGGCGGAGGGGGTCGTACGCCGCCAGGGCGAGGACCAGCACCTCACCCGGACGGAGTTCCGGCTGCTGTGCGAGCTGGCGGTCGCCGGTGGGCGGGCGGTGTCGCGCAAGCAGCTGCTGGAGCGGGTCTGGGGCTACGACTACTTCGGCGGGGCGCGCATGCTCGACGTCCACGTCCGCCGGCTGCGGCGCAAGCTGGAGATGGATCCGTCCGCGCCGACCCACATCCTCACGGTGCGCGGGATCGGCTACCGCGTCTGCACTGCTCCGACAACGCCGAAGGCTCCGGCCACCACGAAGATCCCGGCAACGACGAAGGTTCCGGCCACGACGAAGGTCCCGGCGGCGCCGATGGGCCAGACCGGGCCGAAGGTCCCGGCGGCGCCGGGGCTGCGGACCAGGTCGAGCGGCGCGGCGGCGCCGGGATCCCCTCGTGGTGGGGTGGCTACCGGTTGACAGCCGACATGTCGGGGTAGCGGGCGCCGGCGAACGCGCCGCCGAGGGCGGCGAGCCGGGCGGACTCGTCGTCGGTCAGGGTGATGGCGGCGGCCGCCACGTTGTCCTCGAGGTAGCGGCGGCGCTTCGTCCCTGGGATCGGCACGATGTCGTCGCCCTGATGGTGCACCCAGGCGAGGGCGAGCTGCGCCGGGGTGATGCCCTTCTCGGTCGCCAGCTTCTCGATCTCGGCCAGCGGCGCGAGGTTCGCCTCCAGGTTCTCGCCCTGCATCCGGGGCATGGCGCGGCGGAAGTCGTCGGCGCCGAGCCCCTCGCTGGAACGGACCGTTCCGGTGAGGAAACCACGGCCGAGCGGGCTGTAGGCGATAAATCCGATGCCGAGTTCGCGCAGGGTCGGCAGGATCTCCGCCTCAGGGTCGCGTGACCAGAGCGAGTACTCCGTCTGCAGGGCGCTGATCGGCGCGACCGCGTGCGCCCGGCGGATCGTCGCCGGGGCCGCCTCGGACAGCCCGAGGTAACGCACCTTGCCGGCGGCGACCAGTTCGGCCATCGCGCCGACGGTCTCCTCGATCGGCACCGTCGGGTCGACCCGGTGCTGGTAGTAGAGGTCGATGTGGTCAAGGCCCAGCCGGCGCAGTGACGCGTCGCAGGCGGAACGGACGTACTCCGGGCTGCCGTTGATGCCGCGTGCGGTGGCATCGGCCGGGTCCCGGACGATGCCGAACTTGGTGGCGAGCACCACCTGGTCGCGGCGGTCGGCGATCGCCCGGCCGACGAGCTCCTCGTTGCGGTGCGGCCCGTACATGTCGGCGGTGTCGAGCAGGGTGACGCCGAGGTCGAGGGCCCGGTGGATCGTCGCGATCGACTCCGCGTCGTCCCCCTGCCCGTAGAACTCGGACATCCCCATGCAGCCCAGGCCTTGTTGGGAGACCTGCAGGCCCTGGCTGCCAAGTGCGACCGTGCGCATCAGCACGCGATCCTCTCCTGATAAACGGCGATCTTGTGGTCGATGAGCGCGAGATTGCGCTGGACCTCCGCCAGTTGCTCGAGTACCCGGCGGCGATGCTCGGTGAGCAGCGCGAGCCGCTCGGGCTCGGAGCTCTCCCCGGCGCTCGCCAGCTGGGCGTAACGGGCCATCTCCCGGATCGGCATGCCGGTCAGGCGCAGCCTGGTCAGGAAGGTGACCCACTGGAGGTCGGCCTCGGTGTAGCGCCGGTGCCGGGAGCTCGCCCGCGCGACCGGATCCCGCATGAGCCCCGCGCGTTCGTAGTACCGCAGCGTGTGGACGCTGACCCCGGTCGCGGCCGCGGCCTCGGCGATCGTGAACGAGCCGGGGTCGTCGGTGGCGCCCTCCCCGCCCTCGCGGCAGGGCGGGGCGGGCCGGCGGGTCGGCGCTGTCCGCGTCGCGGACACTTCGAGCGTGGCCATGCCCCAACGCTAGGACCTGGAGCACGCTCGAAGTCAATGCGCCCGCGGCCTCGACCGCTGCCGCGCCCTCCGGGCTCAGCCGAGAACGGCGCCGGCCAGCGCGGCCGTGGCCAGCAGACGGGGCGCGCCCTTCCCGTCGGCCGGCACGGTCCACAGGTCGGTGCCGTAGTCACCGGGCAGGGCATAGGCGACGGTGCGGTCGTCGAGCCACAGGGCCTGGTCGTCGACGTCGCGGCCCTCGGCGAGCGGCGTCTCCCGCATCGTGCGCAGATCGAGGACGTGCAGCCGCCAGGGCGCATCCTTCGGCAGCCCGGGGACCCGTTTCTTGAACGCCAGCCGGGTCCCGTCCGGCGACAGCGACGGGCACTCGACGTTCGTCCGCAGCGTCGTCAGGGTGCGGGCGGCGACCTCACCCCGCACCAGGTACGTCTGACCGCCGGTGGCGAGGGTGGCGTAGAAGTGGTCGTCGTCGGCGAACGTGACCCCCCAGATATTGACGTCGGGGGCGTGGAAGGCCCGGCCGTCGCGGACGATCCGGTAGGTCTCCAGGTTGGCGTCGAGGTGCCCGGTGCGGGTGTCGAGGATGGACGAGCGGGTGGAGAACGTCCCGTCGGCGTAGGAGTCGCCGCTGACGAACACCGTCCAGCCGGCCATCCGCCCGCTCGGGGAGACCCGGGTACGGGTGGGGATGCCGCCGACGGCGATGCGCCGCCGTTCGTGCAGGTCGGCGTCGAGCACCACCGCCTGGTAGCTGTCCCCGACGACGCCCGGCTCCCGCCGCAGGCACAGTCCCGTGCCGGTCGCCGCGTGGAATCGCAGGCAGCGCACGCCCGACGACACCCGCGCCGACCCCGGGTCCTCCCCCACCGGCGCGCCGACCAGCTCGTCGCGGTGCGGGCCCCAGGCCATGCTGCGCACCACCAGCCGCCGCGCCGACGCCCCGCTTGTGGTGCCGGGGCCGGGGCCGGGGCCGGGGCCGGTGCCGCCTGCCAGTCGGATGCGGCCGGGATGGATCGGCGGTCCACCCGCCTGCTGGTCGTCGCGGCGTGCCGCCCGGTCCGAGGCGTGCACGACGGCGGCCGTTCCGACCCCCGCGAGCACCACCAGAACGGCCACCAGTACCGCGAGCCGCGCCCGAACGCTCATGTCGCCGAACCCATCGTCTCGGAGGCGGTCGTCCCGGAGGCCGTCATCGCGGCCGCCGGTGCCGTGGAGGCCGGGCGCAGCGCGACGGCGGCGGCGACGGCGGCCAGGAGCGCGCCCGCCGCGGCGGCGACCGCGGCGCGCTCGCCCCAGGCCGTCCACGCAGCCCCGAACAGCAGCGAGCCGGCGAACCGGGATCCGGCCTGCCCCGACTGGACCAGGGCGAGCCCGCTGGACCGCAGCCGCGCCGGGACCGACCCCGCGGCCGCGGCCATGAGCACCCCGTCGGTGGCCGCGTAGAAGGCGCCGTGCAGCACGAGGACCACGGCGGGCAACGCACCGGCGGGCAGCACCCCGGCGGGACGGGGGACGAGAAGCAGGCCATACGCGACCAGCAGCAGGCCATGCCCGCCGACGAACACCCGCCAGCGTCCGAGCCGATCCGCCAGGTGCCCGAACGGCACGGCCAGCACCAGGAACGACGCGGCGCTGCCCACCGGCAGCACCGGGAACCAGGCGACCGGGAGGTCGACGTCGGCGCGCAGGACCAGGTACAGGAACGAGTCGCTGACGGTGGCCGCCCCCAACACCAGCGCGCACAACGTCAGGCGCCGCAGCTCCGTCTGACCCAGCAGTCCGAGGACGGCCCGCACTCCCACCGGCCGCGCGACCGGCTCGGCGGCGTCCGTGCCCCACTGTGCCGCGCGTCCGGGGACGAACAGGACCAGCACGGCGACCCCGGCCATCGCGACGCAGAAGCTGACGGTGAACACCGCGTCGAACCCGTCCACCGATGCCCGCAGCACGACGAACGCGACGATCGGCCCGAGCAGCGCGCCGGCGGTGTCCATCGCCCGGTGGACGCCGAAGGCCCGGCCCCTCGTCTCCGGTGCCGCGGACAGCGAGATCATCGCGTCCCGTGGGGCGGTGCGCAGCCCCTTGCCGGTCCGGTCCACCGCGAGCACCGCGGCGATCGCCGGCAGGCCGCGCGCGAGGAGCAACGCGGGTTTGCACAGCGCCGACAGGCCGTAGCCGAGGACGGCCGTCGCCTTGTACCGCGAGCCGCGGTCGGCCAGATGCCCGCCGACGAGGCGGACGGCGGCGGACGCCCCGTTGTAGATGCCGTCGAGCAGGCCGAAGCCGAGCGGGGACAGCCCCATCTCGGTAACCAGGTACAGGGGCAGGACGGCGGTGACCATCTCGGCGGAGACGTCGGTGAGAAGGCTGACCGTGCCGAGGACGAGGACGGTCGCCGGCACGGCCCGCCGGGCGAGCCGGGGTGCGACCCCGACCCGCCCGGCGGCGCGGGTGTCCGCGAGATACACGAGCGACTAGCTCCAGATGCCGGTGATGTCGGACGCGCTGGACGCGTTGCCAGCGTGGGTCGTCAGCCCGCTGAGGTCCTCCAGGGTGCGCAGCAGGTTGTAGTGGTTGTAGGTCGTCGCCGAGCTGCTGCCGGCGGTCACGTGCTGGCCGTAGATCACGGTGGGGATGTGGTTGCCGCTCAGCGAGTTGTCCTCGTCGAACGTCACCACCAGCAGGCTGTTGTGGGTTTTCGCCCAGGTGGCGTAGGCGCCGAGCTTGCTGCTCACCCAGCTGTCACCGGTGCTCACCGAGCAGTCGTGCATGTCGTTGCACAGGTTCGGGACGACGAAGGAGACCTTCGGCAGCGCCGTGAAGTCGGTCGGGAAGGCGGTGAAGGTGTGCGCGAGGCTCGTCGGCACGTTACTGAAGGCGAACCAGGGGTTGTGCTTGCGGGCGTACTTCGTCGAGCTGTTCGTGCAGACCGTGGAACCCTCTGACGGCAGGCCCTCGTTGTAGCTGGCGAAGGTCTTCCCCGCCGCGATCAGCTCCGAGCCGAGGTTGGCGGCGGAGCTGAAGCCCGGGGTGTAGCAGCTGTCGCTGGTGACGCCCTGGGTGCCGCCGGAGAACAGCGCGACGTAGTTGGGCTGGCTGGGGTGGGTGAGCCCGTAGGAGGCGGTGAGGTTCGCCCCGCCGGCCTTCAGGGAGTTGATGTAGGGGGCGCTCGACGAGCCGATCACCTGCGAGTACGCGTGGTTCTCCAGCATGACCACGACGATGTGGTCGGGCGTGGGCAGCGATGCCGCCCGCGCGGCGGGCGCGAGAATCCACGCCCAGACCAGGGCGACCGCGCAGGCGGCGGCGCCGAACGAACCCAGGGCCAGCCGCGAACGCCGGGCATGGGTGACTGCGGACACAGATACCTCCGACAAACCTCAGGGGAGACAGCGCGGGCCCTCGCTGAAGATCCCCGCAAGGCTAGGGGCGCAGGTACTGCACAAACAGAGTCCCCAGGACGGCGAGCAGGCGAACAAGCACCCTTGGTGTCGACCACCGCCGGCCACCTGCCGCTCATCTGCCGGGCATCCCGGCGCGGTTCGGGGCTGGCCGCAGGGCCGCAGCTCAGAGCCGGTTGCGGGTCAGGACAGGCTCCAGTGCTCCGGGTCGAGCCGAAGCCAGCGGTCGATCTCCGCCCGCCACCAGATCCGGGTGCCGCCCCAGGTCGCCGTCCGGTTCACGACCGCCGCCGGGGCCGGCGCCGCCGGGTCGACCCGCAGCCGGTGGTCGACGGCCTGACGGGTCAGGCCAAGGGCGCGGGCGATGTCGCCGGAGCCGACGAGCAGGGGTAGCTGATCCACGTCTGCCGACGTTAGCCAATCCAGCCCTTGACGCGCCCCCCGGAGCGCCAACTCCCTTACCCTGCTTGGGGTTTCGCGGCTGCCCGGAACTGCCATGCGGCCCGAGTCTGGGCGTTGCCCTCTCCGGTCGCGCCGGCATGTGCTTGGCTGATCACGCCTCGCGGGCCCGCGGCCGACCGGCCGCGCCCGGCCGCGGGTCCCACCCAGACCACGAATGGGAGAACAGTGGGCATCGATCTCGCCAAGGGCGCCAGTGCCGCCCTCGCCGACAGGACCGCCACGCTGACGCACATCACGGTCGGCCTGGGCTGGGACCCCAACCGACCCGGCGGCGAGGAGTTCGACCTGGATGCGAGCGCGATCGCCCTGCAGGACAACGGGCGGGTGCCCGCACGGGACTACTTCGTCTACTACAACAACCTGAGCACCCCGCGCGGCGAGATCGTGCACCTCGGCGACAACCTCACCGGCGAGGGCACCGGCGACGACGAGCAGATCCAGGTCCGGCTCGACCTGCTCTCCAGCGCGATCACCCGGATCGTGTTCCCGGTCAGCATCCACAACGCCGACTACCGGCACCAGAGCTTCGGCGACGTCCGCGGCGCCTACATCCGCGTCATCGACGCCCAGGCCGATGTCGAGCTGCTGCGCTACGACCTGTCGGCGACCGCGGCGCGGGACACGTCGATGCTGTTCGGCGAACTGCTGCGGGCACAGGACGGATGGCACTTCCGGGCCGTCGGCGAGGGCGGCGTCGCGGACCTCGCCGGCATCGCCCGCTCCCACGGCGTCGACGTCTGACCACCTCGACCGCGCCCGACCAGACCGGACCGGACCAGACCAGACCGGTCAGCGGGGGATGGTGGTGTGCTTGTATTCGTTCAGGTCCGGCCAGCCGGTGAGCTGGTCGACGACCCGCTCGACGGCGCGAACGGACGGCTGCGGATCCGCACCGAGCGGGGCACGGTTCATGAGGCGTACGAAGACGGCCTGGTCACCGGCGATGAAGGTCGGCACCCCCCAGACCGAATGGGAGCCGACGTAGCGCTCGTGCTCGGCGCGGACGCGCGCCAGGCCGTCCTCGTCGACGCGGGCCAGCACCTCCTCGGCGGGCAGACCGGCCCCGGCCAGCGCCTGCCGGACCACGTCGCGGTCCTCCAGGTGCAGGCCCTCGTCGTGGCGGGCGGCGAACAGGGCGCGGTGCGCGGCGGGGAACAGCTCGGCATACTCGTCGCGCACGACGACGCCGGCCTGCAGGGCGAGGATCCCCGAGTCCTGGTCGGGCTTCTCCCAGACGCTGGGCTGGCCCTCCTCGACGTGCGCCTGGCCGAGCGAGAAGGGCAGGAAGGTGACGTCCCAGTCAGCGCCGGCCGCGAGGCCGGTGAGCACGTGTTCGTGCGCGTTGCGGGCGAACGGGCAGCGGTAGTCCCAGGTGATCGCGAACGTGGTCGAGGCCATACCGGCGGCAACACCCCCGCCCGGCCCGGTGTTCCGCACCGGTAACACGTACGTCATGTCCCGGCAACGGAGTCAGCGGGAACCGTCGCCGGGACACCGGCAGGCATTGCTCAGCGAGAACCGCGGCGGCGGGCGGGCAGGCGGGGCGGGGCCTGGCGGGGCAGGCGGGTCAGCCGGGGCGGAACGGGCGGCAGCGGGCCGGAGCGGGTGAGGGCGCCGGTCACCGGGTCGCGGCGGGACTGGACGAGGCGGCGCAGATAGGCGCCCGCGGCGATGAGCACCATCAGGTCGTCGACCAGGCCGATCGGCCCGAGCGGGACCTCCGGGACGGCGTCGACGGGTGAGAACAGGTAGACGAGGCTGCCGACCGCCGCCGCGATCCCGCGCAACGGCAGCTCGTAGCGCCGGATGACCACGAACGCGGTCACCGCCAGCGCGACGCCGACGGCGGCCAGCACGCCCAGGCCGATGAGCAGCCCGGTCCCGAAGTCACCCATCACTCGCTCCGTTCGCCTGCCCCGGGATCTCGGTGATCCCGATGATCTGTACGATCCCCCCCGGCATGCCCGGTCCTGGGGCGAATCGAACATCGACACCGCCCGGTGGTGGCGGACACGGCTGTCGCCAAACGGACGCCGGCAGGACAGCTCCGGTTCTCCCGACGGCCGGACAACCCCCGCGTGCCGCGGGTACCCTTTGATCGTGCCCTCCGCGGATTCGTCGGCGCACAGCGGTCGTCTGATGGCTGTGAGCGATGTTCACGTCGGCTATCCGGACAATCGGCGGATCGTCGAGGCCATCGAGCCGACCTCGCCGGACGACTGGCTCATTCTCGCTGGCGACGTCGCCGAGCTGGCCGCGGACATCACGGCGATCTGGCGGCTGTTCGCCGAGCGGTTCGCCAAGGTCATCTGGGTGCCGGGCAACCACGAGTTGTGGACGGCGAAGCAGGAGACCCTGCGGCTGCGCGGCCAGGAGCGCTACGAGTACCTGGTCGAGACGGCCCGCGGCCTCGGCGTCGTCACCCCGGAGGACCCCTTCCCCGTGTGGACGGGTGACGGCGGGCCCGCCGCGATCGCACCGTTGTTCGTCCCCTACGACTACACGTTCCGCCCGGGCGGGGTCGACTCGAAGGCCGAGGCGCTGGCCATCGCCCGGGAGACCGGCGTCGTGTGCACCGACGAGTGGCTGCTGCACCCCGACCCGTTCCCGACGATCGACGCCTGGTCGCGGGCCCGGGTCACGCTCACCGAGAAGCGTCTGGCGGCGCTCGACCCGGCCGTGCCCACCGTCCTGGTCAATCACTGGCCGCTCGTGCGCCAGCCCACCGACATCCTGCGCTACCCGATCTTCGCGTTGTGGTGCGGCACCACCGCCACCGCCGACTGGCACCGGCGCTTCCGCGCCACCGCCGCCGTCTACGGCCACCTGCACATCCCTCGTACCACCTGGTACGACGACGTCCGCTTCGAGGAGGTCTCGATGGGATACCCGCGGGAACGGGTGGCGTGGGAGGCCTACGGCCGGCCCTTCGCCGGCCCGCGGCAGATCCTGCCGCACGTCCCGGAGCCAGCTCGGTCATCGTCACCGGGCGGCTCCCCAGCGGGCGGGCGCGCCGCGCGTCCGGTGGGGCGGGGCTGACGCCGGTGCTGGCGAGTCTGCTGCCCGCCGCGGCGATCGCGGTCGAGGCCTTCGAGGACGATCCGGCCGCGGTGCTGTTCCCCGAGGAGTCGGCGCTGCTGGCCCGGGCGGTCGACAAGCGCCGGCGCGAGTTCACCACCGCCCGGGTGTGTGCGCACCGGGCGCTGCGCCAGCTCGGCCTGCCGCCGGCGCCGATCCTGCCCGGTGCCCGCGGCGCCCCGGGCTGGCCGCGGGGGGTCGTCGGCAGCATCACGCACTGCGCCGGCTACCGGGCTGCCGCCGTCGCCCGGGCCAGTGAGCTGCGCACGATCGGCATCGATGCCGAACCGAACGAGGCGAATCCGCGCGGCGTCACCCGCGAGGTCACCGTGCCGGCCGAGGAGGGATGGCTCACCACGCTCACCCAGACCAGACCCACCGTCCACTGGGACAGGCTGCTGTTCAGCGCCAAGGAGTCCGTCTACAAGGCGTGGTTCCCGCTGGCGCAGCGCTGGCTCGGCTTCGAGGACGCGGCCCTGACCGTCGACCCCGGTTCGGCACCCACCGGCAGCGGTGCCCAGCCGCCCCCCGGCTCGGCGGCCGCCGGTCCGCCCTCCCGGGCCGAGGGCACGTTCACGGCGAAGCTGCTGGTCAGCGGCCCGACAATCGACGGCTGCGAGCTGACCGGCTTCGACGGCCGCTGGCTAGCCGAGGGCGGCCTGATCATTACCGCGATCACCGTTCCCCACCTCGACGGCACCCCGACGCCGGCCCCGAATCCGGCGGTCGGCTGATGCGCCGCCGCGGGCGCCGGATGCGCCCCACCGCCCGGTACCGTCCCGCCGGCCGGACCGGTCCCGGTTCGCACCCCGCTGGGCGCCGTCCCCGAACCCGGGGTGTCGGCGGTCGAAAGCCACGGTAGAGCAAAAGCCGAGGTAGGAAGGGATGTGCCTCAACCCGAGTTCATCCTGACGCTGTCCTGCCCCGACCGTCGCGGCATCGTCGCCGCCGTCTCGGCGTACCTGGCGGACACCGGCGGCAACATCGCCGACGCCGCCCAGTTCGGTGACACCGACACCGGCCGCTTCTTCATGCGCGTCCACGTCATCGCCGAGGACCCCGGGGTCGGGGCAGCCGAGGTGCGTGCCGGCTTCGAGCCGGTGGCGCGCCGCTTCGAGATGGACTGGCAGCTTCACGACCTCGCGATCCGCCCCCGAGTGCTGATCATGGTGAGCCGCTTCGGCCACTGCCTGAACGACCTGCTCTACCGGCACCGCTCCGGCGTACTCGACGTCGACGTTCCGCTGGTCGTGTCGAACCATCCGGACTTCGCCACGCTCACCGCCTCCCACGGCATTCCCTTCCGCCACCTGCCGGTCGACCCCAGCACCCGCGACCAACAGGAACAGGCCCTCCGAGAGATCATCGCGGCGGAGCGGATCGACCTCGTCGTGCTCGCTCGGTACATGCAGATCCTGTCGCCGTCCCTGTGCGAACTGCTGGCCGGGCGGGCGATCAACATCCACCACTCGTTCCTGCCGAGCTTCTCCGGCGCCCGCCCCTACCACCAGGCCCACACCCGCGGCGTCAAGCTGATCGGCGCGACCGCGCACTACGTCACCGCGACACTCGACGACGGCCCGATCATCGAGCAGGACGTCGTCCGCGTCAGCCACGCCGACGGTCCCGACCGGCTCGCCGCCCTCGGCCGTGACGTCGAATGCCGCGCGCTGGCCCGCGCCGTCACCTGGCACGTCGAACACCGCATCCTGATCAACGGCCGCCGCACCGTCGTCTTCGACTAGGGGTGTATGGGGTCGCGATCGTCACGGCCGTGATGGTTCGGTGCTGCGGGCCGGCCGGCGCCGGCCTGCTGCGGGAACGGCTCGCCGCCGTCGCGCTCGGGGCGGCGCTGGGCCTCGCCGCGGCCTGGTTCGTCCTGCCCGTCCGGTCCGGGGACGTGACACGCCGACGCGTCGCCGACGCACTCGCCGCCCTGACCGACCACCTGGTCGTCTGCCAGACCGGCCGCCGCCGCACGCCCTGACCGGGAGAGGAGGCGGACGACCTCCGGATCGTGCTGGCGGAGTCGCTCGTGCGGGTGGAGGTGGAGCTCGCGCGGCTCGCCGAGATCGCGCCGGCGCTGCGAGCGCATCGCGCGCTGGCCCGGCCCTCGCGGTGGCCGATGCCGCGGGCTCGGAGGCAGGCGCGGGCGGCGGCCCAGGCCCGCAGGCACCCGCCGCACCCCTGTGACGCCGTCGAGGCGCTGCTGGCCTGTCGGGCGCCGCTGGCGGCGATGACCAGGGAACTCGCCGACCGTCGCGCCCCACCGCCGCGGGTCGTCGGGCGCCGGATCGCCAGGACCCGAGACGGTGTGGTGCAGGTGCGGCGGGCCATGGGCCGCGCCAGTGCGGCCAGGCAGGCCGCCGCCGCGTCACGCTCGCCGTTCAGGCGGCCTCCGGGAGATCGATGCCCACCTCTCCGCTGAGTGTGAAGCCGTCCGCGAGGAGCAGCGCGTCCCCGCTCCAGAACCGCCCCGGGTCGTACCAGCTCGGCTGGCGCCGGCCGGGCGGGAGCACACCCATGGCCTCGTACGTGATGGCGACGACCTCCGCGCAGTACGCCGTCTCCAGCGCCGCCGAGGCGGACGCGCGCGGCAGGCGTCCGCGCAGCCACCGGGACGCGAGTTGGGCGGTGCTGGGGAAGGGGGTGCCGTCGAGGCGGGCTACGGTGCGCAGCGCCGCGTCCTCCTGCGCCGCCCCCACGCCCGGGTGCAACTGCCGCAGCCATCCGCGCTGCCCGTAGCGGCTGGCCCAGACCTCGACCGCGGCCCGCAGATCGTGCAGCTGGACGCCCCGATGCCGGGTCCCGGACCACAGGTCCGGCAGCGACCGGCCCAGTTCCGCATGCCACAGCAGGGGCGGTAGATCGTCGAGGACGATCGCCATTCCGACATGGTTGACGGGGCTGTTCGTCGTCGTCTGGATCATCCGGTCGGCCGCCGAGCGGCCGCGGAACAGCAACAGGTCGCCCGTGCGGACCAGTTCCAGGGCCTCGTCCAGGCCGATCCGCGTCTCGGGCATGCCTTGTAGCATCCTCGGGCGGCACCCTGACCTGCCAGGGGGTCGACTGCGTGGGAAAGTGGATCTGTGCGCCTTCGGACGGGACGAATCGGACACGGAATCCCACCATCCGTGCACAGAGTGTTTCTGCGGCGCATCGCGGACAACGACCGCCGCGCGCCGTGGGGGAAGGTGCTCGGTGTCGCCGGGCTCGCCGGGGTGGCCGTCACCGGCGTACTGGTGGCGCGTGACCATCGTCAGCGCGGCGCGTACTCCGCCGACGAGATCCGCACCCGCCTGCACGAACGGCACGCCACCGCCACCGCCTCTGCAGCCAGGGCCGACGAGTCACGTACGGCCACTGGCTCCCCCGACAACGCCAGCAGCCGCGGCGACGGTTCCCCTGCCGACGACGCTCCCGGCCGTACGGGCACTCCCGGCCGTACGGGCACTCCCGGCTGTACGAGCGCTGCGGACCGCACGAGCGCTGCGGCCGGCGGCCAGGGGAAGCGGGCGTGGCGGGGGACGGTCAGCCGGGCGGCCAGGCGTCGCCGCGGGGGGCGAGGGGGCTCGACGGGACGGTGTTGAGCGCTCGGTGCAGGCTGCCGAGCTGCTTGTGGTGCTCGTCGAAGGGCACGGCGACGGTGTGCACGCCGAAGCGAGCGAGGACGGGTTCGGTCCACGGCGCGCTGGCGGTGGACACCAGCGCGGCGGGCCCGTCGGTCGGCCAGCCGCTCGCGGTCCGCGAGGTGGGCAGGAAGAACACGCCGGCGGCGAAGGCGGCGACCATGTCGGGTGCCAGCGGGCAGACGGCGAGTTCGATGCCGCGCAACGCGTCCACCAGCGTCGTCTCCCGGCCGGCGGTGCCCTCGCTCTCGACGACGGCCGGGGTGTCGAGGCGATCGGCGGCGACCAGGGCGATGCCCGGCCCAAGCCCGAGCCAGTGATCCAGGTGCGGCTGCTCGGGGCGGCGCAGCTCGTCACGCACCCGGACGACGTGCGGGAACGCGGTGAGCAGATACGGGTGCAGCAGACCCCACACCGCCGGGCTGGTGCCCGCCCCGGTGCTGAGCACGGCGACGCCGCCGCAGGTCACGACGTCACCGCCGGCGAGGTAGAGCGGCTCGGGGACCCGTACCTCGGCCGACCGCCCGCGCAGCCCACGCAGGATCGACGCCATCACGACCGTCTCGCGGGCCCGTTCCCGGCGCCGCAGCCGGCCGACGGCGATCGCGCCGCCAAGGTCGACGTAGTGGTCGCGGGGGAACATCAGGCCGGCGAGCGGGCGCAGGGCGTAGCTCTCGTCGGGCTGGTCGAGGTCGAGGCCGATGACGCCGCCGCCCGCACCCGGTTCGAGCAGCAGCCGCGGCTGGCGCAGCACCACCGGGGCGAGAGCCGGCACCGACCAGTCCCGCAGGACGTCGCGGGCGGCGAGCAGGCGAGCGTCGTCGTCGGCGCTGACCGCGCGGGCGGCGAGCTCGACGAGGACCGGCCGCGGCAGCGCGGTGAGCACCTCGGAGGGCGCCCGCGTGTCGACGCCGAGGTCGATCAGCGCGGCCCGCACCGCCGCGGACTCCGCCGCCGCCCGCACCGGGTCGTAGGCCGGGCGCCCCGGGCGAAACACGGAGACCTCGACCGGCTGGACGACGGTGGGATTCTGGATGAGAACCGTCGGCCCACCGGGGGCGGCATTCATATGACCGATGTCCGGCGACCTGGTTTCATCCCGGCATTATGCAGCTTGTGCGCCGCCGACCGTCCGACCAGCCCGCCCGGCACCCCCGGGATGTTATGGACGATAAACCGGAATACGTCAGAGGACGATCTCGCCGACTCCCCAGACGGCGGCCATCGCGACCCCCGCCACCAGCTCCACCAGCACGCCGACACCAAAGGCGACGATGGCCGCCCAGGTCATGCCAGCCGCCGTCCGATAATCACCGAGGCGGACAAGTTCCGCCACATAGATGCCGAAGACGCCACCAATCAGCAACCCCACCACCGGAATCACGAAGAAGCCGATGACCGCGCACACCACGCCGATGGCGAGGCTCTGCCAGGGCACCCCACGCCCCGCCGTGGCACGCGCGGGCAGCACGTACTTCGTCAACGCCCCGATGACGAACAAAGCGGTCATCAGCGCGAGGACGATCCAGTGCCCGACCCCGCCCCCGTCCGCGATCGTCCACCACAACCCCGCACCCCAGACCAGCACCAACCCGGGCAGAACTGGAAGAACAACGCCAACCAGGCCGACGGCCATCACCAGGGCGACAGCGATCAGCTCCGCGGTACTGATGGCCCTACCTCCCTGGAGACGCCCCTGCCCAGACGGTACCGGTCCGCGCGGGTTCGCCGCTGGCGCCTGACAAACGCCCGACCCTTCCCTGCTCGTCCGACGTCACCGAAGCGGCCTCGTTGCGGGCGGCGGTCCGTCTCGCGGTGGCGGCGAGCGCGGCGCGCAGCTCGGCGGGGGCGAGCACCTCGACGCCGTCGCCCAGCATCCGCAGCTGGAACAGGGCGACCTCCGGCCCCTCGGTGGCCAGCTCCACGACCCGCCAGCCCTCGGCGTCCGGCGCCGAGGCGGAGGCGATCGCGTCCCGGGCGGCCAGCGGGTCGGCGGCGTGGCGCAGGTCGGTGAGCGCGGCCGGGGACAGCCGCAGCCGGCACGTCCAGCGCAGCAGCGTGCGCGCGAACGCATCGGTGTGGTCGCGCCACCAGGACGCAAGGTCGAAGTCGGCCGGCCGCTCGAACGTCTCGTCCCGCACGCGCGCCCGGCTGGTCCGGCTGACCCGATAACTGAGCGTCCGGCCTCGATGCTGGGCAATCAGGTACCAGACCCCCGCCTTGCACACCAGGCCCAGCGGATCAACTCGCCGAGAGACCCCGACGCCGGCGCCTGACCGCTGGGAGGCATAGCGGAGGTCGACGCGGCGGGTGGACCAGACGGCCTCGGCGAGGGCGGCCAGATGGGGCAACGGCTCCTCGTGACGGAACCAGCCCGGAGCGTCGAGCAGGAAACGCTGGTGGACCTGGCCGGCGCGCAGCCGCGGCCGGGGAGGCAACGCGGCGAGGACCTTCGTCCGGGCGGCGGCGGCGTCCGCGGTGAGGCCCAGGCCGCCGAGGATGCCGGGACCGGCGCCGGCGAGCAGCAGGGCGGCGGCCTCGTCACTGGTCAACCCGTCGAGGTCGGTGCGCCAGCCATCGGTGAGGCGCACCCCACCGCCGCGACCTGGTTCCGTCCACAGCGGAACACCGGCGTCCTGCAGCGCGGCGACGTCGCGGCGCACGGTGCGCACGGACACCTCGAGCTCCGCCGCCAGCCGCGGCACCGTGGAACGCCGCACCGCCTGCATGTGCAGGAGCAACGCGGTCAACCGACTCGAACGCACGTTGTGGATGGTAGGCACGAAAACGTGACAGGAGATGACCGGATTACGGCCCGAGAATGGGCCGGTGACGACCTCCTCCACCACCTCCTCCATCCCCTCCGCCTCCTGGGGCGACCTCGAACGCGCCCACCCCGACTTCGCCTCGACCGTGCGCACCCGGTTCGAGGCGTTCCGCCACCACATCCTCGCGACCCTGCATGCCGACGGCTCGCCGCGAACCAGCGGCATCGAGACGACGTTCCGCGCCGGGCACCTGTGGCTGGGCAGCATGCCCGACGCCCGCAAGTCCCGTGACCTGCGCCGCGACCCCCGCTTCGCGCTGTCGGCCAACCCCGGCCCCGGCACCGACATGGGCGGCGGTGACGTCCGCATCGCCGGCCTCGCCCGCTGGATCGACGACCCGGCGTCGCTGGCCTCGTTCACCGACGACGTCAACCCGCCCGAGCCCTTCGACCTGTTCCGCGTCGACCTCACCGAGATCGTCCGCACCACCGTCGACGAGGCCGCCGAACGCATCGTCCTGACCAGCTGGCGACCCACCTACTCCCGTCTGCGCGTCCAGCGCCGCGGCAATGCCTACGAACCCGTCGAGGACATCTGGCTGTAGGGCTGGCGGGTCGTCGCTGTAGAGCTCACCATCGTCAGAGCTCACCATCGTCGCGTTTCCTCGCCACCGAAGGCGGTGGCGAGGGGTCCGCGGAATCGCGCCGAGGGCTAGAGACGCTTTCTGCACGAGAACCGTGACAATCCCTCGGCATGATGGGCGCTCGCCCCGGCAATACGGTCATATCGGGCAGCCCACACGTGGTGACGCTACGCGCCATGTCCAGCGCCGCGGCCGACTGGCTGGCGGGCGCGGTCGAGCACATCGGCTCCACCGCGGTCGTGGGTATGCCGGCCAAGCCCGTCGTCGACATGCTGGCACCCGTCCGGTCGCTCGCCGAGGCGCGGGCCGCGGTGGTGCCGGCGCTGGCCGCCGCCGGCTGGCTGTACTGGCCCGACGACCCGTGCCGGACCTACCGGCTGTGGTTCCTACGCCCCCGGCCCGACGACCGCACCCACCATCTACATGTGATCGAGCACGGCGATCCCCACGCGACGGCCCTGTGCAGCGCGCCGCGACGCGCTCACCGCGACGCCGTGACGACGACGCCCTGACGACGCCCTGACGACGCCCTGACGACGGCGGCGGCGAGGCCTACGGCCTGGCCGTAGGCCACCCGGATGGCCTGACGCCGACCCGCAGGGACCCGGTGCGCCGCACCGCCGCGCATCCGTGCGGTGCACCGGGGATCGTCCGTGACAGCCACCGCCCGCCCGGTCGGCGATGCCGATCAACCATGGACGATCCGGAAGTTCTACACTGCGTAGATGTGAGGCTGGGCCGGTACGGCGGGTCGCGGATGCGGCGGGGCGTCGTGTTCGCGCTGGCCTGCACCGGCCTCGCGGCCGCGGCGCACGCCGTCGGTCACGGGGGCGCGCCACCGATGGGTGTCCTGGTCGCGGCGACGACGGTCGTCACGGCGGCGGTCATGCCGTTCGCCGGACGGTCCCGCGGGACCGCGCCGGTCGTCGCCGCCATGGTCGGGGCGCAGGCCGGCCTGCACACCTGGTTCGCGCTCGCGACGCGCTCCCCCGGCCGGATGACCGCCGCGCTCGAGTCCACCCTGTGCCTGCCCGAGCGCGGTGCGCTGCCCGACGCCGTGCTGCGGCACATGCTGCGCGTTCAGGCTCCGCTGCTGCCCGCGCCGCATCGGATGCCCATCGCGCCCTGGCACGCAGGCACCGCCATGCTCGGCAGCCACCTGCTCGCCGCCGGGCTCACAGCGGTGCTGCTGGCGCACTGCGACGACACGGTCACCGCCGCCGCTCGACTGCTCGCCATCCTCGCCGCGGTCCTGGCCGCGACCACCACCGTGCCGCGGCGGCCTGCGGCGACACCCGTCGACGCCCGACAGGCGCCGTTCGGTCCCGTACCGACCGCCGACCGAAGGCCACCGGCCACCCGCCGGATCGGTCACGCGCTCGTCCGCCGCGGGCCACCCGCCCGCTCGCCCGGCCCCCGCACCCGGCACCACGCCCGCCCTCACCCGGGCGTAGCCTGACCACGTCCCGCCGACATCCTGGACGGGAATCTCGCCGTCCTGCTGGACCGCTCAGGTGGCCCCCGCGCGGCGCGTGGCTGTCCGGCGGCCGGCCACTGACCTGGGCCGTCAGTCGTCCTCGTCACGTCTCGCGACGTGGACGCCGACAGCTGTGATCCCGTCGTGCCCGCCTTCGGCGCCGTCGCGATGTTGACGTGCACCGACCAGGCCGGGCGCGTCGTCCGCCTGCCACGACAGCGGGTAGCCGCAGGGCCCCGCCGGCGTGCCGTCAAGCGCCGCGCCGCCCCGGACGGCACACGGCCTCGGCCCACGTCCTGCCCCTGCCCTGCCCTGCCCTGCCCTGCCCCATGGCAACCAGTGGAAAGGTCTTCACCGTGGACGCATCCGCGCCCCCGATCCACCACCCGTACCGCCCGTCGCCGGCCCGGCCACCCGCAGCGCCCGCGCCCGACCAGCCCGCGGCCCCCGGCTCAGCCGCCCGGTCAGCCAGACGTCCACGGCGCGCTCGCCGAGGGCCAGCAGCCGTGGGGCTCGCCGTCGCGCTGGCCCTGGGCGCGGCGGCCTGCTCCGGCTCCGGGGGGACGAACGCGGGCGGCTCCGACAGCACGATCGTCCGGCTCGACGACGCGACGGCTGCCCCCGGCCTGCGCGGCACCGCCCTGGCGACGCCCATGCCCAAGCCGGACGTGGTCCTCACCGACGCGACCGGCCAGCGTTACGACCTGCGCGCGCGGACCGCCGGGAAGCTCACCCTCGTCTACTTCGGCTACACGCACTGCCCGGACGTCTGCCCGACGACGATGGCCGACGTCGCCGCCGGCCTGAGCCAGCTCAGCCAGGCGATACGCGACAAGGTCACGGTCGTGTTCGTGACCACCGACCCGGACCGGGACGATCCCGCGACGCTGCACTCCTGGCTGGCCCAGTTCGACCCGTCCTTCGTCGGCCTGACCGGCACCTGGAAGCAGATCTCCGGCTACGCCGACACGTTCGGCATCCCCGTCGAGCCGCCGCGCCAGCAGGCCGACGGAACCTGGCAGGTCGACCACGGCTCGCAGGTCACGGCCTTCGGCACCGACGGCGTCGCCCACACCATCTACCTCGCCGGCGTCACCCCCGCCGACTACGCCCACGACATCCCCATGCTCCTCAAGGGCGACACGTGACCTCCCCACCGCCCACCTCACCGGCCCCACCTCCACCTTCCAAGCCCACGGGCTCCGAAGAGACGCCGCCACCTCCCACCACAGCCTCCGAAGCGACGCCGGACAGCCCCGAGCCGGCGCCCACCAGCACAGCCGCGGCCGGGAGCACGCCGACCGCGACCGCGGTGGCCGAGAGCTCGTCCACCGAGAGCTCGTCGACCGAGACGACGTCGGCTGACAGCACGTCAGGCAGGGGGGCGTCGAGGCGGGGGCTGGGGCGCCGGGCGTTTCTCGGGCGGGCGGGGCTGGCCGGTGCGAGCGGTGTCGCAGGGGCCGTCGCCGGGGGGCTCGTCGAGCGCGCGGTGGGACCGCACTCGGCGTCGGCCCTCGACCGGGAACGGCTGCGTGCCGTCGCAGCCGTTCGTCCCGCGGGACCACACCAGCCGGGCATCGTCGAACGGCCGCCCTCCCATCTCGTGTTCACCGCCTATGACCTGACGGCAACCACAGCCGCGAGCCCGAGCCAGACGCGGGCCGGGCTGCGGGCGCTGCTGACCACGTGGACGTCCGCGGCAGCGGGTCTGATGGCCGGCCGCGAGGTCACGCGCGGTGGCCAGCGGGCGCTCGGCCTCGCGCCGTCCGCGCTCACCGTCACAGTGGGGCTGGGCGCGTCCGCGCTGCGCCGCGCGGGGCTCGACGGCCAGATCCCCGCGCACCTCGGCCCGATCCCCGCGTTCCCGCACGACCAGCTCGACCCGGCACGCGGCGACGGCGACCTCGCCGTGCAGATCTGCGCCGAGGACCCGATGGTCGCCGCCTCCGCCGCGCGCACCCTCGACGCCCTCGCCCGCACCCACGCGTCGCCGCGCTGGTCACAGCACGGCTTCCGGCGCTCCGCCGCCGCGGCCGACGACCCGGGCGCCACCCCCCGCAACCTGATGGGCCAGCTCGACGGAACGAACAACCCGGCGGCGGGGACCGCGCAGTTCGACCTCGCGGTCTGGGCCGACGGCACGTCACCCTCGTGGATGGCCGGCGGGAGCTACCTCGTCGCCCGGCGGATCCGGATGGAGCTCGACCGCTGGGACCTGCTCGCCACCGACGCCCAGGAGAAGGTCATCGGCCGACGCAAGATCAGTGGCGCGCCCCTGACCGGCGGGAGCGAGCACTCCGACCCCGACTTCCTCGCCCACTACGCCGACGGTTCCCCGGTGATGCCGGCGAACTCGCACGTCCGACTGTCGCACCCGCAGTTCAACAACGGCATCCGGATGCTGCGTCGCGGCTACTCCTACCATGACGGGCTCGACGCGGACGGCCGCACCGACGCCGGCCTGTTCTTCCTGGCGTACCAGGCCGATCCGCGCACCGCGTTCACCGCGGTCCAGCGCAAGCTCGACCGCCTCGACGCGCTGTCCGCCTTCATCCACCACACCGGCAGCGCCCTGTTCGCCGTCCCCCCGGCGGCCCCCACCGGCGGCTACGTCGGCCAACAGCTACTGGAGAGCTGAGCCTTGACGCCCACGTCCCCGACCTCCCCAGTGTCTCCCTCCGCGGCCCTCCCACCCAGGGCGAGTTCCGCGGAACGCGCCCGCGCCGGCCGTCCTGCGCTGCTTTCCCTGCGCCCGGCCGTAGCCGCGAGGAGTCCGCTCGTCGTCGCGGCAGCCGTGGTCGCAGCCGTGGTCGGGTTCGCCGGCTGTGCTTCCAGCGGCATGGAATGGTCAGCCGCGCCCGGGACCGCCATCCCGACCGCGCCATCCGCCTCGTCCGGCGCGTCCGGCAGGGCCGACGACGGCGCCATCCCCGCAGCGCCGGCCGGGACCGGCAGCGCGGACCACGGTGACCTGCACATCCGGGGCGCCTACATTCCGCAGCAGGCGTCGGACTCCGAGGCCGCGGCCTACTTCAGCGTCACCAACAGCGGCGGCACCGCCGACACGCTCCTCTCCGTCACATCCCCCGCGGCACCGGCCATCAGCCTGCACTCCACGACGTCACGAGGGGGTGCCGACACGATGGTGATGCGCTCCGACCTCGCCATCCCGGCCCGCCGCACGACGGCGCTCACGGTCGGTCACGACCATCTCATGCTGATGAACCCCGTCCAGCGTCTTACCCAGGGCCAGCACGTCGCCCTCACCCTGACCTTCGCCCACGCCGGAAAGATCGACCTCGACACCCCCGTCGTCGGCTTTACCGGCCCCGACCGCGCCACCGCCACCACCACCGCCGGCGCGAGCGCCACGTCGCCAGGCATGGACGGGACGGGCGGCATGGCAGGCATGACGATGCCGATGTCCCACTAGCCAGAACGCGGCCACGACCTCCGGGGCGACGGAGGTTCGCCGGCCGGCCCACGCCCAGGGGACTCCGCCTGGTAGCGATCCCGCAGGGCGGTCGCCGCTCACGATAGACAAAGCACCCGAACCGGCCCTACCCCAGAGGCGGAGTCCGGACGGACCCGACGGCGAGAGGCCCTGGAGGAACATGCCGAGGGATAGTCACGGTTGTCGCCATCGATACCGTCACTATCCCTCGGCACGACCGCCCGCCCAGCGGACAAGTCCGGCATATCGGCCAGAAGCCGCGCGGAGGCCTGGCTCGCCTGGCGGGGCTACCAGATGCGGACGCGGTCGGCGGGGTTGAGCCAGAGGCCGTCGCCGGGGGCGGTGTCGAAGACCTCGTGGAACTCGTCGAGGTTGCGCACGATGTTGGCGCGCAGGTCCGGGGGGCTGTGCGGGTCGGTGGCGAGGAACTGGCGCTCGAGTTCGAGGCGGCGCTTCATCCGCCAGACGTGGGCCCAGTTCAGGAAGAGGCGACGCCGGTCCTCGCGGGACGCCCGGCCGCCCTGGGAGAGGACGTAGGCGGTGTGGGCGATCGTGAGGCCGCCGAGGTCGCCGATGTTCTCGCCGACGGTGAGCGCGCCGTTGACCTTCTCGCCGGGGAGATTGCGGGTCTCCAGGGCGTTGTACTGCTCGACGAGCGTCTTCGACTTCACCTCGAAGGCGGCCTTGTCGTCGGGTGTCCACCAGTCGTTGAGGTTGCCGGCGCCGTCGTACTGGGCGCCCTGGTCGTCGAAGCCGTGGCCGGCCTCGTGCCCGATCACGGCCCCGATGCCGCCGTAGTTCTCGGCCGGGTGGGCGTCGGGGCTGAAGAACGGCTTCTGCAGGATACCGGCGGGGAAGCAGATCTCGTTGGTGCCGGGGTTGTAGTAAGCGTTGACGGTCTGCGGGAGCATGAACCACTCGTCGCGGTCGACCGGCGAGCCGATCTTGGCGAGCTGGCGGTCGGTCTCGAAGGCGGCGGCGGCCTGGGCGTTGCCCCACAGGTCGTCGCGGCTGACGGTCAGCGCCGAGTAGTCGCGGAACCGGTCCGGGTAGCCGATCTTGGGGCGGAAGGTCGCGATCTTCTCGTAGGCGCGGGCCTTGGTCTCCTCGGTCATCCAGTCCAGGCGGGAGATCGACTCCCGGTAGGCGGCGAGCAGGTTCGCGACGAGCTCGTCCATCTGCGCCTTCGCGCGCGGGGGGAAGTGGCGGGCGACGTACTCGCGGCCGACGGCCTCCCCGATCGCGCCCTCGACGAAGCCAACCCCGCGCTTCCAGCGGGCGCGCAGCTCCGGCGTCCCCGACAGGGTGCGGCCGTAGAAGTCGAAGCTGGTCTCGACGAACGCGTCGGGCAGGTACGGCGCCGCCGTGTGCAGGAGGCGGGCGAGCAGCCACTCCCGCCAGGTCGCGGCCGGCGTGTCGGTGAGCACGATCGACAGGTGCTCGAAGAACGACGGCTGGCGCACGCACACCTCGGCGAGCGTCGCGTGCGGACCGGTGAGCGCACCGCCGAGACCGGTGACGTAGGCGTCCCAGTCGAAGGCCGGGCACAGTGCCGCGAGCTCGGCGCCGGTGCGCAGGTTGTAGGTCTTCTGGACGTCGCGGGTCTCGGAACGCTCCCAGTGGCCCTTGGCGAGCAGCGTCTCGAGGGCCAGGATCCGCCCGGCGGCCTCGGCGGGCTCCGGGTGCTCGCCGAGGCCCAGCATGCGGGTCAGGTAGGCGAGGTACTTCTCCCGGATCTCGACGAACTTGTCGTCGCGGTAGTACGACTCGTCCGGCAGGCCGAGGCCGCCCTGGACGAGGTGGAACAGGGAGCGGTCGGAGTTGCGGTCGTCGGTGTCGACGTAGGTGCCGAACAGGCCGCGCACGCCGACCCGCTCGAGCCGGCCGAGCAGGCCGCCGAGGTCGCGGACGTCACCCGCACCGGCCACGGCGTCCAGCAGCGGGCGCAGCGGCTCCAGGCCGCGGGCCGCGACCGCCTCGACGTCGAGGAACGAGCCGTAGAGGTCGGCGATCTTGCGCACGTCCTCGCTCTGGCCGGCTCGCTCCCCCGCGGCGAGCTCGGTGATGATGTCCCGGACCTGCCGCTCGGCCGCGTCCGCCAGCTGGACGAACGGCCCCCAGCTCGAGCGGTCGGACGGGATGTCGGTCTCGGCGAGCCACCGTCCGTTCACGTGGCCGAAGAGGTCGTCCTGGGGTCGGACGTCGAGGTCCATGCCCTCGCGGGCGTCGTCGAGGATGCTCACGACGTCCAAGTCTCCCGCCGATCCCGCGCGCTGGGAAGGATCCCGCGGCGGTCGCGCGCCCCGGTGGGTAGGCCCGGTGCCGCCCGGTGCCGCCCGGTGCCGCCCGGTGGCGCCCGGTGGCGCCCGGTGGCGCCCGGTGGCGCTCGGTGGCGCCGACGCGGCCAGGCCCCCGGGTCGGGCCACCGCGATGGTGCCGTCGGGGATCCCTGGGATGCCTCCGTCGTGGCAAGCTTTCCGCGTTCGCCCGATGGCCGTCCCGCCTGGTGGTCCTTCCACCTGGTGGCCCAGCACTCGACGGCATGGGTCCGAACGAGCTCGCCGCGCCCGAGGCACGGCCCTGACCCGCTCTGCCCCACCGCGCCGTGGGACGTTCGAAAGGACCACATGCACCGCTCTGTTCGGCGTGCCGGCATTCTCACCGGGACCGCCGCGGCCGCGACGTTCCTGCTCACCGCTCCCGCGTCCGCCCATGTCAGCGTCCAGCCACCCAGCGCCGCCCAGGGCAGCTACGCCACCCTGGCCTTCACCGTCCCCACCGAGAAGGAATCCGCGTCCACGACCGGAGTCGACATCGCGATGCCTCGCGACACGCCTCTGGCCTCCGTCGCCGTCGAACCCAAGGCCGGGTGGACCTACCAGATCACCCGGGCGCCCCTGCCGGGGCCGATCCGCACCGACGACGGCGAGGTCCGCGACGCCGTCGCCCACATCACCTGGACCGCCCAGGACGGCGTCGGTATCCGCCGCGGCGAGGCCGACGCCTTCACGATCTACGCCGGCCCGCTGCCCACGACGGTCGACCGCCTCACCTTCGCCGCCTCGCAGACCTACTCCGACGGCTCGGTCACCCACTGGACGGACGTCGCCAGCCCCGACGCGCCCGAACCCGACCGCGCCGCCGCGGTCCTCACCCTCACCCCGGCCACCGACGGCACACCTGCCGGCGCTGGCACCCGCTCGTCACCATCACGGACGACGTCGACGTCGATGTCGGCGAAGTCCGGACCGTCCGATGGCCTTGCCCGCACGATCGCCCTGGCCGCACTCGGCACCGCCATCGCCGCCCTGGTCGCCGCCGGCGTCGCGATCGCCTCCACCCGCCAGCGCCGTCCCCAGCCCGATGCGATTGGCAGCCGCACCCCCGCAGCGTCGGCGAGAAACGCTCAGCGACGCGGCCGCCACTAGGCCGCATATGGGGTTGCGATCATGCCGGTGTGGTCGACGTGCTCATGGTCGAACCCGATACCCGACCTAGCCAGGTGGGCAGCTCCGATTACGGATAGTGACATCTACCCGGGCCGAAGCGACTGGCGGCAGCATGCCCTACTCGAAGATCCACGATTCTACGGACCCACCAATCGTAGGTTCGTAGGAACTACGAACAGGTACGTACCAACCATATTGCGTGACCGAACCACAGCACCATGCAGGGGATCGCCAGGAGCGCGGGGCGGCTCATGGACGGTCGGTGGCACGGATACCGGCGGCGGGTGCGGGATCGGTAGCAGCGGGGCCGCCGGTCGAGGGGTCGACGGTGGGGGCGCCGGCGAGGAGGTTCTCGACCCTTGTGCGGACGCGGACCACCTTCGGTGGCATCAGCTGCTCACGCCGTGTCGCCCGGTCGGCCTTCTCCGGGCGGCGGGCGTAGAACCAGTGGTCCCAGGGCGAGTTCGGCCGGGCGAGGCGGACGCTGCCGACGAGCGCGAGCGGCAGGACGAAGACCCCCAGCAGCGCCATCCCGTACTTGCCCTTCAGCAGCGAGGTGATCACCGCCGCCAGACCGGCGGCGATGTACCCGACGACGACCATCCGCACCGCCCACTCCTGGCCGCGGACGTCGTTCACCCCGAGCGGCGAGAACCCGAGCAGGACGCAGCCCATGATGCCGGCGGTCAGCAGCACCGCGGTCACCGACGCCCGACCGGCCTGCAGCCAGTAGACGTCCTCCAGGTGCAGGATCAGCGCGAACTCGTCGAGGACGAGCGCCGCGCCCATCCCGAACACCACCCCGGCGATGTCCCGCCAGGGCGCGTGCGGGGCCGCCCCGATCGCCAGCAGACCACCGGTGATCAGCAGGATGGTCCCCGGCACGACGTGATGGACGTGCAGGCCGCCGGCGGACACGTTGCGAAACGGCCCGCGCCCCGCCCGGATCAGCCGCACGATCGTGCGCGTCACGAGGAACGTGACCATGAACGCGAGCAGGCAGAGCAGCAACGGCTCCTTGCCCGGCTCCACGATGTCCCGGTCCCACCAGCTCGCCATCCCCGCAGCGTCCCACCTCCCTGCGGGCCTCCGCCCGCTGTCGGCGCCGGCCCCGCGCCGGGCCAGCCACCTCCGGCCGTCGTCAGGCCCAGAGGCTCGGGAGATCGTCGACGCCGACGACGGTCGTGTACGCCGGGAAGATCGTCTCGGTGAGGGCGGTGTGGGCGGCGGCGTTGGGGTCGGCGCAGGCGTCGGCGAGGACGAAGATCTGGTAGTCACGGTCCATGGCGTCGCGGACGGTGCTCAGGACGACGCCGCTGGTGCTGATGCCGGCCAGGATGAGCGTGGTCACGTCGCGGTCGCGCACCGAACCGCGCCCGTAACCGTCCCAGCACGCGACCACCGGATCCGGATTCGGCCGCCTCCGACCGGACCGCCGAACCAACGCCGCTCACGGCTCGACCACCCGCTCCAGCAGGGTCAACGCCTGGTCGATCACCCGAAGCTCGGCATCCGTAAACCGCTGCTCGAACGCCTCGGCCAACCACTCCTGGCGACCGGCCCGGACCCCGAGCGCGACAGAGCGGCCCTCATCGGTCAGAAAGACCATCTGACGTCGTGCGTCGTCAGGGTCCGCCTCACGCCGGACCAGGCCCTCCTTCTGCAGCGCGGCCAACGTCCTGGCCATCGACTGGGGCCGCACCCGCTCCGCGCCCGCCAGCTGGCTCGCCGATGACGGCTCGGTCAGCGCCAGCCGCGCCAACGCCGACGCCTGCGGCGCGCTCAGCCCACCCATCGCCGAGGCGTCCCTCAGCCGGCGCCGCAGCCGCCCGACCAGGATCCGCAGCTTCTGCGCCACCTCCGCCGGCGACCCCACCCGCGCCTGTTCGATCTGTCCATCCACAAAAGACACCCTAGACTGCACAGCCCAGGCTGTCGATCTGACATCGCGCCGCGTATGACGTGCGCCCTGCCGACCGCAACGGACGACCGTCAGCCCTGGTTGCCATCGCGATCATGCGCAGGGCCGTAGAATGCGGACCAGATGCCACGCCCGGAGGTGGGCGCGGCGGCGAGTTGTCGGGGTGGGGCCATGCAGGCGCAGAGCCTCCCTTTCCCATGCCCGAACCAGCTGTGACTCGCTGCCTGAGAAAGGCATTCCCACCATGCGTCTCCTCGTCCTGGGCGGAACCAGGTTCGTCGGCCGTGCCGTCGTCGACGCGGCGCTTGCCGCCGGCGCCGAGGTAACCCTGTTCAACCGGGGGCAGACCGCCCCCGCTCTGTACCCGCACCTGGAAACCGTGCTCGGCGATCGGACGGCGGACCTGTCGGCCCTCACCGGCCGACGTTTCGACGTGCTGATCGACTGCGCCGGTTATGAACCGACGGTGGTCGCCCGGTCGGCCCACGCTCTGACCGACGCGGTCGACCGGTATGTCTTCGTCTCCTCCGTCTCGGTCTACGCCGACCAGACGACCCCGCCCGTGGAGGGCGCCACGCTCCTCGACGACGACTCGTACGGCGGACGCAAGGCCACCTGCGAGCGGGTCGTCCTCGGCCACTACGGCGACCGTGCCCTGATCGCCCGGCCCGGGCTCATCGTCGGCCCGCACGACCCGACCGAACGGTTCGCCTACTGGCCACGGCGCTTCACCCGCGGCGGCCCGGTCCTCGCTCCCGGCGACCCGGCCGACCCGGCCCAGCTGATCGACGTCCGTGATCTCGCCGCGTGGCTGGTCGGCGCGGCCGCCACCGGCGTCTACAACGTGGTCGGCCGGCCCCTCCCGATGGGCGAACTGCTCGACGCCTGTCGCACCTTCGCCAGCTCGCGCGCCCAGCTCGTCTGGAGATCCACGACGGACCTGCTGGCAGCAGGTGTCGACCCGTGGATGGGCGTGCCGCTGTGGATCGGCGACCCCGCCTGGTGCGCGGCCAACCTCGTCGACGGCCAGCGCGCCCGTGCCCACGGCCTGACAACCCGACCGCTCGCCCAGACGGTCAGCGACGTCGCGGCCTGGGACCTCGCCCGCGGCGGTCCACCCGGCGGACGCGAACCGCTGCCGCCCGCCGACGAGGAACGCCTCCTGCTCGCCGCTATGGCCGGCGGTACATGACGCTGCGGCCGCCGCCGGCGCTCCTGGCTGCGTACATCGCTACCCCGCAGACCAGGTGCACTTCGTCAAGGGAAAGGTCGAGGACACCGTGCCCACGCACGCCCCCGACCGGATCGCGCTGCTACGCCTCGACACCGACTGGTACGAGTCCACCCGCCACGAACTGCTGCACCTCTACCCGCGCGCCAGCCCCGGCGGCGTCCTGATCGTCGACGACTACGGCTGGTGGAAAGGTGCCCAGCAGGCCGTCGACGAATACCTCACCGCCCACGACATCCCCCTGCTCCTCAACCGCCTCGGCCCCGAAGGCGGCGCCATCGGCGTCATCCCCACCCGGGGTCGGCCGGCGGATCGGCGATGAGGTCGGCCAGCAGGTCGTCGAGGACGGCTTCCTCCTCGACCCGGCGGCGATGCTCGCCCAGGGCGTCGGCGAGGTCGGGGTCGAAGCGGGCGTCGATGCGGCGGTCGGTGAGGGTGGCGAGTCCGGGGCGTAGGGCCCGCTCGTAGTGGGCGCGGTCGTAGCGCCACGGGACGGCGCCGAACCGGGTGGTGACGGTGTTCGCGATGGCCAGCCCGCCCCAGTCGAAGTCGCCGTGGTAGCGCAGGACGGCTTCCGCGTCGGCCAGCAGGCGCAGCAGCGACGCGGCGGCCGCGGCTGGCATGCCCCCGACGCAGACCAGGGGACGGCAACGGGCTCCGAGCCGGTCGGCGGCTGCGCTCACGACCGCCGGGTTCTCGCAGACGAACACGTCCGCGCCGACGAGCGCGCCCAGGTCCGGCGGGTCGCGGACCAGGTGGCGCAGCGACAGGTGCACGGGCTCACCGGCCGCCCGCCAGAGCTCCAGGACCCGGCCGGTCACGCTGTGCCGGTCGCCGGGCAGTCCCAGCGTCAGCACGGGCAGCGCCAGCTCACTGACCAGGACGCCGACCTCAGCCCAGGCCTCACGCCGCCACTCGGCCGACCGCGCCGACCGCGCCGACCGCCCCGCCACCCCGTCCGTACCGTCGCCGACACTGTCCCCGCCGACATCGCCGGCCACTTCTCGACCATCGCTGCCGGCCAGGTCGCCCCTGTCGGCGCCGTCAGCCTCAGCCATGTCGCCGTCATCGGCGCTGTCGGCCAGGTCGCCGCCGTCGACGGTGCCGGTGGAGCGGCCGAGGAGAGCGACGGCGTCGAGGAGCAGGGTGGACAGGGGACGGTCGGCGTCGAGGCCGTGGCCGTCACCGAGCACCCGCGCGGCGAACACCGAGATCGGCACGCTGTCGGCGGGCAGCGCGTCCAGCACCTGGACGGCCGCTGCCATCAGGGCCTCCCCGGCCTGGGGCGTGCCGGCGAGCCGGCGCAGAAGTCCCGTGGCGACGAGCCGCTCCCGCCAGATGCCGAGGACGGGCCGGGCGTCGACGAGGGGATCGGCCAGGGCGAGGACGGCCCGCCAGCCCTGGGCTGTCTCGGCGGCGAGCGCGGCGCGGTCGACGACGGGACCGGTGAGCGCGACGACGGCGGCGGCGAGGTTCGGTGCGCAGCCGCTGTCGCGCACGACCGCGTCGAGGTCGGCCAGATCCACCCGCAGGGAACGGCCTGACCGAAGGCGGCGTCCCAGCAGACCGGCGAGGGCGACGCGCTGCTGGTCGGACGGGTCCGGCAGCGTCAGCCCGCCGGTGAGGGAGACGCCGCGCTCCAGCCGGGACCGCGCCCGGTCGATAATCCATTGGTTCGGGGGCCCGAACAGCCGCCCGAGCCGCGCGACATCGACGGGCTCCGCGCTCACAGCTCGTCCCACAGCGTGGACCCGTCGGGCGTGGCACCGTTGGCCGGCTCCCGCGCGCCGGGGACAGCAGCGGCGGCAGCGGTGACGGGCACGCCGTCGGCGGGGCGCTCGACGTGGCCGGGACGGCGCTGGCGGCCGTCCCATTGCCAGCGGGTGACCAGGACGGCGTCGATGCCGTCGCGGCGGGAGAGCTGGCTGATGGCGAGGCCGGGCACGGTCGGGTAGCAGCCCCATTCGCGTTCGCTGGTCATGACGACGTCCATGTCGAAGACGGCGAGCAGGCCGAGGCAGGAGGCGCGGGCGTCGTCGTCGACGCCGGCGAACGCCTCGTCGAGCATGACGAGGCGGGGTGCGTGCGGGTTGCCGGCCGAGCGGTAGTGCCCGGAGGCGGCCGCGAACAGCGGGATGGTGACGGCCAGGGCCCGCTCGCCGCCCGACGCAGGGCCGGACGCGGAGCGCCACTGACCGTCAGAGAAACGCTGCACGGCGAACACGTGCCAGCGGCGGTAGTCGAGGGCGCGGCCGAGGTGCTCCAGCCAGGTCCCGGCGGCGTCACGCTCGCGCTCGGCACTGATCTGCGCCTGCAGGAACGCGCCGACGGCCTCCCGGTCGGCGGGTGACCAGGCGTCCGCGACCTGGCGCAGCAGCCGGTCCCGGGCGGGGCCGAGGCCCGCCGGCGCGTCCGGGCCGGGGCGCCACTGGAAGCGCAGTTTCATGCCGGTGCTGTTGGGCCGCTCGTCGAGCTCGGCGTTCATCCGCTCGACCTGGTGCTCGGCGTCGCGGATCAGATCCTGCAGGTGGCTGGCGACCTCGGCCACGAGATGGTTCTCGAGGATGGCCCGTTCCCGCTCGGTCAGCAGGCGCCGCCGGTCGGTGACCTCGACGCCCAGCGCCTCGGCAAGCTCCGCGGGGCTCATCATGCGGGCGCGGAACGTCGCCTCGACCACCCAGCCGTCGTCGGTGAGCGTCGCGGCGGCGTGGTGGCCGTGGCGGCTCATCACCTCCCTCAGCGTGCCGTGCTCGGCCGCGATGAGCTTCTGTACCCGGTCCCAGCCGGTGTCGGAGTCGTCGGCGTCGCCGACGGCCGCCTCGATCTGGCGGGCCAGGCGCACCGCCGGGTCGGGTGCCCATTCCCGGCCGGTGTCGGGGACGTCCAGCTCGGGCAGGGCGATGGTGAGCAGCCCACCGGCGGCGAACCGGCGCAGCCGGCCAGCGGCCTCCCGGCGCTGCTCGCCGAGCTCCCCGACCCGGTTGGTCAGGCCGGTCTCCTGCCCGCGGGCCTGGCCGACGGCCTCGGCGATCGTCAGCCGGAGCTGACCGAGTTCCCGGCGGCGGACGGTAGCGGTGTCCAGGTCGCGCTGGGCGGTGGCGAGCTGGCGCTGCACCTCGGCGACGGCGGCGCCGACCGTGCGTTGCAGCGTCTCGAACGCGGTGCGGGCCGCCAGGTGCTCGGTCTGGGCGTCGGTGTGCCGGGCCTCGCGTTCGTCGACCTGCTCCTGAGCGTCGGCCAGGTCCTGCTCGGTCTGCGCGAGCTGGGCGGCGGCCCCGGCCCGTTCCCGCACGGCGGGCCAGAGCGCGGACAGCGCCACGCGGTAGGCGACGAGCGCCTCCCGGGTCTGTTCGAGCTCGTCGGTCGCGACGGGCAGGCCGAGCTGGGCGGCGGTCTCGTCGCGCTCGGCCCGGACCCGCCGGGACTCCTCCTCGGCCTGTTCGGCGTTCCGCACAGCCGTCTGGTGGGCGGCGTCGGCCTGGCGCCGGTCGCGGTCGGCCTGGCGGGCGGCGGTGAACGCCTGGCGGGCCGGGGTGTCTGCCGGCAGGCCGGCGACCTCGTCGTTCAGCGCGGCCCGGCGCCGGCGCAGGACCGCGCGGGCGGCCTCGTGCTCGGCGATCTCGCGGTCGAGGGCGGCCAGTTCGGCGTCGATCTCCGCGAGCCGGGTCCGGCGGGCCTGCTCGCGGGCCGCGTGGCCGAGGTAGCGGGCCGCCGGCTTGGACCAGGCACCTCGCAGCCGCCCGACGCGGAACCGCCCGTCCACGCTCACCCAGGTGTCGGCGACGCGGCCACCAGCGTCCGGATCGGACGCCCGGGAGCCGCCAGGCGCACCGGACCCGTCCGCGGGAACGTACCCGATCCTGGTCAGGACAGTGGCCACGACCGTGTCGGGGACGGCGGCCGCGGCCGGGTCGGAACGGTCGACCGCGGGCCGCAGCACCGCACCCAGATGATCTTCGGCGAAGGCGCTCACACCGGCACCCTCGGCGACGATGGCCACATCCTCGGTGCCAGGGGCGAGCAGGCGCCCGTCGGGGCAGAGCCAGGCGTCCAGCAGCCCGGACGCCTCCAGCGCCGCCTCCAACCCGGCGATCTCCGCCGGGCCCAGCAACGCCGCGGAGCCCTGCGGCCGCACCGGGCCCTGCGATGTCAAACCCTGCGACGCCGAGCCCGTCTCGCGCGGCTCGATGAGCTGCCACAGTGGCGCGCCCGGCCGGCCGGCCCGGTCGGCGGCGCGGGTCGGCGGGGCAGGCGGGGACAGCCGGGCGCCCTCGGCCAGGCCGCGACGCTCCGCGGTCAGGACGCCCGCGCGCACCCGTGCCTCGCCGATGGCGGTGACCAGCCGCTGGTCGGCGGCGCCGAACTCGTTCTCCAGCTCGCGGGCGCGCGCCGTAACGGCGGCGACCAGCGGGCTCGACCCGTCGAAGTCGTCCAGCCAGTCGGCGACGGCAGCGAGGACGTCGTCGAGGGCGGTCAGGCGGAGCTGTTCGGCGCCCTCGAGGTGACGACGCACCGCCTCGACGAACGCGGTGGCGGCGGCCTCCCGAGCGGCCTCGGCGCCGGCGGCGGCCTCGGCCGCCTCGTCCAGGACCGACCGGGCCCGGTCACGTTCACGCCGCCGGTCGGTCACCCGCTCCTGGGCACGGCGGTCGGCCTCCACCAGGCCGGCGACCAGCCGGATCGCGTCCTCGCGACGGCGGGTGACGTCATCGGCGGTGCTCCGGGCGGTCCGGGTGACCTCCTCGACGTGCTCGGCGGGCGGCCCGTCGGGAAGGTTCAGGGGGGCGAGCAACGCCAGATGCTCGGTACCGACGCCGGCGTGGTCGGCGCTGGTACCGGCAATCTCGCCGGCCCGGTCCAGCGCGGCCTCGGTCGCCTCGACGCGCCGGCGGGCGTCGGCGGTCCGGCGGGCGAGGCCGTCACGCTGGCTCGTCGCGGCCGTGAGCTCCGCCCGGGCCCGGTTGGCCAGACGCTCCAGATCGGACATCCGCTGGTGCAGCCGGTCGAGCTCGCGGGCCTGGTCCATCTCCGGGCGGCCGGCGAGGGTGTCCCGTTCGGCGGTGAGCGCGGTGATGCGCTCCTCGTTCTCCTTGTCCTCGCCGTCCACGCGGATCGCCTCGGCCTCGACCCGTTCGCGCTCGGCCCGCACGTCGTTCAGCTGGCGGGACGCCGCCTCGTAGGCGGCCTGGGCGGCACGGGGCTCGCGGGCCCGGCGCCGCGCGCTGATCCGGGCGTAGCGGCGGTAGTGGCTGAGGAAGGCGGTGGCCGCCTCGTGGGCCTCCTCGAACCCCTGCAGGTCCGCCTGCTCCTGCTCGAGGCCGCGGAACGCCTCCGCGGCGTCGGCGATCACCGCCTGGTCCAGGGGGGTCAGCGCCTCGGTCAGTGCCGCCGACAGGGCCCGCTCGTCGGGCTTCTTCGACAGCTGCGGCTGGCGGAGCGCGATGAGCAGGTTGACCAGCGCGTCGTATCGCTCCTCGCCGAGGCCGAAGAACGCCTCGTCCAGGGCGCGCCGGTAGCGCGAGGACTGTTCGTAGACGGTGCCACGCGGGCCGAGGGCGTCGCGCAGCCGTTCCTTCGTCAGCGCGGTCCGGGTCGGGCCGACGAGGCTCAGGTCGAGGCCGATCCGGGCGTCGGCGATGAAGAACCAGGTGGTGACCGACCCGCGACCGGTCACCGCCTTCAGGCCGGCGCCGATCGTGCGGTACTCGGCGGCGCCGGACGCGCCCCGGCGGCCGAACTCCAGCCAGCTGTAGCCGAGGCGCTCCGGGTGGGGATGGCGCCCGCCCATCAGCAGGTTCCACTCCATCCGCTTCTTCGGGTCGCCGTCGGGTTCGACGCGGTGGGCCGACACCTCGCCGTCGAGCAGGAACGGCAGCAGCATCGCGAGGACCTTGGACTTGCCGGTGCCGTTGTTGCCGCGCAGCAGCAGGTTGCCCTCGTGGAAGTGGAACTCCTCCTCGTCGTAGAGGAAAACGTCGACCAGCCCGGCGCGCAGCGGCTGCCAGCGTTCGGTCGTCGGCTCCGGCCGGCCCGTCATGCCAGTGCCTCCTGGCCGCCGCCGTCCCGCAGGTCGCCGAGGGCGAACCGGGCGAGCGCCGGCAGGGCGAAGACGTAGTCCCCACGTCGGCGCAGCAGGCCCAGGGCCCGCATCCGCGACAGCGCCCGGTCGACCAGTTCGACCTCCGCGTCGGGTTCGGTGACGCCCTTGCGCCAGTGCTTCTGGTGAACGGCGATCAGCTGGCGCATGTGGGCGTCGAGGTCGGCGACGGCGATCGGCTGGTCCGGGCCGAGGCGGGCGCCCTCGCGGGCGAGATGCTCGGCGAGCAGCAGGGTGGCGTGGCCGTCGGTGCCGTCCTCGGGCATCCGGGTGTCGGTGAGGTCGCCGTCCGGGTCGACCATCGCGATCCCCTCCGCGCGGACCTCGGCGACCAGGCCGGTCGCCTCGGTGATCCGCCGGGTCAGCGCGGACCGCTGGCTGGTCAGGTAGGCGCGCTCACCCTCGTCCAGATCCGCGTAGTAGACGACCGGGTCGTCGAGCAGGCGCCGGGTCAGGGCGTGGCGGCGGGCCAGGGTGCGCGCGTCGTCGGTGTCGGCCGTGAGTTCCTCGACGACGGCCGCCAACCTCCCGTCGACATCGGCCGGCGCAGCCCGCCCCGCCGATTCGGCCCCACCAGCCCCGCCCGGGCCGGCAGCTGGGCCCGCCGCTGGGTTCGGGTTGTCGGTGACCGTCGACGGGCCACGCCGGGTGACCAGCATGCCGGCGAGCGCCCGGCGGTCCAGGTCGTAGAGGGCGTCGCCGGTGCCGGCGGTGAAGGTCGTCTCGTCGCCGGCGACCCGGCGCAGCACGCCGAGCTCGAGCAGGACGCGGACGGCCGCGACGAGGTCGGCGCGCTCGTCCCGGCTGTCGAGGCTGAAGCTGATCCCGGCGTCGCCGAACTCGGGGGCGGCGGCTCCCAGCATCACGTCGTCGGCCAGGCGGCCCAGGGTGATCTGGTTGTCAGCCCGTTCCAGGCCGGCGAGAGCGAGGCAGAGCAGGACGTAACGGCGGCGACCGAACGGCTGCTGGGCGGATCCAGCCGTGGCCGGTCGGGTGCTGTCGGTCAGGTCAGCGGGAATCTTCGCCAGCCGCGCGACCTCCGGATCGACCCGCAATGACCAGCCCGTCTCCCGGGCGAACCAGTCCCGCAGCCACGTCTGGTGCCGGCGGACGAGGCGGAAGACGTCGGGGTCCGGGCCGTGCGCCACGAGCAGCGGGCGGCGCAGGATCGCGCGCATGGCCCGGCGGCGCTCGGCGGCACCCTGCGCGTCGAGCGCGTCGATGACCGCCGAGGACGACGATCCGGGACGCCTCCCGGACAGGACGCCACGGCGCTGGGCGGCGGTCACGCCGGCACCGTCGCCGTCGTCGTCGCGGTCATCGTCCCAGCCACGGTTGCCGTCCCCATCGCCGTTGCCCTCCCCGCCGCCGTCATCGTCTCCGTCAGCAGGTCGTGGATCTCCAGGTGATGGTCGGGGCCGGTGAACTGGCCCGCGCTGGTCGGGATGGTCGCGATCACACCGTCGCCGGTGGGGGTGAGTGAGATCGACAGGGTGCCGTCGGCGCTGGGAGTCACGACGCTGGCCTCGCCCGGGCGGCGGCGGGCAAGCGCGTCGCCGAGGACGGTCAGGAACAGCCGGAAGGTCGGGTCGTCGAGCTCGGTCAGCTCGGAGAGGCGCACGCGATCACCGGTGGCAAGGGTGCGCCGCGCCGCGCGTACCACCTCCTCCTCGGCCGCCAGCTTCTCGGCCAGCAGCCGGCGTTCCGCCGCCCGGTCGCGAACGCGGTTGGGCGCGCCGCGGCGTTCGTACCGTCCGGTACGCCGCAGCCGGATGTCGACAAGGATCGGCGGTGCCTCGTTCCATGGCGTCGACGGCGGTACCGGCTCCGCGTCCCGCGCATCCAGGGTGGCCGTGTCGATGGTGAGGTGGCGGGCCGGGGCGAGACCGAAGCACACCCGCCACAGCCGGTGGGCGTCGTCGTCATTCGAGGCCTGCGCGAACCAGAGCGCGAGCGCGCGGAAGTCCGCGGACCGATCGCTGCGCCCCGACCTGCGCTCGTTGAGAACCAGCACCACCGACAACAGCGCCGGCACCGCGGCTCGGGCCCGCTCCCGCAACAGCCGGGACTGCGGCGGGTGCGTCCGGTCGCCAACGAACCAGTGCCGCAGCCCCTCCCACCGTTCCGTCCACAACGCCAGCCGCTCGCCGACGACCCCGCCCGCCTGCGGCCCGGCCATGTCCATCCGGGCCTCAGCCACCTCCCCCGCCGCCTGCGTCAGCTCCGCCTGAGACGGTGACGTCGGAAGCGGCTGGTCGAGGTCGGGGGCGGCGTCGCGGGCCTCGCGCTCGGCGACCGCCCGCAGCAGCCGCGGCAGGTCGTGCTCCTCGATCTCCCGCAAAACGTCCACGATCTGCGCCGAGGTGACGACGAGGTCGCGGATGAAGCGCTGCAGATAGTCGACGAGCTGTTCCTTGTAGGCCAGGAAGACGTCGAGGTCGGCGTCGTGCAGGTCGATGGTGCGCTGCAGGGATCCCATGAACGCCTGGGCATTGTCCGCCAGCCCGCGGAAGACCCCGGCCAGGTCACGCAACAGCTGGTGCGCCTTCGCCGCGTCGATCTCGGGCTCGACGAGCAGAGCCAGCAGCGCCCGCAGCTGGCTGTGGATGTCGGACAGGGCGACGGCCTGCAGTTCCCCGCGCCGGCCCAACGCCTCGTCGAACGCCTCCAGCGCCGTCTCGACGGCTTCGCCGGCGGGCGTGAGCTGGTAGAGGAATCGGGGACGGTTGAAGTCCTCGACCGAGGTGACCCGGCTGGTGTCCGGATCTCCGCGCAGGTTGCCCCAGTCGACCAGGCTGCGCAGCTCGGCGCTGACATCGGTGATTCCCTCGAGTTCCAGCCCGTCCTGGCCGTCCAGCGCGCGCTGACCCGGCTCGCGGGCGAGCATCTCCAGGACGTCCTCCGGCCGGAGGTGCACGTTGAACCTGCGCTTGGCCCGGACGAACGTCCGCATGATGGCGCGGTACATCAGCGCCTTCTCCGCCGTCACATGGGCGAAGGGGCCGAACCGGGAGACGCTCGCGGGCCGGTCGCGGCCTCCCGCTCGGTCCGACCTCGCGACTCCCGCCACTCGCACCGACCTCCCGGCTGTCCGTCCGCGCTCACCCCGTCACCCCACGCGCACCCGGCGGGTTCCTGACGGGTCCACGGATGAACACCCAGCGTACGCAGCTGCGAGGGAGGCCACGCACACTGCCTCACGAAAGCCCCGCCGACCGCCCTTCACACCATGTCCGACTCCCGCCCTCCACGGTAGTCCCAGCACGCGCCGGAGGCAGCGGGTGCGGGAGGCCGGCAGGCAAGAGACGCCCGAGCCGGCAGGCGTAGGAGGCGGCAGGCGGATGACGCCGGAGGCGGGTACGCTTCGCCGAGGGCGGACGCGTTGTGAGCGCAATGCGACGAAGCTGCCATCCTCACAGGGCACCTCGGCGACCACGGCCCCTCTCCGGGAGCTCAGGGCCCGACCTCACACTCCTCAGCCGTGGATCACCGAGGATGGGCGACCTGCTGACCGGACAGGGGGCTGCGGTCAGGGTCAGTGTGGCTGGTCCCGTCGATTCCCGCCCCCACGATGCCGCTAGCCTTCCGCCCGAGAATCACCAACCGGCACAAGCCCGACAACCGAAATCGTCCGAACCCGTCGGTGGGGGCGAGCGATCACTCGACGCAGGTAACGCCAAGGACCAGCGAGAGAAGAAGCTCGGAGACGTCAGAATCGTTCTCAAACTAATGTGGGGCCGTTCTGGATGTCCAGAACGGCCCCACATATATAAGTCCGGCGGCGTCCTACTCTCCCACACGGTCCCCCATGCAGTACCATCGGCGCTGAAGAGCTTAGCTTCCGGGTTCGGAATG
>Ga0207710_10000157_pt1 | contig 72764 bp, 73 predicted proteins | sample KBSS24metaG_FD_184400 | JGI IMG/M metagenome (GOLD analysis project Ga0207710, IMG submission 184400) | Switchgrass rhizosphere microbial communities from Kellogg Biological Station, Michigan, USA - KBS S2-4 metaG (SPAdes) (version 2) | ecosystem: Host-associated > Plants > Roots > Rhizosphere...
GCCCTCGACGCGCTCCTCGACGGCGGCGAGCGCCAAGTCGATCTCGGCGAGGTGAACGGCCGCGTCTTCGTCAACAACGTCTCCCTTGGCGTCTACGCGGAGGCGGTCGGCCAGGACGCCTACCGAGCCGCGAAGTTGCGCACCCTGCTGGACACGCTTGCCGCGTCCCTGGGGCCGGACGGAGACGCCAACGAGCTGCGCTGGCTCGACCCCGATGGCGCCGAGCAACGCAGCACCGCGTTGATTCTTGTCTCCAACAACCCGTATCTGCTCGGCCCGACCCTCGGCTCCGGGACCCGTCCGCGCCTCGACACCGGCACCCTCGGCGTTGTCGACTTTCACCCCCCTGTAGCGGGGAAAAAGGCACAAGCGCGTTGGCGCGAGCTGACCGCCAGCGAGTTCACCGTCGAGTCCGACACTCCGATCCCGCTCGGCATCGACGGCGAGGCGGTCACCCTGGACCCGCCGCTGCGCTTCCGCGTCCGGCCGCAGGCGCTACGCGTCCGAATCGCCGCCAGCCATCCCGGCGCCTCGCCTTCGGTCGACGCCCCCAAGGGATTCCTCGCGGCGACCCGTCAACTGGCCGGGGTCGCCTTCGGGCACTCGCGAGCCTGAGGCGGGAAGCGTCATTCTCCGGCATTCAGGCGCACGCTTCGGACCGGCTCGGCGAAGCCCTCGGCGCGTAATGCGGACCTCGCTTCCGCACGCGCCGCCCGCACGGCGTCGTCACGGATATCGTCAACTCGACCATCGGTGTACATGATGGCGAGCGCCCCAACTCCGACGACGGCGGCGATCAACGTAATTGCCAGCGCCAAGCCGCCAATGGCGCCGAAGTTCAAGCGCCTGCGGAACCTGTCGATCTGCTCCTTCAGGTCGCCGAGAGAGCCCTTTACCCCGGCTGGGTCCTTTCCCGTGACAAGGGGCGGGCGGAAATTCTGCTCACGCGGCCAGAGCTTGACAATTCCTCCGTTGCGACTCAGCAGGGCGTTGTCGGCGGCTTTTGCGTAGAGATCCGCTTCGCTCTGCACACCCGCAAGCTCGACCCTGGCACCCCAGCTAGTGCGGATGAAGTCCAGCTTCGCGAAGGGCTCGCAGTAGCGTAGGTCGATCGGCTGACAAGAGACGTTGTGGAGGGGGCAGGTGAGCACTCCCATATAGCCCGGGTCGATCTGTGGGCCGATGCCCATCAGCAACCCTTGGAAGATGTAACGGCTCTTCAGGTTGAAGGTTGCGACCAGCCAATGCGGGATGAAGAGCATCTCACGCGAAGGGGCCAGGGCGATTGAGCCCGGTGGTATGCGCACTATTGGATTGCGCTCGTCAAGAATGACCTCCTTGCCGTCTACGAGGCAGCGCGGGCCGAGAGTCAGGTCGTAGCTGGCCGGATTCAGATGCTTCTCCTGAAAGGGGCGGATCATCCGTCCCACGGTGTAGTGGTAGTCACGGATCAGGTCCGCGGTAAGGACCGCAGTGTTGTCCGGTTCCGGGTCTTCCCAAAAGCGCTTCGTGAGCTTGGGGTCGTCGATCTCTGGGGGCCACTCGTGATCGCGAGGCTTAGATTTGGCCTCTTCCCGATCGAGATCCATCAACCGCTTTCTTTCCTGTGCGGCGGCGTCCACGCCCTGCGCTCCCATAGGTTCGGTACGTTCTGGGTTCTAGCTAGGAATCCTTTCTGCGATAGCGAACTGACGTCAGCGGGGCAATCTGGCACAGTTTGCGCCATGCGCATCGGCTGTGTCGGCATGGCAACTCTCGACACGCTCCTGTTCGTGCCGGACCAGGAGCTTGTCCACGACACCGTGTTGCCGGTCGATGTGGCGGTCAGGTGCCCTGGGGGCAAGGGAATGGTCACGGCTGCCGCAGTCCTAGAGCAGGGGGGAGAGGTGGTTCCCTTTTCGCTCCTGGGCGAAGACTCGGAACTCGCTGAACTCCTGTCCGATGGCCTCGGGCGCGTTTACCAGCTCCAGCTTCTGCCCAACGACAGTCGCACCTGGATCAGCGTCTCCCACGCACAAAAAGTCGTTACTTTCGTCTCCCGGGCCGATCTGCCTCCCCGACAGGAGAGAGTGGCCCTCGAGGCCGTGACGACGATGGTCGAGGAGGTCGATGTGCTCTACCTCACGGTCGAAGACCCGAAGATTTTGGCCGCGGCCTTAAAGGCCGCGCGCGCCAGCGACATACCGGTCGCGCTTAACGCCAGTGTCCCACTCCTCGGCCTGCTTCACTCCGCTCATCGACCGCTACTGGCCGACCTCATCGCCAGGAGCAGCCTCATCTTCTGCAACCACATGGAGGACCGTCGCGTCCTCCGGGCACTCGGAATCAACCGTTGGTCGGACGCGCCGGAGCCCGACAAGCGAGAGGTGGTGGTGACTGAAGGGCCTGCCGGCGGTCGAGTAAGCACGGCCGCCAGTGATGACTGGATTAGGTTCGAGTCCAGTCCCGCTGAGTCCGTCCGCTGCGTCGTCGGTGCCGGCGACACCTTCAATGGTGCCTATATCACGGCTCGTTGGGCGATCGGCAGTCCTCCCGCCGAGAGTTGCCGCCGCGGAGCGGAACTGGCAGCCCGCAAGGTCGCGCTCCGTGGTTCCATGGTTACGCCGGGGGATCAGTCTTCATAGCTGCAGGGGACCAGCCACCAGGCGATCGGCGGCGCCTGCATATCGACCGGTTTGACGTAGCGCATCGACTTCGGGACCTTGCTGTTCGCGACGACGTCGTAATCTTGGCCGCGCACCTGGAACCGCCGATGGACGCCACGTGCGAGCTGCTTGCGCTGCGGGTGATGAGACGAGACGCCAAAGCGGCGAAAGCTGCTCTCAGGCTGAAAGAGGACGAAGCCGACCGAGTTGTGGCCGGAGTATCGCGAGTGCCACCGCGGATACAGCGGCGCAAACAGCGAAACGAAAAACTTGTCGGCGCCGTGGCAAAAATCCCAGTCGGGTGACTCGATCCCGCGCGTCAGCGGCTCAGGATTGCCGTCGCGTCCCCGTAGACCACGCAGCAGCGCATGAAGGAGGGCGGCGGCGTCCCAGGGCGTCCGCATCTCGCTCGCCCGCCTAAGCTCGAGCACGAGGAGATCGTGGTCTTCGCTTCCGGCCATCGAGAGCAAGCCGGCGTGCAGATCGTCGATCCGCGCGGCTGAGGGGATCGGACTAGCCCACGGCTTCGACCTGAAGGCGTGGACCCGCTGGGCGAACGGACATGGGCTTCGCTCGATGAGATCGCGAAAAGCCTCGCTTGTCGACAGTTCAGATGGCGCAGGGAGCATCCTAGGTGACCGCATTCGCCGTCGCCAACCTGGGCACCTGCATTTCGGCCAACGCACGATAATGGTGGTTATGTCAACTTGGGCGAGAAGGACCGTATAGGCCTAGCTGGCTTCTTCGATCGCTTCTTCGAATTCCTCGGGGGTGCTGACCGTGCCGAGCAGTTCGACGCCGTTGGTGCTGGGGCCCTTGATCGCGAACGAGGGCGTGCCGGTGAAGCCGTAGCGCTGTGCCTGCGCGGTCGTGGCTTCGACTTCGCTCGTCAGCGCCTTGCTCTTCCGTTCCTTGTTCCACTGGGCGATGTTCTTGACCCCGGCGGCTTTGGCGACGGCTTCGAGGAATTCATCGGTGGCGTAACCCGAGTTCTCTTCGCCCTGGTTGCGGTAGAAGAGCTCCAGGTAGTTCCAGCCACGGCCCTGTTCGCCGGCGGCGAGCGTCGCGGCGCCGGCCGGCAGCGACTGTTCGCCGATGATCGTGAAGTTGTGGAAGACGATCCGGGCCTTGCCGGACTTGACCTTGTTTTCGATCACCTGCGGGAGGATTTCTTCGGAATAGGCTTTGCAGACCGGGCACTGCAGGTCTCCGTACTCCATGAGTTCCACCTTCGCCGAGGGGTCGCCGATCACCATGCCGTCCTGCGGGACGCCGTTGACGAGGCTGTCGACGGCCGCGACTTCCTTGAGGTTCTGGGCGTCGCCGCCGCTGCTGCCGCCCGAGCTGGCGACGATCAGCACGACCACCGCGACGATCACCAGGAAAACCGCGCCGGCCCCGAACTGCAGGAGCTTCGTGCGCCGATCGCCGGTCTGAACCTTGGCCTCTTCCTGCAAGCGCTCTTCGCGGCGCTTTTCCCGCTCCTTCTTGTTGCTCATCTCTCTCCTCGTTGGTTTCCCTGCGGCGCCGCCGAGGCGGCGCGACGGCCGCCTCGAACTCTAGGCGAGCCCCGCCTCCGATTCGGGTGGCTCGGCAGAGCCCACTTCGCCGTCCGTTCCCGCGTAGCCGATCAACCGCGTCGCGTTGAGCAGGAAGAGGATCGTCATCAGCACGGCACTGGCCACACACCACTGACAGATCGCTTCGATCTTGAAGATCTCCAAGTAGGTCAGGTAGACGCTGAACCCGAAGCCGCCCAGCGAGATCGCGAAGCCGGCGAAGCGGGCCAGGTCATTGGCGAAGAAGGCGGTCAGGAAGAGGGCGATGTAGCCGATGATCCCGAAGACCGCGACGTTGACCCCGGCGATGTGCGAGTAGCTGCTGTTGGCGACCGTCTCGCAGCCGCCCCCGCCCGCCAGGCAGGTCGGGGCGCCACCGCCCGAGTCGGCGATCGTGATGTAGGTGGCGACGCCGATCCCAAGCGCGGCGACAAGGGCGATCGCGCGGCGCAGATTCGCTTCACTCGGGAAATTCATAGTGATGACGATAAAGCCTCGGCATAAAAGGCGTCTAGGTGGCGGGAGAGGCGCCCGCCCTGCCAGGCCAAGGGCGACTCTCCCTCCTCCTCGCTGAGCAGCTGAGCCAGTGGCAGCGCCTCGGCGTAGGCGACCGCCGCCTCATACGGGTGGCCGGGATCGGCCTCGTCGTGACTGGCGACGACGAGGGTCGGAAGGCGCAGCGACTCCAGCTCCGCAAACGACTCGAAGGGGCGCGACGCCGGCACCTCGCGCAGGGCCTGCGCGAGCGCCCCGAGGTCGCGGTGCCGGAGCATCCGTTCACGGGTGAAGCGCAGGACGGAGTCGCGCCAGGGGGAATCGGGCTGCGTCTCGCCGATCCGCGCGACGAAGCCGTCGACCCCGCCGGTTTCCAGCGCGGTTGCCAGGCGGTCCCACTCGACCAGCGCCTCCGGCTCGATCGTGCCCACGTAGGACGGCCCGATCACGACAAGCCCGGCCAGGCGCTCCGGATTGCGCAGCGCATAGGCAACCGCGGTGTGGGCGCCCATCGAGTTGCCGGCGAGCAGAAACCGCTGATCCGCCGACAGCTGCGCCGCCACCACTCGCTCGAGGTCCTCGACCTGTCGCGGGTATGCATAACCCTCCCCCACCGGGGCGGGGTCGGACTCGCCGTGGCCGCGCGCGTCATAGGAGACGACCTGATGCCCGGCCCGCTCCAGCGCCCGCGAGCCGTGGACGACGTTGCGCCGGGTCGCGGTGAGGCCGTGGCAGAGGACGACGGGCGGTCCCTCCCCCACCGCTTCGCCGCGCAGGACCGGCGCGGGTTCGACCGCGAACCCGGCAGCGTCGGCCGCCGCCATCAGCCGATCGCGGCGAGCGCCTGCTCGAGATCGTCGACGGACTCGTAGGTGAGGCCCGCCAGCGTCACCTTGCGGTGCCGAACCACGCCCTCCTCGTCGACGACGAAGATCGCCCGCCGCACCATCGGCCCGGCCAGCACTCCGTAGGCGCGGGCAACGCTCTTGTCCTCGTCGGCCAGCAGCGGCACGTTGAGGCGCTTCTCCTCGGTGAACCGCTCGTGCGACTCGACCGACTGCGGCGAGATCCCAAGCACCTCGGCCCCGAGGCGGTCCAGCTGCTCGCTGTTGTCGCGATAGGAGCAGAACTGTTTCGTGCAGACAGCCGTGAAGTCGCCGGGGTAGAAGGCGAGCACGACCTTGCGGCCGCGATAGTCGGACAGCTTGTAAGTCTTGCCGCCGGTGCCCGGCAGCTCGAAGTCCGGTGCCGCGTCTCCTACGTCGACCTTGGCCACCGGCGGAGCTTAGCCCCTCGGGCCCTAGCCCTTTTCGATCGTCATCTTTTCGATCAGAACGGTCTGCTTCGGTTTTTCCGTAGCGGTGCCAAGCTTGCCGATCTTGGTGACGACGTCCATCCCCGAGCTGATCTTGCCGACCAGGGCGTATTCGGGCGGCAGGCCCGCGTCGGCGCCGGTGACGACGAAGAACTGGCTGCCCGAGGTGCCGGGCGGCTCCGCCGAGCTCTTCGCCATCGCCACGATGCCCTTGGTGTAGGCGAGGTTGGCAGGTGGCTTCTCGACCACTTTGTAGCCGGGGCCGCCGGTCCCGGTGCCGAGCGGATCGCCGCCCTGGATGACGAATTCCGGGACGATGCGGTGGAAGGTGAGGTCGTCGTAGAAGCCTTCTTCGGCCATGTACGCGAAGGAGTTGGCGGTTTTCGGCGCCTGCTTCGTGTCGAGGGCGATCTCGAAGGTGCCGCAGCTGGTTTCGACCACGGCGGTGAGTTCTTCGCCCGGCTGGACCGTCTGCTTCGGCGCCTTCAGCTTCACGTGCTTGGCGGGCGGCGCTTCGACCTGTTTGCAGCCACCGGCGCTGGCGCTGGTCGTGCTGCCGGAGTCGCTGCCGCCACCTCGCGAGATCAGGATCGCGGCGACGACTCCGACCGCGATCAGCGCGAAGACGGCGAGGATGATCAGGCGCCTGTCGGTCCCCTCCTGCATGAGGCGGCAAGCCTAGCCCGTACGATCGGATGCTTGTCGGTGCCGCCGCTCACCCCCCTCGCCACCGCCGTCCTGCGGGTTCCCCGGCGCCCCGAGCGGGTGCTGGCGATCGCTGCCGACGAAGGCGAGGCGGCGCTCTTCTTGGCCCGTGAGTTTCCCGCCGCCCGGGTACGCGGCGTCGACTCCTCGCCGCAGCGGCTGCGGGCCGCCGGCGAGCGGGTCGGACTCGACCCCGAGGGCAGGATCGCCTTCAAGCTCGGCCGCCCCCGAGCCCTCCCCTACCCCGACGCCTTCTTCGACCTGGTCGCCCAGGTCGACGGCCGGCCGGCGGTCGCCGAGCTCGCTCGGGTGCTGCGCCCGGGCGGACACCTGATTCTGGCCCGGACCGTGGCAGCGCGAGCGCCACTGGGGCTGGGCGCCGGTCCGTCGCCTCGTCGCCTCTCCCGGCACGGCTTCGATCCAGCGGAGGAGAGCGCCGTGGGTGACGGCAGCTTTGCGGTCGCCCGCCGCCGTGGCAGCCCTGCCAGCGACGGCGAATAGGCTGCACAGGATGGCTTTCGAGGGGATGCCGCTGGCCCTGCTCGTCAACCCGCACTCGGCGGGTGGACGGACGCTGAAGCTGCTGCCGCGAGTCGAGCAGGCTCTCGACGCGGGGCGCGTCACCTTCCGCGTCCAGCGCACCACCGGCCTCGAACAGGGCGTCGAGCAGGCGCTGCGGGCCGTCGAGGCCGGCGAGCTGCCGGTGGTGATGTCTGGCGACGGCCTCGTTGGTGCCGTCGGCGGCGCCATGGCCGGCTCGGAGACGCCGCTGGGCATCATCCCCGGCGGTCGCGGCAACGACCTCGCTCGCGTGCTCGGCATCCCCAATGACCCCGAGGCCGCCGTCGCGATCGTCCTCGCCGGAGCGACCCGGCGGATCGACGTCGGCGAGGCCAACGGCAAGCGCTTCCTTGGCATCGCCAGCTTCGGCTTCGACTCCGAGGCCAACCGCCTCGCCAACGAGACCAACTTCCTGCGCGGCAACCTCGTCTACGCCTACGCGGCGCTGCGGGCGCTGGTCAGCTGGAAGCCGGCCCGCTTCACGATCGCGGTCGGCGAGGAACGGACGCGGCTGAGCGGCTACTCGGTCTGCATCGCCAACAGCCGTGCCTACGGCGGTGGCATGTACGTGGCGCCGGCCGCCCAGCTCGACGACGGTGAGTTCGACGTGGTGACGATCGGCGAGGTCGGCAAGCTGCGCTTCCTGAGTAACCTGCCGAAGGTGTTCAAGGGCACCCACGTCGAGCAGGACGAGGTGCGCGTCTTCCGTGCCTCGCGCCTGGAGGTGAGCGCCAGCAAGCCGTTCGCGCTCTACGCCGACGGCGAGCACCTGACCGATTTGCCGGCCTCGCTGCGGGTGCTGCCGCGCGCGCTCAGCATCCTGGCGCCGCCGCAGGGCGACGCTTGAGCGAGCGCGCCGCGAACGGTGCCGTTCATGCCGGCGGACCCGCCTTCCGCGCCAAGCTGGCCGCGGCCCGGGCGATCGGCGCCGCCAGCCGAGCCAGCGGCCGCGGTGGCGGCACGACCCTGCCGGGGCGGGTGCTGCTGCGGCTCGAGCCGGAGGCGATCGCCCGGCTCGGCAGCCGGCTCGACGGCGGTGCCACCCTGATCAGCGCCACCAACGGGAAGACGACGACCGCCGGGATGCTGGCCGCCGTGCTCGCCGCCGACGGGCGCACCGCGGTCCACAACCGGGCCGGCTCCAACATGACCTGGGGCGTGGCGACGGCGCTGCTCGAGCAGCGCGGCAGCGAGGGCCTCTTCGAGGTCGACGAGGCCTGGCTGCCGCGGGTGGCCGAACAGCTGCGGCCGCGGCTGATCGTGCTCGGCAACCTCTTCCGCGACCAGCTCGACCGCTACGGCGAGATGGAGGCGCTGGCCGACGACTGGGCGCGGACGGTGACCGCCCTCAGCGGCAGCGCCGGCTTCGCCCTCAACGCCGACGATCCGCTGATCGCCGACCTCGGCCGCGACGCCGAGGAGCGCCCCCGCGACGGGGTCCTCTACTTCGGGATCGACGACCCCTCGCAGGCGCTGCCGGAGCTGCAGCACGCCTTCGACGCCAAGCACTGCCGCCGCTGCGGCCAGCCCTACGCCTACCAGCGCGCCTTCGTCGGCCACCTCGGCCACTACTCCTGCCCCCATTGCGGTGCCCGGCGGCCGGAGCCGGAGGTGGCGGCGACGAAGATCGAGCTGTACGGCATGGAGGGCTCGCGGGCGACCGTGCGGGTCCCCGGCGGCGAGATCGAGCTGAACCTGCCCCTGCCCGGCCTCTACAACGTCTACAACGCCCTGGCCGCCGTCGCGGCGGGCCTGAAGCTCGGCGTCGCCCCGGAGCGGATCGCCACCGCCCTGGCCGAGGCCCGGGCCGCCTTCGGGCGGGTCGAGACGATCGACGTCGCCGGCAAGGCGGTCTCGATCCTGCTGATCAAGAACCCCGCCGGCGCCAACGAGGTGCTGCGGACCCTGCGCCTGGAGGCGGAGCGCGAGGGCGAGGGAATCGATCTCTGGATCGCCCTCAACGACCGGATCGCCGACGGCCGCGACGTCTCCTGGGTCTGGGACGCCGACTTCGAGCTGTTGGGGGGCGCGGTGCGACGGGTCGTCTGCGCGGGGACGCGAGCGCCGGAGATGGCGCTGCGTCTCAAGTACGCCGGCTGGCCGACCGAGGCGATCGAGGTCGTGCCCGGGATCGCCGAGTCGCTCGACAAGGCGGTCGCCGGGGCCGAGGGCCGGCTCTTCGCCCTCCCTACCTACACCGCCCTGCTCGAACTGCGCAAGCTGCTCGCCGACCGCGGCCTGGCCAAGGAGTTCTGGCGGTGAGCATGGCGACGGGCCTTCCAGCCGAGGTGATCTGGCACGACGCCGAGTGCGGCGCCTACGACGCTGACCTGAAGCTTTGGCTCCAGCTCGCCGAGCGGGCACCTGGGCCGGCGCTCGACCTCGGCTGCGGGACCGGCCGCGTGGCGCTGCACCTGGCGCGGCGGGACCACGAGGTAGTCGGCGTCGACGCCGATGCCGCCCTGGTCGAGGAGTTCAGCGCCCGCGCGGCCGGCCTGCCGGCGCGCGGCGTGGTCGCCGATGCCCGCGAACTCAACCTGGGAGCGAAGTTCTCCCTGGCCCTGGCGCCGATGCAGCTGGTCCAGCTGCTCGCCGACGAAGCCGAGCGGATCGCCAGCCTCCGCGCGCTCGCGGCCCACCTCTCTCCCGGCGGAATCGCCGCGCTGGCGATCGTCGAGGACGTCGAGGTCGAGGAGCCTGGGGCGACTTTCCCATCCATGCAAAGGGAAACGCGCCCCAGCGAACCGCCGCCGCTCCCCGACACGCGCGAAGTCGACGGGATCGTCTACTCGAGCCTCCCCCTCCCCACGATCGTCGACGACGAGACGTTGCTGGTGCGGCGCCTGCGGCAGATCGTCAGCCTCGAGGGCCTGCTCAGCGAGGAGGAGAGCACGATCAGGCTTCGCGTGCTGGACGCCGATCGGCTCGAGCGCGAGGGGGCCGCCGCCGGGCTGGAGGCGCTGCCCCGACTCTTCGTCGCTCCCACCTCCGATCACGTCGGCTCGACCGTCGTCGTCCTGCGCAAGGCGGGTGCCTGATGGAGCTGCGCGTGCTCAGCCTCTACCCGGAGCAGATGAACATCTACGCCGATCGCGGCAACATCCTCTTCCTGCAGCAGCGCTGCGAGTGGCGCGGGATCGGCTTCCGCCACTACGGCGCCGGTCCCGGCGAGTCGATCGACGCCGCCGCGCACGACCTCTTCTACGTCGGCGGTGGCCAGGACCGCGACCAGCGGATGGTCGCCGCCGACATGGTGGCGAGCAAGCGCGGCGACCTCGCCGCCGCGGTCGAGAGCGGCGCCGCCCTGCTCGCCGTCTGCGGCGGCTACCAGCTGCTCGGTCACAGCTACCAGCTCGGCGAGGAGAAGCTGCCCGGCCTCGGCCTGGTCGACCTCGAGACCGTCCGCGACCCTGGGCCGCGGCTGATCGGCAACATCGCGATCGAGGTCGACCTCGGTCCCGGCACGCAGCTGCTCGCCGGCTTCGAGAACCACGGCGGTCGCACCTATCTGGGTCCGGGGGTCCAGCCACTGGGACGGGTCGTCAAGGGGCATGGCAACAACGGCGCCGACGGCTTCGAGGGCGTCCGCCGCCACAACCTGATCGGCACCTACATGCACGGCCCGCTGCTGCCCAAGAACGCCTGGCTCGCCGACCACCTGATCGCCCTGGCGCTGGAGCGCCGCTACGGCGTTCGGCCTCAGCTCGATCCGCTCGACGACGCCATCGAGCGTGCCGCTCACGACTCGGCCCGGGCGGCGGCCCTGGACGGCTGAGGCCTGACTAGCGCCCGCTCGACCCGAAGCCGCCGCCGCCGCGGACCGAGTCGGCCAGCGACTCGACCTCGACCGGGGTGGCAAGGGCGATCGGGACCAGCACCAGCTGGGCGATCCGATCGCCGGCCTCGACCCGGAAGGTCTCGGCCGGGTCGTTGTTGAGCAGCAGCACCCGCAGCTCGCCGCGGTAGCCGGAGTCGATCAGGCCAGGGCTGTTGACCAGGGAGATCCCGTGCTCGCGCGCCAGCCCCGAGCGTGGCAGTACCAGGCCGGCGTGCCCCTCGGGGATCTCGACGCCAACCCCCGTGCCGACGCTCCAGCGCTCGCCAGGCCCGATGTGGGCCTGCTCGGAGGCGTAGAGGTCGAGCCCGGCATCGCCCTCGTGGGCACGCGTGGGCAGGCGCCCCTCGGGGCTGAGCTTGGCTACCGGAAGATCCACGGCGGCCAGCGTATAGATCGCTAGGCGGTGGCGAGGTCGGTGAAGCGGTGGAGCTCGGCCACCGGCACTCTCGCGTGGACCAGCACCCCATCCTCGCGCTCGGTCCGCTCGAGGTCGCCGGCCAGTTCGTGCAGCTCGTGGAGGCGGCCGCCCTGCGAGTACGGGATCAACAGCTCGACCTCGGCCAGCGTCTCGGCAAACGCGATCTCGACCCGCTCACGGAGCTCGTCCAGGCCCTCGCCGTCGATCGCCGAGACGACCACCGCCTCGGGGTGCTCGATGCGGGCGTCGTGACGGGCGTCCTCATCGAGCAGATCGGCCTTGTTGAGCACCAGCAGGCGCGGCTTCTCCCCCGCCCCGATCTCCTCCAGCACCTCGTCGACCGCGTGCATGTCGGCGAGGCGGCGCTCCTCGGGGGCGGCGGCGTCGACCACGTGGAGGATCAGATCGGCGAGCACGGTCTCCTCGAGCGTCGCCTTGAAGGCCTCGACCAGTTGGTGCGGCAGCTTCTCGATGAAGCCGACCGTGTCGGTCAGCAGGTAGTCGCGGCCGGAGAGCTCGAAGCTGCGCGTGGTCGGGTCGAGGGTGTGGAAGAGCCGGTTGCCGACGCCCACCTCGGCGCCGGTCAGGGCGTTCAGCAGCGTCGACTTGCCGGCGTTGGTGTAGCCGGCGAGGGCGACCCGCGGCAGCGAGGAGGCCTCGCGGCGGGCGCGCATGACGCCGCGGTTGAGTTCCAGCTGGCCGAGCCGTCGCCGCAGCGCCGCGATCCGGTTGCGGGCCAGGCGGCGGTCGGTCTCGATCTGGGTCTCGCCCGGGCCCCTGGTGCCGATGCCGCCGTCCATACGGCCGGCGCCGAGGCGCTCAAGGTGGGTCCAGAGACCCCGCATGCGGGCCATGTTGTACTCGAGTTGAGCCAGCTCGACCTGCAGCTTGCCCTCGGCGGAGTGGGCGTGGTCGGCGAAGATGTCGAGGATCACCGCCGTGCGGTCGATCACCGGCACGCCCAGCGCCGCCTCCAGGTTGCGCTCCTGGCGGGGCGCGAGCTCGTCGTCGCAGGCGACCAAGTTGGCGTCGCAGGCGGCGATCTCCTCCTTCAGCTCATCCAGCCGGCCGCGGCCGAAGTAGCGGTCCGGGTCGGGCTTGGGGCGCTGCTGGGTCGCCACCCCGGCCGTGGCCACCCCGGCCGTGCGCAGCAGCTCGCGCAGCTCGGCGAGCGGCTCGCCCTGCTCGCTGCCGTCGACGATCCCGATCGCCAGGGCGCGCTGGCGGGCGCGCGGATTCGAGACGCCGGCACCGCCGGCGCCGTAGCGCGTCTGCGTGCCGCGGCCGTTTCTCGAACGATTCACTCAAGACGATTGTAGGCGTCGCCCCGGGCCGGATAGGGTGTGCGCCATGAAGGTCTTCGTAACCGGGGGGACGGGCTTCATCGGCGGCGAGGTCGTGCGGCAGCTGCGTGCTCGCGGCGAGCAGGTCGTCTGCCTCGTCCGCAGCCCGGAGAAGGGCGCCGCGGTCCAGGCGCTCGGCTGCCAGATCGCCAGTGGCGATCTCAGCGACACCGGCGCTCTGCGCGCTGCCATGGAGGGCTGCGACGCGGTCATCCACGCGGCGGCGATGTACGAGGTCGGCATCCCCAAGAAGCAGCGCCCGGCGATGTGGGAGGCCAACGTCGCCGGCACCGAGCGGGTGATGCACGCGGCGCTGGAGGCGAAGGTGCCGCGCGTCGTCTACGTCTCCACCGTCGGCATCTTCGGCAACACCCACAAAGAGGTCGTCGACGAGTCCTACCGCAACCCCGAGACCGCCTTCACCTCCTACTACGAGGAGACCAAGCTGGAGGCGCACAAGCTGGTCGAGCGGATGATCGCCGACCAGAACCTGCCGGCGATCATCGTCCAGCCGGGTGGCGTCTACGGCCCCGGCGACACCTCGCAGGTCGCCGACCTGCTGGAGGAATTCTTCGCCGGCAAGCTGGTGCTGCTGCCCTTCCCCGAGCTGGGGATCTGCCTCAGCCATGTGGAAGACATCGCCGGTGGCATCCTCCTCGCGCTCGACAAGGGGACGATCGGCGAGGCCTACGTGATCAGCGGCCCGGCGACGACGATGCGCGAGGCGATCGAGATGGTCGCCCGGATCAGCGGCCGCAAGCCGCCGCGGGGCACGATGCCGACCCCCCTGATCAAGGCGATGGCGCCGATCGGGCCGGCGGTCGGCAAGCTGATCGGCCAGCCGCCCAACCTGCGCGAGCTGATCTCCTCCGCCGACAACGTCACCTTCTGGGCCAGCTACGAGAAGGCGGCCAGCCAGCTCGGGTACGCGCCGCGTGGCATGGAGGAAGGCTTGCGCCAGACGCTGGAAAACGACGAGCGGTTTCCAGCTCCAGTCCCTGCTTGAAGGGACGCGGGTGCGCGTAATCGACGTGATGCATCTGGGGCGGCCGCACGTGATCGGCTGTTGGGAAGTCGATGGCGTCCTGGTTGATCCGGGGCCGGAGTCTTCGCTGCAGACGGTCATCGATGCGATTGGCGGGGAGAAGCCGCGCGCCGTGCTGCTGACGCACATCCACCTCGACCACGCTGCTGCCACGGGTGCGATGGTGCGGCGCTGGCCGGATCTCGAGGTCTACGTCCACGAACGGGGTGCTCCGCACCTGATCGATCCCTCGAAGCTGCTGGCGAGCGCGGAGCGGCTCTACGGGGACGATCTGAAGCGGCTCTGGGGGGAGATCCTGCCGGTGCCGGAGGCCAACGTGCGGGTGCTCAGCGGCGGCGAGAACGTGCTCGGCATGCGCGTCGCCTATACGCCCGGCCATGCCTCCCATCACGTCTGCTACTTCCATGAGGAGAGCGGCACGGCCTTCACCGGCGACGTCGCCGCCTGCCGCATCCCCCCTTCCCACCTGGTGATGCCGCCGACGCCGCCGCCGGACATCGACGTCGAGACCTGGCTCGACTCGCTAGCGATCGTCGAAAGCTGGCAGCCGCAGCGCCTGGCGCTAACGCACTTCGGCGCCGTCGAGGAAGACGTTCCCGCCTACCTGGAGTCAGCGCGGGACCGTCTCCGCGAGGAGGCCGAGCTGGTCAAGCGGATGCCTCGCGAGGACTACGAGGCGGACCTGCAACGGCGGATCCGTGCCCAGATGAGCGCCGAAGGGCTCGGCGAGGAGTCGATCGCCGAGCTGCTCCAGGCCGTACCGACGGCCTACCAGTGGCCCGGCCTCGATCGCTACTGGACCAAGAAGGCCGAGCGCGAAGCCGCCTGATCAGGCGAGGTGCTCGCGGATCCGCTCGACGGCCTCTTCGATGCGCTCGTCGGCGGCGGTCAGCGAGATGCGGAAGAAGCCCTCGCCGCTGGGGCCGAACATCGAGCCCGGCGAGACGACCACGGCCGCCTCCTCGAGGACCAGCTCGGCGAAGGAGGTCGAGGTGTGGCCCTCGGGCACCGGGGCCCAGACGTAGATCGTGCCCTTCGGTGCGGTGACCTCGACGCCGATCTCGCGCAGGGCGGAGACGACCAGGTCACGGCGGCGCGTGTAGGTCTCGTTCATCCGCTGCAGCGGGCCCTCCGGGCCCTCCAGCGCGGCGATGCCGGCGATCTGGACCGCCTCGAAGAGGCCGGAGTCGATGTTGGTCTTCAGCCGCCAGTAGGTCTGGACGGCCTCGGCCTTGCCGAGAATCGCCCCACAGCGCCAGCCGGTCATGTTGTAGCCCTTGGAGAGCGAGAAGACCTCCACGCCGACCTCCTTGGCGCCGGGGGTGGCCAGGAAGCTGGGCGCGACGTAGCCGTCGTAGGTGGTCTCCGTGTAGGAGCAGTCGTGGACGACGAGGATCTCGTGCTCGCGGGCGAAGGAGACGACCAGCTCGAAGAACCCGTCCGGGACGACCGCGCCGGTCGGGTTGTTCGGGTAGTTGAGGAACATCAGCTTCGCCTTGGCGGCGACCTCGGAGGGAATGGCACCAAGGTCGGGGACGAAGCCCAGCTCCGGGACCAGCGGCAGCAGCTCCGGCTTCGCTTCGGCAAGAATTGGGCCGCCCGTGTACACCGGGTAGCCGGGGTCGGAGGCGAGGGCGACGTCGCCGGGGTTGAGGAAGGCGAAGCAGAGGTTGTAGATGCACTCCTTGGCGCCGATCGCCGGGATCACCTCGGAGCCCGGGTCGATCTCGACGCCGAAGCGGCGCGAGTAGAAGTCGGCGAAGCCCTCCCGGAAGTCGTCGCGGCCGCGGTTGCTGGGGTACTGGTGCGTGGCCGGGTCGACAACCGCCTCCTGCATCGCCTTGACGACGTAGTCGTAGGTCGGCTTGTCGGGGTCGCCGATGCCGAGGCTGATCACGTCGATGCCGGCGGCGCGCTTGTCCGCAATCCGCTTCTCCAGCTCGGCGAAGAGGTACGGCGGCATCGCCTGCAGGCGGTTGGATGGATCTGCGATCGCCACGGGCGCGGAAATCTATTCGTCTGCGTCGGCGAGCGCCTTGACCAGTTCCGCTGAGAGCTCGCCGGCGTAGACCGGCTCGGCCCACCCGTTCAGCCGCACCGCCAGGTCCTCGCCGATCTCGACCTCGAGCTCGCCGCCGTCGAGCTCGACGACGATCGGGCTGGCGGCGCCAAGCAGAAATGCCGTTACCGCGGCGCCGCTGGCACCGGTGCCGGACGAGAGCGTCTCCCCCACCCCGCGCTCGAAGATCCGCGCCCGCACCCGGCTGCCGTCGATCGCCAGGAAGCTGACGTTGGTGCGGTTGGGGAAGAGCTCGTTGGCTTCGATCCCGGGCCCGATCGCGTCGAGGTCGAGGTCCTCGAGCTCCTCGCCGACGACGATCGCGCACTGCGGGTTGCCGATCGAGACATGCTGGAACTCCCACTCCCGGCCCCCGGAGCTGAGCGTGCCGCGACCGTCCTCGCCGCCGGAGGGAAAGTCCTTCGACGCGATCGATGCCAGGCCCATGTCCACCGAACAGGTCAGCTCGCCCGTGATCGTCGGCCGGATCGGCCCGGCGACCGTCTTGATCGCGAACTCCTCGGCCTCGGTCCAGCCCTGGCGGCGCAGGTAGAGGATCGCCTCGCGGGCGCCGTTGCCGGACAGCTCCGCCTCGGAGCCGTCAGGGTTGAAGATCCGCAGCTCGGCGACGAACTCCGGGTCCTCGCTGCGCGCGAGCAGCAGCACCCCGTCGCCGCCAACACCGAAATGCGGGTCGCAGAGCCACTCGACCCGTGCCGCGGTCAGCTCCCAGGGGAGGTTCTCCGCCTCGACGATCAGGTAGTCGTTGCCCAGTGCCTGCCACTTCTCGAATCTCACGGCCGGCAGCCTAGTCGGAGAGCCCGGCGGCGATCCGCGTGGCCACCTCGGCGTCGCTGAGGCCGGTGCGATCGATCGTCACCACGCCGGGGATTTTCCGCATCCAGGTCAGCTGCCGACGAGCGTAGTTTCGCGACCGCTTCTTCATCGCCTCGAGGTCGCCGGAAAGCACCTCGTCGAACCCCAGCGCCTTGCGGGCGCTGCGACCGGGGCCCAGCCTTTCGGCCCGCTCAACCTCCTCCAGCGCCCCGCCGGCAACGATCGCCTCCGTCCGCGCGCCGATCCGCTCATAGAGCGCCGCCCGGTCCATGTCGAGCCCAAAGATCACCGTCGGATGCCGCGTCTCCGCCGACCACAGCTCCGAGTCGCTCGATTCCGCCGGCACCTTCTCCAGCGAGAGCTCAGCCACAGCCGCCCGCAGATAGAGCCCCGTCCCCCCAACCACGATCGGCCGGCGACCGGCAGTGAGCGCCGCATCGATCTCCACATGCGCCAGCGGCATATACCGGCCAACGTTGAAGTCCTCACCGATCGGGACAAACCCCACCAACCGATGCTCCAACTCCGCTTGCTGCTCCGCGGAAGCGACCCCGGTCAGCACGCCGAGCCCCTCGTACACCTGCAACGCATCGCAGTTCACCGCCACCGGCTCCTCCCCGCGCTCCCGCAGCAACCGCCCCAACTCAACGGCGACGCCGGTCTTGCCCACGCCAGTCGGCCCGAATACCCCGACTACGCTCAAGAAGCGCGGCTCAGTAGCCACTCGCTGCCGCTGAGGGTCTGTGAGCTCGCACTCTCAATCAACACCTCGACCAGCTCGCCGGGAGCGGCGGTGCCGTCGAAGTTGACCGCCTTGCCGTGCCTGGTGCGCCCGCGCAACTTGGTCTGGTCCGTACGACTGGTCCCTTCGACGAGCACCTCCATCGCCCGACCCACGAAGCGCTGCGCCCGTTCGCTGGCCCGCCGCTGGACCAGCTCGACCAGCCGTTCCATCCGCTCGACCTTGACGGGGTGCGGAAGCTGCCCGTCCATCGTCGCCGCCTCGGTTTCGCGCCGCGGCGAGAAGATGAAAGTGAAGGCGCCGTCGTAGCCGACCTCCTCGACGATCTCCAGGGTCTGCTCGAAGTCGGCCTCGGTCTCGCCGGGGAAGCCGACGATGATGTCGGTGGTGATCGCGCAGTCGGGCACGTGCTCGCGGATCAGCGCGACGCGGTCCATGTAGCGCTGGCGGTCGTAGGTGCGGCGCATCCGTTTGAGGACGGCGCTCGATCCCGCCTGCAGCGGCAGGTGGATCTGCTCGCAGAGCGCCGGCAGCTCGGCGTGGGCGCGGATCACGTCCTCCTTCATGTCCTTCGGGTGCGGGCTGGTGTAGCGGATCCGCTCGATGCCCTCGATCGCGTCGATCCGGCCCAGCAACTCGGCGAAGCCGATCCGACTATCGCCGGGGAGGTCGCGGCCGTAGCTGTTGACGTTCTGGCCCAGCAGCGTCACCTCGAGCACCCCGTCGGCGGCGAGCGCCTCTGCCTCGGCGATCAGCTCGGCGGGATTGCGGCTGACCTCGCGGCCTCGGGTAGAGGGGACGATGCAGTAGGAGCAGCGACAGTTGCAGCCCTGGGAGATCTGCAGCCAGCCCTGGAACTCGCGCTCGCGCCGAGTCGGCAGGTGTCCCGAGAAGTCCTCGAACTCGAAGTACCCCTGGGCGGTCAGCGAGTCGGAGTTGAGGAACTCGGCGAGCTTGTGGATCTGCCCCGGTCCGAAGGCGACGTCGACGAACGGGAAGCGCGCGAAGACCTCCTCCTTGACCGACTGCGCCCAGCAGCCGCCGACCCCGACGATCCGCTCCGGCATTTCGCTCTTCAGCCGCTTCGCCTCGCCGAGATGGGCGATGAAGCGGCTGTCGGCCGACTCGCGGATCGAGCAGGTGTTGAAGAGGATCAGGTCCGCCTCATCCCGGCTCGCCGCCTCCTCGTAGCCGAGCGAGGACAGCATCCCCCGCATCCGCTCGGAGTCGTGCACGTTCATCTGACACCCAAACGTGGTGACGTGAAAGGACTTCATTCACCACCAGAGTACTGACGGCGCGAGAGCAAGCAGATCGGTGGACGCAGGGAGCGAAGCGTGCTCTGCACGTGAGCGACCGAGGACGCCGAGATGCGCCGCTATCGCACCGTCAGTACACCTTCCATGCCGGCTTCGCGATGGCCCGGGACAGTGCAGAAGAAGGTGTAGGTGCCGGGAGCGAGGTCGACGCTCACCGAGGTCTTGGCTTTGGCAAGCGTTTCCGTGGCGCCCAGCTCTTCGCCGCCTTCGTCTTCGATCGCGACGTCATGCGGGAGAGAGGAGGGATTGGTGAAGTCGATCGTCACCTTGCCCGGTTTGCTGCTCAGTTTCGTCGTGTCGTAGGCGATTTCAGTCGCGTCGGCTTCCAGTTGCAGGGTGCCGCCAGGGCCCTTGGCAGCGGTTTCGCCGCCTTCCTTGCCGCCCTTTTTGGCAGCGGCTTCGTTGCCGGCCGGCGCCACGTCGCCCTCGACGTCGTTCCGCTCCGCTTCGTTCTCCTTGTTGGCCTTCTCGGTCTCAGCCGCCTTCGCCTTTTCCTCGTCCTGGGCGTGCAGGACCGCGAAGGTCGTGGCGCCGCCGACGAGGATCGCGAACCAGAGGACGACCACCGGGAAGGCTTTGCCCGGAAAGTTCTTGACTTTCAGGCCGACGAAGCTGAAAAGCACGGCCGAGACGGCCAGCGCGATTCCGCAGATGAAGAACAGGGTTTCGTTGCTCATGAGGCGGCCGGAACTCTATCCAGCGGGACGGTTCCGTCGCAGTCTGGGATCAGGCGGCTTGAGCCTCCGCGACCGGCGGCGGCTCGACGACCTCGTCCGTGGGGGCTGCCTCGCCGTCGATTCCGAGGCCGGCTCGAACCTTGGCTTCGATCTCAGCGGCCAGCTCCGGGTTGTCGGCCAGGAACTGCTTGGCGTTGTTGCGCCCCTGGCCGAGCCGGGTCTCGCCGTAGGAGAAGAAGGAGCCGGATTTCTGCACCAGGTCCTGCTCGATGCCGAAGTCGAGCAGGCCGCCCTCGCGAGAGATGCCGACGCCGTACTCGATATCGAACTCGGCCTGACGGAACGGCGCCGCGACCTTGTTCTTGACGACTTTGACCCGGACCCGGTTGCCGACCGCCTCAGTCCCTTCCTTGAGAGTCTCGATGCGGCGAATGTCGAGGCGCTGCGACGAGTAGAACTTCAGCGCTCGACCGCCTGGCTGAGTCTCCGGCGAGCCGAACTGGACGCCGATCTTTTCGCGGATCTGGTTGGTGAAGATGCAGACGGTTTTGGTCCGGTTGAGGCTGCCGGCCAGTTTCCGCAGTGCCTGTGACATCAATCGTGCCTGCAGGCCGACGGTGGTGTCGCCGATCTGACCGTCGAGCTCCGCTTTTGGAGTCAGGGCGGCGACCGAGTCGATCGCGACCACGTCGACGGCACCGGAGGCGATCAGCCGATCGGCGATCTGCAGCGCCTGCTCGCCGTAATCGGGCTGGGAGACCAGCAGCTCGTCGGTGTCGACGCCGATCGCCCGCGAGTAGACGGGGTCGATCGAGTGCTCGGTGTCGATGAAGGCGCAAACGCCGCCGAGCGCCTGGGCCTGGGCGATGATGTGGTTGACGAGCGTCGTCTTGCCGGAAGACTCGGGGCCGAAGATCTCGACGATCCGGCCGCGCGGCACGCCGCCGATGCCGAGCGCCAGGTCGAGCGCCAGCGCACCGGTCGGGATCGAGCCGACCTTGATGGTCCCTTTGTCGCCGAGGCGCATCAGCGACCCCTCGCCGAACTCCCGGTGGATGCCAACGACGGCTGACTCGAGCGCCGCGTCCTTGGCTTTGGCTTCCCTCGCGGAAGCGTCTTTCAAGTTCACCTTCTTGTCAGCCATCAATCATCACCTCACTGCTGCCACGCTCCGGGCAGCTCGACTTGGGCCAGCGGGACGTAATGCGCACCCGACGGCTGGAGTTCAGAACGGTAGAGCGTCAACCGGACGCCATGAAAGGCCTCTGAGAGGCCGGGAGGAAGCTCGTTGGGCCACTGCTCGACCCGCGCTGGACGGCGCGATCCGCGCGTCTCCGGACGCACCCGCGCGACCGTCACGTGCGGCCAGAAAGGGCGCTTGTCGGGCTCGTAGAGCCGCTCACCGACGAGCAGCTCGCTGAGCCGCGCCTGCATCAGCTCGGTGCCCGGGGAAATCGCCGGCAGCGCGAAAAGTCGCGGCCGCCGCGGCGGCTTCGCGGCGAGGGCGCCGAGCTCGACCAGCGGCGCCGGCCCGGCAGACTCCTCGACCGCCGCGGCGATCCGCTCGACGTCCTCGAGTGGACGGGAGCCGAGGAAGGCAAGGGTGACGTGCAGCGCCTCGGGCCGCACCGGCCTCAGCGCCGGGTCGCCAAGCTCCTCCCTCCCCCACGCGGCCAGACCCTCGCGGACCTGCTCCGGCAGGTCGAGCGCCACGAAGAGGCGGGCACGGGGGGCTTTCGGTCGCTCATTGGCCATGACCGGCGACGCTACGCGGCCGCGGCGCACGGCTCAACGCCCCTTCGTGCCAATTGAGTCGCGAGTTCCGCGCGAAAGCGTGCCGCCGGCTCTACAGCGGCGGCTCGCCGTCGCCGAGCAGGATCCGCAGCAGGTGCATGCCGACCAGGGCGGAGCGTTCGCGGATGTCGGCGCGGCCGCCGGGGATCGTCGGCTCGCGGGCGATCGCGGTGCCGTCGGCGAGGCGGGCGTTGAAGCAGACGTAGCCGACCGGCTTGTCCTCGGTGCCCCCGTCGGGGCCGGCGATCCCGGTGATCGAGACGGCGACGTCGGCGCCGAAGCGATCGAGGGCGCCCAGCGCCATCGCCTCCGCCACCTCGGGCGAGACCGCCCCGTGGCGCTCGATCAACTCCGGATCGACGCCGAGCAGCTCCACCTTGGACTCGTTCGAGTAGGAGACGACGCTGCCGGCCATGTAGGCCGACGCTCCGGGCCGATCGGTGATCCGCGCCGCCAGCAGGCCGCCGCTGCAGGACTCAGCCAGACCGAGGCGCCGCCCCGCCAGCAGCCGCGCCACCTGCGAATCGATCGTCTCGCCGTCGAGGCTGAAGAGATGGCGCGAGTGACGCACCGCCAGGCCCTCGCGGACGGCATCGGCGGTCGCCGCCGCCTCGTCGCGGTAGCGAACGTCGATCTCGATCTCGCCGCGGCGCAGGCAGGTGGTGATCTCGACCGCATCGATGTCGACGCCGTCGGCCTCGATCTCACGCAGGCTCTTGGCGATTTCGGACTCCGGGGTGCCGAACATCCGCAGGGTGTAGCCGTGCAGCGGCGTCGCACGCCCCAGCACCGCCCGCACCGGCTCGGTCGCGACCGCCGTCGGCCACATCGGCTGCAGCTCGCGCGGCGGGCCCGGCAGGACGACGACGACCTGCTCGCCGGCCGGCACCACCAGCCCCGGCGCGGTCCCGACCGGGTCCAGCGGGATCGCCCCCTCCGGGACCATCGCCTGCTTGCGGTTGGCCTCCCGCAACGCCTCGGCGTCGGTGTTGAAGCGCCGGGCGAAGTTGCGCAGGATCGTCTCGATCTTGCCCATGATCTCCTCGTCGAGGACCATCTCGCGCCCGGCGAAGCGCGCCACCACCTCGGCGGTGAGGTCGTCGGCGGTCGGCCCGAGCCCGCCGCTGGTGACGATCAGGTCCATGCCCTCTTCGGCGAGGAAGCGCAGCGCTGCCTCGAGGTCATCGGGACGATCGGCGACGATCAGGATGTGGGCGACCTCGACGCCGTGCTCGGCCAGCTGTTCCGATAGCCACGGCCCGTTGGCGTCGGAGATCCGCCCGGTCAGCACCTCGGTGCCGGTGACGACGATGCCGGCGCGGATCACGTGCAGGTCGGCCGTTCGCCTTCGGGGATCTCGCTGAGATGGCCGTGGCGGTCGATCGCGTAGCCAACCGGGCTGGCACTCGGCGGTATCTGCGCCCGCCTGCCGTCGACGCTGATCTCGACCGAGCCGTTCCCCATCGCGACCGTGAAGCTACCGGACCGGAAGGGCCCGGCCCGCTGGCCTTCCTCGAGGATCAGCCCATTGACCAACGGCTTGCCGCTCTTGCCCAGTAGGCAGATCCAGACTTCGGCGGTCGCCGTCAGCCGCACCGCGTGCCCGGCGACGGCCGCCTTGTCCTCCCCGCCCGGACTCCCCTTGCCGGTGCGACCGCTGCCCGCCTTGCTGGGGTGATTCTGCGCAGCAGGCCCGGCTGAGCCGCCGCCGCTTCCTCCGCTCGTCAGTCCGATCACAAGGAGCACGCCGATCAGAGCGCCGGAGACCAACACGGCGAGCAACCGTGGCGGTAGGCCCGGCAGGCGCCTTGGCCTCCGCGAGGGCGCCGACGGTCGTGGGTCAACGCGCGGCAGGCGCTCAGCGGGGGCAGAGCCCCTGCCCCGACGCCGCAGCTGTTCGGCGAGGCGCTCGGCGTCGAGGCCGAGAAAGGCGGCGTAGGTGCGGACGAATCCCCGGGCATAGGCGTCACCGGGCAGGAGGTCCCATTCCTCGTTCTCCATCGCCCGCAAATAGCGAATGCGGATCTTGGTCGCCGCCTCGACCTCGACCAGGTCGATTTTGCGGCGGTTTCGGGTCTCTCTGAGCGTTGCGCCGACCCCGTCGTCCACGCTCACATTGTTGCCGTTCCGGCCGCGCAAGCGTGAAAAAGCGCTGCTACTCGGGCTCTGCGTCGGCGTCGACCGCGACCGGTTCGGGCGTCGGCTCCGCGTCGGGACCGCCGATCACACGGGCCAAATCAGCCTGGGTGATCAATACCTGACGCGGTTTCGAGCCCTCGTAGCCGGAGATGACGCCGCGCCGCTCGAGCATGTCGATCAGGCGACCGGCCCGGGTGTAGCCGACACGGAGGCGCCGCTGCACCATCGAGACGGAAGCGGTTTCGGTTTGAACCACCAGCCGGATCGCCTCGTCGAGCAGGTCGTCGCTGTCGGGATCGAACTCGCCGTCGCCCCCCTCCTCGGCGGTCTCCTCGTGGCTCTCCAGCAGCTCTTGCTCGAATTCGGGTTCGCCCTGCCTGGCCCAATGGTCGGTGATGCGAGCGATCTCGTCCTCGGTGATGAAGGCCCCCTGGACGCGAGCCATCTTCGAGGTGCCGGCACCGCGGAAGAGCATGTCGCCCTGACCGAGCAGCGCCTCGGCGCCGCCCTGGTCGAGGATCACCCGCGAGTCCGTCTGCGAGGAGACGGCGAAGGCGATCCGGGCCGGGATGTTGACCTTGATCGTGCCGGTGATGATGTCGGTCGAGGGTCGCTGCGTCGCCAGGACGAGGTGGATCCCGGTCGCGCGTGACTTCTGGGCAAGCCGGATGATCGAGTCCTCGACTTCGGCCGGGGCGACCATCATCAGGTCCGCGAGCTCGTCGATCACGCAGAGGATGTGCGGCAGCGGCGCTTCCCCGTTCTTGATCCGCACCCGGTTCAGCTCGGCGAGGTTGCGAGTGCGGGCCTGGCCCATCACCCCGTAGCGGGTCTCCATCTCGCCGATCAGGTTGGCGAGGACGTTGGCAGCCAGCCGCGGCGAGGTGACCACGGGAGTCAAGAGGTGCGGGACGTTCTCGTAGTGGTTGAGCTCGACCTGCTTGGGGTCGACCAGGACCAGGCGGACCTCGTTCGGCGAGGCCTGCATGAGGATCGAGGAGAGAATCGCGTTGATGCAGCCGGACTTGCCCGAGCCGGTGGTGCCGGCGACGAGCACGTGGGGCATCTTCGCCAGGTCGGTCCAGACGGAGTTCCCGTCGATCCCCTTGCCGAGCCAGGCGACCAGCGGTGAGGTCTTCTCGGGGCGGCCGGCGTAGATGTCGCCGAGCGTGACCATGCGGCGGCGACTGTTCGGCACCTCCACCCCGACGGCCTGCTTGCCGGGAATCGGCGCGAGGATGCGGATGTCGGTCGAGGCGAGGGCGTAGGCGAGGTCGTTGGCCAGCTCGGTGACTTTCTTCACCTTGATGCCGGGAGCCAGCCGCAGTTCGTAGCGGGAGACGTGGGGGCCGCTGACCACCCCGATGATCTTCGCCTCTACGCCGAAGTGGCCGAGCGTCTCGACCAGCTTGCGGCCGACCGCTTCGTGGTCGCGCGTGTCGGGGCCTTTGTCCCCCTTGCTGTGTTTCAGCACCCGCGGCGACGGTGGCCGGTAGTCGATCTCGTCCGACATCGTCACGCCGCGCAGCTTGCCCATCGGGGTCAGCTTCTGCTGATCGTCGTCGACCGGCTCAATCAGAGGGTCGATCGCCTCCTGCTCGGCGGTTTCGGCCTCCTCGAGTTCCTCGTCGAAGCCGTCGCTGACGATCGTCTCGTCCTCGGAGCCGTCATCCTCAGCGTCGGCGGCCAGAGCGATGGTCGGCTCGAAGTCGTCGTCGTCCTCGGGGTAGCTGCTCATCACGTCGGTCGGGCCTGCCTGGGTATCCATCGCCCGCGTCCGCCGCTCGTTGCGATCCTCACGCCAGTCGGCGTGGGTGCGGGCGACGGTCCGCGCCGCATCGCTGCCACCGTGGAAGACACCACGAGAGACCGTCCGCAGGCCGCGGCCAATGCCGTGCGCGAGGGCCGAGACCGAAGTCCCGGTCAACAGCATGCCGCCGGCGACCAGCAGCGCCACCGTGAAGATCCGCGCGCCGACTCCGCCGAACAGATAGATCAGCCCGGTTTCGAGCCCGTAGCCGACCTTGCCGCCCTCCCAGCCGAAGAAGAGCACGAAGACCAGGTAGACGCCAAGGGCAACGAGCAACAGGCCGATCAGGTCGAGATGGCGTTGCTCGAGGCCGGCCGGCAGGTGCAGGCCGCCCCGTCCTTTGGCCGCTTTCTTGCCTTTGGCTTTCGGTTTACGGGCAGGGGCGCGCTTCTTACGAACGAACATGGCAGGACGCTTCGACGCCGACGCGCCCAGCCCTGCGTGGAATCGAGCGCGGCCGTCCTTTCATTCGGATAGCGGAGGAAAGGTCTGCCGCACTCATAAAACCCGGCTAAAAACCGGGGAGATGGGTTCGATCCGGGGCTAACATCCCTGCATGCTCGCCGAATCCGATCAGATGGGCGGCCGTGTTCTGGTCGTCGAGGACGACGCCGACATTGCCGACGTCCTGCGCCGCAGCCTGCGCAACGAGGGCTACGAGGTCCGCACCTCGGCGGACGGTGTCGAGGCGCTCGACGTCGCCGCCGGGTTCTTTCCCGATCTCGTCGTCCTCGACCTCGGGCTGCCCCGCCTCGACGGGGTCGAGGTCTGCCGCCGGCTCCGCGAGGACGGCGACGTGCCGATCCTGATGCTGACCGCCCGCGCGGAGACCGAGGACCGCGTCGCCGGGCTCGACAGTGGCGCCGACGACTACCTGGTCAAGCCCTTCGAGCGCCAGGAGCTGCTGGCGCGGATCCGGGCTCTGCTGAGGCGGCGGCCGCCACGCGGGACTGCCTCGCTCGAGGTCGGCGACCTCAAGCTCAACCCCGATACGCGTGAGGTGAGGCGCGACGGGCGCGAGATCGAGCTGACCAACCGCGAGTTCGAGCTGCTCGAGTTCCTGATGCGCAACGAGCGCCTGGTCGTCTCGCGCGAGCGACTCCTCGACGAGGTCTGGGGCTATGACCCGATGGCGGCGACGAACACGATCGACGTCTTCATCTCCAACCTGCGGCGCAAGCTCGAGGCCGGCGACGAGCCGCGCCTCCTCCACACCAAGCGCGGCGCCGGCTACGTCCTCAAGGAATAGACAGTGCTGAACGGAGTCAGCTGGGCCGACGCCAGGCGGCGGCTGCTGCATCCGCGCAGCTGGCCGGTGCGCTGGCGACTCGCCGCCGTCTCCGCTGGCCTGACCCTGGCGATCCTGCTCGTCTTCGGCGCCGCGATCGGCCAGGTCGCGACGCAGCGGATCCGCGCCGACTTCAACAGCGAGGTCGGCAATGCAGCCCAGACCCTGGCGACCGAGTTCCGCGTCGTCTACACGCCGGTCGGCACCTTCGCCCAGGAAGGCCCGCGCCTCGACGACTTCGTCCTCCCCGACGACGCCGCGGCTCGGGTGCTCGACATCCACGGCAACCCGCTCCGGCACACCGACAACGCCGGCGGTCTCGGGCAGCCGAAGGTCGGCCTGCACGAGCACGACGGGGTGCTCGTCGCGACCGTAGAGGTCACCAACGAAGCCGGCGCCCAGACCGGCTTCGTCCAGTACGGGCGCAGCCTCGACCACGTCGACTCCACCGTGGAGCGGCTCTGGCTCTTCATCGTCGCCGGCGTCCTCGCCGGCACCCTGCTGGCCAGTCTCGCCGGCGTCGCGATCGCCGGCCGGGCGATGCGGCCGATCGCCTCACTGACCGCAACCGCGCGTGAGATCGCCACCACCCGTGACACCTCCCGCCAGATGCCGGAACCGCCGGTCGACGACGAGGTCGGCGAACTGGCTCGCACGCTGGAGGAGATGCTGCGCTCGCTGGACGCGGCCCGGGCCGAGCGTGAGACGGCGATGCAGAAGCAGCGCGAGTTCGTCGCCGACGCCTCGCACGAGCTGCGCACGCCGCTGACCAGCGTCCTCGCCAACCTGGAGCTGCTGCAGGCCTCGCTTGGCACGCCCGACCAGGCCGAGGACCGCGAGATCGTCGACTCCGCCCTGCGCTCCTCGCGGCGGATGAGCCGCCTCGTCGGCGACCTGCTGCTGTTGGCCCGCGCCGACGCCGGCCGCCTCGGTCAGCACCGCCACTGCGATCTCGCCGAAGTCGCCGGCGACGCCGCCGCCGAGGCGGCCCCGCTGATGGGCGAACGGACCCTGGTCGTCGACAACGACCGGCCGCTGCGGGTCGACGGCAATCCCGACGAGCTGCACCGCATGGTCCTCAACCTCCTCGACAACGCCACCCGCCACACCCCGGCGGGGGCGACGATCGAGCTCAGCCTGCGCGAGGAGGGCGGCGACGCGATCGTCGAGGTCGCCGACGACGGCCCCGGGATCCCCGCGCCGATGCGCCGCCAGGTCTTCGACCGCTTCGTCCGCGGCGAAGGCCCCGCCGACACCGCCCGCGGCACCGGCACCGGACTCGGCCTCGCGATCGTCGCCGCCGTCGCCGAGTCGCACAGCGGCTCCGTCGAAGCGCTCGAGTCCCCCAGCGGCGGCGCCCTCTTCCGCGCCAGGGTTCCCCTGCTGAGGGTCGGAAAAGTTTCAGCGGACATTTAAGGCCGCTTTAGGCCCCCGACCTAGATTTCTCCGCGGACGAGACACACTGGCCCGCCGAGGTTCTCCCCAGACACCACCTCGGCGGGCTTTTTCTTTGGGTGGAAATGGTGGTGGCTCGGGAGGGCGGCAGGGGGGTCCCTCGCGGGGATTTAGTCGCGTGGCCCCTACGGGGCCAGCGCTCCGGATGTGAGAGCGCGGCCAAGCGGCCGCGCAATGACCGGATTGCATTTCCGCCGCCTGCGGCGACATCCCCGCGAGGGACCCCCCTGCCGCCCTCCCACATCCCGCCGGGCCCAGCCGAAGAAGCCTTGGCCTCGGTGTAGTGATGGCGCAGGGACGAGGGAATCGTCGGTCCGCAGCCTCGAGTCGACGGCAGGCCTACTACGACGCCCGCGCGACTGGGCACCACGGCCGAACCTGCCGGTGGTCCGCGGCTCAGGTCCCGGGCGGACTCGGTGTGGAGAGGGTGTCGGGGGTGCCCCTGGGGGAATGTCGCCGAAGGCGGCGATATGCAATCTGTCTAATGCGCGAGCTTTAGCTCGCGCTCCAACATCCGGAGCCCCGTCCCCATAGGGGACGGGCGACTGAATTCCCCCAGGGGCACCCCCGACACCCTCTTCGCCCCAAGGGCGAGCGAGCTAGACCTCGACGACAACCGGCAGCACCATCGGCCGCCTTTTGAGCCGCTGCCAGACAAACTTGCCGATCGCGTCGTGCAGGTCTTCCTGGATCAGATCGATCTCGCGGCGGTTGGCTGCGGCGGCATCGTCGAGGGAGTCTTCGACCATGTCCTTGAGCTCTTCGACGAGGCCGCCCGCCTCCTCGAGGAAGGCGACGCCGCGGAAGATCACCTCGGGGTCGGCGACGACGCTGCCATCGTCGGAGGAGATCGTCGCGACGACGATGAAGATGCCGTCGGCGGAGATCTCGCGGCGGTCGCGCAGGGCGGCGTCGTCGGGCTCGCCGATGTTGACGCCGTCGACGTACATGACGCCCGCGTGGATGTCCTCGCCGAAGGAGGCACCGCTCTCGCCAAGCTCCAGCGGCAGACCATTGCGGCCTTGGAAGATGTTGGCAGGCTCAACGCCGACCGCCTCGGCCAGCTCGGCGTGCAGGCGCAGGCGCTTGTGGTCGCCGTGGACCGGCATCACGAAGCGCGGTTTGGTCAGGTTGAGCATCAGCTTCAGCTCCTCCTGCCAGCCGTGGCCGGAGGCATGGATCGGAGCGTCTTTGGCGGTGATCACGGTGGCGCCGATCTCGTAGATGCGGTCGATCGTCTCGTTGACGGCGCGCTCGTTGCCGGGCACCGGCGTCGCCGAGAAGACGACCGTGTCGCCGGAGTGGAGCTCGACGTCGCGGTGGTCGTTGTTGGCCATCCGCCGCAGCGCCGAGAGCGGCTCGCCCTGGCTGCCGGTGGAGATGACGACGACCTTCTCGTCGGGGAAGTTCTCGATCTCACGCGGTTGGATGAAGATCCCGTCGGGGGCGTTGGCGATGCCGAGATTCGAGGCGATGTTGAAGTTCTTCCGCATCGAGCGCCCGACCAGCGCGACCTTGCGGTCGAGCCTCACGGCGGCGTCGATCACCTGCTGCACCCGGTGGATATTGGAGGCGAAGGAGGTGACGATGATCCGGCCCTTGCAGCGCGAGAACTGCTCCAACAGGGCCGGGCCGACGCTCGACTCCGAAGGAGCGACGCCGGGCCGGTCGGCGTTGGTCGAGTCGCCGCAGAGCAGCAGCAATCCTTCGCGGCCGATCTCGGCCAGCCGGGAGACGTCGGCAGGCTTGCCGTCGACGGGGGTCTGGTCGAACTTGTAGTCGCCGGTCATCAGCATCTTGCCGACCGGGGTGCCGATCAGGACACCGCGCATGTCGGGGATCGAGTGGGCGAGGTGGACGAGCTCGAGCTCGAAGGGGCCGTGCTTGACCTTCTCCCCCGCCGGCAGCTCCTGCAGCGGCGCTTTCTCGCCGAGCTTGTGCTCGTCGAGCTTGGAGCGGACCATCCCGATCGTCAGCAGGCCGCCGTAGATGACCGGAGGCATGCCGATCTCGCGCAGCACGTACGGCAGGGCGCCGACGTGGTCCTCGTGACCGTGGGTGAGGACGATCGCCTCGATGTCCTCGGCGCGGTCGCGCAGATAGGAGAAGTCGGGCAGCACGAGGTCGATCCCGTGCATCTCGGCGGTGGGGAACATCAGCCCGGTGTCGACGACGACGATGCGGCCGTCGTACTCGATCACGGTCATGTTCTTGCCGATCTCGCCGAGGCCGCCCAACGGCAGCACTCGGAGTTTCTTGCTTGGCACTAGTTACTCACTCTCTTCAGAAGTTTCGATATCTAAGAGGCGACGGGAAGGCCGATGCCCTCCAGCGCCGCCTTGACCGCTGCCCGTTGCTCAGCGTCGGCAGGGACGAGCGGCAGCCGCATCCGCTCGGAGGCCAGGCCCAGCATCTGCAGGGCCGCCTTGAGCGGAATCGGGTTGGTCGTCACCGAGAGCCCCTCGTACACGGGGGTCAGCTCGGCGTCGATCGCAGCCGCACGGTCGAGGGCGCCGCCTTGGGCGGCGTCCCACATCTCGCGCATCTGAGTGCCGACGACGTGCGAGGCGACAGTGATGCCGCCAGCGCCGCCGAACTGCAGGACGCGCAGGAAGGTGTTGTCGTTGCCGGCGAGGACGGCCAGGCCCTCGATCGGGCCCAGCTCCTCGTCGTTGGCCTGCTTGACGCCGACGATGTTGTCGACCGCGGCCAGCTCGGCGAGCAGGTCGGGTGGCATGTTGATGACCACTCGCGCCGGGATGTTGTACATGATCATCGGCAGCTCGGGAACCGCTTCCGCGACCGCCTCGAAGTGCGCCTTCAGGCCCGCCCGGTTGGGCTTGTTGTAATAGGGCGCGACGACCAGCGAGGCGTCGGCCCCGGCGTCGGAGGCCCTCTTGGTCAGCTCGCGCGAGTGCCGGGTGTCGTTGGTGCCGGTGCCGCAGACCAGCAGGACGTCGTCGCCGACCTCCTCGCGAACCGCGCGCAGGAGGTCGATCTCCTCCTCGTCGGTCAGGGTCGGGCACTCGCCGGTGCTGCCCGCGATCACGAGCCCATGCGAGCCGTGCTCGAGCAGGTGCGAGGCCAGCCGGCGGGCCGCGTCGCTGTCGACGCCGCCGCGCTCGTCGAATGGCGTCGCCATCGCCGTGAAGATGCCGCGAATCTCCTTCATCGTTGCCAATCTACCCCGTCCACCGGTCTAGAGCAGCTTCTCGAGGCCGACCGTGAAGCGATCGGGCAGCTCGGCCACCTTGCGCACGGCCAGCAGGACGCCGGGCATGAAGGAGCGGCGGTCGATCGAGTCGTGACGCAGCGAGAGCGTCTGGCCCTCGCCGCCGAAGATCACTTCCTGATGGGCGACCAGGCCGGGAAGCCGCACCGAGTGGATCGGCTCGTGGACGTGGCCGCCGGCGGCGTCGATCAGCTCCTGGGTCCGCTTCGCGGTCCCCGAGGGGGCGTCGAGCTTGCGATCGTGGTGCAGCTCGACTATCTCGCACTCGGGCATGTGCCGGGCGATCGTCTGCGAGACCTCCATCAGCAGCACCGCGCCGATCGCGAAGTTGGGAGCGACGAAGACGTTGGCGCTTGCCGCCTCGGCGGCGCTCCGGGCCGCTTCCAGATCGAAGCCGGTGGTGCCGACGACCGCGTGGACGCCGGCGTCGAGGCAGGCGCGGACGTTGCCGAGGGCGGTGTCGGGAACGGTGAAGTCGACGACGACGTCGGCGTCGCCCAAGACATCGGCGAGATCGACCCCGAGGGCCGGATCGGCGCGGCCGATCAGCTCGGTGTCCTCGGCTCCCTCGACCGCCTCGCAGACGGCTTCGCCCATTTTCCCGGCGGCACCGGCGACGGCAACTCGAATCACGCTGCCGCCAGAGTCTCGCTGACCGGCGCCAGCGCCCGTCGGAAGCGGTCTTCGTCGCCGCCGACGCAGGCCGCGGAGAGGCGCTCGGCGCCGTAGAGCTCGGCGGCCAGGGCGGTCAGGTCATCGACCTCGACCGCGTCGACCTTGGTCAGCATCTCGTCGAGGCTTTCGATCGGCAGGCCGAACAGGGTGGCGCGGGAGATCCGCGTCATCCGTGCGGCCGTCGACTCCGAGGAGAGGACGAGCCTGCCCTTGACGCTCTCCTTGGCCCGCAGCAGCTCCTCCGCCGAAACCGGCTCGGAGCGCAGGCGGGCCAGCTCGGTGCCGATGATCTCGCAGGCCTCTTCGACGTTGTCCTCGCGGGTGCCGACGTAGGTGGCGACCAGGCCCTGGTCGGTGAACTGCTCGTTGTAGGAGCCGACCGAGTAGGCGAGCCCGCGCTTCTCGCGGACCTCGCGGAAGAGTCGCGAGGAGGTCGAGCCACCGAAGATCGCGTCGAGCACGGCCAGTGGGTAGCGGCGCTCGTCGTCGCGGCGCAGCCCTGGGGCGCCGAAGCAGATGTGGTACTGCTCGGTCTCCTTCTGGTGGAAGCAGAGCCGGCCGGCGCCCTCGAGGTCGGACTCGGTGACAGCGCCGTTCCCGACCGGAGGCGTCACCAGGCGTTCCGCCAAGCCGACGATGCGATCGTGATCGAGGTGGCCGGCGGCGCCGACGACGATGCCGCCACCGGTGTAGTGCGAGGCGCGGTAGCTCTCGATGTCCGGGACCGGGATCGAGGCGATCACATCGGCCTCGCCGAGAACCCGCCGCCCGAGCGGATGACCGCCGAAGACGGCCTCGGCAAGGACGTCGTGGACGCGGTCCTGGGGCTCGTCGTCGTACATCGCGATCTCCTCCAGCACCACCTGACGCTCGGAGTCGATTTCGGGATAGGTCGGTGCCAGCAGCATCTCGGACAGAAGGTCGAAGACGTCATCGGTGTGCTCGTCGAGGAAGCGCGCGTGCAGGTGCGTCGTCTCCTTGCCGGTGGCGGCGTTGATCGAAGCGCCGAGGCTGTCGAAGCGCTCGGAGATCTCGATCGCCGAGTAGCGCGCCGTCCCCTTGAACAGCAGGTGCTCGAGGAAATGCGAGACGCCGGCCTGGGCCGGCGTCTCGTTGCGGGATCCCGTCCGGACCCAGAGCCCGAGCGCCACGGACCGCACCGAGGGAACCTCCTCGGTGACGACCCGGACGCCCGAGCCGAGCTCGGTGAGCCTCGCCTCGCTCAAGCGACTAGTCCCGACGCTCGCGTTCGCGCCGGCGACCGCCGTCACGACCGCCTCGGCCACCGCGATCGCCACCGCGGTCACCGCCGCCGTTGCGCCGGCCACCGTCGCCGGAGCCGATCGAGGCCAGTTCCTCGGGGGATTTGCCCTCGACGGCCGGGTCGTTGGTGAGGCGCAGGCCGATCCGGCCACGCTCCTTGTCGACCTCGACCACGGTGACGTCGATCTGCTCGCCGGCGGTGAGGACATCGTCGACGGAGTCGACCCTCTCCCCCGGTTTGACATTTGAGATGTGGAGCAGGCCGTCGGTGCCCTTGACGAGCTCGACGAAGGCGCCGAAGGTCGTCGTCTTGACGACTTTGGCGGCGTCGTAGCGATCGCCGACTTCAGCCTCCTTGGTCATCGACTTGATGCGCGACACGCAGGCGTCGACCAGTTCGCCAGTCGGCGCGTAGATCCGCACCGTGCCGTCGTCCTCGACGTCGATCTCCGCTTCGAACTCCTCGCAGAGGGCGCGGATCGTTTCGCCGCCTTTGCCGATCACGGCGCCGATCTTCTCGGGGTCGATCTTGATCGACTCGATCGCCGGCGCGTGCTGGGAGAGCTTCTCCCGCGGCCCGTCGATCGCCTCGGCCATCTTGCCGAGGATGAACTGGCGACCCTTCAGGGCCTGCTCCAGAGCATCCTCGAGGATCTCGAAGGTGACGCCGGTGATCTTGATGTCCATCTGCAGGGCGGTGATCCCGTCCTTGGTGCCGGCGACCTTGAAGTCCATGTCGCCGAGGTGGTCCTCGACGCCGGCGATGTCGGTGAGGACGATGTAGTCGTCGCCCTCCTTGATCAGACCCATCGCGACGCCGGCGACCGGAGCGCTGACCGGGACGCCCGCGGCCTGCAGCGCCATCGAGGAGGCGCAGACCGAACCCATCGACGAGGAGCCATTCGACTCCAACGTCTCGGAGACGGCGCGGATCACGTACGGGAACGACTCCTCGTCCGGAATCGTCGCCAGCAGAGCCCGCTCGGCGAGGGCACCGTGGCCGATGTCACGGCGCTTCGGGCCGCGCATGAAGCCGGCCTCCCCGACAGAGAAGGGCGGGAAGTTGTAGTGGTGCCAGAACCGTTTGGTGGTCTGCAGGCCGAGCGTGTCGATGCGCATGTCCATCCGCGTCGTGCCCAGGGCCACGTTGGAGAGGATCTGGGTCTCGCCGCGGGTGAACAGGGCGGAGCCGTGCACGCGCGGAGAGATGTCGACCTCGCACTCGATCGGCCGGATCTCGTCCTGGGCGCGGCCATCGGGGCGCTTCTTGTCGACGGCGATCGCCTTGCGGATGATGTCCTTCTCGATCGATCCGAAGGCGGCCTTGACCTCGGCCTTGCGCTCAGCGTCGACCTCTCCGTCGACCTCGGGTGCGAGCTTGGCGACGACCTCGTCCTTGACCTTGTCGATCGCCTCGTAGCGCTCGAGCTTGCCCTCGGTGGCGATCGCGTCGATCAGAGCCTGGCCGTAGTCGGAGCGGACCTGGTCGAGCAGTGCGGCATCCTGCTGCGGCTCCTCGTGTTGGATCTTCTCCTTGCCGGCCTTCTGCTGCAGCTCCTCCATCGCGGCGCAGAGCTTCTTGATCTCGCCGTGGGCGATGTCGAGGGCATCGAGGATCTCGGCCTCGCTGACGCCGCTGGCGCCGGCCTCGACCATCAGGATCGCCTCGTCCGTGCCGGCGACGATCAGGTCCAGATCAAGTTCTTCGTGCGTCTCCTCATCCGGGTTGACGACGAAATCGCCGTCGAGCTTGCCGATCCGCACCGCGCCGACGTGGGCGGCGACCGGGACCGGGGAGATCGCCAGCGCCGCGGAGGCGCCGTTCATCGCGAGGATGTCGTAGGGGTGGACCTGGTCCACCGACATCGGGATCGCGACCAGCTGCGTCTCGTAGTGCCAGCCCTTCGGGAAGAGCGGGCGGATCGGGCGGTCGATCATCCGCGCGGTCAGCGTCGCCTTCTCGCTCGATTTGCCCTCGCGACGGAAGAACGAGCCGGGGATTTTGCCCGCGGCGTACATCCGCTCCTCGATGTCGACGGTGAGGGGAAGGAAGTCCACGTCGCGCAGGCTGCCCATCGTGGCGGTGCAGAGCACCATGGTGTCGCCGGCCTGGACCACGACCGCGCCACCCGCCTGCTTCGCGAGTTTGCCCGTCTCGAAGGAAATCTGGCTGTCGCCGACATCCACCGAGACACGGCTAACGTCAAACATGCTCATTTAGTTGTACCTCCGGCTGCCCGGTTGGCAGCCCATTGCTTTCAGAACTCGCGTTCTCTTTCACGAAGAGAGTACAGGTCAGGCGACCGACCTCAGCCTGCCGCGGGCACGGCCCGCAATCGCCTTCCCCCAGCTGGAGTCGTCGATCAGGACCGGCGCCGTGCTGGCCAGGAAGTCGGCGAGGATCGTGGCGAGGCCCTCGGGGTCTTCGAGCGGCGGGAAGTGGGCGGCGCGCGGTAGCGTCTCGAAGCGCGAGTGAGGGATCACCGCGTGGGCGTCGCGGCCGTGATCGATCGGGATCGTGCGGTCGCGCTCGCCCCAGACGATCAGGGTCGGCATCTCTCCCAGGAGGTAAAGGCGGTCCCGGGCGCTGACTCGCTGGCCCTGGGTATCGATCACCGCCCGCAGCGTCTCCAGGAAGGCCTGCCGCGAGCCGGCTTCCTGCAGGGGCCGCAGCGCCCTCGCCACCGCCTCGAGATAGATGCCCTGGCTGCGGCCGGCGGCGCGCATCCTCGACCCCGTCGCGGCCAGTGCCCCGACCAGGGCCCGGTTGCTCGCGACACGCAGCAGCGTCGCCGCCCCCGGCAGCGCCGCGCCGCGCAGCAGCGGGCTCACCTCCGCCCCGAGCCCGCCGCTGGAGATCAGCACCAGGCGCTCGGTGCGCTGGGGGAATTGGTAGAAGAACTGCATCGCCACGCCGCCGCCCAGCGAGTGGCCGACGATCGTCGCCCGCTCGACCCCGATCGTCGCCAGCAGGTCGCGGATGCTGGCCGCATGAGCACCGAGCGAGTAGTCGCCGCGCGGGGTCGCCGAGTCTCCGTGGCCGATCAGGTCGGGGGCAATGACCCGATGATTGGCGGCTAGGCGAAGGGCGACGTCCTCCCAGTGGCGGGAGGAGTTGATCATCCCGTGGATCAGCACCACGGTGGACCCGCTCCCCGCTTCCCGGTAGATCGCTCGATGACCGTGCAGATCGACCTCGTGGGCCTCGAAGCTGGTCGAGGGCGGCATCGCCAGACCCTACCCCGGGTCGGCGGTCGCCATCGCCGCCGGTCCGAACAAAGCCGGGGTCGTCGTCACGCCGGCGCGGATACCGGTCTCGAAGTCCCCCCGCACTCGGACCGCGACCTCCTCGGAGCGGCGATCGGCCTCGAAACGAGTGAGATCGAGACCCAACTCCTCCACCCGCCCCCAGAGGTGGGGGTCGTCGACGTGACCGCGGTCCGCGTAGAGCGAGTCGACCATCGCGAAGAAGCGCCCCTGCCGGCCCGCGGCCTCTGCCGCCGCGTGGAGCGCCGGCGCCCGCGGATGCTTGCTGGCGACCGGGAAGTGGCGGAAGGCGACCCGCGCCGGTCGCCGGGCGATCTCGGCCCAGGCGGCGGCGCAGTGCGCGCAGGCGAGGTCCGCGTAGACGATCAGCAGCTCCCCCTCGCCGCGCACGTGGTCGTCCGGCCCCAGCGGCGGGACCGGGGCGCTGGTCAGGTCGGACATCGCCCGCCGCTCAGGCGAGCGCGTCGAAGATGACGTTGGCGCCGGGGAACTCGCCGGGATTCGGCGATTCGTAGGTCCAGGCGACCTTGCCGTCCTCGTCGATGAGGACGAGGGTGCGGTTGGCCATCCCGGGGCCGTCGAGGTAGGAGCCGTAGGCGCGGGCGACCTCGCCCTTCGGCTCGAAGTCGGAGAGCAGGGTCGTGTCGATCCCGAGTTTGGCCTGGAAGGCCTTGTGCGCGTAGGGGCTGTCGACGCTGATGCCGGCCAGGGAGACGCCTTTGGCCTCGATTTCCGGCTTCACCTCCTGGTACAGAGAGAGCTGGTCCGAGCAGACCGGGCTGAAGTCGAAGGGATAGAAGACCAGCAGCACCTTGCGGCCGCGGTAACTGGCCAGCGAGACCTCTTCGCCGTCCTGGTCGCGCAGCGTGAAGTCGGGGGCGCTCTCCCCGACCGCGATCATCGCCGCAGGCCGAGATCCGCGACGAGGGCGCGGTAACGCTCGAGGTCGATGCGCTCGAGGTAGCGAAGCATGCGGCGACGCTTGCCGACCAGCATCAGCAACCCGCGCCGCGAGTGGTGGTCTTTGGCGTGGGTGCGAAGGTGCTCGGTGAGGTCGTTGATCCGCTCGGTGAGCAGGGCCACCTGAACCTCGGCGGAGCCGGTGTCGCCGTCGGCGCGACCGTACTTGCCGATCAACTCGTTCTTTTTCTCTTTGGTCAGACCCATAAAAATGCCGTCACCCAGGGGTCACGGCCGCTGCAAGCTAGCACAGACCCGCTTCGCGTCCTCGACATCCTCGCGCATCTGCGCGATCAGCTGCTCGGCATCGGGAAAGCGCTTCTCGCCGCGCAGTCGCTCGACGAAGGCGACGCGCAGAGTCTTGCCGTAGAGGTCCTCCTCGTGGTCGATCAGGTAGGTCTCGATGAGGACGCCACGGCCGGTCTCGAAAGTCGGGCGGATGCCGACGTTGACCGCGGCGGGAACGCCGTTGGCGAAGGCGGCATAGACGCCGTGGCCGGGAATCGCGAGCCGATCGTCGGGAACCAGGTTGGCGGTCGGGAAGCCGAGCTCGCGGCCGCGCTGGTCGCCGTGCACGACCTCCCCCTCGACCATGAAGGGAGCACCGAGGCAGTGACGGGCGCCGACCATGTCGCCGGCGGCGACGAGGGCACGAATCCGCGTCGAGGAGACGGTCTCGCCATCGACCTCGACCAGCGGCACGACGTGGGTCTCGAACTCGGGGTGCCGCCCCAACATGGCCGGATCGCCTTTGGCTTTGGCGCCGAAGCGGAAGTTCTCGCCGACCGAGACCCGCTCGGCGGTCAGCTTCTCGACCAGGACGTGCTCGATGAAGTCCTCGGCGCTGCGCTTGGCGAACTCAGCGTCGAAGGGGATCACGACCAGCTCACGGACGCCGAGCCCCTCGATCACGTCGCGCTTGACCGAGAAGGGCATGATCAGTTTCGGCAGGGCCGCCGGGTGCAGAACCTCGAGCGGATGGGGATCGAAGGTCAGGACCGTGTCGGCGTCGTCGATCACCGCCTGGTGACCGAGATGGACGCCGTCGAAGGTCCCGATCGCGACGTGGCGCGGGCGCGGCCGGGCGTCCGGGAGCGAGGTGACCTCGATGCTCATCGCAGCGCCATCCCCACCGCCGGGACCAGCTCGGCAATCCGCTCCGCCGGGACCAGCTCGCCCGCGTCCTCGACCCGGAAGGGCCCGATCGCGCTGCGCCGCAGCTCGGCACAGTAGGCGTCGCCCAGGGTCTCGACCAGGGTCCGCACGTAGGTCCCGGCCGAGCATTCGATCTCGTAGCGGGCGGTGTCGCCTTCTGCATCGAGGAGCTCGGCTCGGTAGACCTCGACGTCGCGCTCGGGGGTCTCGACCGTTTCGCCGCGGTGCGCCTTCTTGTAGAGGCGCTCGCCGCCGACGCGGACGGCCGAGGTCATCGGCACCCTCTGGCGGACGGTGCCCGTTGGCAAATGCAGCGACTCGGGCAGCTGGCCGGTCTCGGTCAGCTCCCCGTCCGGATCGCCGGTGCTGGAGCGCCAGCCCAGCCGCGCCGTCGCCAGGTAGGTCTTCGGCAGGCCGACGAGGAACCGCTGCAGCCGCGTCGCCTTGCCCAGCAGCACCAGCAGCAGGCCGGTGGCGAAGGGGTCGAGGGTGCCGGCGTGACCGGCTTTGCAGCCGCGATCGCGCCGCACCTCGGCGACGACGTCGTGGGAAGTGACCCCGGCCGGCTTGTCATAGAGCAGCACTGCCCCTCCAGCGTCGGCGGCGGCCATCTCAGGAGCCCAGCTGGGCGACTACCTCGGCGCAGAGAAACGATTCGAGCTCTTCCAGCTCCAGGTCGGTCGAGAAGCCGGCGGCGCGCTTGTGCCCGCCGCCACCGCGCTTGCGGGCGATCGCCGAGACGTCGACGTCTCCCTCGCTGGAGCGGAGGCTGACCTTGCGGGCGGCCCGGCCGCGGTTGCCGAGGTCGCGGATCACGGCGGCGACCTTGGCGCCGTCGATCGAGCGCAGGTGGTCGATCACGCCCTCGGTCATCTCCTCCCCCGCCCCGGTCGCCTCGTAGTCGGCGCTGGTGATGTAGGTGAGGACGAGCCGGTCCCCGCAGCAGCGGCGGATCCCGTCGAGCGCCCGCGAGACCAGCCGAACCTTCTCCAGCGGCACGTTCTCGTAGAGGCGACGGTAGGTGTCGTCGACGTTGACGCCGGCTTCGATCAGCGTGGCGGCGACCCGATGCGTATGCGCGGTGGTGCTCTCGTACATGAACTTGCCGGTGTCGGTGACGAGGCCGACATAGAGCGCCGCGGCCATCTCCGGCGTCAGCGAGACGCCGAGCAGGATCGCCAGGTCGTAGACGATTTCCGCGGTGCTGGAGGCGTCGACCTGGACCAGGTTGTAGTCGCCGAAGCGGGTGTTGTCGTGGTGGTGGTCGATGTTGATGACCGTGTTGCCGCCGGCGGTGAGGAAGTCGACCGGCATGCGGTCGATGTTGCCGCAATCGAGGAAGACGACGGTGCGGTCCGCCATGTCGGCGGGCGGCTCGTGGAAGACCTCCTCGAGCGGCAGGAAGCGGTACTCGATCGGCAGCGGGAACTCCTTGGCGGCGAGGAACATCACCGAGTCCTTGCCGAGCATGGTCAGCAGGTGGTGCATCCCCAGCAGCGAGCCCAGGGCGTCGCCGTCGGGGCCCTCGTGGGCGGTCAGCAGGAAGCGGTCGCGCGAGCGCAGCTCCGCGGCGACGGTCTCCAGATCGGAGCTGAGGATAGGCGGCGCCTCGCTCATCGCGACTCCCCCTCCTCCAGCAGCTCGTCGTCGAGCAGGTGGGAGATGCGGACGCCCTGCTCGATCGTGTCGTCGTAGTGGAAGGTCACGGTCGGCGTGCGCTTCATCCGCGTCTCCGCGGCGATCCGCGACTGGATCACGCCGTGCGAGGAGCGCAGGCCGTCGAGCGTCGCCTCACGGGCCTCCTCGTCGCCGAGCACGCTGACGAAGATCTTGGCGTGGCGCAGATCTGGGCTCGTCTCTACTGAGGTCACGGTCGTGAAGCCGATTCGGGGGTCGCTGAGATCGCTCGCGATCGCCGCCCCCACGACCTCGCGAAGCACCTCGTTGATGCGCCGCATGCGGGGGCCGGCCATCTCCTACTCCAGCGTTTGCTCGACCTGCTTGGTTTGGAAGAACTCGAGCACGTCGCCCTCCTTGACGTCAGCGTAGCCTTCCAGCACGACGCCGCACTCCTGGCCTTCCTCGACTTCCTGCACGTTGTCTTTGAAGCGACGCAGGGAGGCGAGCTGGCCGGTCCAGATCACCGTTCCTTCGCGGATCAAACGGACGCCGGCGGTGCGCACCGCCTTGCCTTCAGTGACGATGCAGCCGGCGATTTTGCCGACCTTGGAGGCTTTGAAGGTCTGTTTGATCTCCGCCTCGCCGACGGTCTCCTCGACCTCGACCGCCTCGAGCAGGCCCTCCATCGCGTTGCGCAGGTCTTCGGTGATTTTGTAGATGACCGAGTAGGTGCGGACGTCGACGCCCTCGCGCTCGGCGGCGCGGCGGGCGTCGGCCAGCGGGCGCACGTTGAAGCCGATGATGATCGCGTCGGAGGCCGAGGCGAGCATCACGTCGGACTCGTTGATGCCACCGGTCTGCGAGTGGATGATGTTGATCGCGACCCGCTCCTGCGGAACTTTCGCGAGCTCGTCCTGGAGCGCCTCCAGGGAGCCGGCGACATCGGCCTTGAGAACGATGTTGAGCTCCTTGATGTCGCCCTCCTGCACCCGGGCAAAGACCTCGTCGAGGCTGACCTTGCGCGCCTGGCGCCGGGCCAGAGCCTCGGTCTTGAGCCGGTTGGCGCGTTCCTGGGCCTGCTGGCGAGCCTGGCGGTCGTTCTCGACCGCCTGCACGAACTCGCCGGCGTCGCTGACGCCGTCGAAGCCGAGCACCTCGACCGGCATGCCCGGCACCGCGGCCTCGACCCGCTCGCCGGTGAAGTCCTGCATCGCCCGCACCCGGCCCCACTGCGGCCCGGCGACCAGCGAGTCGCCGACCCTGAGGGTGCCGCGCTGGACCAACACGGTGACGACCGGACCACGGCCCGGGTCGAGCTGGGACTCGATCACGGTGCCGGAGGCGGGCGCGTCGGGGTTGGCCGAGAGCTCCTCCAGCTCGGTGACCAGGAGGATCATGTCGAGCAGGTTGTCGAGGCCCTCATGGGTCTTGGCAGAGACTTCGCAGAAGACCGTGTCTCCGCCCCACTCCTCGGGCGAGATGCCCTCCTGGGCGAGCTCGGTGCGGACCCGTTCCGGGTTGGCGCCCTCTTTGTCGATCTTGTTGACGGCGATCACCATCGGCACGTCGGCGGCACGGGCGTGATCGATCGCCTCTTTGGTCTGCGGCATGACCCCGTCGTCGGCGGCGACGACCACGACCGCCACGTCGGTGACCTTGGCGCCGCGGGCGCGCATCGCCGTGAAGGCGGCGTGACCCGGGGTGTCGAGGAAGGTGATCGTCTTGTCGTCGTGGTGGACCTGGTAGGCGCCGATGTGCTGGGTGATGCCGCCGGCCTCGCCCGCGGCCACCTCGGTCTCCCGGATCGCATCGAGCAGCGAGGTCTTGCCGTGGTCGACGTGACCCATGATCGTCACCACCGGCGGGCGGACGACCAGATCCTCATCGGCATCGGAGAACTGCGGCTCCTCCGGCTCCTCGTCGGCCGCGGTGACGATCTCGATCTTGCGGTCGTACTCGTCGGCGATCGCCCTCACCGACTCGTCGGTGAGGGTCTGGGTGAGCGTCGCCATCTCGCCCATCATCATCAGTTTTTTGATCACCTCGGCCGGGGCCAGGCCCAGCGACTCGGCGACCTCGCGCACGGTGGCGCCGGAGTTGAGCTTGGTCGCCTCGGGCTCGATCGGCGTATCCGATTTCGCCGGCGGCTCCTCGAGCAGCGGCCGGCGACGCCGTCCGCCACGGCGTCGCGGCGGCCGTTGCGGTGGCGGCCCGCCCATCTGGTCGCGACGGGCGGCCTGAGAGTCGATCACGACGCGGCGTTTTTTCGGACCGCCGCCGCCGGCAGTTGCGCCACCGCCCTGCTGACCGCCGGCGCGGACCGGTTTGGTCGAGGCTTTCGGGGCGGCTTTGGCCGGCGTCGGCGCTTTCGCTCCGCCGCCAGCCGGTGCGGCCGCTTTTTGCGCCGCCGCGTCTTTGGGCGCTGCCGACTGGGAGGCGGGCGCAGGGGGCGCTTTCGTCGCCGTCGCCTGGGCGCCGCCGTTGCCTTTCGACGCCGCGATCGCCTTCAGGGCATCGGCCTCCTCGACACTCGAAGCTGCCGCCTTGGCCTCGACGCCGGCGGCCTTCAACGCCGCCAGAAGATCCTTGGAACTGACGCCCTGCGCTTTGGCGATCTCGTGAACCCGCTTCTTAGCCACTAAGCCTGCTCCGCCTCCTCGGCGACCGGCTCGGCCGCCTCCGTGTCCTCGCCCAGGGTCTCACCCTCGACCTCCTCGGCTTCGCGAGCCTCCTCAGCGATGTCCTCTTCGATCGCCGCCTCGGTCTCCACCTCGTCGGCGGTCTCCTCAGCCGTCGATGCCTCGTCGAAGTTGGCCAGAGCCCGGGCGATGATCTCGTCGACCTGACCCTCGTCGCCATCCGGATCGGCAAGGATCTCGATCTCCGCTTCGGAGACGTCGGCGAGCACCGCCACCTGATTGGTGTCGAAGCGCGAAAGCGCCTGGTGGGTCGGCAGGCCGCAGAAGGTCGAGCCGGGCACGGCGGCGTTCGGGCAACGGCGCCCGGTGGTCAGCACCGCCAGGCAGTGGCCGTCGGACTGTTCCTCGCCCTCGTACTCGATCTCGGTTTCCTCGGAGGCGAACTCGGTCTCGGACTTGATGTCAACGCGCCAGCCGGTCAGGCGGGCGGCGAGACGGGCGTTCTGACCGTCGCGGCCGATCGCCAACGAGAGCTGGTCATCGGGCACGATCACGGTCGCCTGGCGCTCCTCGTCGTCGACGATCACCTCGCGGACGCGAGCCGGCGAAAGCGCTTTGGCGACGAAGCGGGCGGGCTCCTCGTTGTAAGGAATGATGTCGATCTTCTCGCCGCGCAACTCGGAGACGACCATGCGCACCCGCGAACCGCGAGGACCGACGCAGGCGCCAACCGGGTCGACCCCGTCGGCGTGGGAGACGACGGCGATCTTCGAGCGGTAGCCGGGCTCGCGAGCGACGCCGACGATCTCGACCAGCTTGTCGGCGATCTCGGGGACCTCGAGCTCGAAGAGGCTCTTGATCAGCTCCGGGCTGCGGCGGGAGACGACGATCGCCGGCCCTTTGGTCGAATCGGAGACGTCGGTGATCACGGCCTTGACCCGCATGCCGTGGTCGTAGCGCTCGTTGTAGACCTGCTCGGACTTGGGCAGCAGCGCCTCGACCCGCTCGCGCAACTGCACCAGCGTGTAACGCTTGTCGGACTGCTGGATGATCCCGGTGATCAGCTCGCCGACCCGGTCCTGGTACTCGTCGTACATCATCTGCCGCTCGGCCTCGCGGATCCGCTGCAGAATCACCTGCTTGGCGGTCTGGGCGGCGATCCGGCCGAAGTCGTCAGGGGTGACGTCGCGGGTCGTGATCTGGTCCTCATAAGGGGCGATCATCTCCGGGTCGAGCTCGGGATCCTCGGGCTCGCGAAGTTCGCCGGTCTCCGGGTCGACTTCGGGCTCCTCCTGTTGCTCGGCGGCCTCGGCCAGCAGCTTCTCCTCCAGCTCCGGCGGCAGGATCAGTTCGAAGACCCGGAAGTCGCCGGTTTCGTGGTCGAGGTCGACACGGGCGTATTTGGCCGCTCCCGGCGTCTTCTTGTAGGCCGAGAGGAGCGCGTCCTCGAGGGCGTCCATCAGCTTGTCGGCGGAGATGCCCTTCTCCTGCTCGAGCGCTTTGACGGCGTCGACGATCTCTTTGCTCACTGAACCTGCTCCTTGCTCTTGGAAGTCCTGCTGAGGTGGCGGTACTTGGGTCCCGGCGAGGAGACCTCCAGGGTGTAGTCGGCCAGGAGGTGCCTGAGCTGCTTGGTGGCGCGCTCGCAGAGCGCCAGGTCGACGCCGTCCGGGTGATCGATGAAGAGGCGCAGCACGTCGGTGCGCGGCTGCTCGATGGCAACCACCTCGATCTGCGGATCGAGATCCGCAAGCTGCTGCTGAATTTCTTGCTGGAGGTCAGTCATATGCCTGGTTCGGGACCGAAAAAAAAGTGGGCAGAGCCCACTTCTCGACACCGTGATGGGATGGAAAAGCTTGCGGGCAGTATAGCTCGGTGCTATCGCCCGGCCGGCGGGTCCTGTCCCCCGGGGAGGGGGATTGCGGACCTGAGGTCGTCGATCTTGTCGAGGATCGAAGTGGCGATCTCGGCCTTGGTGGCCTTGGGGACCAGCGTCTCCCCCTCCTTCTCGATCAGGGTGACCTCGTTGTCCTCGCTCTCGAAGCCAATCTCACTATTCGAGACGTCGTTGAGGACGATCAGGTCGGCGCGCTTGCGGGTTAGCTTCTCGCGGGCGCGGTCGAGGGCGTTGCCGTGTTCGGCGGCGAAGCCGACGATGGTCTGGTGGGGCTGGCGCTGCGCGGAGAGGCCGGCGAGGATGTCCTCGGTGGGCTCCAGATGGAGGTCGAGGGCGCCTTCGCGCTTGAGCTTTTCGCCGGCGATGCCGGCGGGGCGGAAGTCGGCGGGGGCGGCCGCCATCAACAGGACGTCGGCCCGGGGGAACTCCGATGCGGCGGCGTCGGCCAGCTCCGCCGCGGTCTCGACGTCAATCCGCCTGACCCCTGCCGGGGCGGGCAGAGCGACGTTGGCGGCAATCAGGGTCACCTCGGCGCCGCGGCGGGCGGCGGCGTCGGCGAGGGCGATTCCCATCCGACCGCTGGAGCGGTTGCCGATGAAGCGGACGGGATCGATCGGCTCGCGGGTGCCGCCGGCGGTGACGAGGACGCGGAGCCCGTCCCATGGTCGCTGGCCGGACGGGAGAGTCGCCTCGATCCGAGCCAGCAGGCGCTCGGGATCCGGCAGGCGGCCGCGGCCGCGCTCGCCGCGCGAGGCGAGCTTGCCCTCGTCCGGCTCGATCACCTCCACCCCGCGCTCGCGCAGCGTCGCCAGGTTCGCCTGCGTCGCCGCGTTCCCGTACATGCGGTCGTTCATCGCCGGGGCGACCAGGCGCGGCGCTGCGCAGGCGAGGAAGGAGGTGGTCAGCATCGAGTCCGCCACCCCGGAGGCCAGCTTGGCGACCGTGTTCGCGGAGGCCGGAGCGACGATGTAGGCGTCGCAGTTGCCGACCAGCTCGAGGTGGCCGATCGGGTCGTGTGCCGGCTGGCCCTCACCGGGGAAGCCGCCCCGCATCGGGTCGTGCTCGAACTCGGAGGTGAGGACCGGGGCGCCGACGATGCCTTCGAAGGAGGCGGCGCCGACGAAGCGGGTCGCCGTCTCGGTCATCAGCACCCGGACGCCGTGACCGGCGAGGGTGGCTAGACGGGCCAGCTCAAGCGCCTTGTAGGCGGCGATCCCGCCACTGACGCCAAGCAGGATTCTGGCCATCTCTCGCCTCCTCGGGCGCCCGCCCGGAAGGGCTAGGCGCGGTACTCGTACTTGAGCTTGCCCTCGGCGAGCTCTTCGAACGCCATCGAGAGGTAGTTCCGCTCGGCGTTCGTCTCAACCATCGGCGGCGGGTACTCGCCGAAGCCGCCCTCTCCGAGGTTGTGGAAGTAGCTGTTGATCTGACGCGCGCGCTTCGCCGAGACGACGACCGCGGCATAGTGGGAATCGGTGTGCTCCAGGAGCTTGTCTACGCGTGGTTTGATCATTGGCGGCTGAGTCTAGATGATCGTCACGCCGGAGCCGCACCGAGCTCACGCCGAACGATGCCGACCAGCTCCTCGGAGGCCGTCTCCAGCTCGTCGTTGACGACCCGGTAGTCGAAGTCGCCCTGCGCGGCGAGCTCGATTTCAGCAGTCTCCAAGCGCCGGTCGATCGCGTCGGCGGAATCGGTGCCGCGACCGGCGAGCCGATCCCTCAGCACCCTGGGGTCCGGCGGGGCGATGAAGATCTGGACCGAGTCGGGCTTCGCCGCCCGCACCTGCTGGGCGCCTTGGACCTCGATCTCGAGTACGACCGAGTGGCCCTCGTCCAGCCGCCGCTCGACCTCCGAGCGCAGCGTCCCGTAGTGGTTGCCGCTGTAAGAGGCGAACTCGAGGAAGTCATGGGCGTCCTGGCGGCGCGCGAACTCCTCGTCGCTGAGGAAGTAGTAGTCGCGACCGTCGACCTCGCCCTGGCGCGGCTGCCGGGTCGTCGCCGAGATCGAGAGCTCGAGCCGCGGGCAGCGGGCAAGCAACTCGCGGATCAGCGTTCCCTTGCCGACCCCCGACGGACCGGTGATTACGAAGACCTTGGACATGCGCGGGCGGGGATACTGACCTCCCCGCCGGTCGCTAACGACGGAGCTGGGAGACCAGCTCGGTGCGCTGGCGCTCGGAAAGGCCGCCGATCGTCTTCGAGGGCGAGATCCGGCACTGGTTGAGGATCCGGTTGGTCTTCACGCGGCCGTACTTGGGAACGGCGAGCAGCATGTCGAAGACCTTGGCGGTCATCACGTACTCGGGCGGATCGAGCAGGATCGTGTTGATGCTGGCCCGGTTCGCCTTCAGGTCCTTCTTCAGTTTGGCGCGGGCGGTGCGGATGTCGTTGGCGCGCTTGAGCGCCTCCATTCGCTGGTCCAGCGAGCGCTCCGGGGCCGCTGCTGAGGTCTTGACTGGGGCCGGCATGTGGGCGGCGAGTATAGCCGCGGCTCGGGGCCGTGCAAGCCGCCAGGACCCGATTGAGCCGAAATTCGCCTAAACCTCGACTCTAGGTCGAGGGCTGGCCCTGCTCGGCGGCCTCGGCCTGACGCTCGGGAGCGTGGATCTCCTGCAGGCTGCGGACTTCCGCCTCTCCCTGCTGGCCGGCCGCGATCGCTCGCGCGGCGGCCGTGGCGCCCGTCATCGTCGTCACGCAGGGGATCCCGTGACGGACCGCGGCGGTGCGGATCTCGTAGCCGTCGGCGCGGGCGCCGGACCCGGTCGGGGTGTTGATGACGAGGTCGCAACGGCGCTTCCGGATCAAGTCGACGACGTGCGGCGAGCCCTCGTGCAGCTTGTTTATCCGGGTCACCGGCACCCCCATCCGCTCGATCGCCTGGGCGGTGCCGCCGGTCGCGATCACCTCGAAGCCGAGGTCGTGGAAGCGGGCCGCCAGCTGCGTAGCCGCCGGCTTGTCGGTGTCGGTGACGGTGATGAAGACCGAGCCTTCGCTGGGTAGCCGCACCCCCGCTGCCGCCTGCGCTTTGCCGAAGGCGGTCGGGAAGTCGGCGGCGATGCCCATCACCTCGCCGGTGCTCTTCATCTCCGGGCCAAGCACCGAGTCGGCGCCGGCGAAGCGGGCGAAGGGCAGCACTGCCTCCTTGACGCTGACGTGATCGAGCGGGCCCTCGGGCAGCTCTTGGTCGGCCAGCTTCTCCCCCAGCATCAGCCGTGCCGCCATCTTCGCCAGCGGCACTCCGATCGCCTTGGAGACGAAGGGCACGGTGCGCGAGGCGCGCGGGTTGGCCTCGATCACGAAGAGCTCGCCGCCGGCGACCCCGTACTGGATGTTGATCAGACCGATGACGCCGAGCTCGAGGGCGATCTGCTTCGTCGTGGCACGGATCTCGTCCAGCATCTCCTCGCCGAGGCTGAGCGGCGGGATCACGCAGGCGGAGTCCCCGGAGTGGACGCCGGCCTCCTCGACGTGCTGCATGATCCCGGCGACCCAGACGTCCTCGCCGTCGCCGAGCGCATCGACGTCGACCTCGATCGCGTTCTCGAGAAAGCGGTCAAGCAGCAGCGGATGCTCCTGATCGGCCTTGACATGGGCCTTCAGGTAGGCGGCGAGGTCCTCGGTCGAGTAGCAGATCTCCATCGCCCTGCCGCCGAGCACGTAGGAGGGCCGAACCAGCAGCGGGAAGCCGACCTCGGCGGCGATCACCTCGGCCTCGGCGGCCGAGTGCGCGGTCCCGTAGGGCGGGTGCTTGACGCCGAGCCGGCGCAGCAGCTCGCCGAACCGCCCCCGGTCCTCGGCCAGGTCGATCGCGTCGACGGGGGTGCCGAGCAGCGGCACGCCCGCCTCTTCGAGCGTCCGCGCGAGCTTCAGCGGCGTCTGGCCACCGAACTGGACGATCACGCCCTCCGGCTTCTCCTGCTCGCAGACCGCCAGCACATCCTCGGCGGTGAGCGGCTCGAAGTAGAGCCGGTCGGAGGTGTCGTAGTCGGTGGAGACGGTCTCCGGGTTGCAGTTGATCATCACCGCATCGCGGCCGAGCTCGCGGGCGGTCATCGCCGCGTGCACGCAGCAGTAGTCGAACTCGATCCCCTGGCCGATCCGGTTCGGGCCGGCGCCGAGGATCACGACCGAGTCGCGCTCGCCACGACGGACCTCCGAGGCCGGCGGCGAGCCGTCGGCGCGAGGGCGCTCATGCGCCGAGTAGTAGTACGGCGTCGCCGCCTCGAACTCGGCGGCGCAGGTGTCGACCGCCTTGTAGGTGCGCTCGAGTCCCTCGGTGCCGTCGCCCTCTTGCGCCAGCGCCTCCAGCTCGCGCAGGAACCAGCGGTCGACCAGGCAGCGCTCGTGCACCGCCTCGACGCCGAGGCGACGACGGAACGCCTCGAGGACGAGGTCGAAGCGCTCGGCGCAGGGCATCTCCAGGGCGGTCAGCAGCTCCTCGTCGTCGGCCGGCGGCTCGGCGGGCGAATCGAGCTCACGCGAGCGCATCGCCTTGGCGAAGGACTCGCGGAAGGTGCGGCCGATCGCCATCGCCTCGCCGACGCTCTGCATGTAGGTGGAGAGCCGGCCCTCGGAGCCGGGGAACTTCTCGAAGGCGAAGCGCGGGATCTTGGTGACGACGTAGTCGATCGTCGGCTCGAAGGAAGCCGGCGTCGCCCGGGTGATGTCGTTGGGGATCTCCTCGAGGGCGTAGCCGACGGCCAGCTTCGCCGCCATCTTCGCGATCGGGAAGCCGGTCGCCTTCGAGGCCAGCGCCGAGGAGCGTGAGACGCGCGGGTTCATCTCGATCACGGCGATCTCACCGTTCTCGGGGTTGACGGCGAACTGGACGTTGGAGCCGCCGGTCTCGACGCCAATCGCCCGGATCACCTGGATCGCGACGTCGCGCAGCTCCTGGTAGAGCGGGTCGGTGAGGGTCTGGGCCGGGGCGACGGTGACCGAGTCGCCGGTGTGAACGCCCATCGGGTCGACGTTCTCGATCGAGCAGATGATCACCACGTTGTCGTTGCGGTCGCGCATCACCTCGAGCTCGAACTCGCCCCAGCCGATCACCGACTCCTCGACCAGGACCTGGTTGATCGGGCTCGCCGCCAGGCCCTCGGTGACGACCTGGCGCAGCTCGGTCTCGTCGCGGCCGATGCCTCCCCCCTGGCCGCCCATCGTGAAGGCGGGACGGACAATCGCCGGCAGGGTGATGCGGCCGTCGGCGAGGCCCTCCTCGACCTCGGCCAGGTTCTCGACCGTGATCGACCAGGGGATGCGGATCCCGGCCTCGTTCATCGTCGTGCGGAACTCCTCGCGGTCCTCGGCGCGGCGGATCGCGGCGGAGTCGGCGCCGATCAGCTCGACGCCGAGCCGCTCCAGGGTGCCGTCCTCGTGCAGCGCCATCGCCAGGTTGAGAGCGGTCTGGCCGCCCAGAGTCGGCAGCAGCGCGTCGGGCTGCTCCTTTTCGAGGATCTTCGTGACCGGGCCCGGCAGCAGCGGCTCGATGTAGGTGGCGGTGGCGAACTCGGGGTCGGTCATGATCGTGGCCGGGTTGGAGTTGACGAGCACCACTTCGTACCCCTCCTCGAGCAGGACCTTGCAGGCCTGCACGCCGGAGTAGTCGAACTCGGCCGCTTGGCCGATCACGATCGGGCCGGAGCCGATCAGGAGGATCTTCTCGATGTCGGTGCGTTTCGGCATTGGGCTCCGATCAGGCGGCGAGGGCGAGGAAGCGCTCGAAGAGGTGGCGGGCGTCGTGCGGGCCGGGACCGGCCTCTGGGTGGTACTGGACGGTGGCGCCGGCGACGTCGCGCAGGACCAGGCCCTCGACCGTACGGTCGTAGAGGTTCAGCTGCGAGAGCTCGGCGACGCCGAAGTCGGTGTCCCAGCGGACCGGCTCGTCGCCTTCGATCCGCGACTCGCCCCCCGGCCCCTCGACGGCGAAGCCGTGGTTCTGGGAGGTGATGTCGATCCGGCCCGTCTCCAGGTCCTTGACCGGGTGGTTGGCGCCGCGGTGGCCAAAGGGGAGCTTGAAGGTCTGCAGGCCGACGGCCCGGCAGAGCAGCTGGTGGCCGAGGCAGATCCCGAAGATCGGCCTCTGGCCGACGATCTCGCGCACGGTCTCGACCACGTAGTCGAGGGCGCCGGGATCGCCCGGGCCGTTGGCGAGGAAGACGACGTCGGGATCCTCGGCGAGGACCTGCTCGGCACCGCTCGTGCAGGGCAGCAGGGTCAGCTTGCAGTCGCGCTCACGCAGCTGGCGGACGATGCTGAGCTTGATCCCGGTGTCGATGCCGACCACGTGTGGGCCGCCGCCGTCGAAGCGGATCGGCTCCGCCGGGGTGACCGTGCGGGCGAGATCGGCACCGGCCATCGAGGGCTCAGCGGCGATCCGTTCGCGGGCCTCGGCTTCCGGCGTCTGCGCCGGGAAGATGCCGCCTCGCATCGAGCCCTGGTCGCGGATGTGGCGGACGAGAGCGCGGGTGTCGACGCCGCTGACCGCTGGCACGCCGCAGTCGGCGAGCCAGTCGAGCCAGCCCCCCTCGGCGGTGGCGACGTCCTCGCGGTTCTTGGCGTCCCGCATGACGACGCCGCGGGCGTGGACCCGGTCGGACTCCATCGCCGCCGCGGAGACCCCGTAGTTGCCGATCAGCGGGTAGGTGAAGACGATGATCTGGCCCGCGTAGGAAGGGTCGGTGACCGACTCCTGGTAGCCGGTCATCGCGGTGTTGAAGACGACCTCGCCGGTGACGGCGCCCTCGGCGCCGCAGGCGAGTCCGTCGAGGCGGGTGCCGTCCTCGAGCAATAGGTAGGCGTCAGCCATCGACGGCCCCCGGTGGGTCGAGTTGTTCCCCCCCGTGGGGGAAGAAGTCGCCCCACCGGTTCATGGCGCGACCCCGAGAGAGAAGGAACGCAGCCGGAAGGCGACCTGGCCGGCGGCGACGGTGACGAGGACGCGGCCGGTCAGGGTGCGGCCGTGGCACCAGGAGTTTTCCGAGCGGCTCTCGTAGCCCTCTTCGCCGACGGTCCACTCGGCGCCGAGGTCGCAGAGGGCAACGTTGGCCTCGGAGCCGGGCGCCAGGCTGGGCCGCTCGATCCCGAACGGGGCGGCGCCGCCGGCCATCCGCTCGACCAGCAGGCCGAGATCGATCGTGCCGGGCAGGACCAGCTCGGTATGCAGCGCCGCGAAGGCGGTCTCCAGGCCGGTGACGCCGAAGGCGGCCTGCTCGAAGGGGACGTCCTTTTCCTCCGGCTGGTGCGGCGCGTGGTCGGTGGCGATGCACTCGACGGTGCCGTCGCGGAGGCCGTCGATCAGCGCCTGGCGGTCGCGCTCCTCGCGCAGCGGCGGGTTCATCTTGAAACGGTGCGGATCGAGGCTGCGGACCTCCTCGTCGGTGAGGCAGAGGTGGTGCGGGCTGGCCTCGGCGCTGATCAGGACGCCGGCTGCCTTGGCGGCGCAGACGACCTCGACCGACTCCGCGGCGGAGAGGTGCTGGACGTGGATGCGCGCCTTCTCATAACCGGCCAGAGCGGCGTCACGGGCGATCATCGTCGACTCCGAGACCGAGGGGATGCCGCCGATCCCGAGCGCGGCCGAGACCGCGCCCTCGTGCATGGCGCCGCCGGCGGAGAGCTCAGGGTCCTCCTCGTGGAGGGCGATCGTGCCGCCGCAGAGGCGCTGGTACTGCAGCGCCCGCAGCATCACCCGGGCGCTGCGGATCGGCAGACCGTCGTCGGAGAAGCCGAGCGCGCCGGCTTCGCGCAGTTCGACCATCTCGGTCAGCTCCTCGCCTTTCATGCCGGCGGTAACCGTGGCGAGGAAGCCGATCGGCACCGCGGCGCCTTCGCGTGCCTGTTCGCGCAGGGCGCTGAGGTCGGCTGCGGTGGAGACGGGCGGCTCCGTATTGGCCATCGCCAGGATTCCGCAATAGCCGCCGGCGGCGGCGGCGCGAGCCCCGGTTTCGACGTCCTCCTTGTGCTCCTGGCCGGGCGTGCGCAGGTGCACGTGCGGGTCGAAGAAGGCCGGGAAGGCATGCAGCCCCTCGGCGTCGACCACCTCGGCGCCGTCCGCCTGGCCCTCGCCGGGCGCCGCCAGCTCGGCGATCTCGCCGCCGCGGATGACCACGTCGTGGACGGCGTCGATGCCGGCCACCGGGTCGAGCAGGGTAGCCCGGCGCAGAACCAGGTCCGCGCCCTCGCCGGGGCGGAAGTCGAGCAGCTCTGAGGTGCTCACGCCGGTTGTCCGATCGGGGTGGCGCTGGCGGCGGCGTCGCCGTCGCCGACCGCGCTGGGCCGCTCTCCGCCGGCGAGCAGCTCGTAGAGGATCGCCATCCGCACCACCAGGCCCGAGGCGACCTGCTCGGCGATCAGCGACTGCGGCGAGTCGATCGCCTCGCCGGAGAGCTCGACGCCGCGGTTGACGGGGCCGGGGTGCATCAGCAGCTGACGGGGGTTGAGCCGGCGGGTGTCGACCTGGAAGACCGCCGCGTACTCGCGTAGCGAGGGGACGAAGCTGTCGCTCATCCGCTCCTGCTGCATGCGCAGGGCGTAGACGACGTCGGCCTCGCCGAGCCGGTCGAGCGAGTGGGTGACCTCGCAGCCGAGCTGCTCGATCCCGCGCGGGATCAGCGTCGGCGGGCCACAGAGGGTCACCTCCGCTCCCATCCGCTGGAAGGCGATCAGGTTGGAGCGGGCGACGCGGCTGTGGAGAACGTCACCGACGATCCAGATCCGCTTGCCCTCGAGGGTGCCGAGGCGGCGGCGCAGGGTGTAGACGTCGAGCAGCGCCTGGCTGGGGTGCTCGTGCTTGCCGTCGCCGGCGTTGACGACCGCGGCGGGGGTCCAGCCGGCGACCATCTGGGCGGCCCCGGCGTAGGGATGGCGGATCACGATCGCGGCCGGGTCGTAGGCGGAGAGGGTCGCGACCGTGTCCTTCAGCGACTCGCCCTTCTCGACCGAGGAACCGGCCGCCTTGACCGAGATCAGGTCGGCGGAGAGCCGCTTGGCGGCGAGCTCGAAGGAGCTGGAAGTGCGGGTGCTCGACTCGTAGAAGAGGGTCACGACGGTGCGGCCGCGCAGGGTCGGGACTTTCTTGATGTCGCGGCGGCCGACCTCGGCGAAGCTCTCGGCCCGGTCGAGGATCGCCTCGATCTCCTCGCGGGAGAGCTGCTCGATCGCCAGCAGGTGCTTCACGAGAGCGCCTCGACCGGCTCGGAGATCGTCACCTCGTCGACCTCGTCGATCTCCTCGAGGCGGACGTTGACCCGCTCCTCGCGGGCGGTCGGCAGGTTCTTGCCGACGTAATCGGGGCGGATCGGCAGCTCGCGGTGGCCGCGGTCGCAGAGGACCGCCAGCTGCACCCGCCGCGGGCGGCCGTAGTCGAAGAGGGCGTCGATCCCGGCCCGCACCGTGCGGCCGGTGAAGAGGACGTCGTCGACGATCACGATCGTCCGCTCGCTGACGTCGAAGTCGATGTGCGAGGTATGGACGACCGGTTGTGTCGAAGGCGCCTTGGCGGCGAGGTCGTCGCGGTAGAAGGAGATGTCGATGTCGCCGAAGGGCAGCGCCGCGTCGGTCAACTCGCCGAGCAGGGTGTGCAGGCGGCGGGCAAGAACGGCGCCGCGGGTGTGAATGCCGACGATCGCCAGAGCCGACGAATCGGGGTTCTTCTCGACGATCTCGTGGGCGATCCGCTTCAGCGTTCGCCGCAGGTCATCGTGCTCCAGCACGAGCTTCTCACTCACTTCTTCGCTTCCTTCCTGGCCTCACTGGACCTGGTTAAAGGACGGCCGCAGCGTAGCAGCGGAGACCGATGCCTTCAGCGATCGGGAACCGGCTCTTGTCGCTTTTCGCGAGCTCCATTCGGCACCAGCTCGGGATAGCCCCGCTCTGGGAAGGGGATCTCGATTACGTCGAAGTCCTTGGGGGCGACGGTCGCTTCGTAGACCTCTTCGGCCTCCTCCAGCACCTTGCCGACGTGGTAGCGCGAGGAGATGTGGACGAGGGCGAGCATCTTCACGTGCGCCTCGCGGGCGACAGCGGCGGCCTGACCGACGGTCGAGTGACCGGTCTCGGCGGCGCGCTGTACCTCCTCCTCGGCGAAGCTGGCGTCGTGGATGAGCAGCTCGGCGTCGGCGGCGGCGGCGACCGTTGCCGGACTCGGCGAGGTGTCCCCGGTGATCGCGACCGTGCGACCGGGCCGGCTGGAACCGACTACGTCCTCGGCCTTGACCGTGCCCTCCGCGCCCTCGACCGCCTCGCCGCGCTGCAGGGCGGCGTAGGCCGGCCCTTCCGGCACGCCGAGCCGCTTCGCCGCCTCGACGTCGAAACGCCCCGGGCGCGACTCCTCGACCAGCGCGTAGCCGTTGGCGCGCACGCTGTGCGCGGCCTCGAAGGGCTGGATCTCGTAGCCCTCGTGTGGCACCGCCTGTCCCGGCTCCAGCTCGACCAGCTCGACCTCGAAGCAGAGCCGCCCGATCAGCGGCTTCATCACCGCGAAGAGGTCGTGTAGGCCGCGCGGCCCGTACACGGTCAGCGGCGGCTCGCGGTCGGTCAGGTCATACGTTTTCAGCAGTCCCGGTAGCCCCAGCGTGTGGTCGGCGTGGAAGTGCGTCAGGTAGATCTCGTCGAGCTGCACCAGCCCCAGCGAACGCTGCATCTGCCGCTGCGTCCCTTCGCCGCAGTCGAACAGCAGTCGCTCCCCCCCACGCGCGATCAGCACGCTCGCGGTCGAGCGCCGCGCCGACGGCACCGAGCCGCCCGTGCCGAGGAAGGTCACCGAGAGATCCACGGCGGCGAGCCTACGCGAACTCGGTGGCGAGGCCGCAACTGGCCGACGGCTCCTCAACCAACCCGGTCAGAGCCACGTCCGACCACTGTCCGATCTCGAATTCCGGTGCTCGCCGAATGCCTTTTCGCTGGTTGTTCCGGGGCGGGTCCAGACGCAAGCGCCCCTTGGAATTGGCGACCGCATCAATCGGCACCACGTAGACGGCTTCACGAAAGTGGACGCCAAAAACATCGGCGAGGCCGCGATATGACTGCGGTCCTCGTCCATGATCCGTACTGCGCGTGTTGAATTCCAGGCAACCGCCCCGTGACCAAGCAGCCTTGCATTGGACGCGGAGGAAGCGAGATCCGCTGAGATGAACCGCCAGATCGACCGCCTGCCCGCCGCCAAAGGGGGTGTAGACGTCGTAGCCACGCTCGACGAAAGCGCCCAGCACGGCTGCCTCAGCCGCGTTTCCTCTGCTGGTAGTTCCCATACTGAAACTTTATGTCTGCGGGCGGACGGAACATATGTTCGGTCGCGTTGCCCCAGGGCCTACACAGATAAGCTGTTTCGTCTGCGCCCGTAGCTCAGCTGGATAGAGCGCGCGCCTCCGGAGCGCGAGGCCACAGGTTCGAATCCTGTCGGGCGCGTCGACTTCTCAGGCCCGCGTCAGGCCGACTTGAAGCGGGCGCGCCACTCGTCGCGGTCGAACTCGGCCGGCTCGGTCTCTTCCAGGAAGCGTTCGAGGACGGCGACGAAGCGGCCGGGCTGCTCGAGCTGGGGAACGTGGCCGGCGCCCTCGAAGATCTCGAGGCGGCTGTCGGGGATGGCGGCATGGGCTTCTTCGCCGTGCGCGACGGGGATGATCGGGTCGCGGTCGCCCCAAACGATCAGCAGCGGCAGCTCCTCGGCCAGGTAGAGACGATCGAGGGCGCCGATCCGCTGACCCTCGGTGTTGACGACCGCGCGCAAGGTGGCGAGGAAGGCGCGGCGGCGCTCGCCGTCGGCCAGCGACGCGTAGCCGCGCGTCACCTCGGTGAGGTCGGCGTTGGGGCGCAGGCCGAGCAGGCCGAGGCCGCGGCCGACCAGGGAGCCGGCCTGCTGTCCGATGCCAGCGGTGGCGCCGATGAAGAGCTTCGCCCCGGGCAGCGCGGCGGCACGCAGGATCGGGCTGACGTCCGGGCCGAGGCCGCCGCTGGAGACGAGCACCAGGCGCTCGACCATCTCCGGGAACTGGTAGGTGAACTGCATCGCCACGCCGCCGCCGAGGGAGTGGCCGACCAGGGTCGCCCGCTCGTGCCCGAGGGTGATCAGCAGGTCGCGCAGGCCGCTGGCGAGGCTGCCGAGCGAGTAGTCGCCGCCGCCCGGCTCGGAAAGGCCGTGGCCCGGGAAGTCCGGCGCGATCACGGTGTTGCGCAGGGCCAGCGGCTCGATCACCGAGGCCCAGTTCTCGGCCGTGCCCGCCATCCCGTGCACGAACAAGAGGACCGGGCCGGTGCCACCGCCGGCGTAGCTGATCGAGCGGCCGTGCATGGTCGCCGTCCGTGTCTGGACGGCCCTCGAGGGCAGCGGCGTCGGCTTGGCTGGCACCAGCGAAAAGGTACTCCGATGGGCAGTCGGGGGCTGGCGGGCGCGCCGGCCGCCGCTTCGATTACTGTCGCGGCCGTGACCGAGCCGCAACCGGACAGCCGCCCCCCGCGTGGCGCCCTGATCGTCGTCGCCGTCGGCCTGATCGCCTGCCTGGCGGCGGCGCTGCTGGCGACCGACAGGGCCTCCGGCGAAGCGGCCAACCTCGAATGGATCAAGCGGGCGGCGATCCCGGACTCGGCAGCGGTGGACATACCCGGCGGCCCGGGCCAGATGCAGCTCGTCGAAGGCGAGATCAAAGCGACCGGCACCAACGTCAGCGGCTACGCCCTCTTCCTGGCCGGCGCGACGCTGCGAATCGACGCCGGTTCGCCGGTCGGCCGCGGTCGCATCCTCTGCAGCGTCGCCACCAACAACCGCACCGAAATCGCCCAGACCTCGGGTGGCCTGCGGGCCACCTTCCCGCGCTCCTCGGAAGCCGGCATCTACAGCCAGGACGTGCCGGAAACGATCCTGATCGACTTCAGCGCCCGGGGCGGCGAACTCGTCGTCGTCGAACCGGACCTCTTCCCCGCTTTCACCACCGAACAGGGCGTCAAGCTCGAATGGCCCGAGTATCAGGTCCACACCGAGCACCTCAAATACTTCCTGGCCGGCAAGCCGAAGCACGACCTGGTGCTGCCGCTCTACACCGTCTGGAAGACCACGGCGACGCCGAAGGCGGCGATCTCCTGCACCCTGACCACGAGCGCCGGTGAGGCGACGGTCCGGACCGCGGGCTCACTAGAGGCGATCCCGCCCCCGATCGACGAAGAAGCCGAAGAACGCAACGAAGAACAGGCTGAAGAAGAAGCCGAGGAAGAAGAATCCAAGGCGCAGGAATGACCCCCGCCCCCTGAGCCTCAGGGCGCGACCAGCAGCTCCGGGCCTTCGGTGGTGCCTTTCCCGACCTTGTTCAGCGCGGGGTTGGCGGGAGCGCTCTGCATGCGACCGGCGTCGAGCGGCCCGCACATCGCCACCGCATCCTCGACCGAGAGATCGGTGCCGAGCCAGGCTGCCTCGGCCTCGGGGCTGGGCAGGATCGCCGGCATCCGGTTGTGGACCGGGGCGACGACCTCGTTCGGGGTCGTGGTGACGATCGTGCAGCTGTAAAGCCAGCCGTCCTCGACGCCGCGGTCCCCGGGGTCGGCCCACTCCTTGCGCGTGCAGATCCCCGCGAAGGCGAACAGCTCGCCGCCGTCAACCGTGAAGCGCCAGGGCTGACGCGGCTGCTTGGGGTCCTCGGCTCGCATCCACTCGTAGAAGCCGTCGGCGACGATCAGGCAACGGTGCCGGTACTTGCCGACAAGGGGGCCGTAGGCGCGGCTGCTGGTCAGGTTCTCCGCTTTGGCGTTGATCATCTTGTAGCCGACCTTGAGGTCCTTCGCCCAGCGCGGGATCAGCCCCCAGCGCATCAGCCGCGCCTCGCGCTCGCCCGCGGCCGCCTCCTCGGGATTGGGCGAGGAGCGCACGGTCAGCACCTCCTGCGTCGGCGCGACGTTGAAACGGCCCAGGCCCGGCGGCCGTTTCTCTTTGCCGTTCCCGTCCGCCTCGGCGCCGTCCTTGACGCTCTCTCCAACGCCGCCTCCTCCCCGCTCCAGGGCCTTCTCCAGCTCGGCCTGGAAGCGGTCGGCGATCTTCTTCGTGTCTTTGTTGGTGACCGTGAAGCGGCCGCACATCAGGGACGAACCTCCGGGTGGTCGCGGTACCACTCCAGGGTACGCAGGAGGCCGTCGCGAAGGCCGACCTGCGGCTCCCAGCCGGTCCAGTCGCGCAGCTTGGTCGAGTCGACGAACTGGCGGTCGATCTCTCCAGCCGGGTTTCCGGGGCCATATTCGGGGTTGAGTCCACCCCCGGCCAGCGCCGCGATCTCCTCAACCACTTCGGCGACCGAGTGCGGCTGCTCACCGCCGGCGTTGAAGGCCTCGCCCGCCGCTGGGCCGCCGGCGCCAACGCCGTGCTCGATCGCCAGGTAGGCGGCGACGGCGTCCTCGACATGGAGGAAGTCCCGCTCGGGACTGCCGTCGGAGCGGATCTGTGGCCGACGGCCGTCGAGCACCGCGGCGACGGCCTCCGGGACGAGCCGGGAGAAGTTGAGGTCGCCGCCGCCGTAGACGTTGGCGAAGCGGGTCACCGCGACGGGCAGGCCGAAGGCCGGGCGGTAGCTGAGCGCGATCGCATCGGCTGCCGCCTTGCTCGCCTCATACGGCGAGGCCGGCCGCAGCTGCATTTCCTCCTCGTAGGGCAGATCCTCGTTCGGCCCGTAGGCCTTGTCCGAGGAGGCGACGACGACCGCGGGCACATCTGCCTGCCGGCAGGCCTCGAGCAGCACCCAGGTGCCGCGCACGTTCGCTTCGAAGGTGGCAACCGGATCCGTCATCGCGGGCCCGACCAGGGTCTGGGCGGCGAGATGGAAGACGACGTCGAACTCGCCCGAGGAGACCGTGGCGCCAACCGCCTCGGCATCGCGCAGATCGGCCTCGACCAGCTGGACGGCCGGTGCGATCCCCTGCAGCGCCAGGCCCGAGACCGGTGGCGCCGCGAGGTCGAGCACCGTGACCGAGTCGCCGCGCTCGAGCAGCGCCCGGGATAGGTGTGAAGCGATGAAGCCGTGGCCGCCGGTGACGAGGGCGCGCTTCATCGCCCCTCCACCCCAGCCTTGTCCCAGACCCGCCACGGGGCCTCGCCACTTGCCCAGAGGTCGTTGAGGACCACCGCGTCCTTGTAGGTGTCCATGCAGTCCCAGAAGCCCTCATGCCGATAGGCGTGGAGCTGACCGTCGGCGGCGAGCCAGCGCAGCGGCTCACGCTCCAGCACGCTCTCCTCGCCGATGTGGTTGAGCGCCCGTGGCTCGAAACAGAGGAACCCGCCGTTGATCCAGTGCTCGCTACGGGGCTTCTCGACGAACCCGGCCACCCGCCCGTCCTCACCCAGCTCGGCGACCCCCCACTGCAGGTGCGGCCGCACCACGGTCATCGTCGCCAGGCCGGCTTGGCTGGCGTGGAAGTCGAGGAGCGCTCCAAGGTCAACGTCGGCGACGCCATCGGCGTAGGTGACGCAGAACGTCCCGTCCGCCAGGCGATCGGCGAGTCGCGCCACCCTGCCCCCCGTCGGGGTGTCCAGCCCCGTGTCGACGCACTCGACCGTGACCCCCTCCGGCCACCGCTCCGACGCCGCGAACTCCGCCACCGCCTCGCCCATGTACCCGGTCGCCAGCAGGAACCGCTCGAACCCCTGCGCAGCGTAGATCTGGACCACGTGCCAAAGAATTGGCCGCCCACCGATCTCCACCAGCGCCTTGGGCACCGACTCGGTCCGCTCGCGCAACCGGGTACCGCGACCACCGCAGAGGATGACGACTGGAGGGTTCATCGGTTGGTCAGTTATGAGGGCTATAGACCCCTCAACTGACCACTCGATCAGCCGCCGGCAACGGCGGGCAAAATGGTGACCTCGGCGCCGTCGTCGATCTGAGTCTCGAGCCCCTGCTGGAAGCGGATGTCCTCGCCAGAGACGTAGACGTTGACGAAGCGGCGCAGGTCGCCGTCCTGGGTGATCCGCTCGCGGAGGCCGCCGTGGGCGTCGAAGACGGCGTCGAGGACCTCGCCGACGGTGCTGCCCTCAACCTCTACCTCGGCATCTCCCCCGGTCGCGGCGCGCAGTTGGGTCGGGATCTTCACGGTGACGCTCATCAGACGGCTACCTCCTGGCGGAACTCGGCCTCGAAGCTGTCGAGGCTGGGGTCGATCTCGTGCATCTGGAACGTATCGCGGGTGGCGTCGAGCGTCTTCAGCCCCTCGCCGGTCAGGTAGACGACAACCCTCTCGCCGTCGCCGACGTCGCCGCGTTCGGCCAGCTTCTTGAGCACCCCGACGGTGACGCCGCCGGCGGTCTCGGTGAAGATCCCGGTCGTCTCCGCCAGTAGCCTGATCCCGGCGCGAATCTCCTCGTCGGTGACGGAGTCGATGGCGCCGCCGCTGCGGCGGGCCTGCTCGACCGCGTAGGGGCCGTCGGCGGGGTCGCCGATCGCCAGGCTCTTGGCGATCGTGTCCGGCTTCTGCGGCCGGCAGACGTCCCAGCCTTCGGCGAAGGCGGTCGCCACCGGGCTGCACCCGAGCGCCTGGGCGCCGTTGAAGGTCGGCATCTCGCCGCTGAGCAGGCCGAGGTCGAGCCACTCCTGGAAGCCGCGGCCCAGTTTCGTGAACAGCGAGCCGGAGGCGATCGGGCAGACGACCCGGTCGGGCAACTCCCAGCCGAGCTGCTCGGCGGTCTCGTAGGCGAGCGTCTTTGAGCCCTCCGCGTAGTAGGGGCGCAGGTTGACGTTGACGAAGGCCCAGGGCCGGGTCTCGGCGAGCTGGGTGCAGAGCCGGTTGACGTCGTCGTAGTTGCCGCGCACGCCGACCAGGTTGGTGCCGTAGACGCCGGTCGCGAGCAGCTTCTGCTCCTCGAGGTTGGCAGGCACGAAGACGTAGGAGTCGAGCCCGGCGGCGGCGGCGTGGGCGGCGACCGCGTTGGCGAGGTTGCCGGTCGAGGCGCAGGCGACGGTCTCGAAGCCGAGCTCGCGCGCTTTCGCGACGGCGACGGCGACGACCCGGTCCTTGAAGGAGTGGGTCGGGTTGGCGGCGTCGTTCTTGATCCAGACCTCGGCGTCGAGGTCGAGCGCCTCGGCCAGCCGGTCGGCGCGCAGCAGCGGCGTCAGCCCCGGCTCCAGCGGATCGCCCGGGCGCCCTTCGAAGGGCAGGAAGTCGGCGTAGCGCCAGATTCCCTGCGAACCGGCCTGGATCCGTCTTTTCGCCTCGGTCGCGTCGAGCTCGGAGAGGTCGTAGGAGACCTCCAGTGGGCCGAAGCAGTTCTCGCAGAAGTAGTTGGCGCCGAGCTCGAAGCTCGTCCCGCACTCCTTGCACTTAAGACTCTCTATCGACATCCGATCCTCTCTCTCATCACAAAAAAACCTCCGCCTGTGGGGCAGAGGTCCGATCGGACGTCCCCCACATCTTCCAGACCTCGCCGTCTTCGACATTGATCTGCTGGAGTTGGCACCTCCCCCCGAACCGAAGTTCGAGGTGGTTGCCGGGGCTTCACTGGGCCAGTCCCTCCACCCCTCTTGATGTGGCGCTTATGTTGGGAGAAGCGTACCAGGCGATTTCCCGTCCTACGCAGGCTGACAGGACCTTTAACCTTGTCGTCACCATGCCCACCGCGCTCGCCGAGACGATCGGACAGAACGATGCCGAACCTTCCGAAGCCCAGGCTCCGGCGGCCCGGTCGGCGCGGCGCGGTCCTCGGCCCGCCCGCACCTGCTGAGCCCCAGGCCCCAAACGTCGAGCAAATCGACTCCTCTGGCCTGCGCTGGGTCAACATCGAGCACCCCGGCTCGATGGAGCGAACCTGGCTCGAGGAGCACTACGACTTCCACGCCCTCGACCTCGAGGACGTGCTCTCGCGCAACCAACGGCCGAAGATCGACGTCTACGACGACTACCTCTTCATCGTCCTGCACCTGCCCGTCTTCGACCGCACCTTGGGGCGGCTCGGCACCGGCGAGCTGGACCTCTTCGTCGGCCCCGACTACCTGATCACGATCCCCAACCAGCCGCTGCAGCCGGTCGAGTACCTGTTCGAGCGCTGCCGCAGCAAGGAGGAGGTGCGCGAGCAGCTCTTCTCGCGCGGCTCGGGCTACCTGCTCTACCGCTTGGTCGACGACAGCTTCGACTACTGCTTCCCGATGCTGCGCAAGATCGGCAACAAGCTCGACGCCCTGGAGGACGACATCTTCGACGGCCGCTCCGAGGAAGTCGTGCGCGACATCTCCAACGTCAAGCAGGAGATCATCAACTTCCGCAAAGTCGTCCGGCCGCAGCGGCCGGTGCTGCGCGACCTCGAGAAGGTCAAGCAGCGCTACCTCGCCCCCGACCTCGACCTCGAGATCTACTTCGACGACATCGTCGACGCCCACGAGCGGATCTGGGACATCCTCGAGAATTACAAGGAGGTCGCGGAGGCGCTGGAGGAGACCAACGAGGCGGTGATCTCCCACCGCCTCAACGACATCCTCCGGGTGCTGACCTCGATCAGCGTCGTGATCCTGCCGCTGACCCTGATCGCCAGCATCATGGGGATGAACTCCTGGGTCCCGGGCGAACACAACGAGGAGGGCTTCTTCGTCGTGCTGGCGATCATGGCCGTGCTGCTGATCGGGATGGTCGGCTACTTCCGCCGTCGCCGCTGGCTCTAGCCGAGCGCCACCTTCCATAGGATGGGTCGCCCGTGGCAAATTTCCGCATCTGGGCGCCCTGGCGCCTCGCCTACGTGAAGGACGCGTCCAAGGACAACGAGGAGGAGTGCATCTTCTGCGCCAAGCCGGCGGCGGAAGACGACGAGGCGAACCTGATCGTCCACCGCGGCGAGAGCGCCTTCGTGATCCTCAACCTCTTCCCCTATACGAACGGCCACCTGATGGTCGCGCCTTATGACCACGTCGGGCGCCTGCAGGAGATGCCGGCCGAGACGCTGGCGGAGATGATGGCGCTGGCGCAGCGGGCAATGGACCGGCTCGAGTCCGTCTACCAGCCGCATGGCTACAACGTCGGCTTCAACCAGGGCCGCGTCGCCGGCGCCGGGGTCGAGCACCACATCCACATGCACGTGGTGCCGCGCTGGGCGGGCGACAACAACTTCATGCCGGTGATCGCCGACACCAAAGTGATGCCGCAATCGATCGAAGAGAGCTACGCAGCGTTGAAGGGAGCGTTTTGAGCGAGCAGGCACCGCTGGCCCCCGCCGGCATCTTCAAGGCCTACGACATCCGCGGCCTCTACGGGACCGAGATGGACGAGACGACCGCGCTGGCGATCGGCCGGGCCTTCGCCCGCGTGCTGGCGCGACTGCGCGGCAAGCAGCCCTCGGAGCTGCGGATCGGGCTCGGGCGCGACATGCGGCTCAGTGCCCCGGCGATGGCGGCCGAGGTGCGCGACGGGATGATCTTCGAGGGCGCGACGGTGCTCGACGCCGGCATGGTCGCGACCGAGATGCTCTACCACCTGGTCGGCTCGCGGGAGCTCGACGGTGGCGCCATGGTCACCGCCTCCCACAACCCGAAGGCCTACACCGGGGTCAAGCTGGTCCGCGAGGGCGCTCTGCCGCTTTCGGGCGACGCCGGGATCGGCGACGTCAAGGCCGAGATCGAAGCCGGGCTCGGTCCGGCCCCCGGCGGCGGCTCACTCGAGGAGGTCGACGTCTGGGAGGAATTCCGCGCCCACGCGCTCTCCTTCATCGACCCCGCCAACGTGAAGCCGATGAAGGTGGTCGTCGACGGTGGCAACGGGATGGGTGGGCCGATGGTCGGCCCAATCCTCGAGCAGCTGCCGCTCGAACTGGAGGAGATGTACTTCAAGCCCGACGGCGAGTTCCCCGACCATGAGCCGAACCCGCTGCTGGAGGAGAACCGGCGGCTGATCATGGAGCGGGTGCAGTCGACCGGCGCCGACCTCGGGATCGCCTGGGACGGCGACGCCGACCGCTGCTTCTTCATCGACGGCAGCGGCGAGTTCTGCGACGGCGACTTCATCTGCGCCCTGCTGGCCCGCTCGGTGCTGAAGAAGAACCCCGGTGCGACGATCCTCTACGACCCCCGCTCCAGTCGCGCCGTCCCCGACCTGGTCGCAGCCGAAGGCGGTCGCTCGGACCTCTCGCGGGTCGGCCACGCCTTCTTCAAGGCGCGGATGCGCGAGGAGCAGGCGGCCTTCGGCGGCGAGGTCTCCGGCCACTACTACTTCCGCGACTTCTGGAACGCCGACTCGGGGACGATCCCGGCACTGCTGGTCCTCGAGCTGCTCTCGCTCGACGGCCGCAACCTCGGCGAGCTGATGGACGAGTTCCGCTCCAAGTACTTCATCTCCGGCGAGATCAACTCCGAGGTGGCGGACCAGCACGGCAAGATGGCGGCGATCGCCGAGCGCTACGCGGACGGGAAGATCACCCACCTCGACGGCATCTCGGTCGACTACGACCAGTGGCACTTCAACGTGCGCCCCTCGAACACCGAGCCGCTGCTGCGCCTCAACCTCGAGTCGCTGATCTCACGCGAGGACATGGAGCGACGGCGCGACGAGGTCCTCGCCCTGATCCGCTCGTGAGCGAGCTGACGCCCGAGACGGCACTCGAGCAGGCGGCCCTGGCCGGCGTCCACCGCCTGCAGATCCCCACCCCGTTCGCCGTCGGTCGCGTCAACTGCTACCTGATCGAGGACGAGCCGCTGACGCTCGTCGACACCGGCCCGAACTCGGGCAAGGCGCTCGACGAGCTCGGCACCCAGCTCGCTGGGCACGGCCACTCGATCGACGACATCGAGCTGGTGATCGTCACCCACCAGCACATCGACCACCTCGGCCTGGTCGAGATCGTCGCCGAGCACTCCGGCGCCGAGGTGGCGGCGATCGGCGTCGCCGCCGCCCGCCTTGCCGACTTCGCCGAGGACGCCGAGGCCGAGGACCGCTTCGCGGTCGAGCTGATGCAACGCAACGGCATCCCCGAGGAGGTGACCGTGGCGCTGGCCAGCGTCTCCCGCAGCTTCCGCGGCTGGGGCTCGCGCGTCGAGGTGACGCGGCCGCTAGAGGATGGCGAGCGGATTTCCTTCCGCGACCGCACCCTCGAGGTCATGCACCGGCCCGGCCACAGCCCCTCCGACACGCTCTTCTGGGATGAGCGGCGGCAGATCCTGATCGCCGCCGACCACCTGCTGCCGGACATTTCCTCCAACCCGCTGATCTCACGCCCCCTCGATGGATCGACCCAGCGCGTCCAGGCGCTCGTCACCTACATCGAGTCGCTGAAGAAGACCCGCGAGCTGCCGGCCGAGATCGTCCTCCCCGGCCATGGCGACCCCGTCATCAACCACGTCGCCCTGATCGACTCCCGGCTCGCCGGCCACGAGCGGCGCAAGGAGAAGATCTACCGCTTGATCGCCGAGGGCGAGCCGAAGAGCGGCTACGAGCTGGCCCAATCGATCTGGGGCAACGTCGCCGTCACCCAGGCCTTCCTCACCCTCTCCGAGGTGATCGGCCACGCCGACCTGCTCGTCAACGAGGGTCGGGTGCGCGAACTCGACGACGGCAGCGTCGTGCGCTACGAGGCGATCGCCCAGTGACGCCGAAAATCCGCGACCGCATTCCCCACCGCAAGCCGCACAAGAAGCGGATGCTGATCATCGTCAATCCGTATGCGACGACGGTCTCGGACCGGTTGCGGAATCTGGTCGTCTACGCGCTGCAGGGGCGGTTCGAGGTGGAGGCGGTCTCGACCGAGGCGCAGAACCACGCGACCGAGATCGGGCGGGAGGTACGGGACCACGGCTACGACGTCGTCGTCGCCTTCGGGGGTGACGGGACGCTGAACGAGGTCGCCAACGGGCTGGCCGGGACCGACGTGCCGGTGGCAATGCTGCCGGGGGGATCGACCAACGTGGTCTGTCGCAGCCTCGGCATCCCCAACGACGTCGTCGACGCGACCGAGCACCTGCTCTCGCTGGTCGACGAGTGGGCGCCGCGCAAGATCGACCTCGGCAAGGTCGACGACCGTCACTTCGTCTTCGCCTGTGGGGCGGGGATCGACGCGACGGTGGTGCGGCGGGTAGACGCGCACCCGCGGCTGAAGGCCAAGGCCGGTCCCTACTACTACAGCTGGGCGGCGCTCTCGGGCTTCTACCGCCAGTACCTCGTCAACCCGGTGCGGATGCGGGTCACGGTCGAGGGCGAGGAGCCGGTCGAGGGCGTCACCACGATCGCCCAGAACGCCGACCCGCTCACCTACTTCGCCAGCAAACCGATCCGGGTTTGCGAGGGGATCTCGATCGACGACGGCACGCTCTCTCTCGGAGTCCTGAAGCGGGCCGCGCAGCGCGACATGCCGACCCTGATCTCGCGGCTCTTCAGCGCCAACAAGCCCGCCGCCCGCCACCGTCAGGTGCAGCACTTCGACGATGTGCGGATGGCCACGGTCGAGTCGGTCTCGACCGACGGCGACGGCCGGCCGAAGCCGTTTCCGGTCCAGGTCGACGGCGACTACATCGGCGACCGCACGCGGACGACGCTGGCCGTCGACCCGGGCGCGCTGACGATCGTCGCCTAGTCGAGCAGGCCGGAGTCGCGGGCCGCGAGGGCGGTTTCGGCCAGGGTCCCGCGGGCGTCGTGGCGGGGGCGCCAACCGAGCTGCCCACGGGCCTTGGCGGTGTCCATCAGGACCGGCGTCCGCAGCGCCGTCGCCCACTCCAGCTGCGGCGAGGCGAAGGCAAAGCGCTTCGCCAGCCGGCCGCCGAGGCCGACCGCCGCGCCCGGCACCGGCACCGCGTGCCAGCCGAGTGCGTGGGCGACGTCGGCGACGCCGATCTCCCCCTCGCCGGCGAGGTTGTAGGCGCCGGGCGGGCCGTCGCCGGCGATCGCCGCGGCCAGCGCCCGGGCGACGTCGTCGTGGTGGACGAGCTGGAAGGGCACGCCCGGATCCGGCAGCACCGGCGCCGGCAGCGGCAGGCGGCCGATGGCCCGGCGCAGGCCGGGGACCGGATCGCCGAGCCGGGCGCCCTCGAGCGTCTTGCGGATCAGCATCGTCGCCCGCGGCCCGGCGACGATGCTGGGGCGGAAGACGTAGGTCTCGACGCCGCTGCCGGCGACGATCCGCTCCAGGGTCGTCTCCAGCTCGGCCTTCTGGTCCGAGTAGTAGAAGCCCTCGCTGCCTCGCGCCGGCGTCTCCTCGCCGAGCGGCAGCGGGTTCTCCGGATGGAAGCCGTAGGCGGCGACGGACGAGGCGTAGACCAGCCGCTTCACCCCCGCCAGCACCGCCGCCTCGAAGGCGTTGCGGCTGCCCTCGAGGTTCACCCGTCGCGCCTCCTCGCGATCGCCGAAGATCGCGAAGGCGAGGTGGACGGCGACGTCGGCGCCGGCGAATAGCTCGTCGAGCGCGACCGGGTCGAGGATGTCGCCGCGCCGGTAGACGACCTTCGTCCAGCCCTCCGCGGCGGGGTCGAAGGGACGGCGCGCCATGCCCCGCACCTCCCCCACCTCGGGTCGCCGCTCCAGCTCGGCGAGCAGCGGCAGGCCGATCTCGCCGGTCGGGCCGGTGACGGCGACGGTCAGTGAGGAAGGTGAAGCTGGCGTCGAACCAGACTAGAGGCGAACGAGGTTCTTGGCCTCGATGCCACGGGTGACGCCGCGGAAGTCGACCACCTGCGGCACCCTGGCGACGACTGCCTCGTAGTCGACGTCGGGATGCGCGGTGACGATCGCGACCACGTCGGCGGCGTCGAGGGCCTCGTCGAGGTCGGTGGAGGTGAGGTCGAAGTCGTTCAGCGCCGGCACATAGGGGTCGTGGTAGGAGACGTCGGCACCGAGCTCGATCAGCCGCCTGACGATCGCCAGCGAGGGCGACTCGCGAATGTCCCCCACACCGGCCTTGTAGCTGACTCCGAGGATCAACACCTTGGCGCCGTTGACTGGCTTGCGAACGGTGTTGAGGGTGCGCTCGATCCGCTCCACGCAGAAGCCCGGCTGGGCCTGGTTGATTTTGCCGGCCAGCTCGATGAACTCCGGGTAGAAGTCGTGCTGGCGGGCCTTGAAGGCGAGGTAGAAGGGGTCGACCGGCAGGCAGTGGCCGCCCATCCCGGGGCCGGGATCGAAGCGCATGAAGCCGAAGGGCTTGGTCGAGGCGGCGTCGATCACCTCCCAGACGTCGATGCCGAGGCGGTCGCAGAGCTGGGCCAGCTCGTTGACCAGGGCGATGTTGACGGAGCGGAAGATGTTCTCGAGGAGCTTCGATAGCTCGGCCGCCTCGGGGCTGGTGAGGACGACGACCTCCTCGCAGATCTCCGCGTAGAGGGCCCTTGCCGCCTCCGCGCAGGCGGGGGTGAGGCCGCCGACCAGCTTCGGGGTGGTGGCGACGGTGTAGTCGGTGCGGCCGGGGTCGATCCGCTCCGGGGAGAAGGCGACGTTGAAGTCGGTGCCCGCCGCCAGGCCTGACTCCTCGAGGATCGGGCGCAGGCGCTCGCGGGTGGTGCCGGGGTAGGTGGTCGACTCCAGGACGACCAGCTGTCCCTGGCGGAGGACCCGGGAGAGCGAGGTGGCGGAGGCGAGCAGGTAGGTGAGGTCGGGCTCGCGGGAGTTGGTCAGCGGGGTCGGGACGCAGATGATCACGGCGTCGCAGGGGGCGAGGTCGCTCTCCTCGGCAGTGGCGCGGAGGTGACCGCCAAGAGCGCCCAGCGCCTCATCGGCGATGTCCTCGACGTGGCTGCGGCCGGCGTTGATGCCGTCCACCTTGCGCCGGTCGGAGTCGATTCCCACCACCTGGTGGCCGGCTTTCGCGAAGGCCACCGCCAGCGGCAGGCCGACATAGCCGAGCCCCACGATGCCAATCGTCCTCTTATCGCTCATGCACCGACAACGAGTGGGGGCGCACCAAGCTTTCGTCGTCCGGCGATGCAGACGATCTTGTCGTCCCGGTCTTCGTCGACCTCCTCGCTGAGCACGATCGAGTCGCTCACCTCTCGTTGCCCGAGCATGGCGAGGAGATCGAGGCCGGCGTCGGCGATCGCGGCTCGCAACCGCCGCTCGCTGGAGTGGCGCTGCCGGTGGGCATGCGGCGCGACGCCCGCGTCGTCGAGAACCGTCTCGTAGGTGCCCCCGACCTCAGCGTCGGGTGTGTACATCGCGCGGAAGAGCCGCAGCGTGTTGACGTCGAAGAGCAGGCGCCCGCCGGGGGCAAGGTTGGCGCCAAGGCTCCGGACCGCCCGCTCGAACTCACCGTCCTCTGTCAGATAGTTGAGGACGTCATTCAGTGCCAGCACGAGATCGAAGCTGCCAAGCACTGGCAGGTCACGCAGGTCCGCCTCGAGGACGGGCACCGCGTTCCCGAATTTCGCTCGGGCCTGGTCGAGCATCGCCGGCGAGACGTCGCAGCCGACGACCTCCCATCCCCGTCGCAGCAGCGGCTCGAATGCCCGTCCCGTTCCGCAGCCGACATCGAGTACGCGCCCATGCTTCAGGCCGTGCCCCTGAAGCTCCGGCAGCAGGAACTCCCCCAGCCACAGCTCGTAGTTGTTCGCGCGCGTGTACTCGTCGTATGCAGGGGCCAAGGTGTCGTAGGCCGCCTTCGCAGCAATGCTCATCTGAAACTCCGTTCCTCTTGGGATGCAAAAGGGAGCGGCGCCCCCGAATCGCCCAGGCCGACCGCGAGGGCGCCGCTGGCACTCGGCTAGTTGCCCTTCCCGAGTGCGTGAATGGGGGACAGCGGGTTCGCGGCCTGGATCTTCATAGCCCCTACCTCCTTTCCCTGATCGGATGCCAAGAGGAGACCGATCCACTGCTAAGGATTGATGCATCGTTAAGTAGTCGCGCAGCGAAAAACTTTGTATTTTGGAGTGAATTGCTTCACCGAGCGAGGTGATCCCAACGATCAGGGCGTCTGTAAAGGAGGGCGCGACCGTGCTCGCGACGACGACTACGAAGGAACAGCGGCAAGAGGCAAGGCAAAACCGGTTGGTGGCGATGTCCCATCCCCTCCGGGCAAAGATCCTGCTGCTCCTATCCGAACGCGTGGCCAGCCCAAAGGAGCTCGCGGCGGCACTGGGGATGCCGAAGGAGAAAGTGCCCGGAGTCAGCCATCACGTCAAGCGCCTCGTCAAGCTCGACTGCGCCGAGCTCGTCGACGAGAAGCCCGTGCGCGGCGCCGTGGAGCACTTCTATCGCGCCACCCAGCGCCACCTGATCGCCGCCGAGGAGTGGGACGAACTGGACCCCACGGCGAAAACCGACGTGCTCTGCGATTTCGTTCAGCCAGGCCTCGATGACTTCGTGGCCTCGGTCAGGGCCGGGATGGTTGGCTCGGATGGGGAGTTTCAGCTCTCGCGGACGCGCCTCGTCCTCGATCGCGAGGCAAAGCTCAAAGTGTTGAAGATCCAGGAAGAGGCCCGTCTGGCCATCCAGGCCGTCCAGGAGGAATCCGCCAATCGAGTTGCCGACTCCGAAGAGGAGACTCTCCACTTCACCTCCTGGCTCGGCGGCTTCGAAGTCCCTCCCCGATAGCCGCATCCGCCTGCCGCCGCGGATAGCATGCCCGCCATCTTCAGCCGCTCGATAGATCAAGGGAATTCGGCGCGATGAGTGGGGCGGCACTGCAGCCCTCCGACCTCGCCCCCGGGCTGCTGCTCGGCGAGGGCGTGCGGATCGGCCAGGGGGTTCTGATCGGCGGCCACGTGGTGATCCACGCCGGGGTCGAGATCGGCGACGGGGCGCGGATCGGCGACCACGCCCAGATCCGCGACGGCGCCAAGGTCGGGCCGGGCGCCACCGTCGGCAGCCTCAGCTCGGTCGACCCGGAGGTCGTGATCGGCGCCCGAGCGAGCGTGCAGGCGCGCTGCTACCTCTCGGCCGGCACCGTGGTCGAGGAGGACGTCTTCATCGGCCCGGGCGTGACCCTGGCCAACGACAACACCATGGACCGCCACGCCCCCGAGATGGAGCTCGAAGGCCCGCTCCTGCGCCGCGCCTGCCGGGTCGGCGCCGGCGTCGTCGTCTGCCCGGCGATCGAGATCGGCGAGGAGGCCTTCGTCGCCGCCGGCGCCGTGGTCGTCGCCGACGTCGCCCCACGCAGCGTGGTCATGGGCGTACCGGGGCGCAGCGTCCGCGAGGTCCCCGACGAGGACCTGCTGGAGCGCTGGCGATGACGAACCGTCGCCTCACCGTCTGACGATGGGCGTCCCGCTCTTCGCCACCAGGCCGCTGCTGGAGCCGCTGCTCGCGGAGGTCGCGGCGCGCCAGGAGGCCGTGCTGCGCTCCGGCCGCTACATCCTCGGCCCCGAGGTGGAGGGCTTCGAGGCCGAGTTCGCCGAGTACCTGGGAGTCCGGCACTGCGTCGGCGTCGCCAACGGGACCGACGCCCTGACGATCGCCCTGCGGGCGCTCGGCGTCGGGCCCGGCGACGAGGTCGTCGTCCCCGCACTGACCTTCTACGCGACCGCCGAGGCGGTCGTCAACGCCGGCGCCACCCCGGTCTTCTGCGACATCGACGAGGCGACCTTCACGATGACGGCGGCGACCGCGGAGCCGGCGATCGGCGAGCGCACCAAGGCCCTGGTCCCGGTCCACCTCTACGGCAACCCGGCGCCGATGGCCGAGCTGCGCGCGCTCGCATCGGCCCACGGCCTGCGGGTCCTCGAGGACGCTGCCCAGGCGGCCGGGGCGAAGCTGGAGGGCAGGGCCGCGGGCGCGCACGGCGATGCCGCGACCTTCAGCTTCTTCCCCTCCAAGAACCTCGGCGGCTTCGGCGACGGCGGCGCGATCACGACCGACGACGACGAGGTCGCGGCCGCCGCCCGCCAGCTCCGCTTCCACGGTTCCGGCGGCGGCGACACCCACACCGAGGTCGGCTACAACTCCCGCCTCGACGAGCTGCAGGCGGCCGGGCTGCGCGTCCTCCTCCCCCACCTTCCCGCCTGGACCGAGGCGCGCCGCGCGGTCGCCGCCGCCTACGCCGCGAGCAGCCTCGCCGAGTCGCTGCGCCTGCCGACCGAGACCGCGGGCGGAGAGTGCTGCTACCACCTCTACGTGATCCGCTCGCCGCAGCGGGACCGAGTCGCGACCCGCCT